>WNFH01012750.1_pt1 | contig 10855 bp, 13 predicted proteins | sample 5400411 | NCBI WGS metagenome assembly WNFH01 (sample SAMN13153347, study PRJNA577476) | soil metagenome | isolation source: 200 cm saprolite under Douglas fir tree site 2 hole 3 | place: USA:California | collected 2015-04-18
GTATCGCCCGCGGTGTGTCTTTTGCGACGCTTAATCTTGACGCTCATCGGACGCGAGGGATTGCGCTCGCAGCACCACTCCGTGCCCTCTGTGGGGCTATCCGGGATAGTAATACAATCGACCATTAGCCCACAAATGCTATGCCCAAGCGCGAGCCTAACCTGAACCGCATGCTGGCGCATCCTATAAAGCCGACACGCGGCCCGGCCGCTCAACTCGAGACGCTTGCCGATGCCGCGCAGCTGATCGCGGATCGTCAAGCAGTTTTGCCAAGCCCGACCCGATCGTTCCTGATCCGGCTTTAACCCCCCGTTTGCAGGATCAGTTTAACCTTCCGGCAGACTGGAACTTACTGCATTCGCGTGGCATGTTGGCCCATTGGGTTGGCGTTCGGGCCGGAGGCGTACTTCATGATCGAGCCGATCATGTACGTCGGGCTTGGCTTTCTGGCTGCGAGCCTGTTGGCTCTCGTGATCATCCCCTTGGTTCACGACCGAGCCGTACGGCTAACCTTGCGCCGGATCAACGCGGCAATCCCACTGTCAATAGAGGAAATTCAGGCCGAGCAGGATCAGTTGCGCGCTGAGTTTGCGATGTCTACGCGCCGGCTCGAAACCAACGTGGAGGAGCTCAGGGCTCAGACCGCAAGCCAGCGCGCGGAGCTCGGGAAAAACACCGCCACGATTAATCGCCTCAATGCCGAGCTGGCCGAAAAGGCCGCCGCGATCTTTGCCCTCGGGGTACACGACCGAGCGTTGCGAAACCAGCTGCACGCCGCCGAACAGCTTTTGACAAAGAACGGAGCCCCGGCGGACCACATACTGGCTAATAAGCTTGCCAGGATCACGGCGGATCTGGATCAGCGCTCCGCCCTTGCCGACAGTCAACGGATAGAGATCGTAGCGTTAAAGACCCAGGTCGATACGCTCAAGGATCAGCTCGCCTTGGCATACAGCACACGTGTTGGGATCGTTGCGCGGAGATGATCCTGCTCGCCGCCACGACGGGCCGGAAAGCCGATATTGCGGAAGCGACACGGTGCGTTATGGTTGCGCTTGAGAAAGAGAATTGGCTCACGGGGCGGCGATGAAAGATCTGCAAGCCCGGATCGCTACCTTCCTCAGAGGAAAACCGGGCGGGCTATACTGCGACGACTGCATTCGCGAGGAATTCCCGGACGCAACTATCGAGGACGTTGGCCGGGAAACTGAAAGCATGCACGGTCAAATCGGCTTCCTAAAGATCCCCGACATTTGCACGAGGTGTGGGCAACAAAAGCCGGTAACACGGGCGATGTAATGCCCTACGGCTCCAATTCGCTTGGGTGAAGCCGCTCGCGCCGTGCCGCAACAGGGCGATGCGGAGACGAAGCGGGCCGCGCTTTCGGTGCGGGTGTGACTGCCGCGCAACGTGGTGTGCAAAAACGCGCAAGCTGGGGCTTCCTGGCGGGCGATCCGCGCACCGGACAGGTTATGATGTCCATGCCCATCGCAATGGGTGTGCGAAGCATGTGGTGAAGGTGCCCCGGGGGGCTGGGGTGCCTTCACCATTTCGAGACTGCTGTTGACTGATCAAGCAAACCCCGGCTGAGCCTGGTCGCGCTAGCCGGGGTCGCGCCGTTCGCGGTGGCAACCCCTGGAGAGGATGATCGAACGGCACCGAATAGCGTATCAGTGTTGGCCACGCTGGCAAGCCGTCTCGGGATACCTAAAAGAAAATCTGAGCGAACCGGTGTGCAGGAAATGGCCCCCGGCCCGGTCCGGCGGCGTGCTATGCTTTCAGCGGGATGCCCCGCGGCGCGGTGATTCAACGGAAGCAGTCGGCGGGCGTTCGCACAGCGTGTGCTGGGATGGCGACGCACAAATTCCGAGTCGGCGAGAAAGTTCAGTTCCTGGCCGGACTGGGCGTTCGATTTGCGACTTCCGAGATCTATGAGATCGTTCAGCAACTTCCGGAAAGCGATGGGGAGTACCATTATAAGATCAAGTCGGTAGATGAGCCGTACCTGAGAATGGCGAAGGAAAGTCAGTTGAGCAGGGCGTAGATCTAATCGCGCAAACGCCACGTCAAAGCGGCGCCCGAGTAGTCCGTACAGCGGGAGTTTTACCCATGAGCCAGCCGTCCGTACGCGCCGAGATCGAAGCGATCGAGGCGAAGAAGATCGAACCGGCGAAGGCTGGCAGCTGCAGCTCGACGGCGCCAGTGGGCATCGTGCTCGAAGCCTTGCGGCGCTACAAAGCCCAAGCCTTGATGGCCCTGGAAAGTTACCCCTCCGCGTCGAGGAACTGAGCGCCCGCGGCGAGATCGTGCAGGTCATGGTCTACGCGGACCATCCGATGATCGCCCACGCGGCCTTCCGGGCAACGGTCCAGCAGTATCCCAAGTCGCGCATTCGGCTGCGCAACCGCGCCCTGATCATGGAAGAACACGTGCCAGACTAAAGGGGGGCACCTCGCCCCCTCCGGTGGCTCTCAAGGCGATTGACAATCCTGACAGCGATTGTTCGGCAATCCGCAGGCTCAAGGTACAGTGTGCCATCCGTGCGAGACAGCATCGCTCCAGGCACTTGCGTGCATATTTCCTCTGCGATGATCTGAATTTCGCGCTCTCTGTTCATTGCCTGCACACCTCGCGGAAACGCCAGTAACGACCCCCGCCGCGCCAAAAGTGAAAAGGGCCGCCCCGGTACGGGCAGCCCTTTTGGTCCGACGCTTGGCTATCCTGCGCGGGGCCCGGCGAGTTGGCACCGGAGATCGGAATCTCAGTCATAACTGATTCGTTCGGGCTTGGTTTCACGGCACCCCATCAAAGTTTATGTGCGGTGCAATATTCCCGGTCCCGGTTTTGTTTCAAGAACGGGAACCGAAATTCGCGAACGATTGTTACCACTGTCTACGTGGCTGCTTGGGAGGGGCGGCGCGTCCGTAGCTGGACAAAGGAGGCCCGAATGAAGACGCTTGCTTCAATTCTGGGGCTCGCGGCCGGTCTCACGGCGTTTCCTGCGCTTGCGGGCTCCATGAGTACCTGCTGATGATATGATCGCCTTGTCGGGACCAAGCTGTCAGCGACACACCTGCTGAACTCACCAATCTGGGAGGGAGGTCGGTGCCGTCCGGAATGTGGTTGGAATTTCCGCGGCGGGATCTCCAGCAACTTGAAGGTATCTGATCATGCGGCGAGGTCAATCGGCTGATCGATTGGCTTGGTGGCGAGCGTTTGCCAGCCATCGACCTTGCGCATGTTGATCTGTCCGGAAGCGAGCAATGCCCAGAACAGCATGGCGGCGGTATCGGCCGATGGCAGCACGGTCTGGGTCTTGATCCTTCGCTTGAACTCCTCGTGCAATCGCTCAATGGCATTGGTGGTGCGCACGCTGCGCCACTGACCTGGCGGCAGACGCGTGAAGGTGAAGAGCCGGTCACCGGCTTCCTCCAGGCTGTCGGCGACGGCGCGGTGCTTGAGCCGCCATTTGCGGATGAAGGCCTTGCGGCGGGCCCCGACCTCTTGGCGGGTGGCGGCATAGATCATGTCGTTGTAGTCGGCGCTGATCTCCTCGTGCAGGCGCTCGGGCGCGTGCGCCAGCAGGTTCCTGTGCTTATGGACCGTGCAGCGTTGCATCGGCACGCCGTCCCAGACGGCGGCGATCGCGTTCTCGAGCCCGGCCGCGCCGTCGACGATGAGGAACTCGGGGCGGCGCAGACCCCGCTTGATGAGATCGTCGAGGACCGCCCGCCAGGCCTCGGTGCTCTCGCCGCCCATGCTCTTGAGTGCGAGCAAGACCTTCTGGCCGTCCGCGCGCACGCCGATAACGACGAGCAGCGAGATCGAGGTCGCTTTGCGGTCGAGCCGCACGCGCACAACCGTGCCGTCGAGGATCAACCGCACGATCGGTTCTTGGGCCAGCGAACGGGCATTCCAGGCGTCCCAGTCACTCTTCACCTTGCGCCACACCCGGCTCACCGTGTCCTTGCCAACCGCGCCGCCAAACAGGGCAGCGAGCGCACGGCGCACGCGACGCGTGTTGGTGCCGGCGAGATAGGTGCTCGCGATCAGTGCATCGGCGGCCAGCGTGCGCCGCTGGTAAGCCCGCAACGCCTTGCTCTTCCACTCAGTCGTTTTGCCGTCCGGGGTGTTCAGTCGCGCGCGCGGCACCGCGATCTCCACCCGGCCAAAGCTCCCCATGAGGGACCGCGACCGGTGGCCGTGGCGGTGGCCGCTGGCGCCGGCGCCGGCGCTCTCGCCACTGCCGTTCGAACCGTTCAGACCCCGGCGGTGACAACAAAACGTCGAGCTCGCCTTCGAACATGGCATGGAGGAAGTCGCGAACCCGATCGCGAAGGCCAGCTTCGATCGGGTCGAACCAGCTGTCGAAAAGATGGACCGCCGTCTCGGTTTCCGACTGCGGCAGGCAAGGCGTCGTGCTATTGCTCGTCATGGCGTGATCCCCCCGGCGTCCCAACGCCGGAATCGCTTGTTGGACCAAGCTGGAGATTACGCCGCCTTCAATTTCCAACCACTCCCGCTACGGCACCCTGTAGCTGGACGGAAAGCCCCATTCAACAGAGTGCGGCTTTGCGGCCAGTGAAAGGTAGGGTCCAAACGGATTCCAGTGGTGTGACCCCAAGGATATCTATACCTAGCCCGTGGGGTGCCCGTTCCTACCCACGCCGGTACTTGGAGGACAGCCCGTCTGACAGACGCAGCGTTTCCTGGGCGGACCTATAACGTAGACTCCAGCATTGATCTGCCGGTTGCGCGAATCGACGGCCTAATAGAGTCCCCCGAACACGATCGCCGCGATGAGGGCGAGATTGCCCAGAGGGCGAGCGGCGGCGAAAGCGAGGGCGCGGGCCATGGCTCGGCCCTCCCTCGCTATTTCAGGTTCCCAGCGGCGTCTTCTCCTCCGGAGGGCTCAACACCTTGGCTCGCGTGTCGCGCATCGCGGTGCTCACCTTTTTGGCAAGCGTGGCGAATTCCCGCAGGCGCTCGCCAATCTTGTTCCCGCTCGCCCTTAACTCGCTGGCGAGCTGCTGGGCCTCTTTCATAATGTCGGCCGCGATGTCCACCGCGACTTGTGCGGCTGCCTCGATGTCCTTGGCCGTCGTTTCGCTCGCTTCGATGATCACCAGTGCTGACATGTTGCCGATTTTGTCGATGCGCTCGGCCCCCGTGATATCCGGCACCTCACTACCACAGTGCGCCCCGTGGCCAGCGAAATTGCCCAATGCTTCTTCGACACCACGTTCGACCTGATCCAAATTCCGGGGATGCGCTATCAGTGTCATAGCACGCTCCTTTCCCAACCCTGGCTCAACTGAAGGTTTCCCTTGTGGCGAAAACGTGGCCACGCCCGAGGGCCCTCAAAGGCCCTTTCCAAAAATAGGCGAGCAGGCGGCTTTGGGACGAACTCCGATACGCAGAAAAATCCCCCAGGCCATCCAAGTAGCGGTTCCCCCCGGGATTTTTTGGAGTCGAAACTGCCTCGGTGCTTCACGAAAAGAAAAAGCCCTCGGACTTACGCTACGACCGGGGGCTTAGTTACGTTGCCAGCCGGACTGGGGGACGAATATGGGGAGTGGCGAAGCGGTTGCCAGCTTGACGGTCGTGGGTAGGGCAAGGTAAGAACAGACCGAGAACAAGTCCAAGGTCGGCGGCACGAGCGAACCGGCACAAGGTCGAGTCGCGGGCTGGAATGTCGATGAGCACCTGGAGTTCGACATTGGCTTTGCCCTGCCCAGAACGCCTATCAAAGGACTGCGGCGGGCTCTGACGGAGGATGAGCGGCGGGCGATGGCGAGGGCGATTGTCGAACACCTGAAACTATGCGGATGGAAGTTTCAGATGTCAGCAATCTGAAACGGCAACGAAACGCCGCATTTAGGGGTTGGTCCTGGAGAGAGGCTGCTGTGTCAACTCAGAACAATACTCGACCGCGCAGTTCTCCCACGGTTCCGATTTGTCCGAGTTGCCGCAGGCCGATGGTGTTCGTTGAGAAAAGGCACGCTCTCTTTCAGCGACGGGCGAGTTGAAGTGACCTATCGGTGCGAAACCTGCGGCACCGAGACCCAGCGGATCGTCAAAGAGCCTTAGTGATTGCGCTGCCGCTGGTCGTCATCCAACAGAACATCGCCTCGTACCCCGTTGCGCTCTCCAATTTTTTCTACTTGGAAAGCGAGCCGCATCCATCGCTGGGCAAGTTCCAAGAGACTGACCTTGCGCTCCGGCTCGGTGATATTGTCCGCTGCCGCTATGCATTCGTTCGCCCAATTTCGATATTCGTCCCCAGGAGTCATGTTCCGCACCCCCTTGGCGTCATCGTAAACGGGTGGGCACCCACCTATTCGTTTTCTAGTTCGTCAGGCTGGGACGCGCCTTCAGTCTGAGGCGCGGCTAGAACGCCAGTGCTGCCAGCGCGATCAGTCCTATTCCCGCGACCAAAACCAGCAGCTCGCTTCGACGCAAGTCGAAGCCTAAAGTATACTCGGGCAGAGGCACCATAGCCGACCCCCAATACATTACCCCGGCACAATAGAGGGTTTGGCGGTAATTCGACCAAATTGTGGCGATCTCCGCGAGGCTTGGCAGGGCAGGTATGCAGTCAGCCCTGGTCCCGGCCCAATCGCGGATGAGGTTTGCATCATCGTCACCGGGCAGGGCGCAAACATCCGTTGATCCTCGTTGCCACCTATATCAAACTGGTCTGCGAGCGGGAAGGTCAAGCCCGCGACCTCAAGGCCCGCCGGTGACGAGGTCGACGAATTGGCGACCCCAGACGAGCGCGAAAACGAACGTGACCATCGCCCCGAACACGAGGCTCGCCACCACTTCATCCCTCAACATGGGAATGCCCTCCCGTCCCAGCGATGACATTGCCCGTTCGGCGTCTTCCCCGACCGCTGTCACATATACGCCGGGGGTTCCGAGGGCAAGGCCAACGCCGATCGTGCGGAAGCCGCCTCAAGCGAGTCAGATTTCCCGAGGATTGGGTATTAAAATCGGGTTCGATTTCCTTCACACCGTCAAAGTTTCACCGCGACCAAGCCGCCTGATATTGGGAAAGTTGGTCGGTGTGGGACGCGACCTGATCGGCAAGCTCGACCAAGGGATGATGAAGTCTATGTCGACGACCGCACGATCGACAGTCATGTCAAGCGTTTGCGCAAGAAATTCAAGTTGGTCGATGACGCATTCGATATGATCGAGACGCTGTATGGTGTGGGTTATCGATTTAAAGAGAGCTGAGCTCGTTCGTCCGGTAATTCAGCCCGCCACTGAAAGAGGTTGACCGGCTCGAACTTCCGCACCCGATGAAGCTGCGGCTGACGCGTGCAGCAAGCCTCCGATTGCTAGCCGCGTGATGAGGTCGCTCAGTTCATCCACAAATGCCGCGTCGATGGTGATGCTGAACGGCTCTTCCGCGAACAGCTCACGGTTCCGTACGAAAATGCTGCATTGGCCCATCAGGCAGATGGCCCCGCATAGGGCGATCCGCTTCTGAGTGCCTGGAGGCAGGAATCGCCGCACGAGATCGACAGCAGCCGTCAGATACGAGCTCGAATTCGTGGCCATGAATTCGCGGAAGACCTTGGTGGGATGTGCGCTCTCCCACGCGAATATCCGAATGTAACGGCTCGTCTCGTCCCGTAGTAGCAGCGGCCGCAGTTGCTGGTCCACAAAGCTTCGCAGGGCCTCCTCGCGGGAAAGCGAAGTCAGCCGCTCCGCATCAAACCCCGCATGATCGGTCAGCTTCTCGAATGCTGCCTTGAGGACTTCGAGATACAAGCCGTCCTTACCTTTGAAATGGTAATTGATGGCTGCCTGATTGACGCCAGCCTTGGCGACGATGGCCCGCACGCCCGTACCTTCGAAGCCCTTCTCTGCGAACAGGGCGACGGCGGCCTTGATGATGGCGTGGCGGGTGTATTCAGCCGGACGGGTCATGGGCTTTCCAGGTAAAACGATTGTTTGAACCGAGTGCATAATACGCCCTGTGGAGAAATGCAAATCTTCTTGCGGAGCGGGCAATGCAGGTGGTTGCCATAGTTTTGCCATAAACAATCGTTTGAAATCTAATCGCGTGTATGAAATACTCGTTTGGTTCCTTGGACGAGCCTTGATGAGGGGTTTCCCATGCTGGAGCGAACGTCGAAGTTCATCCTGGAGGTGCTGCCGTTCCTGTTATCGGCGGCTATCGCCGCGGTCCTTGTACCCGGGTTGCTCTATTCCTCGGCTCACGGAGCGGGGGCGGCAGTCAGGTCAACGGCACCTGTCCTCGAATCGGTCGACCGGGACAATGCCGCATTCTCGTCAGAGCCAGTGTTGGTGGGAACACCTGCAAATGCGGCCTCGGACAAACTGGCATATCGCTAAGGTGAGGAGTTCGATATGCGATTAGGAAATTCGCATCGGTCTCGCCGCACCGCCTTGTGGGGATTGATACCGAAAAGGCTGGTGACCGTGTTCGCGTCGTACCGGCCGGAATTACACTACATGCGCGGGCCGGGGCCGAAGTGGCGCGAGAAGCACCCTCGTCCGGCCACTGACCAATTTGAGCATAGCTGAGCAATTCGGACGGCACTGTCGCATTGTTGCCCCCAACGCCCGTGCCGCCCACGACCTCGGCTGCTCCCTGACAGCGGCGGCCGAGGTCTTCTTTTTTTGCGGCCAGGCTCGAACTGGCAGGCGCTCCGGACTGGTTCAGTGGCGGCTTGAGGACGATGCAGTCGGCTGGATGGAGAGCGGCAATGCCGTGCTGGCCATCCCGGGCCGATTGGGCTGCTTGGTGAATTGGCAGGACGCGAACCTTCCAATTGCGGGGAGCGAACCGCGAAAGCTCTTTGCGCCGGTGCGATCGAGATCGAAGCATGCCTCGTACGACATTCCACTTATGAGGGCGCAAATGGCGTCTCCCCTGACCCGCAGCGTTCCGGGCGGAAGAGTCGCGTATTGCGGGGGCCCGCTGCCCCTCAAGCGGATCACACCTCCAACCGAACCGTCGGCATAGACACGAGCCTCCCCGGACGTCCCTTCAAAGCAAGTGAACGAGAACAGGTTTCCGACGACAAATCGGCGCGCTTCATCGGCGCCCATGTTTCCCGCGACTGCCGGCGCCGCCGCCCAAAGACCCGCGACCGCGAACAGCGCACACACAGTCTTCGTCATACCGTGGACCCTCCGTGACGGGCGCCGCCGGCCCCCCACATTCGCGCGATTACAGGCCGTAGGGTTGCGGGCCGACCATCCAGCGCATACGGCCCGTTGGACCGGAGTAGACTTGTGGCGCGTACGGGCCGGAGTAGGGCTCCGGAGCCGGCGGGGCATCAGGGCGAGAGTAGACCTGCGGACCCCCGTGAGCTATGCGCGGAAGTTGGTGACGGCATGAAGGGGTAAGGCGGCGTATCGTGGGGGTGTTCGACGCCTCCACTTCTCCACCGAAGGAGTGATACGCCGTGACCGACACTAACGTTTTCCCGCTCTCCCAGCCAGGGACTTTTACCGATTCGCTGACCGAGGTGCTGCGCAACGGCGCGCGAGCACTGCTGGCGCAGGCTGTCGGCGCCGAGGTTGCGGGCTTTCTGAGCCGCCATGCCGACGAGCTGACCGAGGATGGGCGCCGGCGGCTGGTGCGCCACGGACATCTGCCCGAGCGCACGATCATGACCGGCATCGGTCCGGTAGCTGTGCGCTGCCCCCGCGTGCGCGACCGCGTCGGCGAAGGCGGAGAGCGGATCCGCTTTTCATCGGCGATTTTGCCTCCCTACGCACGCCGATCGAGGAGCCTCGAGGTGCTGATTCCGATCCTCTACCTCAAGGGCATCTCCACCGGCGACTTCGACGAGGCGCTCGCCGCGCTGCTGGGCAAAGATGCGGGTGGGCTCTCGGCCTCGACGATCGCCAGGCTCAAGGAAGCCTGGTCGGAAGAGCACACGCGCTGGAGCAAGCGTGATCTCTCGGCCAAACGCTACGTCTACTTCTGGGCCGATGGCATCCATGTCCAGGCCCGGCTCGAGGATGATGCCCAGTGCCTGCTGGTCGTCATCGGCGCCACGCTCGAAGGCAAGAAGGAGCTTGTCGGCCTCATCGACGGCGTGCGCGAGAGCGCGCAATCCTGGAGGGCACTCCTCCTCGACCTGCAGCGGCGCGGGCTCGCGATGGGGCCCGAGCTCGCGGTCGCCGACGGCGCGCTCGGCTTCTGGCAGGCGGTCGAGGAAGTGTGGCCTCAGACCCGCGGCCAGCGCTGCTGGGTGCACAAGACCGCCAACGTCCTGAACAAGTTGCCGAAGAGCCAGCAATCGAGAGCCAAACGGGCCCTCCAGGAGATCTGGATGGCCGAGACCAAGAAGGATGCGCTCCTCGCCCTCGATACCTTCGTCGAAACCTGGGGCATCAAATACGACAAGGCAGTTGAGTGCTTGATCAAGGATCGCGCTGCGCTGCTGGCCTTCTACGACTTCCCGGCCGAGCACTGGAAGCATCTGCGCACGACCAACGTCATCGAAAGCTCGTTCGCGACGATCCGCCACCGCACGGTGCGCTCCAAGGGATGTCTGTCGAACAAGACCGCACTCGCCATGATCTTCAAGCTGGCCGAAGCTGCCGAGAAAAGCTGGCGTCGCCTCGATGGCCACAACCAGTTGCCGAAAATCATCCTCGGTGTAAAGTTCGCTGACGGAGTCGAGGTTATCAGATCGCAAGCTCAAGCCGCTGCCGCCTGACCCTTTCCGTCACCAAGATTCGGCGATAGCTCTTTCCAAACCCTCGATCAGGACTGGCTTTGGAAGTCTAGTTTCCATGGTCAGAATGGTTGCGCCGGCCACTTCACCGCTAACATCCTCAAAGACCCGTTTAGCGTCGG
>WNFH01006624.1_pt1 | contig 10852 bp, 12 predicted proteins | sample 5400411 | NCBI WGS metagenome assembly WNFH01 (sample SAMN13153347, study PRJNA577476) | soil metagenome | isolation source: 200 cm saprolite under Douglas fir tree site 2 hole 3 | place: USA:California | collected 2015-04-18
TGGCGGCAGAATTTTGCGACTTCGCGCAGATCGGCTGGCAGGATGTTGTAAGTCGTCTCGCCGCGAAACTCGGTTTTGTTCTGAAGCTTTTGCCCGAACAGCTTGCCTAACGAATCGAGCATTTCCTGTCCGGTCATTTAATGAAAGGATGAAGGATGAAGGATGAGGGATGAAAAACAAGATGGCGCGTTGTCATCCCGAACGAACGTGAGGGATCTTCCACAAGTTCGTGGATCACACAATGCACCAAGCGTGACGCGCGCTTCGACTGTGAGATCCCTCGCTCCGCTCGGAATGACAGAGCCATCATGCTAAAACTTCGGTGAGTTTCTTGGTGAGCTCAGGCTTTTGCGCGGCGAAAGATTTCTCGCCGGAGATCTTTTCCTGTAATTTCATCAGACCGGCGAGCAACGCTTCCGGTCGCGGCGGGCAACCGGAGATATAAACATCGACCGGAATGAGTTGATCGATTCCCTGCAAGACCGCGTAGGATCGATACATCCCGCCGGTAGAAGCGCACGCGCCCATCGCGATGACCCATTTTGGTTCCGGCATCTGTTCGTAAATCCGTTTCACCGCCAGCGCCATTTTGTAAGTCACGGTGCCGGCCACGATCATCACGTCGCATTGTCGCGGCGAAAAACGCATCACTTCGGCGCCGAACCGCGCGATATCGAACCGGGACGCGGCCGTCGCCATTAACTCAATCGCGCAACACGCCAGTCCCATCGGCATCGGCCAGAGCGAATTTTTGCGGACCCAATTGAAGGCGGCATCGAGCCGGGTAAAGATCACGTTGCCTTCGATTTTCGAGTCGTAAGCGGTCGCGTGTTGTTCCGCCATGTGGCAACACTAAAGTTGCGCCAATCCGAGGCAAGTAGAAGATACATCCCGCCAGCCAAGATCGACATGCAACGAAATCAGCGCAGTCATCTCGACGAACTCGAGAACCAGAGCATTTTTATTTTTCGCGAGGCGTATCACGCGTTCAAGAACATCGCCATGCCCTGGTCGATGGGAAAAGATTCGAACGTGCTCGTCTGGCTGGCGCGGAAAGCGTTTTTCGGCCGGGTGCCGTTCCCGGTTCTCCACATCGACACCACCTACGAATTTCCCGAGATGCTCGAGTTCCGGGAGTGGGCGAAGAAGCATCACAATTTGAATCTAATCGTGAAGATCAACACCGAAGCGCGCGAGCGTGGCATCGGTTACGAGACGCATGACCCGCTCGCGGTGACGCACGAATTGAAAACGGTCGCGCTCCAGCAAGTGCTGGCCGAATACAAATGGGACGCGCTCATCACTGGCATCCGGCGCGACGAAGATCCAACTCGCGCCAAGGAGCGATATTTTTCGCCGCGCAACGCCCAGTTTGAATGGGATTACAAAGATCAACCGCCGGAATTCTGGGGACAATTCGTAACCAACTCGGCCGAAGGCGAGCACGTCCGTGTGCAACCGTTGCTTGATTGGACCGAGGTCGATGTCTGGCGCTACATCCGGCGGGAAAATATTCCCATCCCGCAGATGTATTTTGCGCGCAACGGGAAACGATTTCGCTCGTTAGGTTGCAGGCCGATCACGCACCCGATTGAAAGCAACGCCTCGAACATCGACGAGATTATTGCCGAACTTGAGGCGACGAAGGTCGGCGAGCGCGCCGGCCGCGCCCAAGACCACTACGAGCGCAACGCGATGCAAAAGCTCAGAGCCAAGGGGTTCTTATGACGAAAGAATCGCCGCCGCTTCGCGTCGTCTTTGTTGGGCACGTCGATCACGGTAAGTCGACGCTGATCGGCCGAATCTTGCACGACACCGATTCGTTGCCGGAAGGCAAGATCGAGATGGTAAAGAAGGCGTGCGCGGCGGAAGGAATGGAATTCGAGTTCGCGTTCGTGCTCGATGCGTTGCTGGAGGAACAGAAGCAGAACGTCACGATCGATACGACCGAGATCCGATTCAAAACCAAGCGGCGCAAATACATCATCATCGATGCGCCGGGACACAAAGAGTTTTTGAAGAACATGATCACCGGCGCGTCGCGCGCTGATGCGGCGGTTCTCGTGATCGCGGCGAATGAGGGCGTGCGCGAACAAAGCCGGCGTCACGCCTATCTGCTGAGCATGCTCGGCATCAAACAATTAATTGTCGTGGTCAACAAAATGGATCTCGCGGATTTCTCGGAGAAAAAATTCGGGGAGATCGAAAAGGAATATCGAAAATTTCTTGGCGAGCTCGGACTTGAAGCGCGCGTCTTCGTTCCGGCGTCAGCAAAGAATGCGGACAATGTCGCGAGTGCGAGCAAGAAAATGAAATGGCACCGCGGTCCAAGCGTGCTCGAAGCGCTCGATCTGTTGGAGCCGCAAAGCGCCGATGTCGATCTTCCACTGCGGTTTTGCGTTCAGGACGTTTACCGATTCGATGATCGACGCATCATTGCCGGTCGGATCGAGACTGGAAAGCTCAAGGTGGGGGACGAATTGGTTTTTTCGCCGGCGAATAAGACTTCGAAGGTTCAATCGATCGAAGAATGGGGTGGAAATGGCGAGAGCGAAGCGCAGAAACGCCCATCGAAGCCAATCGACTTCACGCGGATGTGTTTTGGATCGTGCGCGAACCGATGCGAGTTGGTCATCTCTACGATCTGCGTCTGGCGACTCAGGAAGTGAAATGCGAAATCGTGTCGATCAACGAGGTGATGGATTCGTCGACGCTCCAGGCAACGAAAGACAAACGTGAACAATTGGAACGTAATGAAGTCGGCCGGCTCACCATTCAAACGCGCAGCCCGCTGGTGATCGACAATCACGATCGGATCCCCACCCTCGGACGCTTTGTGATTGTTGATGACGGACAAATTTGCGGAGGCGGGACAATTTTTGGCGGCGTCTATACCGATCGCACGGTTGCGAAGAGCAAAAATATTTTTTGGGTCGAAGGAAAGATCACAGCTCAAGCGCGAGCGGCGCGAACGGGCCATCGCGGCGCGGTCGTTTGGTTCACTGGATTGTCGGGCGCGGGAAAATCGACAATCGCTCAGGCACTCGAGCGAGAACTTTTCGCGCGCGGTATGCAAACTTACGTGCTGGACGGGGACAACATTCGCCACGGTTTGAATTCGAACCTCGGATTTTCGCCCGAAGACCGCGTCGAAAATATTCGCCGTGTGAGCGAAGTCGCAAAACTGATGGCGGATTCCGGTGTGGTCGCAATTACTGCATTCATTTCGCCGTATCGAATGGATCGAAAACGAGCACGCGAGATCGCGCTCGAGGGCAACGCCGAGTTTGTCGAAGTCTTTGTCGATGCGCCGCTAGAAGTTTGCGAAGCGCGCGATCCGAAAAATCTCTACAAGAAAGCGCGCGCCGGCGAGATCCGGGAATTCACCGGAATCGACGCGCCTTATGAGCCGCCGGAAGACGCGGAGATCATCGTTCACACCGACCGGCAAACGGTAAATGAATCGGTCGCGACGATCCTAGAAGGATTATTGCTGCGACTAAAAGCAGAACAAGGCAATGCCTGACGCGAAAGATATCGATGTTATGATTCGCGTGGCGGAAGCTGCCGACTTTGAGGCGTTGGCTGATTTAATGACACAGCTCGGCTACGAAACGCGCGCGGCCGAGATGCAAATGCGAATGGAAGCAATTCGCGCCGACAAGCACTACGCAACGTTTGTGGCCGTGAGTAAAGGCAAAGTTTGTGGAATGGTCGGAACGTTCACCTGCTATAGCTACGAACATAACAGTCCATCGGGCAGAATTCTGGCGCTGGTCGTGTCAGAAAAAATGCGCGGACGCGGTATTGGTCACGCGCTGATGGCAGCCGCCGAAAAAGATCTCGCGCAGAAAAATATTCGGCGGGTTGCAGTGAACACGCGGTTTGAGCGCAAAGACGCGCACGAGTTTTACGAAAACGTCGGTTACAGACGCAACGGCTTCCGTTTCGTGAAAGAGTTGCCCATACCGGCGGATTGAATCCAGACTGGGTCGACTGGAACCGGTGGGCAAAAACTTGACGGCTTAAAGCCGTCAAGTCTAGCGAGTGGTAATACGAGTTAACCGGCGGCTTCGGTTGGATGATCGACGATGGTAACGTGACTCGATTCGATCACGTCGTAGACAATTTTGCCGAGCTCGGCCGCTTCGTACGGTTTGGCGATGACGCCGTGGAAGCCGAAATCCTGATAGCGGCCCATGGTGGCGTCGGTGGCGTAACCGCTCGATACAATCGCGTTCACGGTCGGATCGATTTCGATTAATTTTTTGAGCGCTTCTTTTCCGCCCATGCCGCCTGGAAGCGTTAGATCGAGAATGACGGCGTCGAATCTTTCTCCAGCTTCGAATTTTTTGCGATAAAAATCCGCGACTGCTCGCTTGTCAGCTTCGGCAAAACTATTTTCACCGGTGAGCAGATAGCCGCGTTTCTCCTTTTCCATTTCGACAACTGAGCGCTCGAGTTTCGGCAAGAAGTCCAGAATTTGGGCGGATTGTGTGGCCCACTCCTGATCGTGCATGCGCTGGTTGAGCACGATTTGCTCTTCGTCTTGCAACGACTGAAGGACTTCACGCGCCTGGTCGAGTAATGAATTTCCGAGAGCGAACGATCCGGCGGCGTTTGTTTCGGCGGCCGTCGGCGCGCTGCCTTTGGATCGGCACGCGTTAATTTCCGGCGTCGCTACGGTCTCGAGCCATTTCTGAACAACTTCTTGGACCTTCATGACGCGCTTGCGCTGCCGCGGACTGTCGAGAATCAGCGCGGTCAAGTCTTCGATCCGGTGTTTAATGAGGTCGCGCTTCTTTTCGAACGGCGCGATGTAATCCTCGCTGCCGCTTAACAAAAATCCGCGGTGGCCGCTTTCGAGACTCGCGATGTCGTTCTCGATCAAACTGCTCAACCGTATGACTTCGATGGTGTGAGTGCGGAGCGTGTCCTGATAATGGTTGCGCAAAGTCACGAGCAGGAAAACGCCGGCCAGGAAAATGATGACGATGACGCCAACGGTTGTTCCGGAGAGGAGCTTGAGGTGAAAATGCCGCTTACTAAAAAGCCGGTCGCCGATGCGGCCGAAAATCGACCGTGGGCGGCTTTTTAGCACGGTTGGTACGGTGGCGTTTACCGACAGATCTACCATAAATGCGTATAAAGCAGCTCCCCTGCCAGCCCGACTTTTTGCAAGGCCAGTCGACGCCAATGGGACCCAAAGCAGAGTCAGTACCAAATTTTTACCAAGTACAAACCTTTCGCCGGCGCAACGAAACGCGAGCCATCAGTGTGTCCTGACTTCAGCCGCGCGACGATTTCGTCGACGTTCATTTTGTTGAGCGCGACCTGTGTCATCGCCCCAACCATGAGGCGGACCATTTTGTAAAGAAAACCGTCCCCTGCGATTTCGATTGCAATCCGCGGTCCGCTTCGCCGAATTTGAACGGACCAAATCGTGCGCATTGTGTCCTGCTCTTTTTGGCCGCGATTGGCCGCGAACACTGCGAAATCATGCGTGCCAACGAATTTCTTTCCAGCCGTCTTCAGAAGATCCACATCCAACGGTGACGAAATGTGCCACGCACGACCGAACTTGAGTGGCGGCAGAATTGGCGCAGCCCAAATACGATAGCGATAGAGTTTTCCGGTCGCCGAAAATCGCGCGTGAAAATTCTGCGGCATGAACTGGCAGCGCAAAATACGAATGGCGGGTGGCAATGTTGAATTGAGCGCCTTTGTCCAACGCTCGAGCGAAAGCCGCCGATCAGGAAGATCGGCATGTGCACATTGCGCGAGCGCATGGACGCCGGCGTCAGTGCGTCCAGCGCCGTGAACTCGGATGCGCGTCCCGCTGATTTTCTGAAACGCGTGTTCGAGCGTGTCTTGAACTGTGTTGCGATGCGCCTGACTTTGCCAGCCGGCGAACGCCGCACCGTCATAAGCAACGGTTAACTTAAGCCGCTGCGACATTTTGATCAGTGCGGAATCTCTTTTGCAGAAACCGCGCCGCGGTCGCGGTCGAGATAGCCCTGCAAAATCATTTGGGCCGCGACTTGATCGACAAACTTGCGTGTCTGCCGCGTTTTTTTGCCGGCCTCGCTAAGCGCGCGATTCGCGGCGACGGTTGTCAGTCGTTCGTCCCAAGGTTCAACGGCACACGGAAGCTGCTCGCGAAGTTTGGCCGCGAATTCCAATGCTTCATTTGCGGCTCTCCCAATTTCTCCGCTCATGTGTCGCGGAATGCCGACGACGATCTTGTCGATCTTCCGATCTCGAACGATTTCTCCGACCCGCTTCACCGAGTCTTTGTTCGCAGGGATCGTTTCGAGCGGGTGCGCCAACAGGCGCAGTTCATCTGAAATGGCGAGCCCAATCCGCGCTCGACCGAAATCGATCCCCAGAATTGGATTCATTTGACGCCGACTACTGCAGCTCCGGCGGCAACTTGCCGACGAGATTTTTGATCTTCTCGGCTTGATGGCGGTGGCAAATCAAAATCGCGTCGCCCGTCCGGATAATAATCAAATTATGCACGCCGAGTAACGCGATGGTCGTTTCGCCCTCGTTAAAAATAATATTGTCGCTGGAATCGAGCGCGGTCAGCGCGCTGTTCGTTGCGTTTCCGTGTTCGTCCTTTTTGAAATAGCGGGCCACTGTCTGCCAACTGCCGACGTCATCCCAATCAAAACTGGCTTCGACCACCAGAACCCGTTCGGCTTTTTCCATGATCGCGTAATCGAACGAAATGCGCGGGAGTTTTTCGAATCGCTCGCGCAAAGTTTTATCGAGATCTTTCGAAGACCGGACTTGTGAGATGAAATCGGCCAATTCCGGCGCGTGGCGGTTAAATTCGCTCAAAACCGTCGGCACCGACCAGACAAACATTCCCGCATTCCAGCGAAAATTTCCTTTTCGCAAAAAAGATTCGGCAAGATCGACATTTGGCTTTTCGCGAAAGCGAACGACGCGATGCACTGCGATTTTGCCCTCGCCATGCGAGCGGACTTGTTCGCCTTGTTCAATATAACCAAAACCGGGGCAGGCCCAGGTCGGTTTGATGCCGATGATAACGAGCGCGCCGGTTTCTTCAGCGGCGGCCGCGGCGGTGCGCATGGTGTCTTGAAAGGCGGCGCGATCGACAATGACGTGATCGGCCGGCAACACCAGCATCGTTGCCGCATGATCGCGCCCCGCGATCCAGCCGGTCCCAAGCGCGACTGCTGCCGCCGTGTCGCGTTTGGCCGGTTCAGCGATGATGTTTTGTTTTGGAAAAGCTTTGAGTAAATCGCGAACAGCTTTTTCCTGGTCGACGTTGGTGAGAATGAGAATGCGGTCGCTCGGGACCAGGCCTTCCAATCGCGCGATTGTTTTCTCCAGCAAAGTGCGTTCGGAAACGAGGCGCAGCAATTGCTTCGGACGATTACGTCGGCTCAACGGCCAGAAACGCTCGCCGCTGCCTCCGGCGAGAATAAGGGCATAGATCGGATTCGACATGTCAGAAGCTGCTAATAGCGGAGATCACACCAGCACGGAGATTTCCCGGTTTCTTTTTCCCCAACGCGACTTTATAAGTAGCCGATGTCCCTCTCAGTATCCATTCCAAAAACAGGGGAACAGGTTCCGCTGGATAATTTGCTCTCGCTGACGCGCACCGCGTTTGGGCTTGGAATCGGAATGCTGGTCGCCGACAAAATTAAACGGCCGGCCCGACAGACGGCTGCAATCGCGCTGATGTCGGTCGGCGCTTTGGCGGCGGTCCCGTTCCTTGTCAAAATCGCACTCGAACGGATCAACCGCCCGGAATCGGAACGCGGGAGTCGCGCGCGCTTGCGCTCGATCCGCGGCGACTCGGGTTATTCTACCGAGACAGACATTTATTAGGTTCAAGTCGAGTGCAGTTCACTCGGGGACAGCTTGATTCGGTCGGCTTCGCGGATTAAAGCGTCCTTCGCACATGGCCCGAGCATCGACATCTTCCGGTGAGCCGGTACGGGATTTTTGTCGCGAAATTCTAAAACAGGAGGCGCTCCTGCGCCAGGGCGGCGGGAAGGCCGGACTTGAGCGGCAACGCAAACTCGGCCGCTTGCCGGCGCGGGAACGGATCGGTCAGCTTCTCGACAAAGACGCGCAATTTTTCGAGATCGGACTCTGGGCGGCCTACAGAATGTACGAAGAGTGGGGGAACATTGTTGCCGCCGGAACTATCGCCGGCATCGGAAATGTCTCGGGCGTTCCATGCATGCTCATCGCGAACGACGCGACCGTGAAGGCAGGCGCGTTCTTTCCCGCGACCGTGAAAAAACTTTTGCGTGCACAGCGAATCGCTTTCGAATGTTCGCTGCCAATTATTTACCTGGTCGATTCCGCCGGCGTCTTTTTGCCGATGCAGGACGAGATTTTTCCGGACGAGGACGATTTTGGCCGGATCTTTCGAAACAACTCAGTCATTTCCGCGGCCGGAATTCCGCAGTTCGCCGCCATCGTGGGAAACTGCGTTGCGGGCGGCGCTTACCTGCCTGTACTTTGCGACAAGATTTTGATGACCGAGGGGAGCGGGCTTTATCTCGCCGGTCCGTCGCTGGTCAAAGCCGCGATTGGTCAGGTGGTCGAACAAGAAGAACTCGGCGGCGCGAAGATGCATTCGGAAATCAGCGGCACCGTCGATTTTTACGAGAAGACGGATGAATCATGTTTGAAACGCTTGCGCTCGCTCGTTGCTCTTTTGCCCGAGGCGCAAAGCGCAGCTGATTCCAAGATTGACCGGAAAGTTTTCAAAACGGCGAAAGATCCGGACACGGTTTACGATCTTGTCAGCCTCGATGGTCAAAAAAATTACGATGCGCGCGATCTGATCGCTGCGGTTGTCGATTCAAATTCAGTCGACGAATACAAAGCCGATTATGGCAAAACGCTGGTGACAGCTTACACGCGCATCGGCGGTCGGCCGGTTGGCATTGTGGCGAGTCAACGGCTGCAAGTGCGCACGAAAAAAGAAGGAATTCAGATGGGCGGCGTTATTTATTCGGACAGCGCTGACAAAGCCGCTCGGTTCGTGATGGATTGCAATCAAGTTGGATTGCCGATCATTTTTTTCCAGGACGTGACCGGATTCATGGTCGGACGCGACGCGGAAGAAAGCGGGATCATTCGAAGTGGCGCGAAACTCGTGAACGCGGTCAGCAATTCAATTGTTCCCAAAATCACCGTGGTCGTGGGCGGTTCGTTTGGCGCAGGCAACTACGCGCTTTGTGGCAAAGCCTACGATCCGCGATTCATCGTGGCGTGGCCGACTGCGCGTTACGCGGTGATGGGCGCGGCCCAGGCTTCGGACACAGTTTTTTCAATTCTCGCGCGCGCTCGCGAACGCGGCGATAAAAAGGCGTCGCATGAAGAGCTCGACGCGCTTCGCAAAAAAGTGAAACTGAGTTACGAAGAGCAGACGGACATTCGCTACGGCGCGGCGCGCGGCTGGGTCGATGCTATTGTTCAGCCGCACGAAACGCGCGAGGCCTTGATTCAGTTGCTTCACTATGTGGCGCGTCCAATGCCCGAAGCGCGCTTCCACACGGGCGTCATTCAAGTTTAGATCGGCAATCGCATGCCAGTCGTTCTGATCGAGAAACAGAGTCCGCAGATTACGGTGGTGACTTTGAACCGTTCCGAGCGCCGCAACTCGCTAACAATCGAGCTACTGAATGAATTAATCGCTGCGATCAGGGTTGCTTCGGATGAACCGCGCGAGCGTGTCTTGATTTTGCGTGGCGCGGGCGCAGCGTTTTGCACCGGGCTCGATTTGAAGGAAGCCGCCGATTTGAAAAAGGCGCAGATGACCGCCGAATTGGTCGCGAAAACTTTGATCACGCTTGCCGAAACGCGTCTTGTGACGATTGCGGCGGTTCACGGCGCCGCAGTTGCCGGCGGCGCGGGAATCATGTCGGCCTGCGATTTCGTCGTTGCCGCAGAGAAAACGAAGATCGGCTATCCGGAAGTTCGGCGCGGTTTGGTTGCCGGATTAGTGATGACGTTTCTGCGACGGCAAGTGGGCGAGCGCAACATGCGGGAGTTAGTGTTGGGTGGAGAATTAATCGATGCCGAACGCGCGCGCGAAATCGGTTTGGTCAATCGCGTGGTTGCGCCTGACCAATTGTTGTACGAGGCGCAAAGGTTTGCCGACTCAGTTTTGCAAGGCGCGCCGAACGCGGTCGCAGAAACCAAACGGCTGATCGAAGAACTTTGGTCGACGTCGGTGAAAGAAGATGTCGATCTTGCCTTGAAGCATCACATGCAAGCGCGCGAATCCGCCGAAGCGCGCGAAGGCATCGCGGCGTTCAACGAAAAGCGGCCGCCAAACTGGGTGAAGTAAAAAGCGAGCCGACTAGACCGACATAGGTGGAGGCGCTGCGCTTTGGTATTGCGCGCTGCCGAGCGCGACGCCTCAAATGAGATCGGCATGATCCCTTTTCACGCGCTTCCGCGACGTCGATTGTCTGCCAATCAGGATCGCCGGCATCGAACTTATCGTCGTTTTGATCAAGATCGTCTTCGCCGTCGGAAAGCGCACCTTGCCGCGAACGAAGACGAACAAACCGTCGAGCGACTCGATCCCGGCGCGAAGATTCGAGGCGTGATGCAGGCACAAGACAAACCGAGAGCGGAGCGCGGCGATGAACTACACTCGTAATTCTGAATGCAACGTCACGTTGCTGAGCGCATTCCGGTGTCGCATTGCCATTCGACTTTCGTCGTCTGGCCGGCGACAACCTCGACGTCGAACGGTCCATAGCGCCCAATTCCCTTTTGCCGTTCTTTCTTTGTCACGGTGTAATGACCGGGCGGGAGAGAAACTTTGAAATGACCTTGATTG
>WNFH01004067.1_pt1 | contig 10851 bp, 8 predicted proteins | sample 5400411 | NCBI WGS metagenome assembly WNFH01 (sample SAMN13153347, study PRJNA577476) | soil metagenome | isolation source: 200 cm saprolite under Douglas fir tree site 2 hole 3 | place: USA:California | collected 2015-04-18
TCTTCGATGCAAGAGAATTGCTGACCGCATTACATGAACGCGGCGTTCAAATTGGCAACAGAACCAGCGTTATTGGGCAACTCTGGGAGCGTGCAGAGATATTTCCAGTACAACGAAACAATCGATTGGTTCTCTCCGATGAACAACGCAACCTTCTCTATCTCTTCGGTTGAAAGAGTAACCTGTAAATTTGAAGGGTCACAAACGATTTGTAAATATAGAGGGATGCATGTTCCTGTTCTATCATTCGAGTATGAGTACCATCATATCTGAAGTTAGGAAGAATGGAAAAGGTCACACGTTAAAACAAGTGCTAGAAGAAGGCAAGAACTAACCAGGAATTTATTTTGGCAAATGATTAAAACATAACCTTTACAGCGCGTTATACGTTATAATGCAAGAACATATATGCATGGATAATAAACCATATCCGTTGAAAGGAACTATATGGTCACGAAGAAGGCCACTCGGACAGCTACGAAGAAGCACCCTAAGCTGAAGAAGCACCCTAAGCTCGAAGAGGATCTATCAAGCAGGGATGATATATTAGAATTACCATTATTACCCATCCGCAATACAGTCTTACTGCCTAACCTGGTCACTCCTTTAATTGTGAGACGCGAACAATCCATAAAGGCCATCGAAGATGCAATGGGCAAGGATCGCACCCTGTTCGTTGTGATGCAGATAAATGAAGAGCTGGAGGATCCTGGTCAGGAAGATGTATACACCATAGGTATCGAAGGCATAATTGACCGGGTTCTGAAGATGCCGGATGGTACAACCAGCGTGCTTCTGCACGGTCAACGACGTTTGCGTCGCCTTGAGTACACTCAACAAACACCTTTCATGCGTGTACGCACAGAAGCCGTACACGAAGAAACAGAGCGCACACTCGCGGTAGAGGCACTGGTGCGAGCAGCGCTAGCTCTCTTCGAAAAATGTGTGAAACTGAACGGCACACTACCCGATGAAGCTTTCATCACTGCAATGAATATCGACCAACCCGGCTGGCTAGCAGATTTTATAGTTTCCGTGATTGAACCGCCTGCTGCGGTACGTCAGAGTATACTGGAAGCCTTCAGCGCCGAGGAGCGATTACAAAAGACATGCATCCTGCTCACTAAAGAACTGAATATTTTAGAGTTAGAAAATCAAATTCATAGCCAGGTCCAGCAAGAAGTCGATAAGAGCCAGCGAGAATATTTTCTACGTGAACAACTCAAGGCCATACAACGAGAATTAGGTGAAACCGACCCGACCATAGGCGAAAATGCGGAGTTGCGCGAGAATATACTCTCCTCTGGAATGCCAGAAGAGGCGATGGCCAAGGCAATTAAAGAGTTAGATCGTCTGAATTCAACACCCTCTATGGCTCCAGACGGAGGCGTAATACGCACGTACCTGGATTGGTTCGTCAGTCTTCCCTGGAATAAAGCTACTGTAGATCAATTGGATATTAAAGAAGCGACAAGAATTCTCGCGGAGAGACATTACGGCCTTGAGAAGGTGAAAGAGCGCATTCTTGAGTACATGGCGGTGCGTAAGCTCTCAGACAATATGCGCAGCCCAATTCTTTGTTTCGTTGGGCCTCCTGGAGTTGGCAAGACCTCGCTTGGCCGTTCGATTGCCGAGGCGCTCAATCGTAAATTCGTGCGTCTATCACTGGGAGGCATACACGATGAAGCTGAGATTCGCGGGCATCGTCGTACCTATGTTGGAGCACTTCCAGGTCGCATCCTCCAAACCATGAAGACCGCTGGCACTATTAATCCTCTCTTTGTACTGGATGAAATAGATAAGATCGGTGCTGATTTCCGGGGTGATCCCTCTGCCGCATTGTTAGAGGTGCTCGACCCCGAACAAAACCACGCATTCTCTGATCACTACCTCGAGGTACCGTACGATCTCTCAAAGGTCATTTTTCTTACAACGGCGAACGTTTTGCATCCCATTCCCGCGGCCCTGCGCGATCGACTTGAGGTTATTGAATTGCCAGGGTATACGGAAGAAGAAAAGATGCACATTGCCCGCCAGTTCCTTATTCCCAAACAGATGATGGAACACGGGCTGAAACCCTCGCATGTTGAGATTGACGACGAAGCGTTACACCATATCATTCGGGATTATACGTTCGAGGCGGGTGTGCGCAACCTTGAACGCGAGATTGCCTCAATAATGCGCAAAGTCGCTCGGAAAGTAGCGGAGGGACGACGTACCAAAACAAAAGTAACGGCAGAAAAGATTGGCGATTACCTGGGTCCACAAAAATACTACTATGGGCTAGCAGAAGAGAACGATGAGCCAGGCGTCGCTACAGGAGTAGCATGGACTAGCGCAGGTGGCGATTTAATAACCGTCGAGGCCACACTCATGGAGGGGCGAGGTAATTTGACACTTACCGGGCAACTCGGCGACATTATGAAAGAATCGGCCCAGGCAGCTCTTTCTTATGCACGCTCACGCGCCGGACAACTGGGAGTAGAGAGCCGTTTTTACGAGAAATACGATATCCACCTGCATTTACCCGCAGGCTCGATCCCCAAAGATGGACCGTCAGCAGGTATTACGATGGCGACAGCATTGATCTCCGCGCTGACAAAACGAGCTGCCCATCGAGATGTTGCGATGACCGGAGAAATTACCCTGCGAGGCCGCGTCCTACCGATTGGCGGTGTCAAAGAAAAGGTTCTGGCGGCGCACCGCGCAGGCATTAAAACGTTCATCCTGCCCAAACGCAATATGAAAGACCTCGATGACGTACCGCGAGAAGTGATCAATGAACTGCACTTCGTGCCAGTTGAACGCATGGATGATGTTATTTCTGTTGCCTTGCATGCTCCAGTTTTTTCCAAAGACGAGTTGGAGACAGCGCCTATCATGCCTATCAAAACAGTAAAGCCTAAAAGAACTTTAACTTCCAAGGCAGCTACAAGTGGAGTAAGTGCAAATCCCCACACTCACTAGGAGCGAGGATAGAGTCACAACAATATGAAACTGACACCCAAAGAGCAGGATCGACTTACTATTTTCACGCTGGCTGAACTAGCCCGCAGGCGACGCGCACGGGGAATGAAGCTCAATTATCCTGAAGCGGTAGCGTTGATATGCGATGAAGTAATGGAGGAGGCACGCGCCGGACGCAGCTATGAAGAGGTAGTCGCACATGGTATGCAGGTCCTCGCCGAAGAAGATGTGATGGAGGGGGTGGCAGAACTGGCAAACAAGATCTATATTGAACCGCTCTTCGACGACGGTACCAAACTGGTCGTACTCCATAGTCCCATACAAAAGCTAGGAAAGAAAACGCAGGAGAAAAAGAGTGCTCCGGGTTCCCCCTTGCCGGACATGATCACTATCAATGCAGATAAGCCCACCATTACGCTGACGGTCACGAATACGTCTGATCACCCTGTGCAGATCACCTCGCATATGCCATTTTGGGAGATCAACCGGCGTATGCAATTTGATCGCGAACAGGCAAGGGGTTATCGTCTCGACATTCCAGCGGGAGGTGCCATACGCTGGGAGCCGGGAGAAACGAAAGAGGTCCGCCTGTGCCTTTTGAAATGAGTCGCAACGAGTATCATGCCCATTATGGTCTGACAGCTGGCGATATTGTGCGCCTTGGCGATACAAACCTGTACATACGTATCGAACGCGACTACACCTCCTACGGCGATGAAGTGCTGGCAGGGTTCGGCAAGACGGTACGTGATGGATTGATGGCAAACTCGCGCCTGGGCCGGGAGAGCGAGCTTGACCTCGTGCTAACCAATGCCATTATACTTGATCCAATGCTGGGAGTGATCAAAGGCAACATCGGGATCAAAGAAGGACGTATTGTTGGCATTGGCCGGGCGGGTAATCCTGATATCAGTGAGAACATTGATCTCCTGATCGGGACAAATACAGCGATTTTGCCCTGCGATGGCTTGATTGCCACACCTGGAGGCATAGATAGCCATGTTCACCTGCTCAGTCCGCGCCTGTTTGCTACCGCACTTTCATCTGGCATTACCACCTTCGTAGCGATGGATGCGGGACCAATGTGGAACGTCGGGGTCAATCCCGATTTCTTTTTGCAGCGCATGTTCGAGACGTTTGAGGATGTCCCGATCAACGTTTGTTTCCTGGCGCGTGGTTGCAGCAGCCATCCCCAGGGCTTGATGCAGAGTATAGAGGCGGGCGCAGGTGGCTTGAAAATCCATGAGGACCTGGCAGCATTCCCCAATGTCATTGACTGCTGCCTGACAGTGGCCGAGCAAATGGATGTATCGGTGGCAATACACACCGATGGTCTGAACGAATCGGCAGAACTGAGCGATACGATTGCGGCAATTGCGGGCCGCGCCATCCATGCCTACCACGCTGAAGGAGCAGGTGGCGGCCCATACGATCTACTCGAGATCGTGTCTCAGCCAAATGTGATTCCCTCATCGACTAATCCCACTATTCCATATACTATTCACACCCCCACTGAACACTTCGACATGATTATGACGGTGCATGGACTAAACCCGGCATTTCCAGAAGATGTGCTGGCGGCACAACATCGTATACGCCCGACTACGATGGCAGCAGAGACACCGTTGCATGACCTTGGTGCGATCAGCATAACAGCATCCGATTCGCTTGGAATGGGACGTATAGGCGAGACGATCCAGCGTACCTGGCAGATGGCACATGCAATGGAAGTTCAAGATAAGCCGAAAACGGAAGGTGCTGATTCTAACGAGAGAGTGTTACGCTTCCTCGCCAAATACACGATTAATCCCGCGATTGCTCATGGATTGATACAACATGTGGGCACGTTGGAGCCGGGGAAACTGGCAGATGTGGTGTTATGGCGTCCCAAGTCTTTCGGTATCAAACCAAACATGGTTATCAAAGGCGGGATGCCAGCATGGGGGGCGCCTGGTGATGGCAACGCAACAATTGAGGGAGCTGAACCACGAGTGTATGGTCCATTCTTTGGTGGTAGGGGTCAGACCGCGGGGGCTCTCTCAATTACATTCGTATCGCAGGCATCACTCGACGCGGGGCTACGCAAACGCTTAAGCGGTCACCGGCAACTTCAACCGGTGAAACATACACGTACAGTGGGGAAGAAGGATATGCGCTTTAACAATGCGATGCCACCCGTTCGTGTTCACCCCATAACCCATGAAGTAACGATCAATGGGGAGAAAGTAGGCATAGAGCCGCTCAGTAGTGTTCCACTGAGCCGACTCTATATTGTATCGTGAATGGGGGAGGCGTAGCAAAGTAGGGGCGGGGCTTGCCCCCGCCCTGTATGCCCCTGATTTGTCCTATTAATCCGGCGGCAACTCCTGGAAGATCATCTTCACATTGATGCCACGGCTGGTGTTGACAGACCTCATCACAAAATAGACCACAATCCCAATAACAATAAGAATGAGAGCCACTCCAACGCCACTGGTGTTGGATAACGATAGGTAGGCGGTGCCACTAGACCGTAGACCCTGGTAGACTGGATACCCAAATGCTGCCAGGTAGACAGGCACGATAAAGATCAGCCAGACGATCCCGTACCAGACCAGGCGAGGTAGACCCAGGAATCTAGCAGTGTTGTTAGTAAGCTGGAAGAGATCCGGGCGACGATAGGGTATCAATATGGCATTTAATCCCGGCATGATCCAGGTGAGACCTGCTAATAGGATGCCAAAGAAGGTCGTGCTCGCCAGGGACACACCAAAGAACGTCAGCACGTAGAATACCGCCCCAAGCAGGACCGCGATAATAATCACGCGCAGTGGCGCATTCGTGCGTTCATTCACAACACTGAACCACTCGGGTACCTGGCGATCAAGCGCCCACGCCAGCACGATACGCGAGAGGAAGATCGCGTACACGGGACAGAGTAAGACGTTCAGTGTGATGTTACCTAGCGCCACAATCAGCCACAGCGGCCACGCCCCAGGATGCACAGCCGTTGCCATCACCGGAGTAAATGGTGGCTGACCATTGAGAGGCGCACCGGCATTATTCCAGTAGAGATATCCCCAGGCATTGACCAGGTTAAAACCATAGTGATTGCCTTGTACATCCATATAGACCGAGTTCATGAACACGGCGAAGATCAACGCTCCGATCACCGCAAAAAAGACTGCGCGCCTGACATTCCCTTTCACCTCGCCGGCAATGTAGGAGGAGAATTGGAAGCCGATATACTGGAAGAGCACTACACTGGCCAGACCTGCCAGGGCGACCCACCCCAGCAATGAGAAATCGGGACTTCCAAGCGAATAGCCTGCCTTGGTAGCCGCAGCCAAAATTGCTTTAGACGAGGTACCGAGAGCTGGCAAGGCGTTATTCAACGAGTTTTCGTCTATTGTGAATGATCCGATAAAGTTGATGGCCACCGAGACAATTGCGAAGATGGTGAGACCGGTCACGACCTTATGGAAGGTGCGCGTCTTTAAGATAGAAATGCCGGCTATCACCAGCACAATGATGATACCTACAATAATTCTGCTGGCGTTATCCTGAAACCAGTTCGGTGCACCAGCAAAAGCGCTTCCCGGAAAAGCAACGCCGAGCAAGATACCTATGAGTTGGAGATTGTGTGTAGCGACGATGATTTCAAAACCAATGATAGTAAGCGCCGACCCAACAAGCGTCCAGCTTTCAATCCAGCCCCAGAATGGGCTAATGATCCGCGAAGTGAAAACATAATCGCCACCGCTGCGTGGCATTGCAGTTGTGAGACTGGAGAAAATCATACCCAGGAAGTAGCAGGCGACACCTGTGAGAACTGCTACATAGGCATATGCTGAGATACCGAATGCTTGCCATTCCGGGTAGAGCGCATAGAAGGCAATAGCCCAACCCACTGATGTTCCTACGAAGGCGGCGATGTTGAAGAAGAGCGCGTTAGCCATGCTGACATCGCGCACCAACCCCGACGCCTGTCTGACGAATAACCCGCTTGGAGTAGCAGATTTTGCCATGAGTGCGAACCCCTTTCATGAGGGCGCAGTTCATTGTGCCAGCGATGAATAAAAAAGAGAGGTCAGGCACAATGAATGATGCACCCACAACTACCCCTGGACACGGAAAGCCCGGTCCAGTTTGTCCTTACCAAGATCAAAAACAAAGCCACGCAGGATGCCCTGGTTGGCCTCGCTTCCAGCATTGAAACAGGTAGTACGTCCAATCTTGCTTTGACCGCCAGATTCATGTACGTGACCATGCACACTGACCAACGGTTGAAGCTCCTGCAGCGCACGCCGCACACCTGTGCTCCCGACCGGGACGCGCAAGACATCGCCCATCGTCACCTTTGGTCGCAAGGTCTTGTCAAGTTCCGGGGCAGTGTCCAAACCGCTATCAAAAGGGGGAACGTGAATCATAAAAACGGCGTTACTCACATTATTCAGCGTGCTCGCGCCCGCTTTGACATGCTCGTAATATTCTTCTTCGCTCCACTCACGAGGAGTGAGCCATGGGGTCGGATTGGCGTACTCGAAGCTAATCATCTCGTGATATTCGTTTAGTTGAATTGTTTTACCCACCGGGTTGACAGCATAGCTTGACTGCGCAATCATGGCATCGACACCAAAGTCATCATCGTTGCCTGGCATCATATAAAACTGCACACCGCTCTTGCCAATTCGTTCCTCAGCCAATGCTACCCAGTCACCCACGCGCTGGATCATTTTCTGACGAAACAATTCGCGCATCTTCTCCCCATCCGCCATTAATGCATTGACCTCGTCCTGGTCGGTCACAAACGGATAATAACCGATATCGGAGATACTATTCTCCAGGTTTTGTCGTTCGGTGTCGGTTTCAACAATATAGTCCTGGTCTAGAAAGGTAGCAGTATAACGTCCATTGTTTTGAGCTATGATTGGAACAATGGCTTTGCCCGTTAGATCACCCGCGATGAGGACAACGTGTGCTTCGTACACGTTCATTTTAATGGCGTTGAGAAGCTTACGATAGGTGCGATTTGCGGCATGAAGATCAGAGCACATGTAACAACGAAGATGTTTAGCCATGCTTTATCCTCTTGTAGGGGTCGTTTTGTGTTCATCAAACGCTTAAGAAATTACAAGCAAGTATACTAGAGCAGAGGTAAAAAAACAATGCTTGATGAATGCTACAATGCCAGACTTTTATAGACAATTTGAACACCAAAAAGCGTCTGACATAGCACAAAAATAACCTTGCGGCATCCATTTCTGTAGTTGAGCCGCGTTGTATCGCTATGAGGATGGGGATTTTGTATACACCTGGCGTATCATCGAGGTTCTTCTGGAAGCTCGTACCAGCGCACACGCTCGCCAACCATCGCACGCGCCTTCCATGCCAGCGTTTTGGTTTGCGCTTCCATATTAGCAATTAGAGTGTCGATACGCTTGATGACATACTCGGGGAAGTTACGCTCTACAGCAAAGGCTTTCACCTTATTTAGATTCAAGTCAAGCGTTTTATAGAGCCCCCAATCATTTGAAACTAACCTGGAGATGTACGCAGAATTAATGCCGCGATCAGTATCCTCAACGTCGTGATCAACAAACAGCGCTACCACGTCCAGCAGATCTTTCTCGTTTACTTCAACAATCTGCAATTTAGTAAGTAGAAGATCAGCTAGCGATAAGGTGCGTTTGTCAGTATCCAGCCGGGACCGGAAATCGATGTTATGACACATCTGCATGCGGTCAATGAAAATATCAACCTGCCGCCCATTCTGCTCATCATAGAAGAGCTGGCGTTGATGACCATGTAGCGCATTAAATGTTTTATTCCCTGTGTACCCAAGCTTAGCAAACAAAGCCTTAGTTTTGGCACCATATTTTGATAAGGTGACGAAATCCAGATCCTTGTATGGGCGCTTTAATTGTTCATTCATTGTGGCGCTTGGACTTTGAAGATAGATCGCCAGCCCACCGAGTAAGCGAAGGGTAATGCCTTCTTCGTTGGCTGCTTCGAGTATGCGAACTGCTTCCTCAGTTATTTCGGGATTCGGTCCTACAGTATCACTCATGCTACTTTGCGTACGCGACGTGGAGTCCTGAGCCCTTGCAATAAATATCGCTTGGAAAAGAACCGTCGCTTCTCCTTTCTCGTTGGACAGATTGTATCACGTTTCGCGGATCTATGAAAAGAACAAACCCTTGTCAGCACTACTACCAAATTCAGTTGGCAGGGTGTATAGTTTTAACAGAAGGTATTGAAAGAAGTGAGCAAGGTTGCCACCTTGCCAATCGAAATGCTGAGTGAAAGGAGTTCGTATGGTTTTCTGCGGTAAATGCGGTTATCGGCTAACATCAGGGGATACAGTCTGCCCACGCTGTGGCACACCTACAGATGCTGGTTTGATCTTAGATGACTCACCAGCAGATAGCCCAACTATTGCTTCAAGCCCCATGCTAGGGGTTGATCAGACTCAGCCTAAGACCCAGGGTCCTATTAGCCCAGGTACATATGCGCAACAGGCACAAGAGCCTCTCATTCTGGGTCCAAATGGCAGTAATTATGGTGCTGCTGAGCAGACCACCATGCAGGCACCTAATATGGCTGGTCAACCACCTGCCAGAACATCATACCCTGGATATGTGCCACAGGGTATGGGTAATTACCCACAGCAGAGAGCATCGTATCCAGGTTACGCACCGCAGGGAGACGCCCGCTACCAAACTATACAAGGCCAGGCCGGATTTGCATCTGCTGAAGTGGCGAGGAATAGAGCCAGGGGTCGCTTAGTTGGGCTGCTACTCATCTTGCTTGGTCTGCTACTCATACTCGTTGCCATGGTATTGTTCATATTCACACACAATACTGCAACTTCGGCATACTCATCAACACAGCAAGCGCTTAGTGTTATTGGTGTGTTTCATCTTTGGAAGAGTCAGTTTCTAAAATCGTTACGAAAGCTCGAACTTTTTGTAGCCCTATGAAGGTGTGCAAATAGCCCCAAAACATGCTACAATGCCGGTATGAATGAACTAACCAACCAGATCGAACGCCTGCAAGGGCGCGTCTATGAAACTATGGTGCGCCTTTGACGTGGCACAAAAGAAAGAACAGATAGCCAATCTTGAAGCGGAAAGCATGGCCGCAGACTTTTGGGCAGATAATCGCAAAGCGCAGGCACATATGCAACAAATGAATGCTCTGCGCGAAGAAGTAAATACCTGGGAAAGTGTAGCTGAGAGATTAAACGACCTGCAAGGATTAGCCGGATTGTTAGAGGAGGAACCGGATGAAGCAATGCGGGAAGAAATCGCGCAGGAAGTGGCAGCAATTGAGCAAGAGGTCGATAAGCTGCAATTTGCGCTGATGTTGAATGGCGAACACGATGAACGTAATGTCATCATGAGTATTCATGCAGGTAGTGGTGGCGTCGATGCCCAGGACTGGGCAGAGATGCTGTTTCGCATGTATCTCCGCTGGGCAGAGCAGCACAACTTCCGCACCGAGGTGTACGAGTACAACGAGGGTGATGAAGCGGGCATCAAGAGCGCGACCATGGAAATCAGCGGACGTTATGTCTATGGTTACCTGCGTTCAGAAATTGGGACTCATCGTCTGATCCGCCTGTCACCTTTCGATGCCGCCCATCGCCGGCATACTTCATTCGCCAAGGTCGAAGTGTTGCCCGATATTGAGAATACGATTGAGATTATAATCCGACCCGAGGATATCGAGGTGGATACATACCGCTCGACGGGAGCAGGCGGGCAACACGTCAACAAGACCGACTCGGCAGTACGCATGCGCCATATTCCTTCAGGTATCGTCGTAACCTGCCAGAATGAACGCTCACAATTTCAGAACCGCGAGGTGGCCTTGAAACTGCTCAAGGCTCGTTTGTATGAA
>WNFH01013059.1_pt1 | contig 10849 bp, 10 predicted proteins | sample 5400411 | NCBI WGS metagenome assembly WNFH01 (sample SAMN13153347, study PRJNA577476) | soil metagenome | isolation source: 200 cm saprolite under Douglas fir tree site 2 hole 3 | place: USA:California | collected 2015-04-18
TACGCCAAGGCGTTTGGAACGCTGTCGGCGCCCCTGCTTGGTTCGAGCGCGCATCGATCACCGGAGCCCGCGGTGCTCTTTTACACGACAGACGACGCCCCGGCGAGACCCAAGGTCGAGCGCCTCATCAGGCTTGCCGGCTTCGAGCCGGTGCGAGCCGGCGGCGTCCGCGATTCGCTGCGAATCGAGGTCGGTGGCGACCTGCACGCGTTTGGCGGATTGAACGGTCGCCTGGTCGATAGGCAAGAAGCGGAGTCGCTCCTCCTCTCCTCCAAGCCAACGGCGGTCTGACGACCGGCCATCGGAGCGGTTTACTTGCATTTCGGCCGGAAAGTGCTAAACCTCGGCTGAAGGGCGGGCTGTGGGGGCCGCCGTACAGGAGGAGTGGCCATGCGAATGCGCGTGTTGATTGCTGCCGCGGCTTTGTCGCTTGCGGCGTCGGCCATGGGGGCGGCGAGCGCGGGTCCAAGTCCCGGTCCGACCAACTTCAACGAGTTCACGGTCGCGCAATTCCAATCGTTGATGGCGTCGGGTCAGCTGACCTCGGTCGCGCTCACCAACTACTACTTGAAACGGATCCAGGCTCTGGACCGTGAAGGACCCGGGGTCAATTCTGTCATCGAGCTGAACCCGGACGCGCTGGCGATGGCCAAGGCAGCGGACGCCGCGCGGGCGGCGGGCCAGAACCTCGGACCGCTGATGGGCATCCCTGTCCTACTCAAGGACAACATCGACACGGGCGACACGATGCAGACCGCGGCCGGCTCGCTCGCGCTGTTCGGCAGCCCGGCCCCGCGTGACTCGACAGTCGCGGCCAACCTCCGCAAAGGCGGAGCGGTGATCCTCGGCAAGACAAACCTTTCTGAATGGGCGAACTTCCGGTCGTTCGAGTCGATCAGCGGATGGTCGGGTCGCGGCGGCCAGACCAACAACCCGTACGGCATCAACCGCAACGCGTGCGGGTCGAGCTCGGGATCGGGCGCAGCCGCATCGGCAAACTTCGCCGCGGTCTCGCTTGGAACAGAGACGGACGGAAGCGTCGTTTGCCCCGGAAACGCCAACGGCGTCGTCGGCCTCAAGCCCACCATCGGCCTGACCAGTCGCGCCGGCGTCGTTCCGATCTCACACATCCAGGACACCGTGGGCATCCACGCACGCACGGTGGCAGACGCCGCGGTGACGCTTGGCGTGATCCAGAGCCAGACCTTTGACGGCCGGGACTCGGCTACAGGAGGGGTTCCGCTGGGTTGGCAGGGGACGGGTAAGACGCGCCCCAAGATCCCGTCGGACTACACGAAGTTCTTAGATCCGAACGGATTGAAAGGTGCGACGCTCGGGCGGCCCTGACCGCGGCGGGCGCCACGGTCGTCAACCTCGACGACCCGGCTCTGAATTTCAATTTCTCAGGCGGCCCCGGCGAGTTCCTGGTGCTCTGCTTCGACTTCAGGAATGATTTGAAGACCTATCTCAGCAGCAGGACCGGCGTGCCAGTTGCCGGCGGCACGCTGACGTCGGTGATCGACTTCGACAACGCCCACGCCGCCCAGGAGATGCCGTTCTTCAACCAGGACATCTTCGATTTCTGCAACAGCCTGTTGCCGGGGCCGGACGATCAGCAGCCGGCCTTCGGTGGCATGACGTACAACCAGGCGGTCGAGGCCGACCGACTCTTCACCGTCAACAATGTCGATGCCGCGCTCTCGAGCCAGCACCTCGACGCCATCGTCTCGGCCACAGACAACCCGGCCTGGGCGACCGACCTGATCTTCGGCGACCACTTCATCTTCGGCACTTCGAGCATCGCCGCCGCGGGTGGCTATCCGATCGTGCAGGTTCCCGCGGAGAGCGTGTTCGGCGCTCCGATGGGAATCAGCTTCTTTGGCACCGCGTTCAGCGAGCCGACGCTGATCAAGCTGGCCTCAGGATTTGAGGCCTTTACTCAGGCTCGGTCCAAGAATCTCCCGACTTTCGCCCTGGCCCTGCCGTCCAACAACATCCAGGGTCCGACCCTGACCAGGCCGCATCCGAACGCTCCGATGGCTCCGGCGGACCCCAACCGGCGCCGGCCGCACAACATCTAGCGTTTTCGTGACGACCGGGCCGCGGTCTTGCCGGCCGCGGCTCGTTCGTTTTCTCTCACTCTCCGCTTCACCACCTGGGCGATCTTCGCGACGGGCAGCGGTTCACCCTAGCCTCAATCGATCTCTAATTTGGGTCCTTGACCCAACATCCTATTTCCTATAGCATCCTCGTGATCCGCTCAAACACGCGAGCAAGTGGAGTTCCATTTCGTGCTGCTCAACAAGGAGGAAGCCGGATGACACGTAGAGCCCTGGCCCGATCATTGGCCATCGCCACGGTGCTGGTCGTCGCCGCGTGCGGAGGGACCACCTCCGGCGGGGGCGGCAAGACCAACGCGGCGGTCGCCATCGTCCCCGGAGGTCCGCATCCCTACTTCGAGCCGATGCGACAGGCGATCGTGGACGCCAAGACTGACTTCAGCCTCACCAAGGGCACGTTCCAGGTGCCGACCGACTGGAAGCAGGATCTCCAGGACCAGCTGCTGACAAGCCTCGCGGCGCAGGGCTATAACGGCTTCGGAATCTTCCCGACCGATGGCAACGCGGCGAACGGCATCGTCTCTCAGCTGGCCGCGAGGAACTTCCCGGTGATGGCAGTGGGCGGCTGCGTGGCCGAACCGACCAAGACCACCTATTGCATCGCGACGGACGTGGGAAATTCCGCTTACACGGGCGCGAAAGCCGCGATTGCGGCCATGGGCGGAAAGGGTCTGCTGCTGCATGGCACCGGACTTCTGACCGACCCCAACACCGTGCTGCGCGTAGCCGCCGTCAAGAAGGCGGTGACCGAGACGAACGGCGCCGTCACCCTCATCACGATCACCGACATCGACAAGGACGCACAGACGGCTGACACGGCCATCAACCAGGCGCTCGCCACCCACAAGGACATCACCGGCATCGTGACCACGGCGTACAACCCGACGGTCGCCGCGGCCAAGGCGCTGCGGACACTGGGCGACAAGAAAATCAAGATGGTCGGCATCGACGACGACCCCGTCGTGCTGCAGGCCGTGAAGGACGGCTTCCTCATCGGCACCATGGGTCAGAATCCGTACGGCCAGGCTTACATCGCCTCCTACGGCATCAATCAGATCCACCAGGGGTGCAAGAAGAAGAGCGGGGCGCCCTACTTCATCGATTCCGGAACGCTGCTGATCAGCCCCGACAAGGTCGCGACCTACGCGGACGACTTCAAGACGCTGACCAAGGGCATCGTCGCCACCTTCAAGGACAAGTACCTTTCCTGCTAGTGCGACAGGCCACCACGTCCAACGACTCGCTCAAAACGCCAATCCGGCGAGTCGACACCTACCTCGTCGACCTGATTCCAGAACGACCTCGCACTGACGCGATCCAGAGCTTCACGAAACAGGAGACGATCTTCGTCGACATCGAGACGTCCGACGGCGTGGTTGGCACCGGCTACGCCTACACGATTGGAACGGGGGGACGGGCCGTGCTCGAAATGCTTCGGCACGACCTGGTTCCCCTACTGGCCGGCGAGGACGCGAACCAGATCGAAGCCATCTGGCAGAAGCTCTTCTGGGCCACTCACGGAACAGCGGTCGGGGCGATCACCAGCCTCGCCCTCGCCGCCGTCGACATTGCCCTTTGGGACGTGCGCGGAAAGACTCTCGGCCAGCCGCTCTGGCGCCTGGCCGGTGGCGCGCGCCCCACGGTTCCGCTCTATGACACCGAGGGCGGCTGGCTTCATCTCTCCACCAAGGAGCTGGTCGACGGCGCCCTCGCGTCCAAGCACCAGGGCTGGCCGGGAGTGAAGCTGAAGATCGGCAAGGCCCGTCCGCAGGAGGACCTCGAGCGGCTGTCTGCGGTCCGCGAAGCGGTCGGGCCGGCTTTCGACATCATGGTCGACGCCAACCAGTCGATGACCTATGCGGAGGCCAAGCGGCGGGCGCATCTTTTCGAGCAGCTGGACCTCTACTGGCTGGAGGAACCGCTGCCGGCCGAGGACCTCGGCGGTCACGTCAAGCTGGCGGCCGCGACCAGCATCCCGATCGCGGTGGGTGAAAGCATCTACTCCCTCAGCCATTTCCGCGAGTACCTGGCGGCGGGCGCCGCCGGCATCCTGCAGCCCGACGCCGCGCGTCTCGGCGGCATCACTCCATGGCTGAAGGTCGCGCACCTAGCCGAGGCCTTCAACGTCAAGGTCGCGCCCCACTTTCTGATGGAGCTTCATGTCAGTCTTGCCGCAGCGGTGCCAAACGCAATCTACCTGGAGCACATACCGCAGCTGAGGCAGATCACTCGCTCGGAGATCGAAATCGTTGACGGACGCGCCGTGGCGCCGGAGTCGCCCGGGGTCGGCATCGACTGGGACCGTGAGGCGATCGGAAACCTTCGGATCAGTTAGCGCTGGCCGCCTGACCGGCGGCGTGCTTCTCCGGCAGGTCGCCCTGCTCGGGCTGCTTATCGTCACCGCCGGCTTCTGGATCTACTTCTCGGTGGCGGCGTCCGGCTTCACGTCCGACTTCAACCTTTTCTCGCTGCTGCGATTCGCGGCGATCCAGATCACCATCGGTTTTGCCCAGATGGTGGCGCTCTCGATCGGCGACCTCAACCTCGCAGTGGGCGCTATCGGCGGCGCGACCGGGATGATCGCGGGGTGGGCCATGCAAGTGCTTGGGCTGCCGCCCGAGGTCGCTGTGCTGTTCGCGCTGGCCGCCGGCACGCTGCTGGGATTCGGCAACGCGCTGCTGATCACGTGGACGCGAATCAACAGTTTCATCGTCACCCTTGCGACGGCGAGCCTCATCACCGGGGCGATGTTGATCCTCACCCATTCGGACCCCTTCAGCCGGCTGCCCGATTCCTTCACGAGCTTCTCGGCGACCGAGGTTGCGGGCTTGCCGGTCTCGAACCTGGTCCTGGTGATGCTCGCGGTTGGCGTGGCGCTCTTCTTCCTCTACCGCAACCTGAGCCTTGGTAGGGAGATGCTGGCCGTCGGCGCCAACCGGCGGGCCGCCCGGATGTCGGGACTATCCGTCGACCGCGTCGTGCTGCTGACCCACGGACTCTCCGGAGCGCTCGCTGCGACCGCGGGGCTGATGGCGATCGCCGCCGAGAGCACCGCCTCGCCCAGCCTGGGCAGCGACTGGCTCCTGGCTTCGTTCGTCGCGCCGGCCATCGGCGGGACGCTGCTCTCGGGCGGCCTTGTCTCGGTGCCGGGAACCATTCTTGGCGGCGTCCTGCTGGCGACCATCTCCAACGGCCTGCTGCTGGTGGGCATAGACAACTTCTGGATCACCGTGGTCCTCGGCGTCGTCTTGCTGCTGGCTGTGGTGCTGGACAGGGTGACCCGGGCGGCGGGAGGTGCGGCCCCGTGATGCTGCGTCTGCGCGGTCTCGCCCCCGGCGTGGCCCTGGGCCTGCTCCTCATCGACCTCGTCGGCATGCTCGTGCTGTCGGTCATCACGCCGGCCTTCCTCTCGACTTACAACCTCTTCGTCACCGGCCGCGATCTTTCGATCCTGCTTTTGGTCGCGCTGGCTCAGATGATCGTGCTGTCGTTGGGGCAGATGAACCTCTCGATCGGCTCGATCGGAGGCTTGGTTGCGATCATCGAGTCTGGCCTGATGGTCCGCTACGGCGTCCCAGTGCCGGTCGCCCTCGTGGCCGGCCTCTTGCTAGGCATCGTGTGCGGCGTCATCAATGGACTGCTGGTCTACTGGACGAAGATCAACAGCTTCGTGCTGACCCTCGGCACGTCCTACGTATTCGCCGGCATCAACCTCGGCATCACCCACGCCACCCCCTTCTATCACATCCCCAACGAGATCAGCTCCTTCGGGCAGGCGCGCATCGGCCCGGTTCCGGTCATGGCGGCGGTGACCATCGTGCTCACCCTTCTGCTTGCGGGGTTCCTCTATCAGGTGGTGCTCGGCCGCCAGCTGCTGGCCGTGGGCGGCAATCCGGTGGCGGCGCGCCTCTCAGGGCTCCCCATCCGGCGCGCGACCCTGACCGCTCATGCCATCTCGGGATTCTTCGCCGCGGTCGCCGGCACGATGCTCATGGCTCAGCTCGGACAGGGTCAGCCGACGATCGGCGCGACGTGGGTGCTTCCGTCCTTTGCCGGTCCGATCATCGGCGGGGCCGCCCTTTCAGGCGGAAGCGCCCCCGTCCTCGGCACCGTGCTGGCCATGGTCCTCATCTCGCTGATTGACGACGGGCTTGTGCTCGTCAGCGCGGATCCCTTCTGGGTTCAGTTCCTCATCGGCGCTCTGATTCTCGGGGCGGTCGTCCTGGGACGTACGCGCCTTGGCGACATCAGGGCTTTCCTCAGGATCAGCACTGCGCGCCGCGTTGGGAGCACCCGATGAGCGCCGTGCCGAATCCAAGCCCGCCCGAGGTGCGGCTGGAGGTCTCAGGCATCCGCAAGCAGTTTCCGGGCGTGGTCGCCCTCGACGACGTTTCGCTTCGGCTGCGCGCGGGCGAGATCCACGCGCTGCTCGGCGAGAACGGCGCCGGCAAGAGCACGCTGATCAAGATCCTGACGGGCGTCTATCAGCCCGATGAAGGCGAGATCAGGCTCGACGGTCGCCCGGTGCGCTTTGCCTCACCGCGCTCGGCGCTGGCCGCGGGCATCAGTGTCGTACATCAAGAGCGCAACCTGATCCCGCAGTTCACGGTGGCGGAGAACATCCTGCTGGAGCGGATCCCGACGAGGGGAGTGCAGCTGGTCGATCACGCCGCGATCAACCGGCTGGCCAGGCCGTGGATCGAGATGGTCGGGCTCGACGCCGCACCGGCGACACCGGTGGCGGACCTGAGTGTGGCGCAGATGCAGCTGGTCGAAATCGCCAAGGCGCTGTCGCTGCAGGCGCGCATCCTCCTGATGGACGAACCCACCGCCGCGATCACCCCCCACGAGGTCGGTTACCTCTTCCGAATTCTTGGCGACCTGCGCCGGCACAACGTGGCCCTCGTCTTCGTCAGTCACAAGCTGGAAGAGGTGTTCGAGCTCTGCGACCGCGTCACCGTGCTTCGGGATGGACGGAACGCATCCGCGGACGTCGAGGTGGCAGCCCTCGATCGAGACCAGCTCGTGACGTACATGATCGGACGGGCGGAGGTGATCGCTGCGCTGCCGCCCAAACCCGCTGTGGGCGAGCCGGTGCTGGAGGTGGCAGGGCTGACCACGAACCGTGGCGACGCCCCGCTGAGCCTTGTACTCCGAAAAGGCGAGGTCTTGGGCCTCTACGGTCTGGTCGGAGCCGGGCGCTCGAGTCTCGCCAAAACGCTGGTTGGTGAGATCAAGGCGACCGGCGGCGAGGTTCGGTCGGGTACGTGAGCGAGGACCGTAAGCAGGAGGGCCTCATCCTGCTCCACTCAGTCCGTGCCAATACGTCGATCACGATCTGGCGGCGCCTGCGGTCGTTCGGCCAGTGGATCACACGCTCTAAGGAGGAGGCGGCGATTCTCCCATCCCTCCGCCAGCTCGACGTCCGCGCGCATTCGCTGTCGCAGTCGGTGGGAACGCTCTCGGGCGGCAACCAGCAGAAGGTCAGCATCGCCAAATGGCTCGCCGCCGAGGCGGAGATCCTGATCATCGACGAACCCACCGTGGGGATCGACATCAAGACCAAGAACGCGCTGCATGAGCTGATCTGGGACCTGGCCGCGAACGGTAAGTCAATCCTGCTGATCTCGAGCGACATGCCCGAGCTGATACGTCTGTCCGACCGGATTCTCGTGATGCGGAACCACGCGATCGTCGGCCAGATGCCAAACACCCACCAATATGACGAGATGAGCGAGGCCATCATGGCCCCGCTGAGTTGAAGGGAGTCGAATTGCAAACCTACGGAATGACGCTGATGCTCAAGGATGACCAAGACATCATCGACCGCTACCGGCGATACCATCGCGACGCGTGGCCAGAAGTGATCGTCCGCTTGCGGGAGGTCGGCATCGTCGAGATGAGGATCTATCTAGTTGGTCGCCGGCTGTTCATGTATATGGAGGCGGTCGATGGATTTGCTCCCGAGCGCGATTTCCCCAAGCTGGCTGAGGATGCGCGCTACCGCGAGTGGGATGAGCTGATGCACGGCCTCCAACAGCCGGCGCCCGAAGCGAGGGCAGGCGAGTGGTGGGCTCCGATGGAGCAGGTCTTCGACCTCAGCCGGCAATGAGCGAGAAGGCCCTTCCTCTGCCGCCTTCACGTCAGACCCTGACGGACAGCGTCTATGAGGCGGTCATGGAGCTGGTCATGGACCAGCACATCAAAGCGGGCGCGCGGGTCAACATCGACCTGGTCGCGCGCCAGTTGAACGTCTCGCCAACACCGGTGCGGGAGGCGCTCGCTCGGCTGGAGATGGACGGCCTGGTCGTCAAGGAGCCGCTTCGGGGCTACTCCGTGACCCCGATGCTGGACACCAAGAACTTCAACGACCTCTACGATCTTCGCCGGCTGCTCGAGCCTTTCGCGGCCCGCCGCGCGGCCGAACGCCGCGACGAAAAGGTCTTGCGTGTGCTAGATCGCGAGCTCGCCGAGATGCGCCGATTGGTCGGCACCAGCAGTGGGTCGGACGGGGCCACGTACCACGACTACAGCGCCTTTGCTCTGCAGGACGCACGATTCCACGAAGCGATCGCGGGCACATCTGGCAACGGGCTGCTGAGCGACACCCTGCGGCGCATGCGCTCGCACCTGCGCCTGTATCGCCTGTATCACCATTACTACACGATGGCCATCGGCGCAGCAACGGTGATCGAGCACGAGAGCATTCTTGCCTCGATACGAGCGCGCGACGGCGACGGCGCCGAGGCCGCGATGCTCCATCACATCAATCAGTCAATGGAGCGATCGGAGGGAGCGCGGGTGAGATCGGGTAACCGCCCGATCTAGCAGTTCATGTAGTAATCCAAGCGACGCTGGTGGCTAAGCCGGCTGGAAATCGGCCGGTGAATCCTCGAAGCGAGCTCAAAAGCATCGAGCCCGTGCTCAGTGGACGAGACCGCCTGGATTTCGGGACCGTGAGGCCCGGGAGGTCATGGGGAGGTCACAGTCCTCGCACCTGAGATTAGGGTTGGCCCCGGTGGGCTGTCACCGGGAGAACCACCGGTTTTTCGGCGCCCGAATCGCCCGGGGGAACTTGGCCCCGCCTAGGATTTCTCGGTTGACGGCACCCCGATCTGGAGCACCAGCAGCCAGCTGGCGAAGATGCCGCTCGACAGCATGATCACGCTCGCGAGCGCCAGCGTGGCGAACACCCACCCTTGCTCGACATCAACGAGCGAGAAACCACCAGCACCGGCGAGGACGAATCCGAGAATGTTCCCCACGGCGCGAAACACGGTGGCACCTGGATGGGGTTGTCGAAATACGCGTTGACGAACTGTTCTGACTGAAAGAAGAACGGCTCCGCCCAGGCCGCCCACACCCACAGCCACCGCCGCCACGGCGGCGAACGGTCTCGGCGTGAGAATCGCAACACCGATGAACATCACGCTGACGAAGCACCACACCGCGTTCGCGGCCCGCAGCCGCAGCAGAGGCGTGCGCTCGATCTGGTGCGGGTCCAGCGCGATGGCGACGAAGGTCAGTCCGGTCAGCGATGCCCCGGCCCCGACCAACCCGATGTAGAGGTCTCGCCACGCCGGCGCGGTGTTCGGGTCCATTGCGCTGAAGGGTACTGCCCGAAGCGGCCAAGCCATCGTGTAGCTATGGATGTAGCAACCCAGGCGACATCAGCCGTCACGTTTCGAAATCCGTAGGGTCGACTCACCGGGTTCCGAACTGAACCCAGCAGCCCGCAACGCTCATACTCCCCCGATGAGCGGGGTGCCCCTGGTCGACGCCGGCCCCGAGCTGATCGAGCGCGAGCAGGAGTCCGCAGTCCTGGACGGGCTGGTAGATCGTCTTCGCGACGGCGGGGGCGCGGTCGTGGTCCGCGGCGAGGCCGGTATCGGAAAGTCGGCGCTGCTCCAACGAGTGCGTAGGCGAGCGGAAGCGCGGGGTGTCCGACCGCTGATGGCCGTCGGAGTTGAATCAGAGGCCGAGTTCGCCTTTGCGGGCCTGCACCAACTCCTGCGCCCGGTCATCGGCGCGCTGGCGGGGTTGCCCGAGTCACAGCGGCAAACCCTCGAGGCGGCACTCGGCCTGGGCGTCGACCTCAAGCCTGATTCGTTCCGCGTTGCGGTCGCGGTCTTCCAGCTCATCTGCGAAGTAGCGGACTCCATACCGCTGGTCCTGATAGTCGACGACGCGCAGTGGCTGGACCGTTCCACCCTGAGCGTCATTGCATTCATCGGCCGCCGGCTGGAAGTCGAGCACGTCGGACTCGTGGCGGCAATCAGGAGCGGGCACCCGACACCGCTCGACGATGCTCGCCTACCAACCCTCGATCTCGAGCGCTTGAGCGCATCGGCGGCCGCACGCTTGCTGGATCGCCAGGCGCCGGAGCTGCACCCGGTCTTGCGCGCGAGGGTTCTCGCAGAATCGTCCGGCAACCCCCTGGCGCTCGTTGAGCTCGCGCGCAGCATGGGGCGATCGGGCGAGCAGCTTTCGCCTCCGTCCACGACCTTGACGACTCGGCTCGAGCGCGCGTTCGCAAGCAGGCTGCGCGACCTTGGCCCGGACACTCGGGCCGTCCTCCTCGCGGCAGGGCTTGACAGCCGAGCGTCGCTCGACGAGATCGCGCGATCCAGTGGACAGAGCCTTGAATCTCTCCAGCCCGCTGTGGATGGAGACCTGGTCGAGATCGCCGACGACGGCGTGCGCTTCCGACACCCTCTGATCCGCTCGGC
>WNFH01003757.1_pt1 | contig 10847 bp, 7 predicted proteins | sample 5400411 | NCBI WGS metagenome assembly WNFH01 (sample SAMN13153347, study PRJNA577476) | soil metagenome | isolation source: 200 cm saprolite under Douglas fir tree site 2 hole 3 | place: USA:California | collected 2015-04-18
ACGAATTTGCTTCAATCTGTTACCATTCATGACGTAAACGTCCTTTGTTTCTGTGTTTTGATTACAAAGAACTTTACGCTCTCCGGCAGTCTTTGGCAAGCCAAGGCTGCCTTTTGGGTCCCTTTAGTCTAAACTCCAAGATATATGAAGCACCATGATTCAAAAGAGGAGTCTCGACTTTCCTTGAGACACTATTTGGCTGCAGTATGGGTTGCTAAAGCTGGTAAAATGGAGGCATGAAGAAAGAAAATCAGCGGGAAGATTTGATATCACATGGATACAATCGGAGGTAGCCGAGCAATGACCCCGCGGTTCCGTCAATGGCTATTCGAGACGCTCTATAAGCACGAATACCTCTATCGCTTTGCCAGCACGGTGCCGTTCGCAGGCCAGTGGCGTGTCTGGCAGCGCCTGGTGTTGACGCGCCTTCACGGCCATGATGTGCTGGAACTAGGATGCGGGCTGGGTGATCTGCTAGTTGATATGACCGAGGCAGGCTACAACTGCCGCGCCATTGAGTATTCTCCGCAGATGGTAAAAGCGGCACGCGACACACTGGAACGTCACAAAGTTGGTGAAAAAACCTGGGTGATTCAGGGTGCTGCACAGCATTTGCCCTTCGCCGACTCCTCGTTTGATAGCGTAGTGAGCACTTTTCCCAGCGAATATATTTACAACCCTGACACAATCGCCGAGGTCGAACGAGTCTTGCGTCCCGGTGGGCGTTTGATCGTAGTAGAAGGCGCAAACCTCCTGCCGACCGGCTTCCTACAATCATTCCTCGTCCTGGTGCAAGTGCTGGTCTATGGTCCGGCTGCCGTCTTCGGCCCGCGCAAACGCCGTAACCTGGACGAAGAAGTAGCCCGCAGTCGCGAGCGCGGAGATGGGTCGCCAGAAGACGGGGTCTTACGCACGAACCGTGAAACGAGTACAGGCATCACCACTGATGTGTTGCCCAACGCCTGGTTTGGGCAACACATCCCCCTGGAAAGCCAGGGCTTGCGCCGTCGCTCCGAGCGGGTGCGCAGCCGCCGCTGGGAAGTGTATATTACGATTGGGGAGAAAGTGTGAGTTGGCCTGGCATTGGCAAGTGAGGCCTGGCACCCACAAGGGCAATACTGTTCAAATAAAGCCACCAGCATGGCGACCGCAAGGGCCCACCCCTCCCCATTGCACCACCCTCGCCACTACTATACGACGTTGGGGCCGCGAAGCCGTGTATAGTAGTGGCGAGGGAGGAAGGGTAGGGTCGGGAGGGCCCTTGCGGTCGCCATGCCGGAGGCTGGATCACAAACCGTTCTCCCCGTTACACGCGAAAATCATGACGAGAGAAGCCCCACGCATCAAGCAGAGCGAGAATCAGCCGTTTTGAGCTTGCCATTCGATATATTTGAATTGTATTGCCCGCAAGGGCCACACCGCTCCACTCTGCCGTCCCGTGCCACTACATTTCAGCTTCGCGCCAACACCCGACCTAACACTTCATAACAGCTTCCCCTGTGAGAACCAGGGTACCGTGCTGATTTGTGCAATCGGTACGCAGGGTGACGATACGCTTCTCCTCGCGCACTGCGGTGACTTCAACGCTTGCTGTGATCGTATCGCCAATGCGAACAGGCGCAAGAAACTTCAGTGTCTGACCCAGGTAGATGGTTCCGGGCCCTGGCAAATCGTTGCCCAGTACCGCGGAGATGAACGCTGCCGAGAGCATGCCATGTGCGATGCGACCACCGAAAGGCGTGCGTGCCGCATATTCGGCATCTAGATGAACGGGGTTGTGGTCGCCGCTCACCTCAGCGAAGCGCACGATGTCGTCCTCCGTGATGGTTCGTACGTATTCGGCCCGCGTCCCAATGTGCGGCAGGGGTTTTGTTCCTTCGTTTGTTTGGCTCATGCTTGTTACCTTCCTGAGTTAGGACAGCCATCGTTGGTCATGCCCATCTGTATCTCCTTTGTGGGTAAGGAATTATTTGTTGCTCATAGTATATCCGCTTCAGCTTTGTTAGAAAAGCGGGGCACCCGTCAGGGGTATAGTTCACATTTTTGCGTCGAGCCAGGCCACCCCAACCTCCGCCCTGGTTCTCCCCGTGCAAAAAAAGAAACACACCCACCCGCCAGCAGGGCTAATAAGCTTGACACCACTTTATCCCCCATGTTACCATGCAACCGACACGGCGATGTAGTACATACGATCTAGGTTAAGAATATGCTTTCTGCCACGCTTTTCTGTGATACATGCGGTGTAGCCAATCGGACGCAGGCGATATTTTGCGCTGCTTGCGGACGACGGCTGCATGCTCCCCAGGCCGGGTCGGTGAGCAACTCGCTCACCGGTCTGCTGACCCAGCATCATATGCTCAAGCAACGCTACCGTATTACCAGCCAGGTAGGGAAAGGCGGTTTTGGGGCCGTCTACAAAGCGGCGGACACCCAGTTCGGCAACCGCCTGGTGGCCATCAAAGAGATGAGCCAGAGCGGTCTCGGCACCCAGGAACTGCTCGAGGCTACCGAGGCCTTCAAACGCGAAGCTCTCCTGCTGGCAAGTTTGACACACCCCAACCTGCCGCGCATCTATGAGCAATTCTCTGATGCGGGACGCTGGTATCTCGTGATGGATTTCATCGAAGGCCAGACCCTGGAGGAGCGACTCGGCCAGGCGAATGGAGGACACCTACCGATTGAACAGGTCCTCGCCATCGGCATCCAGCTCTGCACCGTGCTGGATTACCTGCACACGCGCCAGCCAGCGATTATCTTTCGCGACCTCAAGCCTGGTAATGTGATGTTGACCTCCAATGAACACGTCTACCTGATTGACTTCGGGATCGCGCGCCACTTCAAGCCTGGGCAGGCAAAGGATACCGTTGCCTTCGGCTCACCAGGGTATGCTGCACCGGAGCAGTATGGCAGAGTGCAGACAACTCCGCGCTCGGACATCTACAGTTTGGGGGCAACACTTCACCTGATGCTGACCGGCGATGATCCGTCGCAAACACCCTTCCACTTTGCGCCTCTCCAGTTGAATGACCAATGGGCACAGTCAATCGGGCCCCTACTTACACAGATGGTGGAGATGGATGCAAGCAAAAGGCCGGATAGCATGGTTGTGGTCAAGCAGGAACTACAACGCATCGCTGCCAACCGGATGGCGCTCCAGGGTAGTGGATCACTCAGCAGCAGTGTACTGGTGTCCCTTGCGGGAACCCTGTCTGGGGGACAGGTAACCAGGCAAACGAATCCCCCACAGGTCACTTCTACAGCGGTTGCCCTTCCCGTACCTTCGCAGTCCCTGGGAACCACCTTGTGGGTCTGTTGTGGTCACTCCACGCGCGTGACTTCCGTCGCGTGGTCACCCGACGGTACACGTATCGCTTCTGCAAGCTTTGATAAGACAGTACAGATATGGGACGCCGCCAGCGGCAGGCACCTGTTCACCTACCGGGGCCATTCCGACAGGGTGCTTTGCGTGGCATGGTCGCCCGATGGGAAACGTATCGCTTCGGCCAGCGCTGATCGCACGGTGCAGGTGTGGGATGCCAGCAGCGGCAAGACTATCTTCACTCACGCCGGTCATACCAGCTTTGCGGTGAATGCTGTAGTATGGTCGCCTGATGGGAAACTCCTTGCTTCTGCTAGCGATGACAAGACGGTACAGGTGTGGGGCCTTGCCACGGGGAGTCGTATCTTTACCTATCGCGAGCATAGCGATGGTGTGATCGCGCTAGCCTGGTCGCCCGATGGTAAGCGCCTTGCTTCCGGTGGCTATGATAGAAAAGTACAGGTGTGGGAACCAGGGAAAGATACCAGGCAGAACATCTTCACCTATCTGCTCTCCCCGAATCGCGGCAATTTCAGCTACTCCGGCCATCGTGGGAAGATAAAAGCGCTAACATGGTCGCCAGATAGTAAACGCATCGCCTCTGCCAGTGCCGATAAGACGGTACGAGTGTGGGATGCCAGCACTGGCCGCGCATTTCTCGTCTCTGCTAAGCGCTCCTCCGGGGTGAATGCGGTGGGGTTATCGCCTGATGGTAAGCGTGTCGCCTCGGGCAGCAATGATAAAACGGTGCAAGTCTGGAACACGCTTGACGGCAGCCATATCGTTACCTATCACGATCACCTTGGTTATGTGACTGCTTTAGCCTGGTCGCCCGATGGCAGACGCATCGCCTCCGCAGGTGTTGATCGCACTGTGCGTGTGTGGAAAGCGATGTAACATACTCATTTCAGGGAGATTAATCCCGCAGGTAATGGTTGGTCTGTGAGCCAGGCACGGGTAACCGTGTTGAACAGATCAGGCCGGTGCAGGTTCCAGGAATGCTCCTCTGCTGCACGTTTGCTGAATGCGACCAGGTATCCCTGTCCAGCGGGTAACGTAGCCGCGAGATCACGAGCGGATCGGCGCACAATCGGCAATTCGTGCTGGCCAGCAACGATGAGAGCTGACACCTGCACCTGGTCCAATCCTGGTGGAATGCGGAAGCGTTGATTTTCCAGTATCATATGGGTAAAGGAGGCGGCGGTCATCCGCCTGGTGTCCTCGCGCACCTGGCGAAAATACTGCTCGGGAATGGCGTTCCCGTAACGCATATTGAGGCGAACATACGCGTCAGAGCCTTGAAAGGGGGCAGCAAAGAGGGTAAAAGTCAGCGCAAGGGCACGAGGGCCGAGGAGACCAACACCAGGCAACGGATGCACCAGGGCACTGCTGATGATGGCATGATCCACCACCTCAGCCGCGCTGCCGAGAAGTTGCACCACGACCTGAGCTCCTTCAGAAAGACCTATCACATGGGCACGCCTTCCATGTGCCCGCTCACGGATGAATTCTGCCATACGACGAGCGGTATCCGCGATGGTAAAAGGCCGGATCGCGGCGCTCAGTCCGTGTTCGGGCATATCGGGGATCAGGCAATGATAGGTGTCCTGCAAAGCCTCGACCTGCGGGCACCACATCCAGCCACTGACCCCTCCTCCGTGCAAGAAGCAAATCGTTGGTGCGGTAGTCGGCCCGCATTCGCGGACACTCAAGTCAGCGACTGTCTCCGGTGAGAGTGTTTCAAACAAAGTCTATGCTCCTCTGCTGTGCCATGCTCTGCGGTAGAAGTGTACCACACTGTAAGCGAGCAGGCCAACGCAGAGCCACCCAAGACCAGCCAACACTCCCGTCCATCCACTGGTCACGAGCAACACCAGGCATCCGCCGAACGCGAGCGGGAGCACGACCTGTGGAGCGGGAGTACTAAATGCTGGTGGCGGCCCACCTCGACGGCGAACGATCACCAGTGCTATCAGCGTGAAGAGGAAGTGCAGCACGTACAAGAAGCCACCCACGGATGCCACCAGCGCCACCGAACCGGTGAGGGCGACGAGAGCCAGCAAGATCCCATTGAGCATAACGGCTACCCAGGGCACACCCGTCGTGGGGTGGACTCGAGCTACCGGACCAGGGAGCAATCCATCACGGGCCATGGCAAAGGCAACTCGCGACGTGACGACCAGAACTGCATTGCCCGTTGCCGCGGTGGTCAGAATCGCTGCTGCCGCCGTGAACTGCCGGCCGGTGGAACCGAGAAACTGCGTTGCCGCTGCGGAGAGGGGGGCGGATGATCTTCCCAGTTCGTTCCATGGAAGCGTCCCAAGCGCGACGAAGGTAACCAGCAGATAGAGACCCAGGACCACGAGCAGTGTCAGCAAGATTGCCCTGGGCAGGTTGCGCTCAGGAGAGGCGACCTCCTCTCCAGCTGCTGCCACCATGTCGAAGCCGCCAAAGGCCAGGAAGGCCAGCAGGGTCGCCACGGCAACGCCACCGAGTCCAAATGGCAGAAACGGCGTGAACTGTTCAACGTGGACGTGCGGCAAACCCAACGCGCTGAAGCCAAGTAACGCAACAATTGCTACTCCAATCACCAGGCTCTGCACCAGGCCGGAGAGCCGGACGCCTATGAGATTGATTATGGTGCTGATCCCGATCAGAGCCAGCGCGCCAAAGACAGGGGGCAAGCCCGTCAACGAGTGGAGATATCCCCCGAACCCCAGGGTCACATAGCCACTAATGAAGATGTACGCTCCCCAATAGCCCCAGCCCATCAAGAAGCCCCAGTGCTCACCAAGCAGTGCTCGTACGAAGGCGTATCCACCACCGGCCAGGGGATAGCGGCAGGCAAGTTCAGCATAGGGCAGCGCGATCAGCAAGGACACGCCAAAGGCGAGCACAAAGGCCAGGAGCGCGCCCGGCCCGGCTCGTCCCGCCGCTGCACCGACCAGCACGAAGATCCCGCCGCCAATCGTGCCACCTACGCCAAGTGCGACCACTTCACGGAGGGAGAGCACCCGGCGAAGTTGGTGCGACCCATGCTCGGAAGGAACGCCAGTGCTGTTATGTTCCACGTCATGCATCCTTCCTGTCCCTCCGTCGTTTGCTTGTCCGGAGCGTGCTGCCTCTCTTAATCACCTGCCCGAGGAGGAGAAAATTCGGAAAGTCCGCCGCTCTGCCAATGAAGTTTCCCGAATGCGATATTCCCGCATCTTCTACCAACAGCGTTTTCATCTGAAGAGAGGACAGATGCTTCCGCAGTTTCTTGAGATCGGTCCCGTAGTGCAGGTCACCAAAGGCTTCAGGGGTCCAATGATACTTGTGCGTGTGTGCATCGACGATGAGCATATAGCCGCCTGGGCGCACCACACGACGCAGTTCTTCAAGGACGGTGCGAGGACTTACGACGTGGTGCAGGAGCATATGACACATCGCGACATCCACGGAATCCGTTGCGAGGGGGAGTTGCTCGGCCATCCCCTCGCGGAAGGAGACATGCTGGTACCCGGCCTGCGCCATCTTCTCCCCGGCCCGTGTGAGCATGGCAGGTGCGCAATCCACGCCGATCACGTTGCCCACAAGCGGAGCCACCATGCCTGCGAGGTAGCCCGTGCCTGTTCCGGCATCAAGTACTGTCATGTCCTGGTGCCAGGGAAGGAGCCCGGTGAGCCGTTCCTGGAGCTCGGCCTCGTAGGCGCTCGCCACATAGGCATCCCAGGTAGGGGCGATCCGCTCAAAATAGTCTCGTTCGTGCGTTTCGATATGCTGCAACTGTTCCTCAGGCGAGGCTGTCAGATTGAACCGGATCAAGGCATCGAGATGCTCGAAGATCTCTTCGTCGGCGGGAAGAAGGTCCTTGAACCGCCGTCGCAAGTACTCCCTTTGCAGGAGCTTGCGCGCCCGCCACAGCTCGGTTGAGAGCACGGGTTCCGTTGCCCTCGTACGCAGAGCGATCTCCTGGAGAGGCAACCGCTCAATTTCACGCCAGAAGAGCAGACGCTGGTACTTCTCCGGCAAGGCGTGGAAGGTCTCTACGATGACTTGCAGTATATCTTTGCGTTCGAGCAGGGTTTTGAAGGTCGTGGAGTCGCTGGCGAGCGTCGCCAACTCCTGCGAATCGAAGGGAAGATTGGCTTCTGACGCTGTGTGTTGATGACGGTAGGTATCAATCAACAGGTTTTTGGCCACGCGCATTAACCATCGCTGTGGATGTTGAAGCTGTGTGCCTGATGCGAGCGTAATGAGGAGACGCACAAACACTTCATGGCAGAGATCCCATGAAGCTTCTCGGTCAGCAAGATGCTCCGCAAAGAAACGCACGATATCCTTGTGATACAGGGTATACAGCTCTTCGACAGAATTGGTGAGCGTATCCATCATCCAGTTCACCTCCTTCATTTGTACGTAGTAATAGACGTTTTGATCTGGTGCATCTCAACATGAAATCAGGCTAGAAAAAAGCCACACCCACTACCCCAGGGCGCAGGCTCCCACGATAAATCGGGGAGCTACACGCCCCTACTAACCGCGACACACGACGGTCGGCACGACCGTCGTGTGGAACGACACTTGTCTCCGTTGTCTCCAATGTCTCCAATGTCTCCAATGTCTCCGATGTCTCCGATGTCTCCGATGTCTCTGATGTGTCTGATGTATCTGATGTATCTGATGTATCTGATGTATCTGATGTTTCCGTGCTCAAAAAACCTATCTGTAAAAAACCCGCCACCCCAGGGCGCAGGCGGATGCGATAAATCGGGCGGACGCGATAATGCATATTGACAAATTAATACGGACATGCCATTGGGTTCGCCGGGCCGATAAATCGGCGGTGGGCACGATAAATCGGCCCCTACAGGGTGTCCGGGGTATTTCGTTAAGGCAAGGTTCAATTTGAAGAAAAGTACTTGACAGCTTGAACAGTCACACCGTGTCACCCTGAGCGCAGCGAAGGGTCTGTCTCGATAGGCAGAGAGATGCTTCGCTGCGCTCAGCATGACAGGGCTGGACCTTGCTGTTGGTGAGGAACTGTCAAGTTCATTTGAACCTTGCCTAATGTCCATAATCGGGTCCCTACACGCCCCTACGCAGAGTTAGCCGCTGCCGCACGACGGTTGTATCGATCGTTGGGGTGTCAGCTTGCCTGCTCCTCGTGGGGGCAGTACATATCGGAGGTTCTCCGTCTTTCTGGGAGAAAGTGGGAGTGTTTTTAACACTTTACCATGTTTCTGTTTTAGATGAGACATTTGCGACATAGGACGCTCGCTTCTTTGAAGGCCTCTGTGAGGAAACCTTGGTAGTGGAAGGCGAACCTGATGGGTTGGGACAATTGGGACATTCATTTCTGTGTGTGAGGACCTCTCGATGGGGGGAGGCGAATCTGGTGGATTGGGACACTTGGGACACTTGGGACAGGGGTTATGGTGTCTTGGAGAAACAGGGATAGCCTGCTCAAGTGGATAAGTGAAGCATTGGTTGGTTGCTTCAAAGAAAGTATACCAGATTGCTTGGTCTGAGTCAAGTGAGGCCTGGCACCCACAAGGGGTGCCACTACATTTCGCACGGCCCCCGACCCCACCATCGGGTCCATTGCGAAATCGTTAGGTGGAGATGCGGGATCACTGCTCGATAGCTAATTATGAGCGAATCTCAGCTTGAGCACCTCCGGGTGTATGAAAGATGTCGAAGGTGTCGAGGCAATCAGGTTTTGTTCGCTTGCCAATGAATATTTAGTACATCCTCCATTTTGACAGGTGCTGAGCGTTATTTTACAATAAGAGCAGACTCATCCTCGTAATGCATTTCGATATGCATATGTTCTTTACTGCAACGAGGCACACAGGAGGGACCCACCCATGCAGGAGTCACTTGACGCTTCGCTCGTGCGCATACGCACCACGGATGGGCGCGTGGTCGGCGCGGGCTTCCTGGTGGGGGAACGGCAGGTCCTCACCTGTGCCCACGTGGTGAGCCAGGCACTTGGCCTGGTGAACCATCCGCTTGATCCACCACAAGGACTCGTCTCGCTGGACTTCCCGCTTATTCCTCCGCGTACGCTCTTGACTGCGAAGGTGGTCTTGTGGTGTCCTCCATTATCCGATGGCAGAGGCGATATTGCAGGCCTGGAACTGCAACGTGAGCCACCAGCCGCAGCCGAGGCGGTGCGTTTCGCCCTGGCTGAGGACGTGTGGGAGCATCCCTTCCGTGTCTTCGGCTTTCCCGCTGGCTACGACGATGGTGTGTGGGCCACCGGGCGCCTGCTGGGACGACAAGCCACCGACTGGGTGATGATCGAGGATGTCAAAGCGCAGGGCTTCGGAGTCGCCCCCGGCTTCAGCGGCACACCCGTCTGGGACACGCAGTTGCAGGGCGTGGTGGGCATGGTGGTCGCTGCCAGCCGACCGGCAGACACCAAAACCGCCTTCGTCATCCCCCTGGACGTGCTCGTGGCAGCATGGCCGCTCATCGAACCTATCACGCGCCAGCGCGTCTTCCTCTCGGCCGCTTCCGCCGATGCCGTCTTCGCTGACCGCCTGGCAACCGATCTCGCAGCGCGTGACATCGTGGTCTGGACCGAGCAACACACGCCTGGCGATGGCCATGCCGGGCAGGAAGAGCGTGTGCGACAGGCCATACGCGCAGCTCAGGCGGTGATACTGGTTGTTTCGTCCCAAACGCGCTCCTCGCGGACAGTCAAGGAACACCTGCGCCTGGCGGACCTCTACCAGCGGCGACTGGTCCTGGTGTGGGTGGGTGACGACGCACACACGCCCACCCTGCTGCCCGGATGGCACGAGACGGTCTGGGTCGATGCCCACGAGACACACTACGCAGCAGCCCTCGAGGCTATTGAGGCTCACCTGGGCCGGCAGCGGTCCATCTTGGCGCTGCTGGGTTCTTCCGGTGCAGGAAAAGAGGAAGAATCCCGAGCACCACGCAATCCATATAAGGGGCTGCATGCCTTCACGGCAGACGATGCAGGCGATTTCTTTGGGCGTGAGCGCCTGGTCGACGAACTGGTCAAGGACGTGGCAGGGATCGTGACCAGCGAACCGCAGGCAGGACGGCTCCTGACCATCATCGGACCCAGTGGCTCCGGCAAGTCTAGTGTGGTCATGGCCGGGCTGCTGCCGCGCCTCCAGCGCGGAGCCTTGCCTGGGAGCGAGGCGTGGGTCTACCTGGAGCCGATGGTACCAGGCAAACATCCCATTGAAGCCCTCGGCCTCACACTCAAACCCCACTTTCCCGACACCAGTTTCAAGGCCCTGCGTGAGGACCTGGAGGACGATGCTACTCGCGGGCTGCATGTGCTGGCGGCGCAACTGGTGAAACGACGGGAAAACCGGGTCGTGCTGCTAGTGGATCAGTTCGAGGAACTCTTTACGCAGGCCGAGGACGAAGACGAGCGACGACGCTTCATCCAGTTACTCTTGACTGCCGTCACCGAACCTCGAGGCCCTCTTATCGTCCTTCTGACCCTCCGCGCCGACTTCTCTGATCGCCCGATGCACTACTCCGAACTGGGTCAACT
>WNFH01003758.1_pt1 | contig 10845 bp, 10 predicted proteins | sample 5400411 | NCBI WGS metagenome assembly WNFH01 (sample SAMN13153347, study PRJNA577476) | soil metagenome | isolation source: 200 cm saprolite under Douglas fir tree site 2 hole 3 | place: USA:California | collected 2015-04-18
CGCTCGGCGTTTCGCTGGTCAAGCCCTGCGTGGTCGGCACCACGGCGCGCGCCTCCAAAGAGAACGTGCGCTCCATCGGCTATTCGATTTATTACACGATGGTCAACGTCGGTGGGGCTGCGGGACCCTATTGCGCATCGTGGGCGCATCGGCATCTGGGTGTCGAGAATGTTTATCGTGTGGCGGCACTCAGCGTCTTTGCGATGTTCTTTTTCGTTCTGTTTTTCTTCCGGGAACCACGCAAGGCTGGAGACGCGCCTCCACCTTCAATCGCGACTGTCGCGCGGAATTTCTGCGTGGTGGTAGGGAACTACCGGCTGGTTCTGCCCGTGTTGGTAATTGCTCTGCTGCTGCGTATCGCCATGATGGTCTATCCGTTCACCGTGCCCTGGTGGATTTGGATTGGGCTGCTGGCGCTCGTGCTCGCTGGCATCAGCCGGTTCATGTGGTTCCTTGTGATCTTCACCGGGTACTGGGTGGTGTTCTGGCAGCAGTACACGAGCCTGCCCGGCTACATTCACGGATACATCAACCCCAAGGCCGACGTGGAAATCATTCTGGTTACTGATGGAGTGACGGTCATCTGCCTCACCCTCCTGGTGAATTTCCTGATACGGAAGATTCCAGCATTTCAGGCCGTGATTTTGGGCACTCTGATCACATCGGTGTCGTGGCTGATCCTCGCCTTCCGGCCCACCATCTGGGGAGCGGTGCTCTCCCTGTTTGTCCTGGCACTCGGGGAGATCACGCAGCAACCGCGCTACTACGAATACATTTCGAAGCTGGCGCCGCCGGGGCAGCAGGGAACCTACATGGGCTTCGCGTTTCTGCCAATCGGCATCGGGTCGCTGATTGGCGGCTGGTTTGGTGGAACTCTCATCCACCACTTCGGAGAAGTCGCGCATCAGCCCGAGCGTATGTGGTGGGTGGTGACGGGTGTGGGCCTGGTCACAACCGTGCTGCTGTGGATTTACGACAGGTATGCGAGGACGGTGAAGGCAGTGGTCAGTGGCCAGTGATCAGTGGTCAGTCGTCGCGTTAGCAGGCAGAAGTCCGGCATGCGAGGACCCGTATTTGATGAAACTTCGCCAGCGGGCGCCACGGCTCGGGCTGCGACTGCGTGCGAGACCTTGCCGGTAAAAGTGAAAGTGAGAATCTTGGCTTAACAGATTGCCAAGAAGTCAACTCGCAGACCAGATTTGACCTCAGTGGCTGAAGCCACGGTCGATTTCGCGGCACTAACGGCGCGGCTAGAAGCCGCGCCCTTTCAAAACAGAATCCCAATCGAGCCACGCCGCGATTCGCCGAAACTCCTTCCCGTTGTTTACAATAGAAGTTTGCCCATGGACCTCTCCGCCATCCAGGCTGCGCTGCGGGAACGCAACATTGACGCGTGGCTGTTTTATGACCATCATCATCGCGATCCCATTGCCTACCGCGTGCTCGGTTTGCCCGCAGGCCTGATGGTTACGCGGCGCTGGTTTTACCTGATACCCGCCAAGGGTGAACCGGTCAAGCTGGTGCACAAGATTGAGGCCGGGCATCTGGATACGCTTCCGGGCAGCAAGCGTCAGTATGCGGGATGGCAGGAGCTGTTCGACAGCTTGAAGGCGATGCTGGCGACTTATCGCGACCTCGCCATGCAGTACTCGCCTAACAACATCGTCTTCACGGTTTCGCTGGTCGACGGCGGCACGATCGAGTTGCTCCGCGGGTTGGGCAAGAACGTGGTCAGTTCTGCGGACCTGGTGGCGCAGTTTGAGGCTACCTGGAGCGAAGAGCAGATCAAGTCGCACTTTGCCGCGCGGGATTCTATTGACGCAATCACGACTGCAGCCTTCCAGGAAATCGGCCGGCGCGCCCGCAACGGCGGCACCAACGAGCACGAGATCCAGCAGTGGTTCATGGAAGCGTTCCAGCGGGAAGGTTTACTGACCGACGATCCCCCGATCGTTGCGGTCAACGCCAATGCTGGCAACCCGCACTACGAGCCGCGGGCGGAGCATCCTGTCCCCATTCGCGAAGGCGATCTTGTGCTGCTTGACGTTTGGGGGAAGAAGAACACTCCGGGCGCGGTGTATTACGACATTACGTGGATGGGCTTTGTCGGATCAGCGCCTTCGGGACGGATGCTTGAGATCTTCGAAATTGTGCGCGACGCGCGCGATGCCGGGGTCAAGACCGTGGTCGATGCCATCAACTCGGGACGCCGCATTGCCGGATGGGAAGTCGATCGGGCGACGCGCGGGCACATCAAGAAAAAGGGTTACGGCGACTACTTCATTCACCGCACGGGACATTCCATTGGCACAGACGTCCATGCCAATGGGGCCAACATGGACGACCTTGAGATTCACGATGAGCGGCAGATTCTCCCCAATTCGTGCTTCTCGGTCGAGCCTGGAATTTATCTGCCGGAGTTTGGCGTACGCAGCGAGGTGAACGTGCTGGTGCGCCCGAAGATGGCGGAAGTGACGGGGAAAATCCAACACGAGATCGTGACTATCTGAATGGCAAATTCCACAACTGGTAAAGCGAAAGTGACGGAGGCGACCCCAGTCAACACGATGGCGGTGCTTGCGCCCGCCGTGGGCTGGCTGATTCCGGGGGCGGGGCACATGATCCAGAAGCGCTGGATTCGCGGGCTGCTGCTCTTCATCTCGATCGTGACGCTGTTCCTGCTCGGGCTGGCGATGGACGGCCGCATCTACAAGGCGAACGGCGGCGACATTCTCGACATTCTTGGATTCATCGGGGACCTGGGTGCGGGCGGACTGTATATCGTCACGCTGGCGCAGGATTGGGGCCGCGGTGCGATTGCTTTCGCGACCGCTGACTATGGCACGAAGTTCATGATCGTGGCGGGATTGCTGAATTTTATTGCGGTCGCGGACGCGTATCACATCGCGATTGGGAAGAAACAGTGAAGCAGGCCTCAGCCCTCGGCCCCCAGCCCTCAGCCAAAACCCTTACCAGGAGACGGGTGCAGTGACGATTACGCTCAATCACTTCAGCGCGGCGGCTGTGTTTGCCCTGTTCGCGTCGGTCGTTTTCGCTATCACCCACCGCGACACTACACGCGAGATGGTTCGCTACGGGCTTTACTGCTTTGCGATGTTTCTTGGGGGCGCGCTCGTGGCGGGCTGGACGATGTGGTTGTTGAGGCGGTAGCTTTTGGCTCTTGGCTTTTAGCTCTTGGCTTGAACCTCTCGCCTGCGTAATCCTCGAATCTCCAACCGCACTACTCCAAAGGATAGAGATCTCCTGACGGCAGCATGTGGAAGGCTACAGGCCAACAGCTAAGAGCCAATGGCCAATAGCTGCTTATCCCTCCCAGACAAACGCATCGAATACCCTCTTCGTATCAAAATTGAGACGGCGGTAGAGGGCTACCGCACGGCTATTGGCCTCGGTTACGGTCAGCGACAGCAGTGAGAAGTTGCGTTTTCGCAGATTCGCAACTGTGGCGGCCAACAGCAATTCTCCGATCCCATGCGAGCGGTACTCCGGCAGCACGCAGACCTGGGTCACATGTCCGACATCGTTGCGGACGCGGGAGCACAGGATCAGGCCGATGAGGTTCTTGGCCTTCCGATCGAGCGCCACGAAGGATGATTCCGGATCGAACACTCCACATCCTGGAAAGCGCACAATGTTATTCAGGAAGCGCAACGATCCGCTGAGCGTGTGGTACTGGTCGTTGATCTGCGCGTCCACATGGCCGCGGTAGGCGGCAGTAATGACGGCGGCGGCAGCCTGGTAGTCAGACTCCGCCCAGCGGCGGATTTCAACTTCGGGATGCACGGGCGCAACCCCTGCCGCAGCCTTGTCGAGCGCGAGCAGCATGAACAGGCGGGGATGGCGCTGGAATCCCTGCTCCAGAAAAGGACGCGCGACCGCATTCGCCTCGTGCGCTAGCAGTTGCGCCTCGATGCGGTGAATACCAGGAGACTGCTGCAGAGTCTCGATCACATGGGTCAGGAGCTGCAACTCTACCTTGCGCGCGTCCGGTAGGCGGTTGCCGTTGGTGACGTAGAGGTCGCCAATTACTCCCTTGCTTCCCTCGTAGACAAAGAACGAGTAGCCGAAGATGCGTCCGCGGTCGATCGCGGCGTAGCCGGGGAGGATTTTCGCGTCGACGTAGCGGAGAATCATCTCCGCCGAGCCGGAGTAGTCCCACGAGAGCAGGCGCGCCCAGACCTGCGTCTCGTCTTCGAGCAGGGGCCGCAAATCCGCGGAAGAAAAATGCCTGAGGTCGAGAATCTCCAAGAGTCTCCTGCGAGGTCCGTCAAATTCCTTAGGAGAATGCGGTCCGCCGCGGCAAAAGTCCGAGTTTAGTGGGTTTCACGGGCGTGAGGCAAACCGGGCGAACACCCGCCGACAACAGGAGTGCAGGGGTCAGGGCGGGCTACTCTCGGGTGTTCGCCCGAGCAATTCGCCTGAGCAATGAGCCGGCCCCGGACGAATGCGTCCGGGGCTACGTGGAAAATCATTTTTCTTTGGCTGCGACCCATGGGACTGGTTTTGCAACTAAGAATTAGAACCATCAAAAGGAGGATTTTGTGAACAAGTTATTGAGGTCGATTCTGAAAACCGCGGTTTATATCATCGATCAGGCCGACGACGTCACCTCGGAGGTGCGTGACCGCATCACTGACCGGGTGGACCGCGTCGCCGACCGGGTTTCCGATATTGCCGACCGGGGCAAAGGCGTGATTTATGGCGAAGATCACACTCTGCGTCATATTGGATTTTTTGCCGCGGGCGTGGGAGTTGGCGTTGCCGCTGGCATGTTGTTTGCACCGGCGCCGGGGAATGAAATCCGCAGTTCGATGCGCGAAAAGGTCGAGGACATTGGCGACCGGGTTCGCGACCGGTTCACGCCCAGCACCAGGACGCGCGCTACCGGCACCGAGGGCGGGATCTAGTCGGCGGTAGCGAGTCGTTTTCGCGGCGAGAGGACTAGTGTGTCATAGCCCCTGCCGCGGACACCCAGAAGTAGTCCACGTGCTGCGGAGCGTAGTGGCCGAGGAAGGATACTCGTCGGCTTGCGCCTCTTTGCGCGACTTCCGTAACCTCAGGCTGCCAGTTTTCCGGGGCGACCACCAGATGTTCCTCGCTTGGAATCTGACCCAACTCGTAGCGCATTGCCGGCTGGTTGCGGTAGAAGGTCAGTCCATACTCCAACTCGCGTGAAACGCGAAAGACCGCGAGCGGAAGTCGGTGCGTCTCCACGCTCGAGATCTCAGCGGCGAGCGGCCGGGCGGAGAGGGTGCGGTCCAGATCGGTCGAGCCGATCTTGAGTATCGCCGCCATGCTGAGGATCACCGGAACCAGCGTCACGAAGCGCAACATGCGCAGGCCCAGTTTGCTCGTCAGCGTGAGCGCGATGCCTGAAGCAACGAGAAAGGCCGCGGCCAACGCTAGAAAGAGCGGTTTCCCTGCTGGCAGACGGTGGTCAACTAGCAGATGCGCAATCAGAAGAGCGGGAATGAACGGAGCGGCGGCGAGCAGGGCGTGCAATATGACGAGCCACTTCGAGACAGGCTCGGCCGATTCTTCCTGCAATTGGTGGCGCAGGCAATCCGCCAGCAACAAGGCTGCCGCCGGAAGCGCGGGAAGAATGTAGCCGGGCAGCTTCGACTGCGAGATGGAGAAGAAGATCACGGGCACTACCAGCCAGCTGCAGAGGAACAGTCTGAAGTGAAATTCGAGCTCAGATGCGGGGGCAGCCACTGCTTTTCGCTCTGCCCACCAGACGCGTGCGGTCTGGAGTAACGCCGCGAGCACAAAAACCGTCCAGGGAATCAAAGCCAGAGCCGTAAGCGGAATGTAGTACCAGAACGGTTCCTGGTGGTGATACAGATCGCTGGAAAAGCGCGCCAGATTGTGTTCCAGAATGAACACTCGGAAGAATTCCGGGTTGCGCATCTGCACTGCGAAGTACCACGGCAACGAAATCGCGCACGACAGCAGAACTCCGGGCAGCCAGAGGGTTCTCGGAATTAAGCGCCACCCGCGAGTCACAGCGGCATGAACCACGATCACCGCTCCAGCGAGCAGCGGGGCAACGGGCCCCTTTGCGAGCACGCCCAAAGCCAGCGCGACGTAAAACAGTGCGAGGTAACCGCGACTGCCGCTCTCCCGCCAGGCCCACCATGCCAGCATGCCCACGGTGAAGCCTGCGGCCAGCGCCATGTCCATCGACGCAGCGCGAGCGAAGCCGATGACTCCCGCGCAAGAGGCGGTGATAAGTGCCGCGTCGACTTCCAGACTGTGCCGGAAGCGGCGGAAGAAGAGATACACGGCCACCACCATCAGAGTCGCGTCGACTGCGGACGGAATCCTTGCCGCCCAGGCCGACACTCCGAAGAGGGAATATGCCAGCATCGCTTGCCAGTAATACAGCGGCGGCTTCTCGAGCCAGGGGTGGCCGTTGAGCACGGGTGTGATCCAGTCATGGCGTTCCAGCATCTCGCGCGCGACCTGGGCGTAGCGCGGTTCATCGGCGCCGATGAGTCCGAATTGCCCCAATCCGTAGAAGAACAGAAACGCGCAGAAACCTGCGAGCAGCAGGACGTCGGTACGGGTGCGGGTGGTCATCGGGAATTGTTGATTTTTGATTGTTGATTGAAAACCTGCTGACGCCGGTGGTCTTCAATCAACAATCAAAAATCAACAATCAGCAATCAACACTTTTTCTGGGCTGGGCGAGCGCGTACAGACTGATGATCGTCCACACTCCTTCGAGCACGATGAATCCGATCTGGAACGGATGGAGCGCGATGTACAGCAGGATCGCGGAACCGACCGCATTGAGAATGTTGTAGAAAGCGGAGCGCGGGTTCATCCAGCCCATCTGGTGGCCTGAATATGCAACGAGAATCAGCAGCGCTCCTACAAAGGACGCGAGTTGCCTGATGAGTGCAGCGTCGAAGGCGAAGTTCATGTTGGCTATTGTACGGAAGGTCCACCGCGAAGCAGAGAAAGGATCTGGCGGACGGCTTCGGTCAACGGTCCATCGACGGCACAGCCGCTGGCGCACTGGTGTCCGCCGCCGCCGAAACTCTCGGCGACGCGGGAAACATCCAGTTGCCCCTTACTGCGCAGGCTGACGCGGTAGCGGCCGTCTGGAAGTTCGCGAAAGAATGCGGCAACCTCGATCTCTCCGATCGACAGCACGTAGTTCACCAGGCCTTCGCAGTCTTCTTCTTTCGCGCCGCAGCGTTCCATCTGCTGTTGCGTAATCCAGGCCCAGCCGAGGTGGGCCTCCTGATTGAGGTTGCGCAATGCTTCTCCCAACAGGCGCAGCTTGGCGGCGGAGTGCGCGAAATAGATGCTGCGCGCGCAATGCGCGGGGTCGGCACCGGCCAGGACGAGTTCGCGGGCAAGCGCGAAGGTATTTTCACTCGTCCCCTGGAACATGAATGACCCTGTGTCGGTCATCAACGCGGTGTAAAGACAAGTAGCGATCTCCGGCGAGAACTTCACGCCCGCTTCGCGCGCCAGGCGGAAGACCATTTCCGCAGTCGCCACCGCATGGGGATCGATCCAGTTCACGTGGGCGAACGGCCGCCCGCTCACGTGATGATCGATGCTGATCAGAAAACGATTTTCCAGCCCTTCGAGCCGGGTGCGGTGGATGCTGTCGCATTCCAAAACGATCGCGGCTTCATAGGCGCCGTTGATGACCTTTGACTGCACAACTTGATCGGCAAAAGGCAGCGAGCGGTAGATGCGAGGCACGCCGTCGTGCAGCACGACATCGGCCTGCTTGCCCATGGCGCGCAGAACCTGGCAGCAGGCGAGAGCTGAGCCGACCGCATCACCGTCAGGGCGGGCGTGCGACGTCAGCACAAAACGGTTGCGCTGCTGGATGTGCTGCAGCACCTCCGTGAGCATGTCGCTATGCCTTTTTTCGGTCTGATTCAGCATGGGCTTTACTTCTCTTTTTCGCGCGCGCCAATAACTCTTCAACCCTGGCCTTTTCGCGCTCTGCCCGGTCGAGCCGGAAGAATAATTCCGGAGCCCGCCTCAGCCGAAGATTTTCCGCGAGCTGATGGCGGATATAGTCGTGCGCCGCCCGCAAACCTTCGATGCTGCGGTCAGCTTCGTCGTCGTCGCCGTCCACATCGATAAGCACCTGCGCCGAACGGCCATCCTCTGCCATGTGCACTGCGGTCACGCTGACCAAGCCGATGCGCGGGTCCGCCAACTCGCCTTCGACCAGAGTTTCGATCTCCTCGCGCAGGGCCTGGCCCAAACGTCCCCGATGGTACTTGACGGCACGCTTCTCCACCCGTCACCTCAAGGTAAAACGCATGAGAATATCAGAAAATGGTCCGGAGGTCTCGTTCCTACATGCGCAATTGTCGCTCGGTTTGGCGGAAGCAGGTAAGTACAGAAGTAACAAAGTGATACGCGGGGGTTTGGCCGGGTTCGCGTGACCTGTTGTATGGATCACGGGGCAACAGAGGCATTTGGGCTGTGCCTCGAAAGTGGTGCCACTGATCGCTCCGAGGGCGGGACGCCCTCGGGACAGCCGGCAGGATGCCGGCGCTACGTTTTGCGCTGCGACACGGGGACAGTCTTACGGTTGAGCATTAGAAGTAGTCGACGAATGAATCGGCGACTTCGGCGCCATGATTGTTGGCGATGCGGGTGGCCTGGCGTTCCACGTTCTTCATTAACCCATCGAGGTAGTCGCGCGAATCGGAGATGCTGACCACGCCGATCGTGGCGCGATTCCAAAGCCCGCTTGAATCCAGTTCGGCGACGGAAACATTGAAGCTGGTCCTCAGGCGATCTTTGAGGCTGCGCACTACTTGCCGTTTGTCCTTGAGAGAGTGCGCGGCTTCGATGTGGAGCTCGAGCGTGAGGAAGGCGATCATGCAGTGGTCAGTGGCCAGTGGGCAGTGGTCAGAAAAAACTGGTCACTAGCCACTGATCACTGGCCACTGTTTTTAGGCAATGACTTCCGCCGCAATCCGCTCGGTGACGAAGGCTTCGATTACGTCGCGAGCCTTGATGTCGCCATAATTCGCAATCGAGATGCCGCACTCCATGCCATTCGTCACTTCCTTGGCGTCGTCCTTGAAGCGGCGCAGCGAGCCAATCTTGCCCTTGAACACAACGACGTTGTCGCGCAGCAGGCGCACTTCGGAATCGCGCTTGATGAGTCCGTCGCTGACGCGGCAGCCGGCGACTGTTCCGACCTTGGGAATGCGGAAGGTTTCGAGCACCTCGGCGCGTCCCTGGTAGGTTTCCTTGATCGTCGGTTCCAGCAGCCCGCTCATGGCGCGCTTGATCTCGTCCTGCAGTTCGTAAATGATCGAGTGCAGGCGGATGTCAACTTCTTCCTGCTCGGCCAGTTCCTGCGCCTTGCGTTCGGGACGCACGTTGAAGCCGATGATGATTGCGTTCGATGCTGAAGCCAGCAGCACGTCGGTTTCGGTGATGGCCCCGACTCCGGAGCGAAGCAGTTTGAGGCGAACTTTGTCGTTCGAAAGCTTTGCGAGCAAGTCGCTGAGCACTTCGACCGATCCGCCCACATCGCCCTTGAGGATGATATTCAGTTCCTTTGTGCCTGCGGTCTTGATCTGCTCCGCCAGTCCTTCGAGCGACACGCGGGAACTCTTCGCCAGAGCTGCTTCACGAGCCTTTTGCTCGCGGTATTCGGAGATGCCGCGAGCCTTGTCGCGATCCGCGACTACAACGAACTGATCGCCCGCCTGCGGCAGACCTTCCATGCCCAGGATTTCGACCGGTGTGGAGGGTGGCGCTGATTGCAGCGCGGCTCCGCGGTCGTCGAACATGGCGCGGATTTTGCCGTAGACGTTGCCCACGACGAAATTGTCTCCGGCGCTCAGCGTGCCGTTCTGCACCAGCACCGTGGCGACGGGTCCGCGTCCGCGATCGAGTTTAGCCTCGAGCACGACGCCAGTAGCAGCGCGCTCGGGGTTGGCCTTCAGCTCTCCCAGGTCGGCGACCAGGCAGATCATTTCCAGCAGCAGATTCAGATTGGTTTTCTTCTTCGCCGAAACATCGACGAAAACCGTCTTGCCGCCCCAGTCTTCCGGCATCAGGCCGCGATCCGCAAGTTGCTTCTTCACCCGATCTGGCATGGCTTCAGGCTTGTCGATTTTGTTGACCGCGACAATGATCGGCACTTCAGCGGCGTGCGCGTGATCGATGGCTTCGAGCGTCTGCGGCATTACCCCATCATCGGCGGCGACGACCAGCACGACAATGTCCGTCGCCTTGGCGCCGCGGGCGCGCATGCGGGTGAAGGCCTCGTGACCGGGCGTGTCGAGGAACACGATCTCGCGTCCAAAGGCTGGCGATTCCTTGTCAGTAATTCGGACTTTGTAGGCACCGATGTGCTGGGTGATACCTCCGGCCTCTCCCCCGGCGACGTTAGTCAGGCGGATGGCGTCGAGCAGTGTGGTCTTACCGTGATCGACGTGGCCCATGATCGTGACCACGGGCGGCCGCGTGATGGACTCGATGGTCGATTCTTCGCCACTGGCGGCTGCATCGATGTCTTTCGCAGCCTGCTCCTCGAAGGTGATCACATTGGTCTCGGCGCCGAAGAAACGCGCCATTTCGCTGGCTAGTTCAGCGTCGAGGGTCTGGTTGATTGTGGCGAAGACGCCGCGCCCGAGCAGGCGCGAAATCAGGTCCTTCGCTCGAATATCGAGCTTCTCGGCGAGGTCCTTTACGCTAATGCCTTCGGTGATCGTGATGTTGCGCGTGATCGGCATCGGCTCGTTCGACACCACCATGCGTGGTGGCGGAACGTAGCCCTTCATCGGACCTTCCTTTACGCCTCGCGGAACATAGCGC
>WNFH01009249.1_pt1 | contig 10840 bp, 9 predicted proteins | sample 5400411 | NCBI WGS metagenome assembly WNFH01 (sample SAMN13153347, study PRJNA577476) | soil metagenome | isolation source: 200 cm saprolite under Douglas fir tree site 2 hole 3 | place: USA:California | collected 2015-04-18
CCGACGCGGCGGGCATGACCCAGGAGGAGACCGCGCGGATCACCGAAATCCGCGCGGCAGGCGGCTACGGCGCAAGACCCGCTCCGGCTCGCGGGATGGACCGCGGAGCGCAGGCCCCGGAGCTGAGGCTGGTCCGCGATCTGCTGCAATGCCTGATTTCCAAGCCGATGCTCGCGAAGGAACTTTCTGCCGGGTTGCTGGATCAAAGCTCGCCCGAGGCGCGTGCACTCGCTGCAGTTGCCGAATTCTGCCGCGAGAACCCGGAAACGGACGGAAACATCATCGTTGATCATTTCCAAGGAACCGAATTCCACAAGCTTCTTGAGTCGAATCAGGCGGCCCTACTCGATAAGAAGCTGGGAGCCGAAGACATGGAGGTGGATTTCCGCGGCGCGCTCGAATGCTTGCAGGATAAGCAGCGGCACCAGCGGTTCGAGGCGCTGAGGGTGAAACCGGGCCGTACGCCGGAGGAAGAAGCCGAGATGCTTCGTTTGCTCCGGGAACGCAAACAAACCCCTGCAAGTGCTTCAAACAATGCTATAATTTCCGGTTCCCGACCGATTTCGTGAGAGACGGCAAAATCATGGCGAAACAGAAAGTTAAGTCGAAAACGCACGCCAAGGCGAGGCCCGGACAAGGCGCCGCGGCCAGGCTCGCGCTCGCCAGGAAGAAACGATTGCTGATGGCGAAGCTCAAGGCGCAGAAGGCGAAGGCCGCCGCGAGCTTGCGCGCCCAGTGGGAGCGCGAGAAGGCGCGCAAGGCCCGCGAAGCGGCGCGCGCCAGGGCGGCGAAGGAAAGGGAAAGAGAGAAGATTCGCCGGCTCAAGGCGAGTGAAGCCGCCCGCGCCCGTGCCGCGCGCGAAAAGGAGAAGGCCCGCAAGGCGAAAGACGCGGCCCGCGCGAAAGCCGCAAAAGAGAAGGAGCGCGCGCGACTCAAGGCCGCCAAGGAGAAGGAACGCTCGCGCAAGGCCGTGGAGCTGCAGAAGGCGCGCGAGCGCGCCGCCAAGGAGAAGGTGCGCCTGAAGGCTGCGAAAGAAAAACAGCGGGAGCGCGAGCGCATCGCGCGCGAAAAAGCGAAAGCGAGGGAACTCGCCGCCCGCGAGAAGGCGAAAGCGAGGGAACTCGCCGCGCTGGAAAAGGCGAAGGCTAGGGCGGCAGCGCTCCTTGCCAAGCAGAAGGAAAGGGAGCTCAAGGCGCAGCTCAAGCTCCAGGCGCAGGAGCTCATGAAATTGCGCCGCGCCGGGCGCTCGCGCCGCAACGGCGACGCCGAGCGCGAGCTGCTGCGCCGCGCCGAGTTGAAGCCCGAGGACGCCGAAGCGCGCAGGATGCGGCTGAAGAACCTCATCAAGCTGGGCAAGGAGCGGGGCTTCCTCACTTACGCCGAGATCAACGACCACCTGCCCGACGACATGGTGGACGCCGAGCAGATCGAGTCCATCATCACCACGTTCAACGACATGGGCATCCAGGTCTACGACGAGGCCCCGGATGCCGACACGCTGCTGATTTCGGAGACCGCGCCCGCGGCGGTGCCCGACGAGGATGCCGAAGAGGAAGCCGAAGCCGCGCTCTCCACGGTCGACCCCGAGTTCGGCCGCACGACCGACCCGGTTCGCATGTACATGCGCGAAATGGGCTCGGTCGAGCTGCTCACGCGCGAAGGCGAGATCGAGATCGCGAAGCGCATCGAGGACGGCCTCAAGCACATGATCCAGGCGATCTCCGCCTGCCCGACGACCATCGCCGAAATTCTCGATCTCGCCGGCAAGGTCGGCCGCGACGAGATGCGCATCGACGAGCTGGTCGACGGCCTGGTCGACCCGAACGCCAAGGACGAGCCGATCCAGGAGCTGCCGGAGGACGTCGAGCCCGAGGAAGAGGAGGACACCGAGGGCGAGGACGACAGCGCCGCGCTTTCGGCGAGCCTGCTGCAGCTGAAGGAGGACGCGCTCGCGCGCTTCGCCAAGATCCACCGCCTCTACGAGAAGATGAAGAAGGCGCTCGCCGAGTACGGGCATCGCAGCAAGGAATACATCCGGGTGCGCGACCAGATCGGCGGCGAGCTCATGAACATCCGCTTCACCGCGCGCATCATCGAGAAACTGTGCGATTCCTTGCGCGGCATGGTGGAAGAGGTGCGCAGCCATGAGCGCGAGATCATGAACTTGTGCGTGAACAAGGGTGGCATGCTGCGGCCGCACTTCATCAAGGAATTTCCCGGCAGCGAGACGAACATGCGCTGGGTGAAGAACGAGATCGCCGCGGGCAAACCCTGGAGCGCCCAGCTCGCGCGCTACGAGCCGAACATCCTCGAGCAGCAGCAGAAGCTGTTCGCGATCCAGAAGCGGATCGGCATTCCCCTGAAGGACTTGAAGGAGATCAACAAGCAGATGTCCACGGGCGAGGCGAAGGCCCGCCGCGCCAAGCGCGAGATGACCGAGGCGAACCTGCGGCTGGTGATCTCGATCGCGAAGAAATACACCAACCGGGGGCTTCAGTTCCTCGACCTCATCCAGGAGGGGAACATCGGCCTGATGAAGGCGGTGGACAAGTTCGAGTACCGCCGCGGCTACAAGTTCTCGACTTACGCGACCTGGTGGATCCGCCAGGCGATCACTCGCTCGATCGCCGACCAGGCGCGCACCATCCGCATCCCGGTTCACATGATCGAGACCATCAACAAGATGAACCGCATCTCGCGCCAGATCCTGCAGGAGACCGGCCAGGAGCCCGACCCGGCGACGCTCGCGCAGAAAATGGAGATGCCCGAGGACAAGATCCGCAAGATCCTCAAGATCTCCAAGGAGCCGATCTCGATGGAGACGCCGATCGGCGACGACGACGACTCGCACCTGGGGGATTTCATCGAGGACCAGGCGACGCTCGCCCCGAACGACGCGGCGATGTACGCCAGCCTTCGCGAGGTGACCAAGGACGTGCTGGACTCGCTCACCCCGCGCGAGGCGAAGGTGCTGCGCATGCGCTTCGGCATCGAAATGAACACCGACCACACGCTGGAGGAGGTCGGCAAGCAGTTCGACGTGACGCGCGAGCGCATCCGGCAGATAGAGGCCAAGGCGTTGCGCAAGCTGCGCCACCCGTCGCGTTCCGAGCGGCTGAAGAGTTTCCTGGACAACAATTGATATTGCGGACCGCCATGCGGCCGCAATATCCGCTCGCGTTGCAGCGGACGCTTAGGGGCCTGAGACGTTGGAGTACGCTCTACCCTGCGCCGCTGAACGCTCGGATCGATAATAATTGCGCCCGCGGAGAACGGGCGGGTGGTTCAGCGGGCCTGTAGCTCAGCCGGTCAGAGCAGAGGACTCATAATCCTTTGGTCCCTGGTTCGAATCCAGGCGGGCCCACTCAAAATGAGTACAGAAGTTTGGAGGAGGGAATGGTAAAGCGTTTCGCGGTGTCGATTCTTGCTGGGGCGGCCATCTTTACGACGCTGGCGAGTGCCGCGACGATGGAAGACGAGGTTCGCGCTGTTTTCGACAAATACATTGCGGTCCAGAACGCGCATGACTTGAAGGCGATGCGGAATTTGCTGATCGACTCGCCGGACTTTCTCTGGATTACGCGCGGCAAGCCGATCTGGGGACGGGAGGCGGCGCTGAAGGGCCTCGAGGAGCGCTACAAGGGCACATGGCACATCGAGCCCGATCGAAAGGAATTCCGGGTGATCTCGGTCAGCCGCCGCGTGGCGCAGGTCTATGCCCCGACACAACTCACGGTCGGAGAGCCCGGCCGACCCGCTATAGAATACGTCCGCCCAACATCCGAGAGGAGGTAGCATGCTCGCGCGCGTCGTTTTTCTGGCGGTAGCTCTCTGCGTGCTTACCTGCAACGCGGCGGCGCAGGGATGGCCTTCAAAACCTATCCGCTACGTGGTGCCGTTTCCGCCTGCGGGCGCGACGGACATCACGGCGCGCATTATGGCGGAGAGGATCAGCGGACCGCTCGGGCAACCGGTCGTGGTGGAGAATCGGCCCGGGGTGGCGGGCAACCTGGGCACCGAGCAGGTCGCGAAGTCGGCGCCTGACGGGTACACCATTCTTCAGGCGACGGCTGCGCAACCGATCAGCGAGACGCTCTACACCAAGCTCAATTTCAGCTTCGAGCGCGACCTTGCGCCGGTTGCGATGATCGCGCAGGTGCCGAACGTCATGGTCGTGAACCCTCAAGTGCCCGCCAAATCGGTCGCCGAATTCATCGCGCTGGCGAAGAGCAAGCCGGGCCAGATCAACTTCGCGTCGTCGGGTCACGGCACTTCGATACACATGTCGGCCGAGATGTTCAAGATGCTTACCGGGGTGGACATCGTTCACATTCTCTACAAGGGCAGCGGTCCGGCGCTCGTCGATTTGATCGGAGGACAGGTTTCCGTGATGTGGGACAACCTTCCTTCATCGATGCCTCATATCAGGAGCGGCAGGTTGCGCGCGCTTGCCGTGACCACGGCGAAGCGGTTCCCCGGGCTGCCCGAGGTGCCGACCATGCAGGAGGCGGGCGTCGCCGGCTATGAAGCCGCGGGTTGGTTCGGAATCATGGCGCCCAGGGCGACCCCGAGGGAAATCGTCTTGCGCCTGAACAGCGAAGTAAACAAGGCGCTCGCGCTCGCCGATGTGCAGGAAAAGCTCATGCAGCAAGGCGCCGAGGCGACTCCGTGGACGCCCGAGCAACTGGGAGCGTTCATCCACAGCGAAGTCGTGAAGTGGGGCAACGTGGTCAAGGCCTCCGGGGCGAAGGTCGAATAAGGGTCGCGCAAAGCGTCTGGGCGTGCCCCGTTTCAACAACCGCTAACGGGCCAGGAACGCTCCGCTCAAGGCGGCGAATTCCTCGTCGGCGTCCCACTGGATGAGATGCTTGCAGCGATCGACGAGGTGCAGGTCGATCGCGGGGTAGAGCTGCTTCGCGAGCGCGGCCCGCTCCTCCGCCGCGCGGTCCTGCCTGCCGTAGATCAGCCGCATCGGCAGGGGCACCTCGGCCAGCCGCTTCCATAGCGGCGTCGACTCCTTTTTCCTTTCGCCGTTTCGCGCCTGCCTGCGCGCAAGGAACGCGCGGAAATTCTTGCCCGCGCTCATGCGATGGCGCGTTTGCAGGACGGCGGGTGTGACGAGCGTGCGATCGAACAGATTCTCTTCCAGGAGCTTGCGCGTTTCTTCCAGCGTGGGTTCCGTCGCTCCGCCTTCTTCGCCTTCCCCGGAATCCGATTTCCTGCCGCCGGGCAGGGGCGGAAGCAGGCTGCCGGTCCCGAGCACGACGATCTTCGAGACGCGCTGCGGCTCGTCGAACGCCAGGCTCACGGCGATGCGGCCGGATTGCGAGTGACCGACGAGATGCGCCTGCTCGAGCCGCATCGCGTCCATGAACGCGAGGACAAAGCGGGTGCGATAGGCGACGGAGTGATCTTCCGGATCGTCGCTCAGGCCGAATCCGGGCTGATCGAAGGCGATCACGCGCAATCCGTGCCCGGCAAGAGCGGGCAGGTTATCGGCCCACACATCGGCGGATGAGCCGAGCGAAGCGCCGTGCAGCAGCAAAGCCGCCGGGCCGCTGCCTTGCTCGAAATGACGGATGCGCAGCCCGTCCACCCGGACAAAGTTCTCCTTCGCCATCGCCGCTTACTTCTCTGAGATGTCGATGAGCACGCCGTCGGGATCGGCGAGGTGATGGGCGCCGCAGGGGCAGCCGGCGAAGAGCTTCAGCCGGGCTTCGCCTTCCGGGCCCGCGCCCACGGGCATGGGACGCAAATGCGGATTGTTGTCGCCCACGGTCTTCACGTGCTCCTTGACCGCCTGCAGGCTCTCCACCCTGAATCCGATGTGGTCCGGCCCGGGACGCACAACGCCGCCGCCGTGATAATCCAGGATGTTCCAGGGCATGAGCATCAGCGTGACGCGGCCGTCGCTCAGGTAATGGTTGGGGTCGCCCGATTTTTTCTCCAGCGGCTCGAGCTCGAACACGTCCGCGTAGAACTCGGCCACTCGGTCGACGTTCAAGGTGCGTATCGCGAGATGGCTGATGGAGCGCGGCTGCTCGCGCTGCGCCTCGACGTAAACAGAGGTCCGGTTCTGCATGTCCTTCTGCGAAATGTCGAAGACGTTGCCCGCGGGGTCGTGCGTGCTGATGCCGGCGAAGGGGCGCGTGCCCGGGCGCTTCAAGACGTGGATGTCGGGATGGCGCTCGCGCAGCCGCGCGCAGACCCGCTCCGCGTCTTCCACTTCCAGGCCGAAGTGATCGAGCCCGGCCGGGCGGCCCGCCTTGCGCGGGTTGATGTTCAATCCCACGTAGCCGTCGCTGACCGTGACCGCGCGTTCCGGACGGGTGTCGGACGCGGTCTTCATGCCGAACACGGCCTCGTAGAACCTGCCCTCCAGGGCGTACTGGTCGCTGACGATGGCGATGTGCTTGATTTTCGCAGGCATGGCTCAACGACCTCGCGCGAATATTTCACTGAATTCTTTTTCGTCCCGATCGGCTTCGCGCGCGAGCTTGGGGTTCACGTAGTGCAGTTTGAGCGGCGCCGCCGGCCGGCCGGCCGGCGCGAGATCATCGCGGGCGGGCACGCGCCCGCGCTCCCGGATGAGAGTCTGGCCCTGCGCGGACAGCAGAAAATCGACGAACAAGCGGGCGGCATGAGGATGGGGCGCCCTGGACGATACCGCGACCTGGCTGGGCGAAGTCACGATCGGATCGAGTGTCGTCACCCAATCCACGGGCGCCCCGTTTTTCCTGGCTTCCTCCATCTCGGCCGCGTGCACGAGCGCGAGCGGAAAATCGCCCGCAACCAGGAGCTTCGACAGCAGACTGTGGCCGCGGCGCAGTTGGGGGTTCTGCCGCGCCAGCGCGCGCATGAATTCGACGCCTTTTTCCCTGCCGAGATAATCGAGCATCGCCGCGTACCACTCCAATTCGCTCTCGTCCATGGCGAATTTTTCTTTCCACTTCGCCTGTAACAGGTCCTGCCAGCTCTTCGGCGCCTCGGACCTCGGCACGGATCGGGTGTTGTAGCCGATGACGTATTGGCGCACGTAGATCGCCGCCCAACGGCCCTCCGGATCGACCGCGCCCTTCGGAAAGCCGCTCCGGCTTTCCGGGGAGGCATAGGAAGCGAGCAATCCCTCCTGGTTCAGCACGTCCACGTCCAGGTGATTGACCGAAACCACGTCCCAGAAAAATTTGCCGGCGCGCGTCTCGGTCAGGATGCGCGTGCGGATCTTTTCTCCGGGCTGGCGCAGGATGGTGAGGTTCAGGTAGGGATATTTTTCCTGGAACAGCTTTCTGACCGGTTCTGCGTCGGGGATGTTCATCGCGGTATACCAGACGACCTCGCGTTCTTTCCTCGCCGCTTCGAGCGCAAGCTCATGCGCGCCCGCGCGCCCGAGCCCAAGGAGCAGCAGAAACGCCGCGAGGAATCGCGCAAGCCTCGGGAAGCAGTTGGTCCTTGACATGCCATGACCCGGTCGAATTTCGCTCACAATAGGTCAGGCCAAACCACGCCGTCAACATTTTCCGGACGCGGCGGGGGCGCGTTCCCTTTTTCGGCAACCCGCTGGTGTAAAATTCGTCGCCGCGAGCGCGAATCGGTGCGATTCGACCGCAGGCGGCAGGGCGGGCCGTCGGGGTCAATGAATCCGATGACATGGAGGCCGAGCTGATGGCGAAGTTTCTTCCGCTGATGGTGACGCTGCGCCACGAGTTCCAGCGCGGCCCGAAGTGAAACCGAAGCGAAGGACGCGCGCGCCGCGTTCCCGATTTTGAACGGCAGCGAAGCGCCCGGCGCCGCACCGATCGTCCGCGCCGTCGCGATGACGCTCGCGGTGCAGGCGCTTACGTCGATGGCGCTGGCGGTGCCTGCGGTGCTCGCGCCGGTGGCGGCAGGCGATTTCGGCGAGGCGCCGACGGCGGTGGGCCGGTGGGTCGGGTTCTCCTACATGGTGGCGATGTTCGCCGGGCTTGCGAGCGGCACGCTCGTCGGCCGCCACGGTCCGGTGCGCGTGCTTCAGGCGGCGGCCCTGGGAGTGGCGCTGGGTCTCGCCGTCGGCGCGGGCACCCACGCGGCCTTGCTCCTCGTTTGCGGTGCATTGCTTGGAGCCGCGCACGGCTTGGTCAATCCGGCGAGCTCCGCCATTCTCGCCGCGGCGGCCCCGGCGCGCGTACGCTCGATGATTTTCTCGATCAAACAGACCGGCGTCCCGGTCGGGGGCGCCGTCGCGGGAATGCTGGTGCCCGTGATGTTGTTGTGGACAAGCTGGCAATACGCGGTGCTCGCCCTCGCGCTCTCCGCCGCGGCGTTTATCGCGGTGCTCGTCCCGTTCCGCCGCGTCTACGACGGCGATCGCGGGCTCGGCGAGCGCATGCACCTTCGCCGCTTCGCGGCGCCGGTCGCGGAAGTCTGGTCAAACCGCGGTATCCTCGAGCTTGCGCTGGTGTCCGGGGTGTATTCCGCGGTCCAGATCAGCTTCATCACTTATCTCGTTTCCTATCTCAAGCTCGAGCTCGCGTATTCGCTGGTGGCCGCCGGGTTGATGTTTTCCGCTGCGCAGATCGCCGGCGTGCTCGGCCGGGTCCTGTGGGGCGCCGTCGCCGATCACGTCTTCGAGCCGCGCCGGGTCCTCGCGATGCTCGGCCTCACCATGGCGCTTTGCGGAGTCGCGGCGGCCCTGTTCACGGCGGCGTGGCCGCTCCTCGCCGTTCTGGCGGTGTGCGTGCTCTACGGCGCCACCGCGGTAGGCTGGAACGGCGTGTTTCTCGCGGAGGTGGCGCGGCTCGCCCCCGAGGGCAGGGTCGCCGTCGTCACCGGCGGGACGCAGTTCTTCACTTTCTCGGGCGTGCTGATGGGTCCTCCTGTCTTCGGTGCGATCGCGGCTGCGACCGGAAGCTACAGCGCCGGGTTCGTTCTGATCGCCGCCTTGCCCCTTGCTGCGGGCATCGGACTCCTCGTCTCGGGGAGCCGTGGCTCGCCGGGCCGCGGATGAGCGGCAAGCATGGACGCGTCTTCCGAGGAGGCCGTGCTGCTGCTTCACGGCGCCTGGATGAACCGGTGCGTGATGGCCTATCTCGCTCATGCGTTGCGGCGCAAGGGTTTTGCCGCGCAGGCGCTCACCTACCGCACCATGCGCGGCACGCTTGAGGAGCATCTCGCGCGCGTCGCGAGGCGGATCGCTGCGCTCGAATCACCGCGCGTGCATCTGGTCGGCCACAGCCTCGGCGGAGTCATCGCGCTGCGCTACCTTCAGCGCAAGCCCGACGATCGCATCCGGCGGGCCGTGCTGATCGGCGCGCCCGTCGCGGGCTGCCGCGCGGCTGCGGACCTCGCGCAGCGCGCGGGCGGAGAGTTTCTCCTGGGCAAGAGCCTCGGGGTGTGGCGCGAGCCCATCGACGTGTCGCTCGATCCGCGCTTCGAGGTCGGGGTCATCGCCGGCACCGGCGCGCTCGGCCTGGGCCGCCTGGTGACGCGGCTCCCCCGGCCGAACGACGGCGTCGTCTGCCTCGACGAAACGAAATTTCCGGCAATGCGCGACCACCTCGCTCTTCCCCTCGGGCACACGCTGATGCTCGTCTCGCCGCGCGTCGCGCGCGAGACCGCCGCGTTCCTGAAGACGGGCGGATTCCTGCGATGAAGCGGCTTTCGGCTCTCGGCGCGCTGCTGCTCCTTTCGGGCTGCACCACGATCGGCTACTACGCGCAGGCGGTGGGCGGGCACCTGGAGGTGATGCGGCTTGCCGCGCCGGTCGAGGAGCGTTTGCGCGAGCCGGACACCCCCGAGCCGCTGCGCGCGAAATTGGCGCGGGCGCTCGCGATTCGCGAGTTCGCAAGCCGCGAGCTCGCCCTCCCCGACAACGGCAGCTATCGCCGCTACGCCGACCTCGGCCGGCCTTTCGTGGTCTGGAACGTGGTCGCCGCGCCCGAGTTCTCGGTCGAGCCGCTCGAGTCGTGCTTTCCCTTCGCCGGATGCGTGAGCTATCGCGGCTATTACTCGGAGGATGCGGCACGGCAGTATGCCGCCGAGCTTGCCGGGAAGGGCTATGACGTGCACGTCGGCGGCGTACCGGCCTATTCGACGCTCGGCTGGTTCGACGATCCCGTGCTCTCGACCTTCATTCAGTATCCCGAGGCGGAACTCGCGCGCATCGTGTTTCACGAGCTCGCCCACCAGACGGTGTACCTCAAGGGCGACACGATGTTCAACGAATCCTTCGCCTCGACGGTGGAAGAGGAGGGCGTGCGGCGCTGGCTCGAGCGCGAGGGGACGCCCGCGCAGCGCGAGGCCCACGCCGAATCCCGGCGCAGACGCCTCGAATTCAACGCCTTCATTGGCAAATACCGCGCAAGGCTCGCCGCCTTCTACGAGCGCCCCGCGCCGGTCGAGGAAAGGCGCGCCGGAAAGGAGCGCGTGTTCGCCGAGCTGGAGGACGAATACCGGGCGCTCAGGATTTCCTGGGGCGGGTTCGCCGGCTACGATCGGCTGTTTGCGCGCGGAGCGAACAACGCGCTGCTCGCTTCGATCGCGAGCTACGCGGAGCTCGTGCCCGCGTTCCGCGCGCTCCTTGCGCAAAAGCGGGGCGATCTCGCGGCTTTCTATGGCGCAGTGCGCGATTTGGAGAGGCTCGAAAAACCGGAACGCGACGCGCGGCTTGCCGCTCTCGCGGCACAATAAACTGGATCCCCGCTTGCGCGGGGATGACCGCTTTCGCGGTCAACTGAGCGGCAGCGTGACGTGTTTCTTGTACGCCGGGCGTTGCTGCAGCCGCTGGTAGTAGGCCTCGACTTTCGCGAGCTTGGGACGTTTGACCTCCAGCGCGTACCAGCGGTAGACGAAGGTGCCGAGCGGA
>WNFH01003972.1_pt1 | contig 10838 bp, 10 predicted proteins | sample 5400411 | NCBI WGS metagenome assembly WNFH01 (sample SAMN13153347, study PRJNA577476) | soil metagenome | isolation source: 200 cm saprolite under Douglas fir tree site 2 hole 3 | place: USA:California | collected 2015-04-18
CTGCCGTCGGCGTGGAAACCCACACCCGGAACATAGGCCACACGCTCTTCCTCCACGGCTGCAGGCAAGAGCGTTTCGGTATCCATCCCTTGGGGGAGTGTCACCCATAAAAACAGCCCGCCCTGAGGACGCGACCACGTGACGCCCTCAGACATCTCGCGCGCCAACGCGCCCAGGATGACATCTCGCTTGCGGCGGTACAGCTCCACGATCTGGGGAATCCGACTGTAGATATGTCCACTCGCGCAGAAGTCTGCGGCAATAGCCTGCGTGAGAGCCGGGCAGCAAAGATCCATCGCCTGCTTCGCGATCACACACTGGCGCACGATCTCATCAGAGGCCGCCAACCAAGCGATGCGCAGGCCCGGGCAGAGGGTCTTACTGAACGTGGACAGGTAGATCACGAGGCCGTCGCGATCCAACGCTGCCAACGGAGGGGGGGCGGTCCCCTCAAACCGGAGCTCCCGATAGGGGTTGTCCTCGACGACCAGGACCTGGTACTCCCGTGCGAGATCGAGCACCCGCCGCCGGCGCTCGCGGGACATCGTCAGACCCGACGGATTCTGAAAATCGGGGACGACGTAGATGAACTTCGGACGTCTCCCCTTGCGCGCCAGATCCGCTAACGTCTGCTCCAGCACGTCGGTCCGCATACCGTCCTCATCGAGCGGGACGCCGATCATCTCGGCGCGATAGCCGCGGAAGACCTGCAGCGCAGCCATGTACGAGGGCAGTTCGACAACGACCACGTCGCCAGGATCGAGGAAGACACGCCCGACGAGATCCAGCCCCTGCTGGGAGCCCAAAGTGATGAGCACCCGCTCGGGAGGGACTTTAATGCCGTCCTTGGCCATCCACTGCGCTAGCGCATCCCGAAGGCGCGCGTCCCCCTCGGTGGGGCCGTATTGCAGAACCAAGTGGGCCTCCTGGTCCAGCAATCGTGTGGTGATGGCCTTGATTTCGTCGACAGGAAAGGTTGCCGGATCGGGAAGGCCCCCGGCAAACGAGATGATCCCGGCACGCCGAGTGAGTTTGAGCATCTCTCGGATGAGAGAACGCGTCATCACCCGGGCGTTAGCTGAATAGGGAGGCTGCCACGCGTCAGTCATGGTTCGTGCGCGACTCCTTCCGCGGCCCTGCATTCCTCTGGCCTGACAGCATTGGAGCCACCGCATCTGTGAGGGCGGCGAATTCTGCCAGGTCAAGCGTCTCCCCGCGCCGCATCAACGCGATCCCCGCGCGCTGGCACGCCTCCGCCACGGACGCGGCCGGCATCGGGATCCCGCTAGCCAGGGCGTTGCGGATCGTCTTCCGACGCTGACTGAAAGCCGCGCGCACGACCCGGAAGAACAGAGTTTCGTCGTGGACCACACACGCTGGCTGCGCCCGCACATCCAACCGCACCACCGCTGACTCCACATCTGGAGTAGGGAAAAACGCTGACGCGGGCAGGTACTCCACCACCGACACGTCGGCACGATACTGCACGGCGATCGACAGAATCCCGTAATCGGACGTCGCGGGGCGCGCGGCCATCCGTGAGGCCACCTCGCGCTGAACGGTCACCACGAGCCGTCGGAGCCCCAGCGGTTGCTCCAGCAACGCGACGACCAGAGCCGAGGCGAGGTTGTAGGGCAGGTTGGCCACGACTTTCCGAGGACTGTCGTCCCCCGCAAACAGCACCGCGCGATCGAGTGTCATGATGTCGGCACAAATGACCTGCACGTTCCCCCACGGGGCTACCGCCGACCGCAAGGACGGCACCAGGGTCTGGTCCACCTCAACGGCAACCACCCGCCGCACGCGTGGGGCCAGCGCGGCGGTCAGCGTCCCCAATCCGGCGCCCACTTCCAACACGGTGTCCTGCATCGAGAGGTCTGCAGCGGACAGAATCTGCCCCAAAGCGTGCGCATCAACGAGGAAGTGTTGCCCCCAGCGTTTACGCGGGCGGACGCCTAACGTCCTAAGAACGCGGGCGGTGCCAGTCGGCGTGGCAAGACCGTCAACTCCGTCAGATGTCATCACTATCATCCTACCAGGGATACGGCGCGACGGTCCCACCTCGGACCCCGGCTCCCCGTGCGAGGGGACTAATTGGGCGTGAGGAGATAAACTCTGACACGCTGAACCCCATACTGCAGCGCCGCGTTCTTGGTGGCGAACCCCAGGTCAATCCGTCGCCCCTTGATCGCCCCGCCGATATCACCGGCAACCGCGTGGCCGTACCCCTCGATGTACACGCGGCTGCCAAGCGGGATCACGACCGGATCCACAGCCACCACGCCGGGGCCCGCCCTCATCCCAGTTGCGGTAATCTCCCCCACGCCCCGGCAACAATGGGGGGCGTAGGCCGTGGCGACCATGTCCAGATACTCATACCCGGCAAACAGCCCGCGGGACGCCGTCTGGATCCACGCACCCCTGTGGCTGAGCTGGTCCAGGGGTGTGCGCAAGAACCGCTCCCCGATCAGCGTCTGGCGGGCGGTGGCACCGTCGACAGCAGTGACACGATACAACCGCTCGACCAGCACAGTACGGCGGGGCTGAATGACACGCCGCGAATCCCGAAAGGCGATGAGGGTCGGGGAGGCGCGGAGATCCAGGAGTATCGGTTGCCCCGCGGTCACGAACCGATATTCGGAGAGGTCAGCCGAAGGCCGTGGGGAAACGCTCGCGTTTGCGAGAGGGCGTTCTGTGGTGGTGACGTGATGTATGGCGGCCCCTAAGACCACGGCCAAGCCCATGCTCACGATAAGCGCGCTGATCCCACCGTTGCGGCTCGGTCTGAGATGAGAGTCGATTGCAATAGTTGTCATAGTTTCACTCCGTTTATCACCGACACATCAGGAGTCGACCGGACGATGGCGTAGGACAGTACGACCTACGCGACGGGCGGTGCGGAAGGGATAGAGAAAGATGGAGATACGTCCTGGTGGCTGTGCGATTATAGCGGACGGGTTGCCCTCGCGCAAGCGCCTCGTGGGTCAGCGTTGCACGAATTCGATGAGTATCCCACCGCTAGTGGCAGGATGCAGGAAGACGATGAGATGCCCGCGCGCCCCCGGGTGCGGGCCGGGAGCGACAACAGTGCAGCCCGAAGCGGTCGCACGCGCGAGGGCTGCCTCGATGGCGGGAACTCGAAAGGCGATGTGGTGTAGCCCCGGACCTCGGGTGGCCAGGAACTTTGCCACACTTCCGCCGTGATCGATCGGTTCGAGAAGTTCAAGGTCAATAGCTCCGGACGGCAGGAAGGCAATCCGGACCCCCTCCCCCGGGAGGGTATATTGTTCGGTCACCTGCAAGCCGAACGCGCTGCTGTAGAGGCGAGATGCCTCGGCGAGATCACGGACCGCAATTCCGAGGTGGTCACAGATCATGTCTGCTTGAGTAACTCCTCCGCCGCGGCGTAGGGATCGATCTCTCCGGCGTGAACACGGTCGGCCAGTTGCTCGAGCCGTCCGCTGCGGTGGACCAACTCCCACGCACGCATCCGGGTCCGGGCCTCCACGATCCGAAGGATCTCCTCGCGCCGGCGTGCCTTGCGTCGGCGTTCCAATGACCCATCGGCAGACAAGTACTGGCGGTGAGCGTCGATCGCCGCGAGAGCTTCCTCGATCCCCTGCCCTGACGTCGCGACTGTTTTGACGACCGGCACTGTCCATCCCGTGGGGTGCGGATTCAGCTGCAGCATCATCCGGATCTCTGCGGCGGTGCGGTCGGGATCGCCCTGATCGGCCTTGTTCACAATAAAGACTTCACCGATCTCCATGATGCCCGCCTTCATGGTCTGCACGGTGTCGCCCATTCCCGGCACGAGCACGATCGCCACGGTATCAGCCACACTCACCACATCCACCTCTGCCTGGCCGGTGCCGACCGTTTCGATGAAAATAAATTCGTAGCCCGTCGCGTCAAGGATGCGGACCACATCTGCGGTTGCAGGAGCCAACCCTCCGAGGCTGCCGCGCGTGGCCATACTCCGGATAAACACACCGGGATCGGTGGCGTGATCTTGCATGCGGATGCGGTCGCCTAGGAGCGCGCCCCCCGTGAAGGGGCTGGTCGGATCGACGGCGACCACGGCGACCGTCCTCCCCTGCTTGCGCAGGACCCCGGTGGAAGCGTCCACCAGTGTGCTCTTACCCGCCCCGGGCGGACCCGTCACCCCGATGACATATGCCCGGCCTATCCGGGAGTGCAACTCGCGTAACACAACCGCTCCGTCCGGATCCCCGGCTTCCACCAGGGAGATGAGCCGTGCGACTGCCTGCGCCGACCCGGCCAATGCTTCAGCGATCAGCGTGTGCACAGATCACACTACCGCCGCGGGTTTGTGCACACCAAAGACGGCGCGCAGCGTATCACAGATCTCGCCAAGGGTCGTATAGGCTTTCACCGCTTCGAGGATGTGAGGCATCAGGTTCTCCGACCCCCCGGCCGCCCGACGCAATCGCATCAGCGCACGCTGCACCTCATCCCCGCTGCGCTCGCTCCGCACACGGGCGAGCCGCGCCTTCTGCCGCGGCACGATGTCGGAGGGCATCCGCAAGAGGGGCGGAGGGACCGCCGCGTCTCCTTGGTACTGGTTTACGCCCACGACAACCTGTTCACCGGTTTCGATCCGCGTCGCCTCGCGATATGCGGATTCGGCAATTTGCCGCTGAATAATCCCCGCCTCCAGCGCCCGCACCATCCCTCCGGCATCACCGATCTGCCGGATCAGCGCGTCGGACTGTTCTTCGATCTGCCGAGTCAGCGCTTCGACGTAGTACGATCCCGCCAGGGGGTCGACAGTGTCGGCGACCCCGCTTTCATATGCGAGGATCTGCTGAGTACGCAGCGCTAGCAGGGCCGAGGCATCGGTCGGCAGCGCGAGGGCTTCGTCTTTGGCGTTAGTGTGCAACGACTGCGTCCCGCCCAAGACCGCGGCCAGTGCTTGGAGGGTCACCCGGACGACGTTGTTGTCGGGTTGTTGGGCGGTCAACGCGGCGCCGGCCGTCTGAGTGTGGAACCGCAGAACCCACGCCTTGGGGTCTTGGGCGTGAAAGCGCTCCCGGGTAATCCGCGCCCACAGCCGGCGGGCCGCCCGGAATTTGGCGACCTCTTCGAGCACGTTCATCTGGGCCGCGAAGAAAAACGACACGCGGGGGGCAATGCGATCGACATCCAACCCCGCGTCCGCGGCGGCCTGCAGATACGCAATCCCGTTGGCCAGTGTGAACGCGACTTCTTGGACGGCGGTTGCGCCCGCTTCGCGGATGTGGTACCCGCTGATGGAAATGGGGGTCCACTTCGGGAGGTGCTCGGCGCAGTACGCGAACATGTCGGTCACGAGACGCAGCGACGGCGTGGGAGGGAAGATGTACGTCCCCCGCGCGATGTACTCTTTGAGGATGTCGTTCTGCGTCGTGCCGTCTAGCGCAGTCGGCGGCACTCCCTGCCGCTCCGCCATGGCGATGTACATCGCCAGCAGGATCGACGCTGTGGCGTTGATGGTCATGGAGGTTGTCACCTGGGCCAACGGCAGGCCCTCGAACAACGCCTCCATGTCGGCGAGGGTATCGATGGCCACTCCGACCTTCCCGACTTCGGCCTCAGCGATCGGATGGTCGGAATCGTACCCCATCTGCGTCGGTAGGTCGAAGGCCACGGACAAACCGGTCTGGCCTTGGCTCAGCAGGTACCGGAACCGCGCATTGGACTCCTCGGCTGCCCCATAGCCGGCGTACTGTCGCATCGTCCATAGCCGGCCACGGTACATCGTCGGATAGATCCCGCGGGTAAACGGGTACTGACCCGGAAATCCCAAGTCCCCTGAGTAGTCCACGGGTGCGTCAGCCGGCGTGTAGACGTTGCGAATCTCGATGCGGTCGGGAGTGTACACGGCCTTCGGGGGCTGCGCCCCTTCCGGCGGACGAGCATCTTTCGCCTGGTGATCAGGATCGCGGTCGCGTTTTCCGGTAGACATGACGTTCGCCTCGGTCGACTCCCCAAAGCCTACGCGCGCCTCGGTACGCACCCATTGTATACAAGTCGAGCTCACGGCAGGAGCGCATCACGCGCAAAACGATTTCCTCGCGGTGCGCGACGAGAAAGGGGGTGGCCATCGAGGCCGGACTACACAAACAGACACGCCTGCAACGGGGGGGCGGAGGATACGGTCGCTCGCTCGCCCTGCGCGGGACTAGAGTTCTTCTTCGTCTTCCTCGTCTTCGTCGTCGGGCTTCAAGTCTGGCCGGTGGACCAGAAGGTAACGGGAGATCTGGAAACTGCAGGTCTGCCAGAATCGGACCCCCCGAACGTTGCCAGCAGGAACGGAGGTGTGTACGTCATGGCATCCCCGGGAATGCAGAAACGCGATCACCGCCTCGGCCATCCTCTTCCCGTATCCCTCGCGGCGGAACTCAGGGTAGACGAAAAACTCGGCCACCATGCCCTGCATGCGCTGCCGATCGGTGGACTGCGGGGTCAGGACGGCGACGACGAAACCCACCTTGCGGTCTTCCGACACAGCCCACCAGATATGTCGGTTCTTGCTCTGCTCGGTAAAGATGTGTTTGAGGTAGGCGTCCAGCCACTCGTCCGTGGGCGGCTCGCCAGCAACCTCCCCCCGGTAGCGCCGGAGCCACTCCCGGAACTTTCCGTCGTCGGCCGAGACATAGTCCAGACGTAGGGGGATGGCAGACGGATGCTGCTGCGATCCCTCAGGCCTCGCGGTTGCTTTGCTGCGAGTGTTTGCTTGCTCGCCCACGGTGGGAAACCTCGGTAGACATTCCGCGCTCCGGTCGGCCCCTCCTCTTCACCGTCGGCGCGTCCTGGGTCGCGACATCTCGATCACAACGGGATACCCCCGCGCTTCAGACACGGGGTAATCTCACGCCTTGCGCCGAGGTGCGAGAGCCGCGATCAGACGGCGGCGGTGCGCGGAGTGTGCTGGATGATGTCATTCGGTGTACCCACAAGAGACCGCAACGTGGGGTGCGGCAAACCGTGCGCGGTAATCACAGGCAGCTGGTCCCGCAGTTGCTGTGAATTGGACACGTCAGCTTTTGATAACCCGCGAGAGAACACGAAAAGACTTTCCGGCTCCGAGTTTCCCTGTTCTCTCGTTGCGGGGCGTCCGGGCCGGAGGTATCAGGCTCTCAGGTTGTTCACGCCCTCAGAGGGCGGATCGAGAGGATGCCGTGCTTGAAGACGAGCTCCCCGCCGGTCTCGCTTTCCACCAGAATCGAGTAGGTCCCGACATCCTTGATAACTGCCTCTGGGATTTCGTACCCGTCGCGGCAGCGGATGTGGACGGGCGTGCTTGCGGACAGGAGGCTGCGCAGGAACTCGTCTTCCATAGAACTGCGCGGCGCAGGTCGTGCGGCCGGCGGATCCGTCCGCGCGCCTGCATCAGGCCGTGTCACGCTTGCCATGGCGGCACCGCCCGGTCGCTCCGGTCGAATCTGCCCCTGGTCGGGCACCGCGTCGTCGGCTCCGTCATTGGCTCCGTCGTCTTCGGGTGCAAGCTCTGGCATCTGTCTCTGTGGCTCCCGAAGGCGTCGGTAGTGTGCCCGCATCGATTCCAACTCATCGCGACGATCCTTCATTCCCCACCCCCGTCGTTGCGGTTTCACGCCGCGCTTGCCGATAGCATCGAGCGTTGCCGCGATGACTGCGTCGGCTTCGCTCCCTTCGACCACTGCTGATCCCACGCACAGCTGGGAACCCGTCGGCGACCCGATGGAGACGGCGACCACCACCGTGTCGCGCCCCGCGAGCGGCTGGATGGCAATCGACTCCAGAGCGCCTCGGCGTTCTTCGGTATCCAGGACAGATTTTAGGGCGTCGAGCGTGGCCAAGACCAAACCGCGCAAACGATTCGTGCGGTCAGGCAAGGATCGTGCGCGGCCGACCAGCGTCCCGCCCTCCGCGTGCACCGGCTCCAGTTCCACCAGCGCCTGGACGGCTGTCCCCGACAGCGATTCATCGACGCGCCGGGGACGCCACGTGCGCATGGGAGCCTCGGTCTGCAAGCGGGCGATACGAATGCGCCACCCGTCGACGGCGAGAGAATAGCGGGACATGAGGGCGGAAGCAATCATCCGCCTCACCACCGGCTCCTCACGGTTGGTGGCGGCCGTCACGTAAATGGACGCGATCTCTCCCGCATCGTTGGCCACGACGCGGGCGGATGTCACGCCATCTAGGCGTTGGAGCAGAGCCTCTATGTCTTCGGCGAAAACTTCACTGGGCACGACGGACTCAACAACTCCCCCACAGAACTTCCTAAGAGAACTTCCTGACAAAACTTTTCTTCTCCTGCGCCGGGTCGACTGTTATCAACCGGGGGACTCCCTCTTCTAGAACTCGGGGAGAGTGGAAGGGCGACTCACCGGCCGATCGATCAGCACCCCTTCTCCCCCCAGGGCCGACTTCGCCACACCGTCGATGAGGATCCGCACTTGGGGCGCGTGAGGAAGTTGGGTCGCCGTGTAAACGAGTTGCCAAAACCGGGCCAGCATGATCGCGCTCCCGCCTCCCGCCTCGACCTCACTGCTGAGGTCGAGCAGCACAATCGCCTTGTCGATACGCAAACTCCGGAGCTTCGTCCCTGTGGGAATCGCCGTCGTCAGGCCGGAAGTTCGTTCCTGCGCAGAGGGGCCCGCGAGCAACTCGCGAATCGCCGCCGCCAACACAGCCTCCGCTTCTCGCGCCCCCACTGGGCGCGGAACGTCTTGCAAGGTACTGCGGGCGCCATCCGCGCGCACAAAGTACACCGAAACCGTGGCCCGCGCCGGACGCAGCAACCACCAGACGGCCAGCAAAATGACCGCCACCACTACCGCCACTCTGACCACACCGCGTCGCACGGTCATCGGCGCCCCTGGGATTGGCGGTTACGGGTACGGATCAGAATTTTACGCAGCGTGTTCGGGCGGCAACAGATTCAGGACCCCACCTCTGGGCGGGGATGCCTCCATCCCGCCAGCCATTGCGGGGATAATGGCGATTTCCGCTTCCTCCCGCAGGGGGGTGGCAAGCCCCTGCAAAAACCGCACATCCTGGTCGTCGACGAAGATGTTCACGAAACTGTGGACCTGGCCATCCGCACTCATGATACGTCCTTTGATTCCTGGGAAACGCCGCTCCAGATCCACCACCAAGTCCGCCAGCGTGGCCCCGCTTGCCTGGACCACGCGTTGATCTCCCGTCAGTTTTCTCAGCGGCGCCGGAATTCTAACAGTCGGCATTCCAATCCTCCCTGTCCCCCGCTTGGCCTCAGGCTACGCCGGCGAGGACATTGCGCTCGAAATCCTTCAGCGTCGCTCGGATGCTAATCGGAGGACGCATCGCATCCGCGACGGCTTCGAGAGTCTTGAGCCCCTGCCCCGTGATGTAGGCGACGACGATGTCGTCCTCCCCGAAGGCTCCGCGGGCGGCCAACGCGCGCAACGCCGCGATCGTGACACCCCCGGCCGTCTCCGTAAAGATCCCCTCCGTCTCCGCCAGGACTAGGATTCCAGCGACAATCTCCTCATCCGTCACGGCCACGACCGCGCCCCCCGTTTGCCGAGCCACTCGGAGCACGTACCGGCCGTCCGCAGGGGTACCAATGGCCAGGGAGCGTGCGATCGTATTGGGTTTAACGGGCCGAATCTCGGTGCTTCCTTCAGCAAACGCTGTGGCCACCGGCGCGCACCCCGCCGCCTGGGCGCCATGGACGTGCGTTGGCACACTCTCGAGGAGCCCGACGGCCTGCAGCTCGGTTAACCCCTTGTGGATTTTGACGAGCAAACTGCCTGACGCGATGGGGACCACGACATGATCGGGCGCCCGCCAGCCGAGCTGTTCAGCGACCTCGAACCCGAGTGTCTTCCCGCCTTCTGAATAGTACGGCCGCACGTTGACGTTAACGAATGCCCAGCGGTGCTCGTCGGCGATCTCCGCGCACAGCCGGTTGACGTCGTCATAGGTTCCATCTACTTCCACTAACGTGGCCCCGTACGCAGCCGTCGCCAGGACCTTGCCCCGTTCCAGCCCCTTGGGAATGAAGACGCAGGCTCGCATGCCCGCCCGGCCGGCGTGAGCGGCCACCGCGTTGGCGAGGTTACCAGTCGAGGCACAGGCGACGACGTCGAAGCCGAACGAACGGGCTGCAGACATCGCCACGCCTACAACCCGATCTTTAAATGACCATGTCGGGTTGACGCTGTCGTTCTTGATGAACAAGCGACGCAGTCCCAGCGCCCGGCCCAGCCGGCCCGCAGGCAGTAACGGGGTGTAGCCGGGCTCCAGATCGATCTCGGGCACACGGCGCACAGGCAGCAGAGGCTCATACCGCCACATGGATGGCACCCCTGCCTCAATCATCTGCCGCAGCGGCTGGCGGGCGAGCGCTGCATAGTCGTAGACGACCTCAAGTGGCCCAAAGCACTGCTCACACACATAACGCGGTCCCGCCGCGTACATGGCACCACACTCGCGACACCGCAGCTGCTGTTCAGGCATGGTCTCCCCCGCTGATGGGAATTTGGCTTCGCACATCCTCCTGCTTCACACCGGTCACATGACCCTCGCGGACTCCTGGAAGTTGGCGCAACAAGAGTCGCCCCTCGCTCGTCGATGTTGACGCGGATGTAGCTTGCCGCATGTCCGTACCCCGCAAACGCGTCCACCATGGACGGACCGACGCGGTCGGCCTTCGCCGGCGGAGCCACGGCTAGCACCGACGGACCGCTCCCACACAACGCTGCACCATACGCGCCGGCCGCCCGGGCCGCCGCGAACGCTTCTCCCATCCCCGGTACCAAGCTCCGGCGATAAGGTTGATGGAGTCGGTCGTCCAACGCGGT
>WNFH01003766.1_pt1 | contig 10837 bp, 8 predicted proteins | sample 5400411 | NCBI WGS metagenome assembly WNFH01 (sample SAMN13153347, study PRJNA577476) | soil metagenome | isolation source: 200 cm saprolite under Douglas fir tree site 2 hole 3 | place: USA:California | collected 2015-04-18
CCACCTGCCCCTACTGCGGCGTGGGCTGCGGCGTCACGCTCCGGGTGCGGGCGGACGGGCGCCTGGCCGTCATGGCCGACGACAGTCCGGCCAACCTCTCGAGCGGCGGGACGCTCTGCGTGAAGGGCCGCTTCGGCACCGGCTTCGTGCACTCGCGCGACCGCATCACCACCCCGATGGTGAAGCGCGACGGGCGGTGGCACGCCACGACCTGGGACGAGGCCCTCGACACCGCCGCGGAGGGCTTCGCGCGCAACCACGGACATTTCGGCTCCCTCGCCTCGGCGAAGGCAACCAACGAGGACGGCTACGTCATCCAGAAGCTGACCCGCGTGGTCATGGGCACCAACAACATCGACCACTGCACGCGGCTCTGCCACTCGCCCTCGGTGGAAGCCATGCTGGTCTCGATGGGCTCGGGGGCCACCTCGAACTCCTACCAGGACTACGAGGAGGCGGGCTGCCTCATGGTGGTGGGAGCCGACGCCTCGGCCAACCACCCGGTGATCGCCATCCGCTTCCGCCGCGCGGTCGCCCAGGGGGCGCGACTGATCGTGGTGAATCCCAAGCGCGTGGAGCTCTGCGATCAGGCCGACCTCTGGATCCGCCAGAACCCCGGTACCGACGTGGCCCTCTTCAACGCGATGGCGCGGGTGATCCTGGACGAGGGGCTGGCCGACCTCGAGTTCGTTCGCGCGCGCACCGAGAACTTCGAGGAATGGGTCCGGGGGCTCGAGCCCTACACCCTCGACTACGCGGAGCGGGTGACCGGCGTGCCCCGCGCCGACATCGCCCAGGCCGCCCGCTGGTACGCGCGCCCCGCCTTCGCGGGCTCCTGCCTGATCTGGGGCATGGGCATCACCCAGCACGTCAACGGCACGTCGAACGCGCACGCGGTGCTGAACCTCTCGCTGGTCGCGGGCCAGATGGGCTTCGCCGGCTCCGGGATCTCACCCCTGCGCGGCCAGAACAACGTCCAGGGCGCGGGCGACGCGGGCTGCGTGCCCACCAACCTGCCGGGCTACGCCGGGTATGGCGCCGCGGACCTCGACCGCTTCGAGCGGGGCTGGGGCGCCCGCCCGCCCGCCGAGCCCGGTCTCGTGGTCACCGAGATGATCGAGGGCTGCCTCGACGGCCGGGTCCGCGCGATGTACGTGGTGGGCGAGAACCCACTCCTCTCCGAGCCCGATCTCCACCACGCGGAGAAGGCCATCGAGCAGCTCGACTTCCTGGTGGTGCAGGACCTGTTCATGCACGAGACGGCCGAGCGCGCGCATGTCTTCCTGCCCGCCGCGGCCTTCGCCGAGAAGGACGGGACCTTCACCAACTCCGAGCGCCGCGTCCAGCGCATTCGCCAGGCGATCGACCCGCCCGGCCAGGCCCGACCCGACTGGTGGATCACCTGCGAGCTGGCTCGGCGCACCGCGCGGCGGCTCGGGACCGCGGTCAGCGGTTTCGACTACCGGCACCCTTCGGAGATCTTCGACGAGCTGGCCCGCCTCTGGCCGAGCGTGGCCGGCATGTCCTACGCGCGGCTCGAGAGCGGCGGCCTCCAGTGGCCGTGCCCGACCCCCGACCATCCGGGCACGCGTTACCTCTATGCCGACTCGTTCCCGCGCGGCAAGGGGCGGTTCGTCCCGGTCACGCAGGGGGTCCAGGCCGCCGAGCTGCCGGACCCCGACTACCCCTTCCTGCTCAACACCGGCCGGCTGCTCTACCACTGGCACGGCGGCACCATGACCCGCCGGGTGGAGGGGCTGCTCGAGCTGGCCCCACGCGTGGAGATTGCGGTCCACCCGGCCGACGCCCGCCAGCTGGGCGTCGACGACGGCGGGGCGCTCCGGGTGGTGTCCCGGCGGGGCGAGCTGACCGCCTACGCGCGGGTGACCGAAGCGGTGCGCCGAGGGGCGGTCTTCGTGCCCTTCGTCAAGCTGCACGACTCGGCGGCCAACTTCCTGACCAACGCCGCCTTCGACCCCTCCGCCAAGATCCCCGAGTACAAGGTCTGCGCCGTCCGCCTGGAGCGGATCTGATACACTCCCGGGTCCGTCCAATCAGGTATCCGTCCAATCAGGTAGACGGGATCGGCTGGCTCAGGAAGTCTTCCAGCGCCCGCGCGAACGCGCCGGGCGCGTCGAGCACCAGGTGATGATAGGTCCCCGGAATCTCCACCAGTCGGGCGTGCGCCAGACGGGCGAGCATGTCCGCGGCCATCTCGCGCGGCAGGATCGGCGAGTGCTCTCCGCGCACGAGCAGAGTCGGCGCGGTGATGCGGTCGAGGAGCGCCCAGCCGTCGGTGGGCCGCCGCTGCCCGTTGCAGGCCGGATCGAAACGGTAGAGGAACCGGCCCTCGCGCTCGGTGATGCCCGCGCGCGCCAGGTGCTCGAGCAGCCGCGGGTCGGCGACCGTCTCGCGTGGCAGCAGCCGGAAGCTCTTGAGCGCGGAGTCGAGCGTCTCGTGGCGCATTGGCCCGCGATCGCCGCGCCGGTGCATGTTCTGAAGGCGCTCGGCCGGGATGGCCGGGCGGCTGTCCACCACGACCAGCCGATCGACGCGCTCCGGGTGCCAGGCCGCGAACGCCATCGCGTTGTGGCCGCCCATGGAGTGGCCGATCACCGTCATCCGGTCCCAGCCGAGGGTGTCCATCACCCCGACCAGGTCGTGGGCGAAGTCCTCCGTGGCGTACGCGGGGTCGGGCGCCCACTGGCTGGCGCCATGGCCGCGCTGGTCGAGCGAGATCACGTGGTAGCGGTCGACGAAGGCGGGGACGACCGCGTCGAACCAATGCGCGTGCGCGGAGCCGCCATGGAGGAAGCAGAGGGCCGGGCGATCGGGCTCGCCCCACTCGAGGGCGTGGAGAGCCAGACCGTCTATCCGGAGGGTGCGCTGCCGGGCGGTCTCACAGCCGAAAGGGGTCGGGGCGGTCATGCGCCGCATTGTACTCAGGCGGTGAGCGCTTGTGACGATTCGCGTTGTCAACTGGCGGACTTTGTCAGCCCGCCGACAGGGTCGGGCGGTGGGCCGAGGGCCGGCAACCACGTTTTCAGTCACTTGCCGGAGCGGCGAGATGGCAAGCGGGTTGCTCACGTTTTTGTCGTCTCGCGGATTTCTCTCGGCCCAACGAACCGCCTAACGGGATAGTCAGGAAAGAAGAATGAGCCAAAGCTCGGTGCCTCGCGCCCTCTCGTGGACCTCGCTCTTCGCCCTCACGCTGATCGCCGCCCTGCTCGAGTCGCTGATCCTGTTCCCGTCGACGCTGGTGCCGGGTACCCGCCTGGCCGCGGCCCTGTCGTGGGATGCGAGCAACCCGGGCTACCCCTTGCCGGAGACCTCGGCCCCGGAGACGCCGGCCGCGGACACGCCGGCCGCACCGGCCCCGGGGCCCGCCGCCCAGGCCCCGATCCAGCCCGCGCCGGCCGAGCCGCGCGGTGAGCCGCGCGTGATCACCGGTCGCGTGATCGACGCCGCGACCGGGAGCGCACTGCGAGGCGTGTCGATCTGGGCGGGCCCCGCCGAGATCGTGACCGACACCGAGGGGCGCTTCACCACCGCGCCGGTGGTGCCCGGCAGCACGATCTGGGTGAAGACCCCGGGCTACGAGCGGCGCAAGCTCACCGCGGGGGCGTCCGAGGTCACCGTGAAGCTCCCGCCGCACTCGGTGCGCGCGGCCTACCTCACCTACTACGGCGTCGCGGACCGCGGCATCCGCCAGCGGGTGCTCGACCTCGTGTCGCGCACCGAGCTGAACGCGGTGGTCATCGACGTCAAGGGCGACCGCGGGATGATCCCCTACCGCACCGGCGTGCAGGCCGCGATCGACGCGGGCGCGCAGGGCCCGGTCATCATCAAGGACTTCGAGGAGCAGCTCGCGGGCTGGAAGGCGCAGGGCATCTACACCATCGCCCGCATCGTCGCCTTCAAGGACAACCTGCGGGCGACCACCCGGCCCGACCTCGCCATCATCGACACTCACACCGGCAAGCCCTGGATCGACCGTGAGAACCTCGCGTGGGTCGATCCCTTCCGTGAGGAGAACTGGGACTACCTGATCGCGGTGGCCAAGGAAGCGGTGGCCAAGGGCTTCGACGAGGTGCAGTTCGACTACGTGCGCTTCCCCACCGACGGCAAGCTCTCCGCCGCGCGCTACTCGCAGCCCAACAACGCGACCACCCGCCTGCCCGCCATCGCCGCCTTCCTGGCCAAGGCTCGTCGCGAGCTGGGCCCCACCGGAGCCTTCCTGGGCGCCGACGTCTTCGGCTACACCGCGTTCAACTCCAACGACACCGACATCGGGCAGCGCATCGAGGAGCTCTCCGCGCACCTCGACTACATGTGCCCGATGGTGTATCCCTCCGGCTACCATCTGGGCATCCCGGGCGTCCGGAATCCGATGAAGAACCCGTACGAGGTCGTGAAGGAGAGCGTGCGGCTCACCCGCCAGCGCTCCCAGAACCCGGCGATGCAGGTGCGGCCGTGGCTGCAGGACTTCAAGGACTACGCCTTCGACAAGCGCATCTTCGGGCCCGGCGAGGTCACCGCCCAGATCCGCGCCGCCAACGACGCGGGCGCGTCTGGGTGGATGCTGTGGAATCCGCGGAACGACTATACGGCCGCGGCGCTCCGTCCCAAGACCTCCGCCCTGACGAAGTCCACCCCGTAGCCGTGCGCGCCGTCATCGCGATCATTCTGGTCGCGGTCGGCCTGGGCGCGACCGTCTTCGCGGGCGCCCAGGCCCCCAGGCTCGCGCCCAACGAGCTCGGCCGCGTGATGATCCTCGAGTACCACAAGATCGACAATCCCGAGGCGCGCTGGACCCGCACCCCCGAGAACTTCAAGCGCGACCTGGTACGCCTCTGGGAGCGCGGCTACCGCACGGTGGCGCTCACCGACTACGTCGACGGCAAGATCACCCTGCCCGCCGGCACCAGCCCGGTCATCTTCACCTTCGACGACTCCTCCCCCGGCCAGTTCCGCTACGTCCAGAAGGGCACCGACTGGGTGATCGATCCCGCGTGCGGCGTCGGCATCCTCGAGGCCTTCGCGCGCGAGCACCCGGGCTTCGGGCACGCCGCGACCTTCTACGTGCTACCGGGCGCCAAGGCCCCGAACGACCTCTTCAACCAGTCGGACCTGGCCGGCCGCAAGCTCCAGTATCTGGCGAGCCAGGGCTACGAGATCGGCAACCACACCCTCTGGCACGCCGAGCTCGGCCGCTATCCGGAGTCCACCGTGCGCGACCAGCTCGCCAGCGCGCAGGTGTGGGTGCAGCGGCACGTGCCCGGCTATCGCTTCCGCACCATGGCCCTGCCGCACGGCAGCTATCCCAAGGAGCTCGGCTGGGCGGTGTCGGGCGAGGCCAAGGGCATGACGTACAAGCACGACGCCATCCTGATGGTGGCGGGCGGCGCGGCCCCGTCCCCGCACGCCCGGAACTTCGACGTCAGCCACCTGCCCCGCATCCAGGCGGTCGAGCGCGACCTCGACTACTGGCTCACCTACTTCGATCGCAACCCGGGCGAGCGCTACGTGAGCGACGGGGACGCCACGACCATCACGGTGGCGAGCGGCAGCACCGGCAAGCTGGGCGCGGTACGCACCGCCCGCGTGATCGAGCGGCGGTAGCCGCCCGGCGCTACTTGTAGAGCAGGTAGGGCGCGCGGCGCTGCAGGAACGCGTTGCGCGCGTAGTCGGCCCAGGCGAGGATGCGCGCGAACGGGTCGCCCCGCAGCATGGACCACATCGTGGACCGGTTCACCAGCAGGTTCTGGATGGCCGCCGGCCGGAAGTTCCCGGGGTAGCGCTCCATCAGCTCGCGGCCCAGCGCGAGCCCCACCGGCACCGCTCGGAGCGCGTCGCGGTCCGTCACCTCGAGCCGCACGCCGCCGACCTGCCGCCCCGCGTGGACGCTCGAGGTGGGCGTGAAGAACACCGGATGGAACTGCACCCCGGCCAGACCGCGCGCGTTCATCGCGTCGGCCAGCACCTGGGGATCCGTGATCCAGGGCGCGCCGATCACCTCGAACGGCATCTCGGTGCCACGCCCGACCGAGAGGTTGGTCGCCTCGAGCAGGCCGACGCCCGAGTAGAGTAGCGCCTGCGTCTGGTTCCGGATATTGGGCGAGGGGTTCACCCACGTGAGGCCGGTCTCGTCGAACCACTGCGTGCGCTGCCAGTTCTCCAGCGGGATCACCGTGAGCTTGACCGGCAGCTTCCGCTCCGCCACCACCATCTGGGCGAACTCCCCCATGGTCATGCCGGTGCGCACCGGGATGGTGTGGGGCGCCGTGAACGAGCGCATGTCGGGATCCATCAGCGGGCCTTCCACCACGCTGCCCGTGATGGGGTTCGGCCGGTCCAGCACCATGACCTGGATCCCGCGGCGCCCGCCCTCTTCCAGCGCGTACACCAGCGTGGTCAGGTACGTGTAGTAGCGCACGCCGACGTCCTGGATGTCGAAGACCAGGGTGTCGATGCCGCTGAGCTGCTCGGGTGACGGGCGGCGCCCCGGGCCGTAGAGGCTCCAGATCGCCAGGCCGGTGGCCGCGTCGCGGCTGTGGGGCACGTTGGCGTCCACGAGCCCGGTGATCCCGTGCTCCGGCGAGAAGAGCGCGCGGAGCTTCACCTGCGGGGCCGCGGCCAGCAGATCCACCGCGCGGCGGCCCTGGGAGTCGATGCCGGTCTGGTTGGTGATGAGGCCGACCGTGCGCCCGACCAGCGGCGCGAAGTCCTCGGCCACGAGTCGATCGAGCCCGGTCAAGGTGGACCCCTCGGGCAAGAGCGGCGCCGCGTCCGCCGCCGGGCTGGTCGCTTCGGTCCGGCTCGAGGCGGTCCCGACCGTGGGGTCCTCCCGGGTCGCGAAGCGCGTGCCGACCGCGGCGCTGATCCGCCGACGCAGCTCGGCCACGTCGCCCTTGCCGTAGGGATGCACCCGGTTGGTGAGCAGGATCATGTACACGTTGGTCGCCGGATCCATCCAGATGGCGGTGCCGGTGAAGCCGGTGTGGCCCACCGAGCCCATCGGGAAGTAGGCGCCGAGGGTGCGCGAGTAGGGCGACGAGATGTCCCAGCCGAGGCCGCGCGTGGCCTCGCCGACCACGTGCGGCGCGAACATGGCCCGCACGGTGGCCTCCTTCAGGTAGCGCCGGCCTCCGAGCTGGCCGCCCGCCAAGAGCATGCGGCAGAACCGGCTCAGGTCGCTCGCGGTCGAGAAGACACCGGCATGCCCCGCGATGCCGTGCAGCATCCGCGCGTTGCCGTCGTGCACCACCCCGCGCAGCGGGCCCTGGTTGTTCACCGCCTCGGTGGGCGCGATGCGCTTGCGCCACGCGGCAGGCGGCGCGAACGCGGTGTCGCGCATGCCGAGCGGGGCGAAGAACTGCTTCCGCGCGAACGTGTCGAGCGGCTCGCCGCTCACGCGCCGGACCAGCTCGCCGAGGAGGATGAAGCCGGTGTCGCTGTAGAGGAACGTGGCGCCCGGGGCGACCGCGAGGCCGGCCCGGGCCTGCAGCCGCGCCGCCTCCGGGAAGCCCTTGGCCATCGCCTCGCGCGAGGGCAGATCGTTCATGCCCGCCGAGTGCGTGAGCAGGCGCATCACCGTCACGTCCTGGAAGGCGGGAGTGTTGAACTCCTTGAGGTACTGGCCGAGCGGCGCGTTCAGGTCGAGCTTGCCCATCTCCCAGAGCCGCAGGACGGAGGGCGTGGTGGCGATCACCTTCGTGAGGGAGGCGATGTCGAAGATGGTGTCCGCGGTCATGAGCTCGGGATTCGGAACGGTGGCGCGCCAGCCCAGCACCTTCCGGTGGAGGATCTGGTCTCCCTGGCCGACGACCAGCACCCCGCCCGGAATCTCGGACGAGGCCACCGCGTCCCGCACCGCTTCGTCGACCGCGAGCTGCCAGGTGACCGTCTGGGCCGGCACCGGGGAAGGCGTGGAGGCGACCAGCATCATCAGGAGAAGGACAAGGAGGAGCACGGCCGGGCGAAGCCGCATGGCCCCATGATACGGGCTCGCGCGCACGCGGCCGCGCGAAAATCGCGGCGGCCCGGCCCCGTGCTACGATTCGCCCGTGGCGCAGCGCGTGTTCGTGACCGGCGGCACCGGCTTCGTCGGCAAGGCGGTCATCCGCGCACTTCTTGCGCAGGGTTTTCTCGTCCGCTGCCTCGTCCGACCGGGCTCCGAGCACGACCTCAAGGGCTTCGAGTCCATCGACCGCGTCCCCGGCGACGTCCTGCAGCCCGACGGCCTCGCGGCGAGCGTGGAGGGCTGCAGCGCCCTCGTGCATCTGGTCGGCATCATCCGCGAGCAGCGCGGGCGCGGCGTCACCTTCGACCGTCTGCACACCCAGGCCACCCGGAACATGCTCGCGCTCGCGCGCGCGGCCGGCATCAAGCGCTTTGCCCAGATGAGCGCGCTGGGCGCGCGGCCCGGAGCTCGCGCGCGGTATCACCAGACGAAGTGGGAGGCGGAGGAGGCGGTGCGCGCGAGCGATCTCGAGTGGACCATCTTTCGGCCGTCCATCATCTTCGGGCGCGGCGACGCCTTCATGTCCGTCCTGGGACGCGCCGTGAAGCGGCTGCCCGTGATGCCGGTGCTGGGCGACGGCCGCTACCGGCTCCAGCCGATCCCGGTGGAGCAGGTCGCGGAGGGCTTCGGCCGCGCGCTGCGCACGCCCGAGAGCGTGCGTCAGACGTACGAGGTCGCCGGCCCGACGCCCTACGCCTTCGTCGACCTGCTCGACGAGATCGGCCGCGCACTCGCACGCCCGCGCGTACGCAAGCTGCACGTGCCGTTGGCTCCCGTGCGGGCGATGACCCGCGCGCTCGACTGGCTGCCGTTCTATCCGCTCTCGACCGACCAGCTCATCATGCTGGAAGAGGAGAGCGTGACCGACCCCTCGCGCTTCTTCGCCGAGCTGGGCCTCCAGCCCGAGCCCCTCGCGGCCGGCCTCAAGCGCATGTTCGCCGCGCCATGAGCGAGTGGCCGCTGCGCGGCGCCTTCCCGCACCAGCACGGCGATGCGCGCGGGCTGATGGAGCGCATCCAGGCGCAGCTCCGCGAGCGCATCGAGGAAGCCGTCGAGATGGCCGCGCTCAAGCTCATGGTGGATCTGCGCGCGGCCACGGGACGCCCCGCGCCCGAGAGCACCAGCACCGCCGATCGCGCCGAGTTCGAGGCCGGCTCGCGCGCCCTGCTCGCGTGGCTGCGGAACGTCTACGTGGCCGAGCTGCCGCCGGACCTGCGCCCGCACTTCGACGAGGCCGAGGCCGCCGCGGGCGACGAGCCCGCGCGCCTGCTCGCCGGCCAGGTATGGCTGGCCCGGCGGCTCCCCGACTACTGGCAGCGCTTCGAGCGCTATCAGCGCCAGTACGCGGAGCAGCGGCTGGCCGACCCCGGCGGGCCCGGGTGGCTCAAGCGGCTTTTCGGCTGATCCGGGCCGGCGCTTCCGCGCTGTCCTTGCGGAGCCCGGCCACGGCCCAGAGGTCCTCGCACTCCTCGAGGGCGCGGGTCCACTCGGCGTAGCCATCCAGCAGCGCCGCCCGGAGAGCGGTCAGCCGGTCCTCGCAGCGCTCGATGTGGGCCCTCAGATCGGACTTGAGACCGGCCGCGGCGTCGTCCCCCGCGCGCGCGGCGATGCGGTCAACCAGGCGGTTCAGCTCGTCCTGCAGCAGCCTCTCCAAGCCATTCATCTCAGCACCTCCTGTGGGACTCATATACTAAACAGATGAGGAGTTACCCTGTCAAGCGCTCTATCCACGTTCCGCTTGACGCCGTGAAACAGGAGACGTAGGCTTGCAACATATGTTGCATGGCTGGCTACTCCTGTTGCTGAGCCTCCCCCCACGGCCGTCGAGCCTGCGCGTGCGCGCCTGGCGGAGGCTTCGGGGCCTCGGCGCGGTGCCGCTCCGGAGCTCGGCCTATCTCCTGCCCGATTCGCCAGACCGCTACGAGCAGTTCCAGTGGCTCGCCCAGGAGATCCAGCGCGACGGGGGTGAGGCCACTCTGCTCCGCGTGGACCGCATCGAGAACATGCAGCAGCCGGACGTGGTGCGCCTGTTTCAGGAGGCGCGCAACCAGGACTACGCGTCCCTCGCCGAGCGGTACCGCAAGCTGCTCAAGGGCCGCCGGCCGCGGCTCACGGAGGAGCTGGCCCGGCTCGCGCGCGAGATGGGCCGGATCTCCGAGATCGACTTCTTCGAGGCGCCCGGGCGCCGGGAGGCCGAGCGGGCGCGGGAAGCAGTCGAGGAGCGGACAGCCTCGGGTCGGGCGCGACCGGCCGGGGCGGCCCCGCCCCTCGATCTCGCCACGCTCAAGGGCCGGCGCTGGGTCACGCGCCCCCGCCCCCACGTGGACCGCATCGCCTCGGCGTGGCTCATCAAGCGCTTCGTGGATCCGGAGGCCGAGCTCGTGTTCGCGTCGCCCGATCAGATTCCCGGCGACGCGATCCCGTTCGACATGGCCGGCGTGGACTTCGGGCATCACGGCGAGGACTGCACATTCGAGACCCTCCTGCGCCGGACCGGGCTCCGCGACCGCAAGCTGGCCATCCTGGCCGAGATCGTCCACGAGGCCGACATCAAGGACCAGAAGTTCGCGCGCGACGAGGCCCGCGGGATCGATCTCGCCCTGCGCGCGCTGCTGAGCGCGATCAAGGACGACCACGAGGCGCTGGCGCAGGGGATGACCCTGTTCGATGGCCTCTACGCCACCGTCGGAGAACGCGGATGATCGAGCCGCGCACGACCTGGGGACTCGTTCGCTACTTTCTCTACCTGGGCAGCCCCGGCTTCGGCGGGCCGGTGGCGCTCATCGGCTACATGCAGCGCGACCTCGTCGAGCG
>WNFH01003770.1_pt1 | contig 10836 bp, 10 predicted proteins | sample 5400411 | NCBI WGS metagenome assembly WNFH01 (sample SAMN13153347, study PRJNA577476) | soil metagenome | isolation source: 200 cm saprolite under Douglas fir tree site 2 hole 3 | place: USA:California | collected 2015-04-18
CTGCCGTCCTGCTCGCTGCTCGCGCGTAAAAGCGGCTCGCCTCCATCTCCATCAATTCCGCCTGCTTCCTAGCGACTTTCACACCCAGCGGCCGGACCAGCCACACCGGTTTCCTGGTCAGGAATCCCTTCACGTTTTCCCGCCGGATCAGCGGAATGTGATCGCCGAAACGCTGGCGAAACATCTCAAACAAACGGTCGCGGTGTCCCACTTCTTCGAGGCGCATTTCTTCGAACATATCCGCTGTCGAGGGATACTCTTCCCGCAGCGCGTCCGCAAATTCTCCGTAAATCCGGCCGTCTTCCTCTTCGGCGGCGATGGCGATCGCCAGAATCTCTTTTTCCGTCAAGTCCTTGAATTTTTTCAGCATCGTTCTCTGTCCTCGGACATCGTGACGAAGAAGAATCGCACAAACCGAGCCGCGAGTCATCTTCCGCCCCGATTCCTTCCGAGTGCAGGTTCTTCGTCACGACCGGGATCGATGACTAGCGACAAGTCTCCAGCCAAAGACGCGTAACTCAATGACTCTGTTCGCTGGCTTTGGTGGAGGTCCCAGCCTGTTTGCGCCAGTAGTAGAAGAAGGGGATGCCGCCTAGGATGACTGCCAGGCCCAGCGAGGAGCGCACAGGCCTGACCATCCACAAATTGACGGTCAGAGCGACGGCGGTGGCCAAAAAGACGAGCGTCGTCCAGGGATGGCCCCAGGCGCGGTATGGACGGGATAGGCTGGGCTCTTTTTTGCGCAAACGAAAAAGAGCAATCGCCGTTAACGCGAAGAAAATCCACACGCCAAAGACAAACAGTGAATAGAGCTCTTCGTAAGTCCCACTGAGTGCGAGCAGCGCGGCTACGGAGCAGAGGAAGATCAACGCGCCGCTGGGAGTGCGAAAGGAAGGGTGAATGCGTTTGGCGAAGTGGAAGAAGACGCCATCGCGCGCCATGGCGTAAGGAATGCGGGCGCCGGTTAGGACTACGACGTGGAGCGCTCCGAGGGCGGAGATGGCCATGGCTACCGTCAGCCAAGTCGCCCCTCGAAGGCCAGCGAACGACTGCACCACGTCCGAAGCGACATGTTGTGATTGCATCAGCTCTGCAAATGGCAAAGTACGGAAGTAAACAACATTTGCAAGCAGGTACAGGCCGCCCACAGTGAGCAGTCCCAGGATGATGGCTCGCGGAATGTTCTTCTGAGGGTGTGCAATTTCTTCACCAACGTCGCCGAGGTCATTGAAGCCGTTGTAAGCCCACATAGCAGGAACCAGGGCCGTCAGAAAGCCACTGATCGTTCCTAAACCTAAGTGGGTGAATTGGGGCGCGGCGTCGAATGCAGTGTGCTTTCCGAATAACACCCCCGCAACCACGATCACCGCGATCGTACCCATCTTCAGCGATGTCAGCACCACCTGGATAGCGCCGCCCATGTGCACACTCAAATAATTGATGGCGGTGACGGCCACCACCACCAGCGCCGCGAGGGGTTGGGCCGCAGTGAACGTGAAGTCGTATCCTCCGATATGGCGCGTGAACAGGGGAGCGGCCACAACCGGGAACAGAAAACCGAGGAATCGTAGAAATCCGGCTGCCAGGGTGGCCATGCCCACAGGCCGCTCAAGAAACGAACTCATCCAGCCGAAAAGAAATCCCCAAAGAGGACCGAGACCGCGGTTGAGGTAGACGTAGGGGCCGCCAGCTTGTGGGAATGCCGCGCCCAGTTCGGCATAACAGAATGCGCCACATAGCACGATGAGCCCGCCGATGATCCAAGAGGCAAAAACCAGGGTGGCTGTGCCCACGGCGCGGGCCATGTCGCTGGTGACCAGAAAAATACCCGTGCCGATAGTGTCGCCGATCACGATTGCAGTGGCCGACCACAGACCAAGGCCGCGAATTAAGTCTGACCGCTCGGGCTGTTCTGTCAGATTGGGACTCGTTGCGCTCACAAAGGTTGACAGAGCCTACTATCCGGAATTCATGTGGTCAATCAACTTTGCCTGTTAGCTAGTGCGTAGCGAGGGACTTTGTGTGTTTTGTGACCCTGAGTCGCACTTACGCGTTATCATCGAGGCCGGGATGGCTATGCAAAAATCCATGCTGAGTGATTTCGCTTGGGACCCCTGCTACCGCGTCTCCGCGATCGATGACGTGCTTACCCCTGCGCTGCTCCTATATCCAGAAATCGTTGCCTCAAACATCAAGCGGACCTTGGATTCGTTGGGCGGCGACGCGGATCGCTGGCGCGTGCACATCAAAACCGCAAAGCTGGGCTACACCCTTCACCTGCTGGTCGAGCGCGGCATCCGCAATTTCAAATGCGCGACCACTCTGGAATTGCTAGTGGCCTGCCGCAGCGGCGCGGGAGATGTACTCTTCGCCTATCCAGCCGTGGGCGCAAATGCGCGGCGCGTCAGGGAAATAGCGGAGCAGTTCTCGCGGGTGCGCATTTCCGTGTTGGCCGAAAACGAGCAACAGATACGGCAGTGGCGCGGCAGCCGGGTCGGAGTCTTTCTCGACATGAATCCTGGCATGGATCGGACCGGCATCGAGCAAAGCCACAGCGACAAAATTGTTGAACTGTGTCGAGCGATTGGGAGCCTGGGACTGGAGTTCCGCGGCCTCCACTATTACGACGGTCACCTAGGTGGAATGGAAATGCGCGAACGGACCGCGGCGGCGCACGCTGGCTATGAACGCTTGCTCAAAATGGTGAGCGAGATTGAGCGCAGCGGCATGCGTGTGCCGGAAGTGGTCACGGCAGGAACGCCGACGTTCCCTTGCTCGCTTGCTTACCAAGGCTTTCGAACGGAAGGATTCATCCACCGCGTTTCGCCGGGAACTGTGGTTTATTTCGACGCTACAAGTCTGGCACAGCTTCCCAGCGAATACGGCTACCGGCCGGCAGTGTTGGTCTTGTCACGCGTGGTGAGCCAGCCGCGCGCGGGAATCATCACTTGCGATGCCGGACACAAGGCCGTCTCAGCGGACGCCGGTGTTCCCACGTGCGTCGTCGTTGGGCATTCGGAACTGACGCCGCTCTCACCCAGTGAAGAGCACCTACCGATGACGGTGCAGGGAGGAGCCGTGGGTCCGCAGGTGGGAGAAGCGCTTTATCTTCTTCCGCGGCACGTGTGCCCAACGGTGAACAATTTTGATTGTGCGCTGGTGGTCCGTGACGGCAAGATCAAGGCGGTAGAAAAAGTCTCGGCGCGCGGGCGCGAGGCTCCACTGTTGCTGGCGACCGACCAGGCCTTCGCGTCACGCGTTGAGAATCCGCTCCCAAATTCCCAAAATTGATTTTTGGACGACAGCGTGCTCACCCAGTGCTGCTTCAATGTGCGTCTAGTTTGCGTGCATTCTTAAGGCGCTTTCGGTATTCGCGGGCGGCTTTCTCTGCATCCTCTTCCTTCGTGCTGTTGCTCGCCAGGTGCCCGAGTTCATGCGCCATCCAGTATCCGAGGGAATCATTGCTCACGTAGCGGTCGCTGTCGATGAACACGCTTCGGCTGGGCAGGTGCGTGAACATAGCGCTGGTATATCCAGCGGGCACACGAAGGCGAAATATTCTGGCCGTATCCATGTACTTCCAGTGCGGCACAAAGAGAACTCGCAGAGGATAAACGTCGGGTTGCATGACCCGTACCTGAGCGCGTACCAAAGCTTCCTGTTCGGGCGTCGCTCCGATGACCGTGTAGCTGTTTGCGGAAGCCTCAAGCGCGGTTGCTGCTGCGTTGGCCAGCTTGGGGTTCCCGCTTGCTTGCCCCCAGGCGAACTGCCCTAAGGTCAGCAAAAATAGAATTGTCCAAATTCTGAGCTTCATTTCCCACCTCCAGGCGTGTGCTGGAGGCGAACTTGGGGCTGGTCAGGAGGAAGCTCAATGGACGGCGGCTTGATTGAGGCTTGATTGCTTCTAGGCGATTAAAGTCCTTGTTTCAGTAACTTAGCGTCTTGGCTTATCTAAATCTTGTCATCTAGTTGGAGGGTGTTAGACTCGCGCTAACATCTGGGGTAAGTGCAAATGGCCCGTGAAGCTGGATCTTCCGCAATCTTGAGCTTCGGAGTGTTTGAGGTGGACCTGCGCTCGGGCGAGTTACGCAAGCAAGGCGTGCGGATCAAGCTCCAGGAACAACCGTTTCACGTCCTCACCGTTCTGCTGCAACGGCCCGGTGAAGTGGTCACACGCGAAGAACTCCGCAATCAGAACTGGCCTGCCGATACCTTCGTCGATTTCGACAACAGCCTGAACACGGCGATCAACAAGCTACGCGAGGCGCTGGGCGATTCCGCCGATAACCCGCGATTCATCGAGACGCTGCCGCGCCGCGGGTATCGATTCATCGCACCCGTCACCGGCGTAGATGGAACAGCGAGAGGGAGCGCATCTGAGGTGAGCGCGGCCGCGCGGACACGCAGTCGAAAAATTGTCGTGACAGTTGCCGTTGTGGTGCTCGCAGCGGGAATTGCCGGAGGGTTGGTCTGGCGCGCGCGGCAGACGCGGCGCCTCACGGAGAAGGACACCATCGTTCTCGGAGATTTCGCCAATTCGACTGGCGATGCGGTATTCGATGGGACACTCCGGGAAGGTCTTTCCGTCCAGCTGGAGCAATCGCCGTTCCTGAGTCTCGTATCCGGGGAGGGAATCCAGCAGACGTTGCAAATGATGGGACAGCCGGCAAATGTCAGGCTCACGCCGCAAATCGTGCGCGAAGTCTGTCAAAGGACCAACAGCAGAGCAGCATTGGACGGTTCGATTGCTTTGATTGGCACCCGATACGATTTGATCTTGAAGGCCGTGAGCTGTGCGAACGGCGACTTGCTGGCGAGCACGGAAGCGCAGGCGAACGACAAGAGCCATGTGCTTGACGCGCTCGGCAAGGCGGCTTCGGAAATGCGCAGGAAACTCGGCGAATCCTTAAGTACGATCGAGAAATACAACACACCTCTCGAGCAGGCGACGACACCATCTCTGGAGGCATTGCAAGCGTTCAGTCTGGGTGTTAAGGCTACGTTCGAGGGGGACCTTGCGGCGGTTGCTTTTTTTCAGCATGCAATCCAATTGGACCCGAATTTCGCCGCGGCTTACGACGCGATGGGCAGCGAGAATCAGTGGATAGGTACTGCACTGGCCGTGGAAAACATCCGGAAGGCCTTCGAACTGCGCACACGTGTGAGTGAGCGCGAGAAGTTGATCATCGAAGGAGATTATTACTATGTCGCGATCGGCGACTTCATGAAGGCACGGCAGAGCTTTATCCTTGGCGAACAAATCTACCCACGCGAGGTCAACTTCCGAAGCAGCCTTGGTGGTCTCTATAACGCTCTCGGGCAATATGAAGCGGGTCTCAGAGAATATCAAGAGGCTGTTCGTCTTGCTCCGTCCCCCATTACGTATCGATTTCTTGTATACACATACTTGTTGCTGAACCGGGACGAGGACGCTGCAGCCTTGGCAATAGAGGCGCATGGAAAGGGCCTGGACTCTAGTCTTGGGCCCATTCTCTATTCACTTGCTTTTTATCGGAATGACAACGCCGAAATGTCGCGGCAAGTAGCCGCTTGGGCTGGCAAATCGGAGCAAGAATACTTGTTGGCATTACAGGCCGACACCGCTGCTTACTTCGGACATCTTGGAAGAGCGCGTGAGCTATCCCGGCAGGCTTCAAATTCTGCCAAGCGGGCAGGGGAGAATGAAGCTTCCGCGACCTACGAGGCCGTGGCTGCTTTGCGAGAAGGCCTGTTTGGCAATGCAAACCAAGCTGGACAACGGACAGCGCTGGCAAAGGAACGTTCGGGTGGACCAGATGAGTATTATGCAGTAGTGCTTGCCCTAGCGTATGCAGAGGACGAGTCGCAGGGATTAGCGGATAATTTCAGTGAAAGCTTCCCCGAAAACACGGTCGTACAGTCCTATTACCTTCCCACCCTACGGGCAAAACTGGCATTAAACCATGCAAACCCGCAGCAGGCGCTTGATACTCTGGAGGTCGCTGCTCCGTATGAACTCGGGTTGCCTACTCTTTGGTTTTACAACTGGCCCAATTTGTATCCGGTTTATGTGCGAGGAGAAGCCTATCTTGCCGCTCATCAGGGCGGCAAAGCAGCAGCAGAGTTTCAGAAAATCCTCGACCATCGTGGCATTGTTCTGAATGAACCCATCGGCGCGCTGGCGCATCTCCAACTGGGCCGCGCTTGCGCGCTCCAGGGCGACGCCGCCAAGAGTCGCGCGGCATATCAAGATTTTCTCACACTCTGGAAAGACGCTGATCCTGACATCCCCATCCTGAAGCAAGCCAAGGCAGAGTTCGCAAAGCTGCAGTAGCTCTGTCACCGGTTTGAAAAAACGTCAGCTCCTGCGCAAACAAGCGATTGGAGATCGGGAGTAACAATGACCGGCAATGAACCGAGAACCGAGAACTGAACACTACGGCATGAATCCTTGCGTCCGGCAAACTTGCACGATGCCCAGACGGTCTTCTGCGCCGATCTTGTGTTTCATTCGATAGAGGTGGTTCTTCACCGTTTGCTCTGATAAGCAGAAGCGATTGGCGATTTCCTTGTTCGTGAGCCCTTCCGCAATTAAGGGGATCAGCTGTTGTTCCCGCCGCGTTAGACCCAACCGCTGGCGCACGCTCGCGGAAGGGAAGGAAGTCGCCTCTCGTTCAAAATACCGGAACAGCGTTGCGCACAGCGTCCCGGGGCAGATTGCTTCGCCTCCTTGCAGCGCTCGCACGCCTTCCAAAACGTCTTCCGTCGAGGCGTCTCGCGGCAAGTACCCATGAACTCCCGCTCGCACGCATTGCAAAAACTCTGCTTCCTCGCCGGTGACTCCAATTAAGAGAATCTGCACGTTGGGGGCAGCGGTACGTACCATTCGAACCGCGGTCAAGTCTTCGTTTCTGTTTCCATGCGAGGACAGCAGCAGGATGTCCGTCTCTTCCTTAAGCAGGTCTTCCGTTTGGAATGGTTCCTTCACGTCCTTTCCGACCACTTCAATCTCACGGTTCTTGACCAGCATCCGCGAAAGCGCCTCTCTTAACAACCGATTCTCAGCAGCAACGAAGACGCGCGGTTTCCGCTTCGCGCTTGCGCCACTGTTTATGCGTGCGGCGCTTTCCGCCACTAGGAAATTTGTCCGGTGGTCCTCATTCGAATTGCCCTTCTTTTGACCTTGCTCCGCTACCTGCAAAGCCTGGCGCGTTCCTGCATTCATAGTGGGATATCCTCCATGAGTTTCCGTCCTCATGCCCATGCCAAAGCCATGATCAGCGATTTGTCGGAGCCCCACGCGTGCACATCACTGCTGCAATTCTGCAGCCGCCATCTAATCCGCTCTCATTTCCGCCTACGCCGTAAACCCCAAAAGGAGAGCCATTTAGGTTCTCGCCAGTGGATCACGGTCCCCCTTCCTGGTCTCGAATTGGTACCAACCCTGTCCTTCAGCCTCAATTTGGAACCGTTTTCTCTCTTCTTCTTCTCTACCAGCAATTTACCGCTGCTTTTCCACACCCCCTCTCTTCCTTTTCTAGTACTTCCGTACTACCATTTTCCCGGAACGTGCTACTTCCTTCCAGGTACGTTTCCACTATAGGTTTAGTGGTCGTCGGCGGTTTACACTCTTCTCGGATAGGCCTCAGGAGTTCTCCGGAAAGATGGTTTCCCCCATGGCGACCCAGCATGATCTGATGACCAAAAAACTCCCAACAGGAAGTTCCCCAAAGCAACCGTTTTCATATACGGAGCGCCGCGGCAGCCGCCGCTGCAGAATTACTCAGCTCATGCGCATCCGTCCCTCCGACCCCAGCAAAGACCACTTTGAAGATATGCGCGGCTCGGTCAGCGTTTCGCGCTCCGGTGTTTTTTTTCAATCCAGCGAACCTGGTTATGAAGTTGGCATGCGGCTGTTTGTGACCATGCCGTATTCACGCGATCCCGCTTCCATGGCTCGCGAGTACCTCGCAGAAGTCGTTCGAAGGGACGTGCTCCCCACCGGCATGTTCGGCATCGGGTTCAAAATTCTCATGGAAATGGGAATCCAGCACAGCTATAACTTTGGCGCCGGAAACTCGCGTTAGTCACCGCGGACTCCCGGCCATTTCGCCAAGCCGACAAGAGCAAGAACGGGCGCCCCGATCGATTGGGGCGCCCGTTCTTGTGTTTGGGGGTGGAGAGATCGATTTAAGATGACTGCGAAAACATTCGCATGGCGCGGTGCCGCAAAATTCCTAGCTGCCTGTTGAGCAGGTGTCTGCGGCCGAGAAAGCTCAACACCGGAGGCCGGCGAGCCGTCAGTTTGTTCATCGCAATCGTCAGCCGGATATCGCGGCGCGCAAATTTCAGCCCGGTTTGCAGAGCGTCAACGGCATCGTCGCGCCGTCCGGCAGTGGCGTACACTTCCGCGAGGTTTAAGTAGAGCTGCGCCTGATTCCGTTTCATTCGAACCGCGGAGTCGCACAGCCTTTCTGCTTCGCCCCATTTTCCCTCCGACCGCGCCAGCACCACGCCGAGGTAGGACATGTAATAAGGGTTATTTTTGTCCAGATCCACCGCGCGCCGCATGTGCGGCAGGGCTTTTATCGCGTAATTGTCTCGCAGCAGGGTTAATCCAGTCTTGAATTCACGGAAGGCTTCCGTATCCATCATAAGCTCACCTCGTCCACTCCGGCCGGGTCGGGGCTTCAGGAGAATAGGATCCCCGGGAGATTGGGAAGAGCTCGCGCGGCGCGTGGGGGGATCGCGCCAACTTCAGTTGAGAATCAGTAAGAAGAATTAACCCGCTCAGCCAGGTGATGAGCGGAACAGCGAATAACACGGTCGCGAGTAAGCTTCCCATTCCAGTCCTTTTTGAAGCTACTCGCAGTTTTATACGGAATCTACTGACCGGGAGGACAGTCTTAGTTCAGCGGCACTGGAGTTGGAGTGTCAAAAATGAGGACAGGTCATCCGGCCGCGTCTAGCGCAGTGCGGAGCGCTTCCAATCGCGGCGCCAGTCTTCCCAGTCTTTGAGGGTGATTTTGAACATCGATTTCGCGGCTTTGTGCAGCCACCTGCCGCGGCGTTCTGTCAGATCGCGCTTCACTTTGGGGATGGCCTTGGGGCTTCCAAAATGCATGTTTGCAGTCTCCCATCCCATGTCATACAGGAGCCGCGCTTCATCCCTTTCCTGGGGCATGGAAGCCAGTTCGATGCGCGAACAATCCGGTGCCAGGCGCCGAACCAGCCAGTTTCCGTGAAAATGCACACACGGGTCTTTCACACGGATGGCGCGGTCGGCAAGTTTTGCGCTGTAGAGTTCCTCCGATGAACTGCCGCGGCACCAGGCCCAGGCGGAGGTTCGAATCGCTTTGGCTTCGCGGGCGACGAACGCTCCTTGCCAAGAGGACAGCGCTAGGATTCTGGGATGCCCGAGGCTGCCTAATCCGGCGATGCGCCGTTTCAACTGGTATGCGCGGCGGGGAGGAGGAAATGATTCGTCGATCAGTTTTCTTGCTTCTTGCAGTGGCTTCGATGTAAGGGGAGGGCATTGTTGCATCTTCGCCCAGAACCGCACCGGGTCCCTCAGTTTGCTCGTGGCAAGAAGCCGCAGCCATTGATGATGTTCAGCCAGGACAAACGCCTTGCCGCCCGCAGCCAGCGCATCCCGGTAACCCTCTTCAATGGCCTCGGCAGCTTCTCGGCGCGTCAGGCTGAGGTGTTCTCCCGAGATTGCAAGATAGGCGCTGGTCGTGAGCCGCACAAGATCCAAGGCGTAGGAGGCCGGCCACGCCTCGTCGAGGTCGTTGACACCCCAGATCAGGCGGCCTTCCGCGTCTCGCCAAGTCCCGAAGTTTTCGACGTGCAGGTCGCCGATGGCGAGCACAGCGGGCGCCTTTGCCAAGTCGCCGCAGACTTCGGGCCAGTGTTGCAACCAGAGCGGTAGAAGGTAGCTCGGAAGAAGGGGAAGACAGCCTCCGCCATGAGGGTATGTTTCAGGGCAATGTCTTTGCGGATTATGGGAAGCCGCTTCGCGAGCCATTGCTCGAAATGGGCGGTTGCTTTGAAGACATTCATGATTAGCTCTCGGAATCGGTTCGGGCTAAACGTGCGCGTGCTCGATTCGAGCTGGCCCGCCGCGCAGACGCGCCTCGTAAATTGGGAATTTTGCGGCAAGTTCGGCAACTTGCTTGCGCACGCGCTGCTCGACCTCGGCGTTGCCAATGCTCGAGAGAATTTCCGCGATCCAGGCGCCGATTTGTTCCATCTCCGGTTCGCGCATGCCGCGTGTGGTGACCGAGGGACTTCCCAGGCGGATTCCGCCACCCTTCATGGGAGGGAGAGGATCGAAGGGGATCGAATTCTTATTTACAGTGATGCCGGCGCGGTCGAGGGCCTTTTCCGCGTCCGTTCCGATGATGCCGCGCGAGTGGACTTCAATCAAGAACAGGTGGTTGTCCGTGCCGCCAGTGACGATGCGAAATCCATGCTTGGCGACGGCCGCGGCCATGGCTTTGGTGTTGGCCACAATTTGCTTCTGGTATTCCTTGAAGGACGGCTCCATCGCTTCCTTCAAGCAGACCGCTTTCGCGGCAATCGTGTGTACCAATGGACCGCCTTGCGTTCCGGGAAATGTTAGCCTGTCCAGTTCCTTGGCGAACGCAGATTTGCAGAGCACCAATCCGCCGCGCGGGCCGCGCAATGTCTTGTGCGTAGTGGTGGAAACGATATCCGCGTGCGGCACGGGGCTGGGATGAACGCCAGCGGCGACGAGTCCTGCGATGTGTGCCATGTCCACAAAGAAGAGCGCGCCAACGGACTTCGCGGCTTTGCCGATACGCTCGAAATCGATGATCCGGGAATAGGCGCTGG
>WNFH01003771.1_pt1 | contig 10833 bp, 8 predicted proteins | sample 5400411 | NCBI WGS metagenome assembly WNFH01 (sample SAMN13153347, study PRJNA577476) | soil metagenome | isolation source: 200 cm saprolite under Douglas fir tree site 2 hole 3 | place: USA:California | collected 2015-04-18
CCTGCGGCACCTCACCTGCTTTCGGCTGGCGGTGGCCCACTGGAGCCTCGCGCGAGGGGGCTCCTTGCGCTAAAGCACTGCTCAAAGTGGACGCTGTGACCAAAATCAGGGCTGATGCCACGACAGCCAACCGCATGACGCGCACTCCTGTTCAGACTGGTTCCCGACCAACCTTGATATAGCGCCTGCTCAGTAAGTCTTCCACGGATCGAGATGGGTATTGTCAATCTAGGGGGACGGTAAAGAGTAGCGCAGATGCTCGGCAACCTGATTGACCCTGTAGATTTTCCGGAACTTGTCCAAAAGCTCCGGGTCACCATAGTCGAGGCTCACGATCTTCCCGAACTGTGAGCGATAACCCGCTTCATGCTCCACGATCTCTCCCCAGATTTTGACCTTACCGAATAACAACGGCCCGCTCACGCTGGAATCATAGCCGTATTCTTCCTTGGACCGGATTACGTCTTGGAACGAATAAATGCCGTGCGTTCGCACATCGCCGGAGGCTGGCTCGTCAGGGTGCCAGATGTAATCTCGCATGAGGACGCTGTGTAGCCGGTCATCGCCACTCCGAAACCAACGTGGTTGAATCACCGCCCAAGCTCGGTGTGCGATGATCTCTCCCACCCGAATGCCCTCGTGTTTGAGGGATTTCGCAAGCTCGTTCTGATTCCGGTTCATCACGACGATTATCATGGGCGGTACTATCTCGGCTCCGCTACTTCACGGGTTGGGGCTCCGGCCTAGTAACGGGTGGGGCGTTGTTCGGCGACTTACCGGGGGGTGGTCGTGTAACCGGCTCGGGAGTTGGCGACACCGGCTCTTCCAGTGGTATGATCGTATACCTTCTAACCGGCTGTCCGATTTGTGCCACGGTTGACCCTCCCTACACGGATTGCCAGTGCCATCATAGTACACGAAAACGGTCCCCATTTCACCGGCGCAATCAGGTCGTACCCACGAACGTTACCGCCCGCTCTGAGGTATTATGTTCTTTAGGTGAGATGGAATTTTCACACGTCCCATGCCGAGTTGGGCAGATGCGGCGGCTCTATTACGGTCGTATCGTGCGCCCGTCTCGGAGTCCGCCGATACTACCTCGATTACCATCAGCTTCTAGTTCGCATTGCAGCAACGAATCTCCTCGACTCTTGCCGGGGATGAGAACACGGTGGTTTCTAACCTGGGGACGGCATTAAAGCCCCTGAGCGTCAACTCCCGACCGGCACCACGATTGAGCTGGCGACCGCTACCTTCTCACCGAAGCGCGTCGGGGATGGGCTTTGCCGTGTTTCAGGAAACTCATCTTAGACGGAGTGAATCTCAATTCTGCCGTCATCAAGCGCAGCGACTGCTAAAGCTCGCTCAATGCTGCTCTGACACGAAAGTCCGTTACCATCTTGTGATGAGGGCTAGCGATTGGCTGTCGCTGGCACAGGAAAAAGAGAAGGCAAACAAGACGCCGCCCAGCAATGGATGGGCAGATCATGGATAACTGTTGGGGAGCTTGGCATTGACCGCTGTCAAGTTTCCCTGGTTATCCACAGTACCTATTTCGGCCCACCCCCAACTGAGGCGGCCTCGCAGCGAGCAACCCCCATTGCCGGGGGCCACATTGAGAGGCCGGTCGAAACCTCCCACAATACCATCCACCGCAATCGTTCGACGTCGCAGCGGCGAATTTTCTCGACTCCTGCCCCGAACGAGAACACGCTGGTTTCTGACCTGGGGACGGGCGTCACGGGAAAGGTCTTCTCCGTGTCCACTCAGGATGTTCTACGGCGCAGTCCGTCTACCGTTCTTCCGATGTGCCCAGGCTGTCGCAGACCGATGGTGTTGAAGCGCCAAAAACGCATCTCATTCACCGATAGAATAGCGGAAGCGACATATCGTTGTGACACATGCGATATTGTAACCAAGCGGACGGTCAAATACCCCTAGTCACCTCGTACCACCTTCGGTAAGTCCGGGCATCTCGCATCACATGGGTCGTTGTGGTCGCCCTTGAGTTTTGCGGACAGGCGGTCTTTGAGGGCGGAATTATTAATATCTGAAGGCGAAAGCCATATTCGAACCCCCAAGGCGAAGGAGTGGGATCAAAAACTCAACATCCGTCTGGCCGCTGCCGGAGGCCCTGGTAAACTCAGCACGGTGGTGCCCGACGCAGCGCGACAATGGAGTTCTGCATGACCGGTCCCCCCATTGAGAACTATGAGGCTCTGGACGCAGGTGCCCAGATCGGTGATCAAGGCGCAAAGGGGGTTATCACATTGCTCACTGAGCGAGGGCTCGTCGCGATCTCGATGAAGCGCCCTGTTATGGAATAGCTCCGCCATAGCATCGAGCGTGAGCTGAACGAAAACCCCATTCCCGACACAGACGCGGACAGAGAGATATCGTGAGAGCAAGCCATCAGGACGAAGAGTTTAGGGGTCGCCGTGCCGACCCGATGATTGGGTTCATTGGCTCACGAGCGAAGTACGAGCCATGTCAACAACGCATAAAGAATTGAAGACAGGCTTTGTCATGAATTGGGAAATTCAATTGGCTCGACCATTACGGACCCACCGTTGCGGATTACCGGCAATTGTTCGCACGCTCGGAGACGCCGTTGACCTGATCGATGAGGGCCTCCCTGAGACGCATTCTTCATCCAGCTGTATCGTTGGTTTCCGTCGGTCCTGAAGGCCATCACGATCATCCGTCCCGAGACGCTCGTCCGTTGGCATCGAGCCGGCTTTCGCCGCTACTGGCGTCGGAAATCGCGCTCAGTTGGGGGCCGGCCGCAAATCGACACGGACCTACGTGCCTTGATTCGGCGGATGAGCATCGAGAACGCGCTTTGGGGTGCACCGCGCATCCACGGCGAACTGCTCAAGCTCGGCTTTGAAGTCGCCCAGTCGACAGTGGCCAAGTATATGATCAAGCGTTGTGGACCGCCTTCGCAGCATTGGCGCACCTTCCTGCGCAACCACGCGCCGGACATCGCCGCCATGGACCTGTTCATTGCCCCGACCCTTGGCTTCGACTTGCTCTATGGCCTCGTCATCGTTCGGCTGGACCGCAGAGACCTCGTCTGGATCAACGTCACGAAAAATCCGACGGCAGAATGGATCGCGCGGCAAATAACGGAGGCGTTCCCCTGGAATGAGGCTCCGCACTACCTCGTCCGTGATCGGGATCGCGTCTACGGCGCTGCCGTTAAACGAGATTGCGCGCCATGGGCATCCGAGACAAGCCTATTGCACCAGCCTCGCCTTGGCAGAACGGCTTTGCCGAACGGCTGATCGGATCGATCCGGCGCGAGTGTGTAGACCATGTCGTCGTCTTGGGGAGGCCCATCTGCGCCGGATTCTGAGGAAGTATGCTGCCTACTATAACGAGTTGAGGACTCATCGGTCCCTCAACAAGGATGCGCCGATCCATCGCGCCATCCAGCGCCGAGGTGGCATCGTATCTGCGCCCATCCTCGGCGGCCTTCATCACCATTATTGCAGAATCTAGTTTTCGGTACACACACGTATAAGATCCGAATTAGCTCGCCCCAATCGAGAGTTCATTCCGCCCTGCGCCGGCTTGAGGAGAGCGAGCGGGCAAGCCGCTTACGCGGAGATCACATCCCGAACGCAACGGAGGACGCATTCGCTTCGTTCAAGTTGCGATAGCGCGCCATTGCCCAGAGCGGAAAGAATTTCGGATAGCCGTGATAGCGCAGGTAGAGCACACGCGGAAATCCGGTCGCCGTATGGCGCTCCTCCGCCCAGAGGCCATCCTCGCCCTGGGTTCGCCGCAAATAGGAAATGCCCCGCGCCGCGGCCGGACAATGGACTTCGCCGGCCGCCATCAGGCCGAGCAGCGCCCATGCGGTTTGTGATGCCGTGCTCGGCGCAGCTTCGTGGCCCCGGTAATCGAGCCTGTAGCTTGTCGCGTCTTCGCCCCAGCCCCCATCGGGATTCTGGATCGACGTGAGCCAATCGACGGCCCTTCGTACCGTGGGCGACATTTTATCGATGCCCGCCGCGGTCAGTGCACACAGGACGGACCAGGTACCATAGATGTAATTTACGCCCCACCTACCGAACCAACTGCCCTCGGGTCTCTGCTCGCGGCGGAGAAATTCGATCGCCTTCCTCATTACCGGGCTGGACGCTGGCCTCTCGCCGAGCTGGGCCAGCATGGAAAGGCATCGAGCGGCAACGTCGGGCGTCGGAGGATCGAGCAGTGCGCCATGATCGGCGAAAGGGATGTTGTTGAGATAGTAGCAGGTGTTGTCCGCGTCGAATGCAGCCCATCCGCCGTTGCTGCACTGCAGGCCGACGATCCACTCTCGTCCGCGCGCGATGGCATTATGGAATTGCGAGCGCCGGGTTTCGGCGAGCCTGGCCGCCCGATCCATCGCCATGACCACGACTGCCGTATCATCCAGGTCTACATAATACGGATTGACGTACTGGAACGCCCAGCCGCCCGGACGCACATGGGGACGTCCCGCCCCCCAGTCGCCCACCACATCAAGCACCTGCAGCGGTTCCAGCCAACGCAGACCGCGCACTGCTTCGGCGACCGCGCGCTCGCTGCCGACCTCCAGCAGGGTCTGACAAGTGAGCGCCGTGTCCCAGACTGGAGACACGCAGGGTTGGCAATAGGCTTCGTCTTGTTTGATGACGAGGAGATTGTTGATCGAAGCGCGAGCCATCTTCACGTCTGGGTGATCCTTCGGATAGCCCAGCACGTCGAACATCATCATCGAGTTGGCCATGGGGGGAAAGATCGCACCCAAGCCATGTTCGCCGTTCAACCGTTCGCGGACAAACGCCACGGCCTTCTCGGTCGCGCGCTCCCGTGAGGCCCTGGGAAACAGCGGTTCAGCCGCGCGAAGGATGGCATCGATCGCCTCGAACAACAGGAACCAGCGCCAGGTCTGATGCGGAGCCTTGGAGCCGCGTCGTACGGTCTCGGGCGGATCGAGAAACAGCTCGTCGATTCTCACGCCGCGCGGGTTGCGGGCCTTGGGCTTCAACGCTTGGAGCACCAGCAGAGGAACGATCGTCGTTCGTGCCCAATATGAGATCTTGGACAGGTGGAACGGAAACCAAGTGGGCAGCAGCATGATCTCGACGGGCATCACCGGGACGCTGTTCCAGCCAAGAATTCCATAGAGCGCCAGCAACACCCGCGTGAACACATTGCTCCTCGCGGCGCCGCCGTAGTCGAGGATCGCCTGCCGAGCGCGCCGCATGTGCTCGGCATCCGGGTGGTCGCCGATCATCTTCAGCGCGAAATACGCCTTGATGCTGGCGCTCAAATCGAAAGCGCCGTCGTAGACCAGCGGCCATCCGCCCCCGGCGCGTTGAGTCCGGCGTAAATAGCAGGCGATCTTCGGCTCGATCCCCAGCTCGTCGCTTTCGCCAAGATAGTGCTTCAGCAGGACGTACTCGGCCGGAATGGCCGCGTCGACTTCGAGCTCGAATACCCAATGCCCGTCGGGCTGTTGGCAATCGAGGAGCGCCTTGGTGGCGAGTTCGATGGACTGCTCGAGCTTGGGGTCACTCGGCACCTTTGCGGCTGGCACCATCGATGTGTCTGTCGTCATTTCGATGTTTCAAGCGCGAAGAAAGAGGTTGGAGCGAGGGCCGCGTTTATCTGCTTCTGCGGCGGCGAGAAAGCGACGGCGCAGTCTCGACGCGCTCTTGATCGAGCTGAACGTGCGCAAGCCGACTATCCTTTCTCCCGCGGGGGACCCATCAGGGCGGGCTGAAACAACACTGCCGCCGCCATGGTGCAGACCAGCGCCAGCGCCATCAACTTCCCCATGCTGGAGGTGCCGGGTTGACCGGACAGCGATAGGCTACCGAACGCGATCGCGGTGGTCATGGCGCTGAAGACCACCGCCCGGGTCAGGCTTGATTGCAGCAGTGCCGTTTTCCCCGTCCTCCACGCCATAATGTAGTATATCTTGAATGCAACCCCGACGCCGAGCAACAGCGGCAGCGCGATAATGTCGGCGAAATTCAGCGGAAGATCGAGCACGACGCACAGTTCCAGCGTAACGACGCCGGCGACGAGCAGCGGCATGAGGGTGAGCAGGACGTCGCCGATCCGACGCAGTGTGATCCACAGCAGGACGGCGATCGCCGAGAGCGCAAAGATTCCGGCTTCGATGAAGGCTCGTACAACGGTGTTGCGGGCTTCGTACAGAAAAACGGCGTGTCCTGTTGCATTCGGCTCGACCCCCAACACCGCAGTCGCGAATTTGCGCAGGACCTCGGTGTCGTCGGGATCGCCTTTGGGCAGAACTTGGACCCGCGCACGCCCGTCCGTAGTCACCCACTCTCTGGCGAGATCGGGAGGAATATCCTCGGTGGTGACGTGCTGAGGTTTGAGCTCCTGCCTGAGCTGATCGAGCGAGAACCGGAGCGGTCCGACGACCGCGGCTTCGGCCCGCCTGCGAGCAGACAGGTCGGCGTTGGCGAGCTGCGACAGTAGCCCCGACAGCCGCCTCGCCGCATTAGCTCCAGGCCCGTCATGGTTCCCGGCGACCTTCGACAGGGTATCGGCGGTCGATAACAGCGCTTCGACGTTCTCCTGATCGGTCGGTGACAGCTCGACTTGCTTGGGGTTGAGCGACAAATCGATTGCTTTCGCCGCCTCGTGGATGAGCTTGAGCTTTTTTTCTTGGTCGACGGGCACGAGATTGCTCAGCGTAGTCGTCTGCGACACTTGGGCGAGCGCCAAAAGCCGCTGCGCGGTGGCATTGGCGATGATTAGATCCGAAGCCACGACATCGATCGCATTCGCTCCGGTCTGCGGATCCTTTCTCAGCTCTAAAAACGTCGCGACCGATTCGATCTTTGGGCTTTGCAGATGCAGCGGATTGAAATCGAACGGCAGGAAGAGCAGCAGCGGCGAAGCAAGCACGACGGCCAGAACGGTGGCTACCACGACTGGGATCCGGTGCCGTTCCAAGAACCGATCCACCGGCGCGAGCGTCGCAAACCCCATGGGATGTGGCTCGCCGGCGGGATTGAGGACCACCAACAGCGCTGGCAGGACGGTAATGCTCGTGATGAAGGCGATGATCATTCCTGAGCCAGCGATCTGTCCGAGCTCGGAGAGACCGCGATAGTCGGTCGGCAGGAACGAAGAGAACCCCACCGCGGTCGCTGCCGCCGCGAGCGCCAAAGGCTCGCCGACCTTCATTGCAGTGCTATGCAAGGCGGTGCGCAGATCGGAATGGTCATGGCGCTCGGCGCGATACCGCACGCTGAACTGGATTCCGAAATCGATACCGAGGCCCACGAATAGCACGAAGAAAGCAATGGAGATCAGGTTCAGCGCGCCGACTAGGAACAGGCCCCAAGCGGCGGAAATCGCCAGACCGACCAAGAGACTGATGGCTACCGCGAAGATGATCCGCGCCGAGCGTAGCGCCAGCCACAGGATGATGACAACCGCAAGCAGCGCCACGGTGGCGTTGAGGCCCGCGTTCTCCTTGAGGGTCCCGAACTCGTCGTCGTCGGTTGGAATGCGCCCGGTTTGCCGCACCCGCGCTCGATAATCGGCGCCGAGCTTGAGATCCGAGGCCGTCTGCGCGATCGCGTCGGTCACCGCGCGACCGGGTTCGAGTGCGCCGAAGTCGAGCACCGGCTCAACCTCGATGAAGCAGCGCAGGTCGCGCGCCTCCGCTGGTTTGCCGCTCGCCAGAACGCGCCAGGAAAAGCTTGCGGCGCGGCCGGCAAGAACATCTTCCGCCGTTTCGGCAGCCATGGTCATGGGGCGGGTGATGTCGTCGAGCTTCAGCTCTCCACGTTGCACCCCAGTTGGCCCGAGCGACAGCGCATCCAGCGCTCCCCTCAGGCTTGGATCGGCGGCCAGGGTCTCGAGCAGAGTATCGGCCCGGGTCAGGCCGTCCGTCACTCGCGCGACCTCGTCGCTCGACAGATACAACAATCCGTTCCGTTGGTAAAAACTGCCGCTTTGCGGTTGGCGAACTGCACGAATGAGATCGGATCGCGCTGCGAGAGCCTGGGCGAGCGCGGTGGTTGCTTGCTCCGCGAGCTCGGGTGTCGGCGCGTCGACTACGACGAGGATTTCCCGTTGCGGGAAGGCCTTCAGGAATTGTACCTCACGCCGGTGCCAAGGCAGATCGGCCGAGACAAGCTCGTTGATGTCGGTCTTGATGGCGAAATGTCGCTCCGCGTAGACAGCAGAGCCAGCCGCCAAAGCAAGAGCGAGCACGATGACCCACCTTGGATACTGGGTGCAAAGATCAACGATGCCAACGATGGACGACTTCAGCATGTGTTGCGAGTCACCAGTGGATTCGCATCGGGCCGCCGGTTCGGGGATTGTCGTGTAGGGCAGCCAATTGGCCGCGGACTTGAACCGCCCCAAGGTGACTGAAAACCGCTTGCGGTAAGTCCCTGCTGACTGCTGGGGAGATACATGAGACGACATTCTCCAGATGAATTCTGGAACAGCGTAGACGATAGCAGACAGCGGGGTTCCCCAGAAGCCACAAGCGGGCTGCGCAGTGCTTCCGGCGCTTCCGTCGTCCCCGCGTCCCAAACGACGTTTGACAGCAGCATGTGTCGAAGGTGCCGCTCCCCAAGCACAACGACATGGTCAATGCATTCCCGTCGGATCGAACCGATCAGCCGTTTCCATCGGGAGTGTGACTTTGGTCGATCGGCTTTAATGAAGCTTCACGATCGGCACGTTGCGTCGACCAAAGGTTCGGCCAATCGTGCCGAGGATTACTTTCGCGAATCCATGGAGAGCAGCCTCGTGCATCGTGTAGAGCGAACGGTACATCAAACGCGCAAAATAGCCTTCGATGAAGAAATTCTTGCCGATGAGGAACCCCATCAGGCTCCCGACCGTGCTGTACTGGCCGAGCGAAACAAGCGAGCCGAAGTCGCGATACACATACGTTTTCAGCGGTTCGCCTTGCAGCAGCCAACGAAGCTGCTTGACGACATGCGACGCCTGTTGATGGGCGGCCTGAGCCCGCGGTGGGACGTTCCCAGTGCCGCCGGGCAGCGGACAGGCCGCACAATCGCCGATCGCGAATATGTCGAGATCTCGCGTGGTCTGAAGCGTCGGAGTGACGACGATTTGGCCGATCCGATTGGTCTCGAGACCGTCCAAACGGCTGAGGACGTCCGGGCCCTTCACCCCGGCGGACCAGATCACAAGTTCGGAAGGAATGAACCCGCCGTCGGCAAGTTGTACACCGTCTGCGCGAACCTCGGTCACCTTCGAGTTGGTCCTCACATCGACATTCAGGGTCTTCAGCAATTGGATTGTGGCATCGGATATTCGTGGCGGCAATGCGGGCAAGATTCGATCAGCGGCCTCGATCAGAGTAATGCGAAGATCCCTTTCAGGATCGATGCGATCGAGGCCGAAGGCGACAACCTCGCGCGTGGTCCGATGGAGCTCAGCCGCCAGCTCGGTTCCGGTGGCGCCGGCGCCGATGATGGCGACGTGCAACTGTCCGGGATGCAGCGGACCAGATTGCGCATCTGCGCGGATGCACGCATTTACGAGCCGATGGTTGAAGCGCACGGCCTGCTCGGGTGTCTCGAGCGGAATCGCGTATCGGCTCACCCCAGGCGTACCGAAATCATTGGTAATGCTACCGATCGCGATGACCAACGTGTCATAATGTAACGATCGCGGCGGGGTGATCTGGACACCCTCTTCGTCATGTGTCGCTGCAAGGTGGACCAGCTTGTGTGCGCGGTCGAGGCCGATCACTTCTCCGAAGCGATAGACAAGATGATGCCAATGCGCTTGAGCAAGGTAATCGAGCGCATGCTGGTCGAAATCGATGCTGCCGGCCGCTACCGAATGCAGCAGTGGCTTCCAGAGATGCGTGCGCGCTTTGTCGACGAGCGTGATTCGAGCTTTCTTGCGTTTTCCGAGCGTATCGCCGAGCCCGGTGGCAAGTTCCAGTCCCCCGGCACCACCACCGACGAGAATGATCTCGTGAAGCGATACGGCTTTGATGGGTGCCTGGTCAGAAGGTACACCCGCCTTCTGATCATGGTGTTTCGTCGTAGTCTCTGACATTTCGGCGATCTCCGCCCAAAGCCGTGCATGAGTAACGAACGGTGTTGGTGATCGACTGTGCCCCAGGTAATCTTGGATCGCCCGAGTATCGACCCCATCGTTGGCGAGTTGGAAAACGGCGCCGTGTCGCAGCATATGTGGGTGAACCGGGAAGCCAATCTTCGCCGCCTTGCCCAACCGAGCTATCATCTTTCGGAAACCGGCTGTGGTGAACGGCGATCCGCACTCTAAGGCGATCCGCTGTCCCTGTCTCGGGCCGGCCGCCGCTTCCGCCCCGCGCAGAAGGCGCGCATGGCGGAAGACGCCGCCGAGCTGATCGCGGATCGCGCCTGCCTGTGTGTACCGAAAATTAGATTCTGCAATATTGGTGGTGAACGCCACCGAGATACTTCACGGCCCGCGATGCCCCCGCAACCGCCAGCAGCCAGCGCGGTACCCCACAGGCTGGCCCGAGAGGGACGATTGAGCCGACGCCCGCGATCGCGACGGTCGGCCAGCTGAACCCAAGCGCTGCGACGCCCCTTGAAAGGCTTGCACCCCATCCCATATACCATCCAACTGGATGGCTGTTGGATGGCGATTGGAGGGTCATTGGATGGCCAGCAATGTGCAGGAACTGCGACCCAAGTCGGGGGATACCGAGAAGATTACGATGAATCTCGGCTACATCGACCTGGGCCGTATCGATCTGATGGTACAGGAGGGGTTCTACTCGAACCGCACGGATTTCATCCGTACCGCAGTTCGCAACCAACT
>WNFH01004137.1_pt1 | contig 10831 bp, 12 predicted proteins | sample 5400411 | NCBI WGS metagenome assembly WNFH01 (sample SAMN13153347, study PRJNA577476) | soil metagenome | isolation source: 200 cm saprolite under Douglas fir tree site 2 hole 3 | place: USA:California | collected 2015-04-18
TTCCTGGCGGCATCGTCCGTTACAAAGAGACTGTGGAGCAGTGTGTGTTGCGCGAAGCTCGCGAAGAGACTGGCTACACTGTCGTTATTCAAGGGATAGTGGGTGTCTACTCCGGGCTAAAGCGCGATCCGCGTTTCCGTGCCGCCTCCATCGCCTACAAGGGTTCTATTGTCAGTGGCTCCGAACACAAATCGGGCGAAGGCAAGCCGTGCTGGCACGAACCTGGGGAAGTTTTTGGGCGCATGGCCTTCGATTGTGAAGAGATGCTCAAGGATTATTTAAGCGGCAAGCAGCGTTTCTCGTAATCGCGTATGTTCCTCTCACAAATATGGTATCATAAGCGTGGGTTGCTCACCCCTTTGACGACACTCTTACGATAACGAGGAGGCCAACTATGCCTATCTGCCCAATTTGCGATGACACTGGCTTGCAAAATTCTGACCCCACTCATCCTGAGTTCTGTTATTGTGCTGCCGGTAAATCGGCAAGGCGTCAATGGGAGGCAAGCCACACTGGAAACAGGGGGCAAGGTCAACCCAAAGCGGCCAGCTTCATCGATATAACTCATCTTGAGGAAGTGAACGCCAGCGTTGATGCCATGCGTGCATCCCTACTCGGCTCCGCAACTAGCGAGACAACGACCACCGCAAAGCATCCCGCCGTCCAATTACTTTACCAGGTTGCTCATGCAAACCACGAGGTTTCCGTGCCGGAAGCGACCCAGTTGTACGAACTGGCAAAGGCACTGGAAGGATTTCTAGCAGCTCTGGCACCTATCGGGCGAAATCTCAAACGTTGAGATAAAGGTACTAGTAAAAAAGGGTAGAAATATTGACATGTATGCATGTTCTCAACTATACTCAGCCAAGAACATGCTCTACACATGTCAACGCATGGTACCGAGGTACCTTTGACCTACCTCGGGTTTTGTTTTTCTTCAAGTATTGCTGAGCAAGGAACTTAGAGGGGTCTATCATGATATGTCCACGTTGTGGTAATGAGTGGGATGCAAACAAGAGTCCTTGTACACGTTGTGGTCTCGTGATACGTATGCCTGGCCAGCCGGGACCTCTAGGACGTACCTCTTCTTCAACCCCACCTCAAAGAAGTAATTCACCTCAGTCTGGGGGTTTGTCGCCGTTAAGGCAGTCGTCAAGTGGTTCGTCGGGAAATATGGGCCCGCCTCCTCTTGACAACTATTCGCCGCCCCCATCTTTTTCCTCATCAAGAGGATCAACCATGGTGCCAAACACACCTGCATCTCCTATTTCTTCGACACAGGCACCAAATACCCCACGACCCTTTACATCGATACCAATGACGGATAATCCACAATCATTTAACAACCCGTCAACATCAGTGTCAGGCTTTGAGCATAATGCACAGAATCGTATCTTTCCTGGCACCCCCTCTCATTTTGGGCAGGCACCACATCAAGCAAGAGGGGTATCGCGTGCCGATGTCTTGAGCCCAAGAAGTGTACCGCATCGGCCACAATCAGCATCCCAGTTCGGATACTCCGCTGATTCCTTCACACCAGAGCTGCCACGTACGCAGAATGCTCCCCATCCAAGTCGTTTAGTTACGGACCCTTCAGCCAGAGATGGTCAGCGTCCACAGATGCAGCGGGCGCCCTCGTTTCAACAAAGTAACTCCTCTTCAATCCGAAGTGGCATAAGGCCCCAGGCTCAAGGAAGTGATACACGCCAACTTGGACCAGGCACGATTTTGCGCAATGGTCGCTACCGTTTGCTAGAACTGCAAGAACGACAGGAATGGTTAGCTGGCGCGTATGAGTCGATGTGGATCGCCCAGGACGCCCAACGAGGTGCATCCCAGGTGATGATCTGTGAATTGGTGTTGCCTGGCACTGGTTCCGTCGTGATGCAATCGACGCTGCGTACCGCGACCATAGCCTTGACCTCTGTTGGCAGGCATCCTCATATACCCACCCTGTGGGACGCCTTTAGTGATCGCGGTCGAAACTTCTTCGTCTTTGAGCCGTTTGAGGGAGAGTCCTTATTAAATCGGATGCGACGTACTGGGAGAGCCATGCCGGAACAGGATGTGATTGAATGCTGCCTCCAGATGACCGAGGTGCTGGAGCTACTCGCACAGCATTCTCCTCCGCTGGTGCATGGCCTTATCCGTCCAGAGCATATCCTGGTGGTGCGCACAGGTTCTCAGTATGTACTGACCAACTTCTCTATCGTGCTGGCCGGTGGGGCAACACAATTTGTCTCAGGTATGGAGCGCACCCGCCTTTCTGTGCATACCGCCCCAGAGTTTGTGCGTGGAGTGATCGATGTACGCTCTGATCTCTTTGCCTTGATGGCAACTGCCTACCACGCGGTTACGGGTAGTATGCCGACAGGGGTGAGTGGAAGTATTCCTCAAGCGCAGCGCCTGAATCCAAATGTTTCGCCCCAGTTCGATGCCATTCTGGCAAGAGGATTACGTCCCATTGCCAGCCAACGCTACCAGCGGGCATCCGAACTACGCCAGGACTTGCTGGCAATGCGTTCGGTCAGTGGGACACTTGTCCCCGGCCAACGTCTTGAGCAGCCTTTCCAGCGTGTATCCGATGGCGCGCAAATTGGGCAAAAGTTTGAACAATCTACTACACCGCGTGTAGCCGATAGTGTTGCGCAAGCCTTACAATCCCTTGCTCCAGCCGATAATTTTGAAGAGCAGAAGCTATTGCTGCCACGTCCAGAGGAATTGCCCCCGCTGGAAGAAAGAAATGACAGGCTTTATGCTGCTCTCTGGTTGAGTGCTATCCTGGTCTGCTTGGTACTGGTCATCGTATTCAGCCGTGGTTTTGTTTAATCACAAGAGCGGGTCGAATTTCCTCTTGAAATTCGACCCGCTCTTGTTTGAATCTTACATTTTGGTTCCGACGTGAACGGCGACGATCCCGCCGGTGAGTCGATAGAAACGCACATCGCTCCAGCCAACCTCCTCCATAATGCTTTTCAATGCGGGTGCATCTGGAAAGGTCGTCAGGGAATGCGGCAGGTAGTTGTATTCCTCAAAAGCTTTGCCGATGATCGTGCCAAACAATGGAGCCAGCCTGTAAAAGTAGAAATGGAAGAGAGAGCCGAACATTCTGCCAGGCGGATGACTGATCTCCAGGCACACCATCCGACCTCCGGGCCGTACTACGCGCAACATCTCGCGGAAGCCCTGCCGGATATCGGTCAAGTTGCGAACCATGAAGGCGGAACAGCAGCCGTCGACGCTGTTATCGGGCAAATCAATACGCTCAGCGTCCCCCAGACGCAGTTCAATACTGTCCTGTAGTCCCAGGCGCGCAAGTTTCCTGTGGCCCTCAGCGAGCATCTCCGGTGTGATGTCCATGCCAATCATGCGGGTGCCCGGTCCAGCGCGGCGAATGACTGCGATAGAGAGGTCTGCTGTGCCGGTGCCTAAATCAAGTCCTACTTCGCCTGTTCCCAGGGCCAGGTAACGGGCCGCGAATGCGCGCCAGCGTTTGTCCAGCCCCAGGCTCATCAAGCGGTTCATCAGATCGTAGATGCGTGCAATGCGCCCGAAGAGACGTTGTACATAGGATCGCTTGCCGCCAGTTTCGCGGAACTTTTCCTCTAAAGATATCTTTGCGCTCATAAAAATGATCCTGTTAGTGCCTGCGTGACACGACGAAATCGATCAACTCATCAAGTACTTCGCGGTCTCGTGTGGGGGGAAAGTGATACAAAGCCTCTCGCGCTTTGTTCGCATAGGTCTGAGCATCCGCACGGGAACGCTCCACCCCCTGTCCTGTCGTGACCCAATGGACGACTGAATGGATATCCTCATCTCGCTGGGCAGTTCCATTGAGCAGTCCATCTACTTCCTGGTGGTGTCCGTTGAGGGGCTGTTCTTGCAGGGCATAGATCAAAGGCAATGTGACCATACCCTGGCGCAGATCATTGCCGGCAGGTTTCCCTATGGTTGCCTGGTCTTCTGTATAGTCCAGGATGTCATCGATAATTTGGAATGCAATCCCCAGGTTCAGGCCGTATTCGTAAAGGAGGGCGATTTCCTCGTCCGAGGCCTGGCTAACGATAGCTCCACCCTTGCAGCAAGCCGCAATCAAACAGGCGGTCTTACGGCTGATTTTCTCATAGTAGCTTTCGACGGTCAGATCGATGCGACCGGCCGTCATCATCTCCATGATCGTACCTTCGCAGACTGTCGCTACAGTATCCGAAAAGAGGTGATCGATGCGATTATCGTTGATGTCGGCAATCAAACCCGCCGTCTTGGCAAAGTAGTAATCACCGAGCAGGATGGCAATATTATTGCCCCATAAAGCATTGACAGTCGGATTGCCACGCCGCGTCATGGCATTGTCCACGATGTCATCATGAATAAGCGTCGCCAGGTGAACCATTTCAAAGGCGACGCTCAGAGGCAATAGCCGATCAAAGCGGTAGGTTTTCATCTTGCCTGAAAGTAACGTCAGTGCTGTCCTTAGGCGCTTGCCGGGCGATCCAAGGGCATGCATCGAAGCAGAATTGAGGATGTCGAGTCCAGAGGTGGCCCGTTCTTCAAAAGTGGTGTCCACCTGAATCAAGTCATGTTCGATGCTGGCGAACAGGCGGCTCAACGTGGCCGTGTCTTTCATAAAGATTCTCCATTTCGGGCACTTCCAGGTACATATCTGCTTGCTTTAGACATGCCCCTATAAGAGAAACAGCTTGTACACAGCGTACATTGCCTCTCATGTACCGATCTTACTTGATATACTTTAATAGCATTTGTCAGATTATAGCACGGCTCAACCAATCAAGTGGAGGAGAAGTTGGGTTTCTGATTATTAAGTGTAGCCTGATGCTCCGTAGAGCATCAGGCTACACTTAATAATCAGAAACCCATTTTTGTCTAGATAGAAGACGTGGTGTCTAGCTCCATCAGGTCTTCCTGAACATAACCGGCGTCCAATTGAAACTCTTCCAGGGCATCGATAGCTGCTCGATACTCTGTCCAGGTAAGACGGCGATTGAGCACAGGATCATTGACTGCTTTCCAGGCAGGGAAATATTGATCCATCAGGCTGACGGGGGTGTCGGGACCAAGCTCCTCGGCGATCCAGCGCAGTACTTCGCGTGTTCCAGAAATGTCTTCAGGCATGACGAGATGGCGGATCAGCAGTCCACGCCGTGCGATCCCCTCTTCATCGAGTTGGAGTGGGCCAACTTGCCTGTACATTTCACGCAGGGTTACTTGATTGTGATCGACGTAGCGCGGCATCTTCGATGTGCGCAGGGCATGTTTATTGTCAGCATATTTTGCATCTGGCAGATACACATCGACCACGCCATCCAGGAGCTTGAGGGTCTCCAGGTTTTCGTAGCCAGCACAGTTGTAGACGATGGGCAGCTTGAGTCCCTTTTCGCAGGCGACTACCAGTGCCGCCAGTATCTGGGGCACAAAATGGGTGGGTGTGACCAGGTCCAGGTTGTGGCAACGCTTCTTTTGCAGGTAAAGCATCATATCTGCCAGGCGTTCCGGCCCAACGCGATGGCCCAGGCCTCCCTGGCTCAATGAGAAGTTCTGGCAGTAGGTGCAGCGTGCCTGGCAGTAGCCAAAGAAAATGGTGCCTGCTCCGCGTGTCCCGCTGATAGGCGGTTCCTCGCGGCGATGTACATTCCAGGATGCGACAATGGCTTCTGTACCGGAACGGCAAACGCCAGTCTTACCCGCGATACGATTACAGCGGCAATTCTGCGGGCAGATGGTACAACTGCGCAAGATTTCCCAGGCTTTCTCCGCCCTGCTCGCTAGTTCGCCCGATTCGTATAATGTAAGATAGCTTGGGTAAAGCATATGTATCAATTACCTTGCAATGTTAACAGGCGTCTGGGTGTCTCTATGAAAATGGTATCCAGTTCTTGCTGAGACACTCCGGCATGGCGCAAGCGCGGTACGATATTGCGCAGCAAATGATCCCAGCCCCAGCCGCCGTAACGGTGGAACTGCGTTCGCGTGCAAATATCGTGCGCCAGCGTCAATTGCGCTCCATAGCCCTTTTCTAGCAGGCGCAGCACGCATTCAATGCGATCAGTATCACGCGGCTCCTGTGCGAAACTGCGATCAAAATAGGTCTCTGAGCCGAATGTATCAAACGAGAGCACCGTTCCTCGCTCAGCGATGCGTGCGTGCCAGGCTGGTTCGATCAATTCATCGCAGTGGCTAATAGCCACTCGCGAGAGATCGGCCCCCTCCTCTTCTAAAATATCCAGGATGTGCAGGTGCTCATGTCCCCAGATTAATGGATGCACATTGATGCTGGCTCCTGTCTTCTGTTGTACACGGGCGGCTGCTCTCAACTGCCGTTCCTCAAATGGGTAAATGGGAGAGCTTGTTCCCAACTCTCCCATCAAACCTGCGCGTATCGTTGTACCATACATCCCTTTGCTCAGCCACAGCAAGAGATCGTCGGCAATCTCTTCCGTACTGCGGTCGTGCAGCGATTGCGCCAGCAGGGGTTGGCGATAATACCCGCAGCCAGCTACGATATGGATGCCGGTGCGCTGCGCAATATCATATAGCCCGTGGGGATCAGGTTTGATCCCCACGGTGGTCATATCGATAAGTGCCTGCCCTCCAACATCTCGATAGCGCAGAAGTTCTTGAATGCTCAATTCAGCATCATCGATCAGTAAATTAGGCTTTGAGTCGTAAGGGTTGCGTATTAGTTCTCCCAGGTTTTCCAGCGTTGGCTCCTGGTCTTTCAGATGCGCTCGCTCTGCTGGAGGATTATCCCACAGCCCCCGCAGATCAATCAGCAGGTGTTCATGGCCTAACGTGACGCCCAATGCTTCGGGTGCAATAGGACCTGATACTGTTCGAATATGCATAAGGTGCCCCTACGGCGTTGGCCACTTGAAGCCGCGTTTAGATGGTTTGGGACCTGTTGAGCGTGGCTTAACTGCACTTTTGCGCTTCGCGGGGGGCATTTTACCACGGCTAACCGCGCTGGCGGCGCGAGCTCGCGGCTTTCTTGGAGCCGCTATCTTCTTGCTTTTTTCCTTTACACTGGGCTTGCGTTGAACTTCTACAGGTTGCTCTGCTTGCTCCTCTGTAGGAGTTGATTCAACTCGCTCGACCAGGCTGCCGCTCTCGTTGGCGACTTCCGTCCAGAATTGGGCATTTTTTCGCTGCGCCGGGCGTGGGCCTTTCAAAACACGGCCATCGGGTAAGCGAGTGACATGGCGTTCTTCTGGTTGAGCGCGGAACTCACTGGGGGTATCACTGCCCTGGAATGGCCGACCTGCTGAAGGACGCTTTTGAGATTCTGGAGCATCAAAACGCTCATAGTCTCCTTCAAACTGTTCGTGTTGTGGTGCGGATTGTTCGTGTTGTGGTTCGCGATCATTGAAGTCCGGCCGCTCTCGAAAAGAGCTATCACGCTGTATTGCCGGACGGCTCTGCCAGCGCGGGTTTTCAGTATTGCGCTGTGGGCCATTGTAATCCGGACGATTTCCGCGCTCAAACGTGCGTTGAGAGCGATTATCTCGCCCAAACTCACGAGGCTGTCGCTCAAAACTGCGCGGAGAGCGATTATCTCGCCCAAACTCACGAGGTTGCCGCTCAAAACTGCGCGGAGGGCGGCTATCTCTAGCCCTATCGAAATCGCGTGGCGGCCGCTCAGACCCCGCAGTGTCGCGCCGCTGATAGCCTCTGCCCTGGTCATTGTCGCGGAATGGAGCACGCTGGCCGTTGGGGCGTGGGCTGTAGGGGCGTGGGCTGTAGGGGCGCGGGTTGTCGCGGAAATCTGAACGCGCTCCATTGCTACTGGGGCCGCCTGGCGCGCCAGGACGGCTATTGAAGCGTTGGTTATCGTAGCGACTTCTTCCTGGGTCAAAAGATTGAGGGCGGGGTCCCTGGTTGCTATTGGGCGTGCGCTCGAAGCTCCGATTGCTGTCCTGGCGGTTGTCGAATGGCCTGCGACCCTGGGGAGCAGAGGAATGCCCCGATTGCTGGTTATTCCGCCAATTATTCCGTGGTGGCTGTCCGCTATTACCGCCGCTGCGTGGGCGATAGTCGGCATGTTTGTTTGGTGCTCCAGACTCCCATGCGCGATCTACTGTTTCGCGGTTGAGACGAGGGCGAGCCGGGCGGGGAGACTGCTCATCTCCCGGCCTGTTTGAGGATTGATTGCGAGAGGACGGGTGCATGTCGTCTCGTGGCTGATTGTTGTAATCTCTGGTCATGTTTCCTTTCAAGGGTTGTCCCATTTGGAGGTTAAAAAAATTTGTCTAAGTGGTGGACGAATGGCAAGATTCTAAAGGTATTTCCGTCGGTCGTTCCGCACCAAATCCAGCAATCTTAACGCGCTATGTTCTTAATTGGCATATATAAAGGGGTCGCGTCTCTCATAGTATATCACACTCTTGTGAGAAGATGCGATAGTACGCTAACAGTCACACTTTTGGTTTATGCTGGCTCCTCATTTATGCTGTTGGGGTGGGTACCACCCCTGTGCGCAGCGGAACACCGCTGTAACTTAATGCTTGACTACCAAGCATCGCGACCAGCATTTGTGGTAATTCATCGGGCAACAATGGCCGCAAGACAACGCGGTAATATAACCCTCGTTCAATAAATTCTCCTTGCTGCTGGCCATTGAGCAATATCTTAATCGCTTGCAGCTGTTGTGAACTTGGTAGAAAGGCCAGGTGCGGCGCAGTAAAAGTCAGGCAGCCTGTATCGGCATTGGGACCTGTCTCGTCTGGTGGAATGACGCCGCACTCGTATACAGCAAGCTGGTAAAGCGAGAAATCTCGCAGCGTCCAATAGGGAATAGTTTGGGTAATATCCGGACTAAAATCCTGGTGAACCAGCAGGATCATCGTGTTGTTGGTGTAAGGGTGGGTTGGCCCTTTGAGCGACTCCGTAATGGTGGTTAGCGCGTTATCCAGGCGATGGTACTCATCCATCGCCTGCGCACTCTCCTGCAGCGTGCCAAATTTGCCATACAAAAACTCGTAGTGTTTGTTATTGAGCATCAATTGTAGCATCGTCGCGTTCTGATCTGGTACATCATAGAACTGCTGTTGATTGAAACTCAGCAGCCCGTCACTATCCACCAATGTATGCAGCAGTGTTTGTAGAGTATCTGTATCCAGCTTACCTTGCCTCATCTGTAGCCCAGGCCCAAGAATGTACGTCCCATCGCCATAGATACTGATTTCAGGGCTAAATTCCAGCGTCCCAGCATTGCCCCCACCATAAAAAGTGCGTATCAGCACGTCACTTGCTCGCGTGCTATAGGTAATAGGCCCATTATTCGTCGGTAACGTATGGTTGACGCTCGCAGTCGAGCTAGCTGGCGATGTTATAGTTGGACTGTCGCAGGCAGCCAATAGCGTACCAGGCAGCATAAGTATAAGCAACATCAATTTTTTCATATCCATAATGATATCCCCGATAATGTGATATATAGCCATTGTACCAGAGGAAGAAGAAGTATACCAGCCAGAAGGTGCCAGCATTTCGTGCTGGCACCTTCTGGCTGGTATACTTCTTCTTTCGCTTTCACCCCTTGTCGCAGAAGCGATAGCCGATCATCTTATATACCAGCTTCGCCGCTAAAAAGTCTGCACGTGTCTGCCCTTCCATAGGGCAGAGTTCGACCACATCCATACCAACCACAGTGGAACGGCGACAGATTTCACGGAAGAGATCAAGTAGTTGATACCAGTGCAATCCACCAGGCTCCGGTGTGCCCACGGCAGGCATCTCACCGGGGTCAAGCGCATCAAGGTCGATAGTGACATAGGTATGTTTGCTCAGCCGTTCCCAGGGAATGACCGCAGTTCCCCGGGCTAATTGATAGCCCCAGACAACCGCCACATTGGGCCGCGTTTTCATAAATTCTGCTTCTTCAGGGCTAAAACTGCGAATGCCGATCTCCGTGAGAGGAATGCCCATATCTACCACGCGCCGCTCGATAGAGGCGTGAGAGAGCGGTGTATCTTCATATTCATCGCGTAAGTCGCCGTGAGCATCGATGTGAACGACGTTCAGATCTGGAAAATAATCGCGCACGACTGCAATAGGAGGAGCAGAGAGGGAATGTTCGCCGCCAAGCGTAAAGGGGAGTTGTCCGCGTTCCAACACTTCACGTACTGCATCACCGGTGATTTTGAGGGCAGCAGCATGGTCCATGCCACGGTAATCTAAGGCGGGACGAGTGTAAACGCCCACCTCGATAGGGCAGCAGTCAAGTTCCTCATCGTACAATTCCATCTGGCTGGATGCGTCAAGCATCGCCTGCGGCCCACGTTCAGTGCCTTTCATATAGCACACACTATACTCAAGTGGGGCCGGAATAATCGTCACGCGAGCAGTAGACGGGTCGCAGTAAGGCGCATCTGGCGCACCGAATTGGGTCGTTGTATGTGCAATACTGCTGTCGCAGCATGAAGTGCATCAGGCGTTTTAAGATTCATTTTGTAGGCAATATTAGCTGTCCCACGAAGCACGTTCCTCATGAACATAAGCATCCACTTCTTTAGTGCTTTGAAAAAGCTGATGGCCAGGCAATGTCGCCAGAATATCAATGACATGATTGCGATCGTTTGGTTCATTATCTTCAATCATAACAACAACCGTTGCATGTTGTCCCGCAATGAGTTCTGGTGTGCTGATTTCGATCTTGCCTCCTGGCAAAACAATAGTTTTCACCCGTACCTCGATTGCCATAGTTTCCTCCTTATATGTTAATATTTTCGTTTGCTCATAATATCCCTTTAAACCTTACCACATATGCATAGCAATGCCAACTATCTTGTAGCTAATTTTGTTGTGTTGTTGCATG
>WNFH01003773.1_pt1 | contig 10830 bp, 16 predicted proteins | sample 5400411 | NCBI WGS metagenome assembly WNFH01 (sample SAMN13153347, study PRJNA577476) | soil metagenome | isolation source: 200 cm saprolite under Douglas fir tree site 2 hole 3 | place: USA:California | collected 2015-04-18
TTCGGAACTCAGCGTGACGGTCGAGAAGGTCGAGCGCACACGCATCGTCGAGGTGCTCGTCTCGCTCAAGAAGCCCGCGTCGCACGAGGTAGCGGCGTGACCATGCTCTGGCTCGCGACGCTGTGCCTCGTGGCGACGATGTTCTTCTCGGCCGCCGAGATGGCGTTCATCGCGGCGAACCGCCCCCGGCTCCGGCACCTAGCCGAGCAGGGGAGCGCCACGGCGGCGGCGTACCTCGAAGCCTTCCGCCACCCCGAGCGCGTGCTCTCGACCGCGATGATGGGCGTCACGGTGGCGCACATCGTCGCCGCGTCCGCGGCGACGTGGAGCCTCCTGCCGACGCTCGGCGGCCTGGCGCCCGTCGTCGTCACCCTGGTCCTCACCCCGGTCATGCTCGTGTTCGGCGAGATCATCCCGAAGGCCGTCGCGCGCGCATGGGCGACGAGCCTCATCCTCCGGCTCTACCGTCCCCTCATCTGGACGTCGGTCGTGCTCATGCCCTTCGTCGCCTTTGCCAACCTCGTGGTCGGCTTGACGCTCCGTCTGTACGGCGTACGCCAGGCGGACACGCGCGCCTTCGTCTCGCGTGAGGAGCTGAAGGCGCTGCTCCAGATGGAGCCCGGCGAGGCCGAGGTGACGACGCAGGAGGCCGAGCTGATCGACAACATCTTCGACCTCGGCGACACGACCGTCCGCGAGGTGATGGTGCCGCTCGTCGAGGTCGCGATGCTGCCCGACAGCGCCTCGCCGCAAGACGCGATCGCGCTCATCCAGGAGCGCGGCTTCTCGCGCCTCCCGATCTACCGGCAGCGCGAGACCAACATCGTCGGCATCGTCGCCGCGATGGACCTGCTGAGCCGCGGCGCCGAGGCGGCGACCCTGGACGAGCTGAAGCGGCCGCCCTATTATGTGCCGGAGACGAAGCGGATCGACGACCTGCTCCGGGAGATGCAGCGCTCCCGCGCGCACATGGCGGTGGTCGTGGACGAGTATGGCGGCTCCACCGGAGTGGTCACGCTCGAGGACATCCTCGAGCAGATCGTCGGCGAGATCCACGACGAGCACGAACGCACGCCCGCATCGGCGGAGCGGCTGCCCGACGGCAGCTATCGCGTGGCGGCGCGAACGAACATCGACGAGCTGAACGAGGCCTTTGACTGGACCCTGCCCAAGCAGGACTACGAGACCGTCGCCGGACTCGTCCTCGCGACGCTCGGCCGCGTCCCGCGCGCGGGCGAGATGTTCCAGATCCCGGGCTACACGCTCACGGTGCTGGAGGCCGACACCCGGCGCGTGACCGCCGTGAAGATCACCCCGACCCCCGAGCCCAAAGGAGGTTCCTGAGCATGCCAGGCAAGATGGTGGAGTTCTCGGCGAACGGCACCAAGACGTCCGCGTACCTCGCGACCCCCGCGTCCGGCAAGGGGCCCGGCGTCCTCGTGATCCAGGAGTGGTGGGGCCTCGTCCGGCACATCAAGAACGTCTGCGACCGGTTCGCGACCGAGGGGTTCACGGCGCTCGCGCCCGACATGTACCACGGCAAGACCGCGAGCGAGCCCGACGGTGCGACCAAGCTCTTCATGGCGCTCAACATCGCCCAGGCCGAGAAGGACCTTCGCGGCGCCGCGCAGTATCTCGCAGGTCAGTCCTCCACGAAGAAGCTCGGCGCCGTCGGCTTCTGCATGGGGGGCCAGCTCGCGCTCTTCGCGGCGACGCTGAACCCGTCGATCGGGGCGTGCGCGAACTTCTACGGGATCCACCCGAACGTGAAGCCCGACTACTCGAAGCTCTCGGGCCCGGTCCTCGGCCTCTTCGCCGAGAAGGACGGCTTCGTGACGCCGCAGGTCGCGAAGGAGACCGACGCGGCGATCAAGAAGGCGGGCAAACAGTCGGAGATCCACATCTATCCGGGCGTGGACCACGCGTTCTTCAACGACGAGCGGCCCGACGCCTACAACAAGGCCGCCGCCGCCGACGCCTGGAAGCGGACGCTCGCCTTCTTCCGCCAGCACCTGAAGTAGCCCTCCGAGGCGGGGCGCGTCCACCAGCGGAAGAGCGGTAACGCGCGCCAGGAGCTCGACGGACGCGCGGCGGGTCGGTGGGGTGGGGGAGCCTTCCGAGACCCGTGTCTCTGGGCGTTGCTTCGGCACCGACGGCCGAAACGAGCTTGCGCTGCGAGTGCTAGCGTGGTCGAGGAAGGCTCCTCCGCCCCACCGAACGCAGGGTGCTACGCCGATGCCGCGGCGGCCTTTTCCTTCTTCTTCCGCTTCCCGGTCGCACCCGCCTCGCCGCGCGGCGCCTTCTCCGCCTGCTCGCCCTTCTTCTCCTTGTCTTTCGGCGTCTCGGGGCGGTCCATCAACTCGAGCAGGACCAGCGGGGCGTTGTCGCCCGCGCGGCGGCCCGCTTTGATCAGGCGCGTGTAGCCGCCGTTGCGGTCGCTGAAGCGCGGGGCGATCGTGCCGAAGAGCTGACCCACGACCCCTGTGTCCGGCACCATCGCCAGGACCTGGCGCCGCGCGTGGAGGGTGTCGCGCTTGGCGAGCGTGATCATGTGCTCGGCGAGCCCGCGCACGGCCTTGGCTTTCGCCTCGGTCGTCTGGATGCGCTCGTGATGGAAGAGCGCGACGAGCAGGTTGCGGAAGAGCGCCCAGCGATGGGCGGTGACACGCCCGAGCTTGAAGCCGTCCTTGCGGTGCCTCATCGTGTCACTCCGCCACGCCCGAGCGCGCCGAGGACGTTCGGGTCGATGCGCATGCCGAGCGAGAGCCCGAGGGCGGCCAGCGCCGTCTTGATCTCGTCGATGGACTTCTCGCCGAGATTCTTCACGTGCTCGAGGTCACCCTCGCTCTTCTGGACGAGGTCCACGACCAGATTGATGTCGGCGTTCTTGAGCGCGTTGATCGCCCGCGCCGGCAGCGCCAGCTCTTCGAGCGTCTTGGCGAGCGCGTCGCGCAGGAAGGCCTCGCCGCCCGCCCCCTCGGTGTCGACGGCCTCCTCCGGGGCGCCGGCGGCGAGCGGGGTGAAGTGCCCCTTCAGGTACGTCGCCGCGCGCGCCAGCGCGTCGTCGGGGCTCACGCCGCCGTTCGTCCACACCTCGAGCAGGAGCTTCTCGTAGTCCGTGATCTTCCCGAGCCGCGACATCTCGACGTTGTACGTCACTTTCGTGATCGGCGAGTACGCCGCGTCGAGCGGTAGGGCACCCGCGGGCAACGGCACCGTCTGCCGGTCCGACGCCTCGTAGCCGCGCCCGATGCCGACGCCGAGCTCCATCACGACTTTCGTGGCGGTCTCGAGGGTGAAGAGGGGGATCTCCGAGTTCACGATCTCGACCTCGGTTTCGGGTACGTCCGCGCCCGTGACCGTCTTGGGGCCCGTGACCTCGAGCCGCAGCACCTTCGGCTCACCGGACGGCACCTGGATCGCGAGCTTCTTGACGTTCAGCAGGACGTCGACGGTGCTCTCCTTGACGCCGGGGATCTTGGCGTCGACGCTCCGCACCCCCTCGATCTTCACCCAGGAGACCGCCGCGCCCGGCACGATCGAGAGCAGCGTGCGCCGGAGGGAGTTCCCCACGGTGAGCGCGTAGCCCTTCTCGAACGGCTCGGCGACGAGCCGGCCGTACTGGTCGCTCAGGATCTCCCACTCGACCTTCTTCGGCTTCTGGAACGGAATGCGTGGCATGGGTCCGCCTGTCTCTTCCCTACTTGCTGTACAACTCGACGATGAGCTGCTCGGCCACGGGGATCTGGATGTCGTCGCGGAGCGGCAGGCTGCGCACGGTCCCCTTCTTCTCGTTGGGGTCGACCTCCAGCCACTGGGGCACCTGGCCGCGGCCCGCGTTCAGGTTGTCGTCCAGGCGCGGCACGAGCTTCGAGGTCGGCCGAAGCTGGACCACGTCCCCCACCTTCACCAGGTACGACGGCACCGAGACCTTCCGGCCGTTCACCTGGAAGTGGCCGTGCGCGACCATCTGCCGCCCCTCGCGGCGCGAGGCCGCGAACCCAAGCCGGTGCACCACATTGTCGAGCCGGAGCTCGAGCAGCCGGAGCAGGTTCTCCCCCGTCACGCCTTTCTGCGCCTCGGCCCACTCGAAGTACTTGCGGAACTGACTCTCGAGCACGCCGTAGATCCGCTTGGCCTTCTGCTTCTCGCGGAGCTGCACGCCGAAGGGCGTGAGCTTGCCGCGGTTGAGGCCGTGCTGGCCCGGCGGATAGTTGCGTCGCTCGATGGCGCACTTGTCGGTGAAGCAGCGGGCGCCCTTGAGGAAGAGCTTCATCCCCTCACGGCGACAGAGCCGGCACTTCGCGTCGCGGTACCGCGCCATGGCCGCCTCCTACACCCGCCGCCGCTTCGGCGGGCGGCACCCGTCGTGCGGAATCGGCGTCACGTCGCGGATCGCGGTGATCTCGAGGCCCACGGCCTGGAGCGAGCGGATGGCGGCCTCGCGGCCAGCGCCGGGCCCGCGCACGAAGACCTCGACCTGCTTGAGCCCGTACTCCATCGCCTTGCGCGCGGCGACCTCGGCGGCCGTCTGCGCAGCGAACGGCGTGCTCTTGCGAGAGCCCCGGAAGCCGGCGCTCCCGGAGCTCGACCAGGCGACGACGTTGCCCATCCGGTCGGTGAGCGTGACGATCGTGTTATTGAAGGTCGCCTGGATGTGCGCGATGCCCGTGCGGACCTCGCGCCGCTCGCGCTTCTTGCCGCCCTTCCTCCGTGGTGTCGGCTTCTGCTCTTCGGCCATGCCTTACGCTCCTGCCTTCTTCGGCGCGGGCGCTGCGGGTGCCGCGGCCGCCGGTTTCTTCTTCACCATCACGCCGCGGCGGGGCCCCTTCCGCGTCCGCGCGTTCGTGTGCGTCCGCTGGCCGCGCACCGGCAGACCGCGCCGGTGGCGGATCCCGCGGTAGCACCCGATGTCCATGAGCCGCTTCACGTTCATCGACACCTCGCGGCGCAGGTCGCCCTCGACCTTGAGCTCGCGCTCGATGATATCGCGGATGCGGCCGACCTCGTCCTCGGTCCACGCCTTCACCCGCTTGTTCGGATCCACGTTGGCCCGAAGCAGGATCCTGCGCGCCGTCGGGCGTCCGATGCCGTAGATGTAGGTGATCGCGACCTCGCCCCGCTTGTCCCGGGGTAGGTCCACTCCCGCCACTCTCGCCATTGTCGCTCTCCGTTTCTCCCTTTCGAGCGGCGGCTTCGCCGCCGCACCCCCTGTTCGAGCGCCGACTTTGCCGGCGCAACCCCTCTCCTGGGGGAAGGTCCCGGAAGGGGGGCAACGCCCCCCTCCGGGGAACTACCCCTGCCGTGCCTTGTGCCGGGGGTTCTTGCAGATGATGCGCGTCACGCCCCGGCGCTTGATGATCTTGCAGTGCTCGCACCGCGCCTTGATCGACGGTCTCACCTTCATCGCTCGTTCCCGCTCCCTTGTTCGAGCGCCGGCTTCGCCGGCGCAACCCCTTCCTGGGGGAGGCCTCGGAGGGGGCCGTCGAGGCCCCCTCCGACTACTTGAATCGATACGTGATCCGGCCGCGCGTGAGGTCGTACGGCGACAACTCGACCTTCACGCGGTCGCCCGGGAGGATCCGGATGAAGTTCATCCGCATCTTGCCGCTCACGTGCGCGAGCACCCGGTGGCCGTTGTCCAGCTCCACTCGGAACATCGCGTTCGGCAGCGGCTCCACCACGGTCCCTTCGACCTCGATCGCGTCTTCTTTCGTCATTTTCGCGTCAACACCTCGGGCTCGCCCTCGGTCACTGCCACGGTGTGCTCGAAGTGGGCCGCGAGGCTCCCGTCCTTCGTGACTGCCGTCCACCCATCGTCGAGGATCTTGACCTCCCAGCTCCCCATCGTGACCATCGGCTCGATCGCGAGCACCATGCCCGGCCGCAGCTGTGGGCCCCGCCCGGGATCGCCGAAGTTCGGCACCTGGGGCTCTTCGTGGAGCGCCCGGCCGATGCCGTGCCCGACGAACGCGCGCACGACCGACAGGCCGTGCGCCTCGACGTGCGACTGGACGGCGTGGGACACGTCGGAGAGCCGCCGGCCCGGCCAGCACTCCTTGATGGCCAGCTCGAGACTCTCGCGGGTGACGTCGAGCAGCTTCTGGACGTTCGGAGGAACGACGCCGACCGCCAGCGTGAGCGCGCAGTCGGCGTAGTACCCGTCCACGATACACCCGAGGTCCAGTCCCACGATGTCCCCCTCCGCGATGCGCCGGTGCGGCGAGGGGATGCCGTGGACGACCTCCTGGTTGATCGAAATGCACACGGTCGCCGGGAACCCGCGGTAGCCCTTGAAGGCGGGCGTGGCGCCCCGGCCGCGGATGAACGCCTCGACGTCCTCGTCGATCTCGAGCGTGGACCGGCCGGCCCTCACCGAGGCGCGGAGGTGCGTTGCGACGTCGGCCAGGATGTGACCCGCCTCGCGCATCAGCGCGATCTCGCGCTCGGACTTCAGTACGATCACGGGCTCACGCCCCCACCACGGCGCGGACCGCGCGGCGGACCGCGTCGATCGACCCTTCGCCCGCCACGGGTACCAGCAGGCCGCGCTCACTGTAATAGGCGAGCAGCGGCGCCGTCTGTCGCGCGTAGACCTCGAGCCGGTGCCGCACCGTCGCCTCGCTGTCGTCCTCGCGCTGGTAGAGCTCGCCGCCACACTTGTCGCACACGTCCGGCCTCTTCGGCGGCGCCGAGATGAGGTGGTAGACGGTCTGGCACCGGCGGCAGATGCGCCGCCCGGTGAGCCGCCGCAGCAGCTCTGGCTCGGAAATTTCGAAGTAGATCACGCGGTCGAGCGCCTGCCCCGAGTCCTTCAGGAGGCTGGCCAGCGCCTCGGCCTGGGCGATCGTCCGCGGGAAGCCGTCGACGATGAAGCCCCTCGCGGCGTCGGGCCGGGCCAGGCGCTCGCGCATCAGGTCGATGATCACCTCGTCGGGCACGAGCGCTCCCCGGTCCATGTACCGCTTGGCCTCGAGACCCAGTCCCGTTCCAGCAGCCAGCGCCTCGCGGAGCATGTCGCCGGTGGCCAGGTGCACCACGCCCCACTCGCGCGCGAGTTCGCGCGCCTGGGTGCCCTTGCCGGCGCCGGGAGGTCCGAGAAAGACGAGGCGCATACCTAGCTGCGCGCGAACGCCCCGCTCGAGCGCGACTTGGACCGCTTGAGGAAGCCCTCGTAGTTGCGCATCAGCAGGTGCGACTCCATCTGGCGCACGGTGTCGAGCGCCACGCCGACGACGATCAGCAGACTCGTGCCGCCGAAATAGAAGGGCACGTTGAACCACCGGATCAGGTAGTCCGGGAGCACGGAGATCAACGCCAGGAACAGGGCGCCCGGCAGCGTGATCCGCGTGAGCGTCCGGTCGATGTACTCGGCCGTCTTCTTGCCCGGCCGCACGCCCGGGACGAAGCCGCCGTACTTCTTCATGTTGTCCGCCAGGTCGATCGGGTTGAACACGATCGCCGTGTAGAAGTACGCGAAGAAGACAATCAGGCCCATGTAGAGCAGCGTGTACGTGAACCGCCCCGGCGAGAGCGCGTCGGCGAACGCCTGCATCCATGGATGCGGCACGAACCGCGTGAGCGTCGCCGGGAACAGGATGAGCGAGGAGGCGAAGATGACCGGGATGACGCCCGCCGTGTTGATGCGGAGCGGGATGTGTGTGGACTGCCCGCCGTACACGCGCCGCCCCACGACGCGCTTGGCGTACTGCACCGGAATCTTGCGCTGCCCCTCCTGCATGAGCACGACGGACGCGGTCACCGCGACGATCAGCAGCAGGATCACGACGAAGACGACGGGCTTCAGCTCGCCCGTCGAGATCAGGGTGTAGGAGGCCACGACGGCCGACGGCAGGCGGACGACGATGCCGGCGAAGATGATCAGCGAGATCCCGTTGCCGATGCCCTTCTCCGAGATCTGCTCACCCATCCACATGATGAGCGCGGTCCCCGCGGTGAGCGTCACCACGGTCAGCAGCCGGAAGGCCCAGCCGGGGGTCGGGACGATCGAGACGCCCGACGGGCTCCGCATGCTCTCCAGGCCGTACGCGATGCCCATCGCCTGGACCGCCGAGAGCACGATCGTGCCGTAGCGCGTGTACTGCGTGATCTTCTTCCGTCCCGCCTCGCCCTCCTTGGCCAGCCGCTCGAGCGCCGGGATGACGACGGTGAGGAGCTGCAGGATGATCGAGGCGGAGATGTACGGCATGATCCCGAGCGCGAAGATGGAGAGCCTTCTCAGGTTGCCGCCCGAGAAGAGGTCGACCATACCCAGCAGCGTGCCCTGCACCTGGTCGAAGAACTGGGCGAGGGCGTGGCCGTCGATGCCCGGCGTCGGGACGTGGGCGCCGATCCGGTACGCGACCAGCATCCCCGCCGAGAACAGGACGCGGCGCTTCAGCTCGGGGATCTTGAAGACGTTCTGGAAGCTCTGGAGGCCTTCGATCACGGAGCCGACACCTGCGCCCCGAGCACTTCGACGCGACCGCCCTTCGCCTCGATCTTCGCCCGCGCGGACGCGCTGACGGCGTGCGCCTTCACGGTCAGGGCGTGCGCGACGTCGCCCGCGCCGAGAATCTTCACGCGTGAGCGGTCGCGCCCCTTGATGAGCCCGGCCAGGGCCAGGGCGGCGGGATCGACCACCGCGTCCGCGGCGAAGCGGTCGAGAGCCTTGAGATTCACGACGGCGTACTCGGTCTTGCCGCCGTAGGGGAGGAACCCGCGCTTGGGCAGCCGCCGGTAGAGCGGCATCTGGCCGCCCTCGAAGCCGCCGCCCTTGCCGCCGCCGGAGCGAGCGCGTTGGCCTTTGTTGCCCTTGCCCGCCGTCTTGCCGTGGCCCGAGCCGGGGCCTCGCCCGACGATCTTGCGTCGGTGCGTGGCGCCCGGGGCCGGACGCAGCTCGTCAAGCCTCACGGGTCACCTCGAGGACGTGCGGGGCCTTCGCGATCATGCCGCGCACCGTCGGCGTGTCCTCGTGGGTCACCTGCTGCCGGATGCGGCGGAGCCCTAACGCCCTGACCGTCGCCTCCTGCTTCGGGGAGAGGCCGATGAGTGAGCGCGTCAGCGTGATCCTAAGCTTCGTGCTTGCCACCAGCCGCCTCCTCCACCGGGGTCCCGTCCCCGCCCCGCCGCCGCGCGGCGTGCAGGTCTAGCAGGCGCTTGATCTGGCGGAGCGCGTCGAGGGTCGCCTTCAGGACATTGTGGGGGTTGTTCGAGCCGAGAGTCTTCGTGAGGATGTCCTGGACGCCCGCCGCCTCGAGGATCGGTCGCACGGCGCCGCCGGCGATGACGCCGGTGCCCGCGACCGCCGGCTTCAGGAACACGCGCCCGGCGCCGAAGTGACCCGTGATCTCGCACGGGATCGTCGTGTCCTTGAGCGGCACGAAAATAAGTTCCTTCTTCGCGTGCTCGACTGCTTTTCGTATTGCTTCCGGCACTTCATGAGCCTTTCCAAGGCCCATCCCCACATGGCCCCGGCCGTCGCCGACGACGACGAGCGCCGTGAACGAGAACCGGCGACCGCCCTTGACCACCTTGGCCACCCGGTTGATGGACACCACCCGGTCGGTCAGCTCGAGCACGCTCGGATCAATCTTCGCTTCCGCCACTCAGTCTCTCCTCGTCGTCAGGTTCGAGCGACGGCTTTGCCGTCGCAATCCCTCCTGGGGGGAGGTTTCGGAGGGGGCCGCGAAGGCCCCCTCCGAGTTAAAATCCCAGTCCGCCAGCGCGGGCCGCGTCGGCAAGCGCCTTCACCCGCCCATGGTACCTGTAGCCTCCGCGGTCGAACACCACCCGGTCGATCCCGCGGGCCTTGGCCTGCTGCGCGAGGAGCTCGCCGACCGCCTTCGCCGCGGCAACGTTGCCGCCGGTCGTGTGCTGGGCCCGGAACGTCTTGCTGCGGCTGTCGGCGGCGAGGAGCGTCCGCCCCGCGTCGTCGTCGATGAGCTGCGCATAGATATGGTTGAGGCTCCGGAACACGGCGAGGCGGGGCCGCGTCGCGGACCCGCGCACGTAGCGCCGAACCCGCCGGTGCCGCAGGTCGCGCGCCGCCCGCCGCTCCTTCGTGATCATTTCGCGCCTGCCCCCGCCTTCTTGCCGACCTTGCGGCGGACCACCTCGTCCGAGTACTTGATGCCCTTGCCCTTGTACGGGTCCGGCTTGCGCAGCATGCGGAGCTTCGCGGCGGTCTCGCCCAGCAGGGCCTTGTCCGCGCCGCGCAGCGTGATCAGCGTCTGCTTGTCGATCTCCGCCGTGATGCCGTCCGGGAGCGGGAAGATCACGGGATGCGAGTACCCGAGCGCGAGCTGGATCGCGCGCCCCTGGACCTGGGCGCGGTAGCCGATGCCGACGATCTCGAGCTTCCTCTCGAAGGGCTCCTTCACGCCCGTGACCATGTTCTGGACCAGCGACCGCGCCAGCCCGTGCAGGGCGCGGACCTTTCGGTCCTCGCCCGCGCGGGAGATGATCACCTGAGTGCCCTCGACCTTCACGCTGAGCCCCGGCGGCAACGGCTGGACCAGCTTGCCCTTCGGGCCCTCGGCGCTCACCCGTCGATCGACCACCTGGACCCTCACGCCCTGCGGGATCACGACGGGCTTGTTGCCGATGCGTGACATCACGCCTCACCACACGTAGGCGAGGACTTCCCCGCCCACACCCTGCTTGCGCGCGTCGCGGCCGGTGAAGACGCCCTTCGACGTCGACATGAGCGCGACGCCCATGCCGCCGAGGATCGACGGGATCCGGTCGCGGGTGACGTACACGCGCCGCCCCGGCGTGGACACGCGCACGAGCCCGGAGATCATCTGCTCGTTTGCCCCACCGTACTTG
>WNFH01003775.1_pt1 | contig 10826 bp, 10 predicted proteins | sample 5400411 | NCBI WGS metagenome assembly WNFH01 (sample SAMN13153347, study PRJNA577476) | soil metagenome | isolation source: 200 cm saprolite under Douglas fir tree site 2 hole 3 | place: USA:California | collected 2015-04-18
GAGCAATCTCTGTCCTCTCTTTTTCGTGACGAAGATAATAGTCAACCAGATCGGGGACCTCCGCCTCGCTGCGCCAGCCCAGGAAGTGTTCCCCCTCGCGGAGCCCCCATTCGGTTAGTTCCGTGGGCATCCCAGTAATCAGAAGGGCTCCACCGGCCATCCCTTCATAACAACGCATGTTGGCTTCCGTGGGGAAATCGTCTCGGCTCACGTTGACCACAATCCTGCATTGCCGGTAGATTTCAGCGGTTTCCTCCTTGCCGTATCGTTTCCGAAAGTCATTCATTCTGAACCGGGCGGCAAGCGCCTTGATGATTCTTCTCCGCCTGGCGTAGTGGGCATAGCCGAATTCCCCGACCCACCCCAAGTCCAAGGGACGGTCTCTTCCAGTCTGACCCACGCTGAACAAGTCTGTATTAACGGCATGCGGAAGAGCAACAACTTTGGGATGACCTGCCGCCTGGTATTTCGGCACGAATGACAAATGCCAAACAAACACGTAGTCGAAGAGCATGGCCCAGCGGATGCGCGATGAAGTCCATCCAAACGAATCGATGTCCAAAGACGCGGTAGGTACGGGGGCGAGGTGGAGGTCGCGCGGAAGCCCGGGTGTATGGACGAGATGTGCGAACACATCGGGTGCTTCGTCTCGACTCCGCGCAGTGTCGAGCAATTGAAGGACACTGACGTTGGGCCTGAAGAGGTCCAAGTCAAAATGGGTGGCGTACCCGGGAGCAAAGGTATCAGAAAGATATCTCTCGCTCACGTGCCGGCAAGATGCGTTATAAGTGAATGCCACCCTGATAGGTGTCGGCCGTACCAAGATTGCAGACTCCTTTGGGCAGATTCGCGAATGACCTGTTCCGCTCATGATCGATGGCGATTCGAGTCAACCACGCGTCCGGACTCAAACGATGTTTGAGTCTAGAAGCAATCCTCCATTATCACCAACAGTTGCGTAAGCAAACATCGAAAAAAAAGAAATTAGTTACCAGTAGGCGCCGGAGAAGAACGCTATGTACTTGATCTGGCTAGGTCTGACAGCTGGGCTGCTTAAGATCGTTCGACCACTACCAGCGAATCGACCTCTTGCACAATTTTCCACCCGGGGAGAGCCCGCGTGCGAAAAAGTCTATCGACAACCTTCACTGGACCCCAATCCGGTTGGGGCCACCCCCCCGTGAATATGGCTGCATCGTGGAAAGCAACCACTCCGCCCGGGATTACGAATCGATGCCAGTCATCCCAATCCCGTTGGATCCCTGCCTCCGAGTGGTCACCATCTATAAATAGAAAGTCGATTTGACCGTCCCAATCATTTACCGCATCGAAGCTGAATTTGTCGATCCAGATGACCCGTCCGTTCTTGCAACCCTCGACGGCTCGGTGTGCCGCGCGCTTCGTGGCGTTGATGAGCCGCCCGCCGCTAAGGTGGAAAGGGTCAATCAACCAGAGGGTTCCGCAAGACGACATGGCCTCGCGGAGCGCGACAGCGGAGGCACCCTCTGCAACTCCGATCTCGACCAGGCTTGACCTTCCCGTCGCCCACTTTCTCAGAGCAGCGTGTTCGGCGGCAGTGTGTTGCCCCAAGACAGGACGAATGCCTAGCCAAGCGAAGACAGGATGACGCAGCAGCGGGTGTGTACCCCTCTCAGGGGTCGCATCCTGCCTCAGCAGTGTTGGCCTATCGGACATCGGTCACCAGCCCCCATCTAGCTAAACTGTAATGCCAAGACAGTATCCGCGTTTGTTAAATCCCGACAACACTCTGAAATCGCCTCCACCAGTTTTCCGGAGCCATCATCTCTTCCAAACGGGGGCGTACCCTGGCGTGGATCAACTCGCGCCACCTTTGCGAGTCCGCAAGTACCTGCCGGACGGCGTGCTCGAATCCCTCAAGATCATCGGTCGAAGCCGTCAACAACGGCTTCAAAGCAGCGTCATTGTAAAAGGTCAGGCTGGCGCCATGCGGTGAGGCAATGACTGGAGTCCCGCTAGCGAGAGCCTCAGCAACCACAAACGGAAACGGATCGTATCGTGAGGGGCACATGGAGAAGTCCGCGGCGTTGTAAAGCAGTGGCAACAGGTCGTAGGTCGCATTGTGAAACACGCGTACGTTCGGAAGCTTCTGGACCCCGTCGGGCAGCGGACCACGCACCGCCACCAGCATAGTCAATTCGGGGAAGTTGTTCGCGATGTGCTCGACCACCCCAAATCCTTTCATCGGGTGCGAACTTCCCACGTACAACCCCACTGCCTTCGACTCGATTCCCAAGTGTCGTCGGCAGTCTTGCGTATCGAGTCGGCGAAAGTGATTGAGGTCGATCGGTAACCATATGACGTGAGCGTCGTACCCAAAATAGCGGCGGATCTCGTCTCGAATCGACTCAGATACACAAAGTGCTATCTTGTTCTTTCCCGAAAACCGTTCGAGGAGCATCGCATCCCACCACTTCATTTTCAAGTAGCCACGGTACTTGATGAAAGGGCGAATAGCTTCGGCCTGTCCACGGTAGGTTCCATGGAAATATTGGGCGCGTTTCACTCCCTTACCAAGCGGGTACCAACCGACAGTCGAATTTGAGAGCACCAAACGGACTCCCGGGTGGAGCGCGTCTCTCGCTGCTCTGCCGATGTAAAAGCCGTGCAGTCCTCCAGCCAGAAACCATTCGAGCTTGTTGTTGGGGTCAGGATGCCGCCAACGCTCCGGGCCCGTGTTCTGAGCGTGAAAGACTCGGACGGCATAGCCACGCTCTTGAAAACCGCTCGCAACATATTGAAGGGATCGCTCCATTCCTCCTAGTCCTTCGATCGGTCCGGTTGTGAGGATGAAGACCTCGTCGCGCATGGTGTCATGCGCCTCGTTTCTTCGCTACGACGAAGTAATGGAGGGCCAATGGACTAAGGAGGCGGCGTATCAGTGTATTGTATTCAAGAAAAAAGAGGCTCAAAGGATTCCTTCCAGGAAGCGGTACTTGGTGGACTGTCCCGTCGGACTTGATGATCTTCCATCCAGCGCATTCGACAATCCGGCGGACTCGCGGAAACAACCAGCGGTGGTCAAGCGGTTGGGTCGCCGCGGATCGTCGATCCTTTTTCAGTAGCGCGTCATAAATAAGGTAGAGGCCCATCAAGTTCAGGTAATTAGGAGTGGTTAGATACAGCAGCCCACCCGGCTTGCAGACTCGGGCCATCTCCTGAAGTGCGGCGAATGGATCCGTCAGATGCTCGATCGTCTCGCAAGAGATGACGATGTCAAAGGCGCCGTTCGCAAAAGGAAGATGATGGGCGTCAGCCTGTGAAAATGCAATCCTGGAGGAGTGCCCGTTGTCGTGGCTCGCTTTTTGCCGGGCGATTCGAAGCGCCGTCGCGGAGAAATCGGCACCACAAACCGTGGCGCCCCGCGACTCAAGTACAGTGGCGAATCCTCCACGGCCGCAAGCCACTTCCAGTACTCTCTTGCCCTGCAGGGGAACCAGGTATTCAAGGACGAGCCGATACCAGGGACTTCCTTGATCCGGGCTCTCTCCTGAAGTGAAAATGTGCTGGTGCCAATGGTCGTATTCCCCAGATAGACCTGTAACACCCTGTTTTGATCCCGCGTTCATGTCTGTGCTTGGTTCATGCGTCAGGCCGCGGCTTTAGACCAGCCGGCTTGCACGTCGAGATGGCGCGTTCGCCGACTCACTGTGAAAAACGCTCGTCGCAGCATCGCAAACTTCAAGTGTGCATGAACTGAGCGTCACCTCCAAGCTCAGAGCGATCAATCGAACCGGCGCAATCTTGAGAGCCAGGCACGCGGGCTAGGAGGCATATTAAACACCAGACTTAGAAGAAAGGACTCACAGGAGACGGTCCTGCTTCTCCCGGGGTACTGCGAGGTAGTTCCTAACTTCTGGGTACTCGTTTCTCAGCCGATGCGGAAGCAGACCTCCGTCTGGAAGGATGTCAAACCATTCGTAGTCATAGGTCCGAAGGAGGCTGACGATTTCGCGCGCTGGATAACCCCAGGGACCCGTAACCTTATCGAGCACCTCGCAGATTACCAGAGGGCGAAGGCGACCAAGAAGTCTTTCGGCACCATGGAAAATCTCGACTTCCCCGCCTTCCGCGTCGATCTTCACGAGATCAACCTTGTCAATGTGATTCCGGTTCAAGTATTCGTCGAGGGTGGTCGTCTCAACTATGACCTGCTTTACAGGGTGATCGATTGCAGGGTGGCGGAGGCTGTTCATGTTGGTGTAACCATCGGCAACTATGACCAGTGGCGCCTTCCCCGCTTCTGCGGCTACGGCATAGGGCTCAACAGCAACTGATTTGATACCGTTGTACCGGAGATGAAGCAACAACCGGCGGCGGTCACGCGGAGAGGGTTCAAAGGCGACTACACGGCCCGTGTGCCCTAATCTCTTTGCCGCAATTATCGCATAGATTCCATGGTAGGCTCCGACGTCGAGAAATGTCATCCCCGGCCGCAAAGATTTCCAGAGAAATCTCAGTTCGCCGATGTCATCGCCCCAATAAGCAAACATGCTCCTGTCGGCACTAAAGCTCGCAGGAAAATAGGACCACCAGAATTCCACCTGCTCCTGTGGAGCTACTTCTAAGTGAACTCTGTGCGGAGCGTAAGGCAGCTTTGCGAGCCACATCGTCGTCACAAAACGGGCAGTTATCCGCCTTTGTTCGGGCGACTTTCGAAGAAAGCTGTGAACGCGCTGAAGTGAGATCATGCTCATCAATAGACTTTCCTACTTTGGTGATGGTTTGCCGATCCCAAAGAACAGCTTATAAACATCGGCGTAACGCTGAGCCGAGTTGCCTTGGTTGCCGATCCTCACCGGCCATTTCGGTCTCGACGTGACGCCTAGCTCCTCGAGGTTCGATTCCAATTCTATTCAAACTACCGGGAGGTGAAGTACTGTAAAGATAAAAACTGCTACCTTGCCAGCCACGAGGCTCGGACGCTGGACGAGGCCTGACTGTAATCCATTCAAACGTCAGGGAGGTCCTCCCAGGTTTTCGAGAAGCGGCACGGTATATTCAATACCCCGGCCCACTCATCCATGAAATGCGTCACCGGTGTGCCTTCCATGATGAGGGAAGGCATCAAGCTCCGAATCTGACCCTCGTAATGGTCGTCTCTCAGATTGACCGACAATTCGTACGCACCGGGGCGCAGAGGCAAGAAGGGGAATTCCAGGTGGACCTCATGCATTCCCGGTCTTAGCTCCAGATTGTCAAATGCCCAGCCCGAGAGCAGCAGGCCATTGTGATCGGATATCAGTGCCGCCATGTGTCCGTGCCGGATTGCTTTCGAAGTCTTGACTCGCATCTTGAGTGAGACCGGCCCCAGGCCAGAGGCAATCGCGTTGGAATGGGTTCCACGCGGCTCAATAACTTCCCATGCCAGGACGCAAAGATCCTGTTGCCCTGCCTTCTCTTCCGCCGGGGCCTGTGTAAGAAAGGCCATCATTTCTTCGTAAGCGCCAAGCACCTGTTCGGTAGGGCCGAACTGGCGGACGCGCCCGCCGTCTAGCCAGACCACGCGCTCGCACAATCGGCGGATCTGATTCATCTGATGGCTGACAAACAAGACGGTTCTTCCGCTGCCCGCGACCTCGCCCATCTTACCGAGGCACTTTTTCTGAAACTCAAGATCTCCGACCGATAGCACTTCATCGACGAGCAGAATTTCTGGCTCCAGATGAGCCGCCACCGCAAACGCGAGCCGCATTTGCATGCCGCTGCTGTAATGCTTAAGAGGGGTATCAATGAATTTTTCGACATCGGCGAAAGCCACGATTTCATCGAACTTCCGGTGAATCTCGGCCTTGCTCATGCCAAGGATGGCCCCGCTCAAGAAGACATTTTCGCGGCCAGTGAGCTCAGGGTGAAAGCCAGTCCCTACTTCGAGCAGGGTTCCCATGCGCCCGCGGACTTCGGCGAAGCCCCCGGTGGGTTTGGTCACACGGGCGAGGATCTTGAGAAGGGTGCTCTTGCCCGCCCCGTTACGGCCGATGATTCCCACCACTTCGCCCTGGCGGATCTCGAACGAGACGTCCTTCAGCGCCCAGATGTGCGCGGGAGAATCCCCGTTGGATGCCGCCCGCCGGCCCAGAAGCCAGCGAAACGGAAAGGTGACAGAGCGAGTCAAGACATCGCGCAAGGCGAGGTACCGCTCGCGTTGCCCAATGCGGTAGCGCTTGCTCAAGCCCTCGACGCAAATCGCAACCTGGCTCATCGTCTAGACCACATCCGCAATTGTTCCTTCCATCTTGCGGAAGAAAACCAGTCCGCCCAGCAGTACTGCGGCAACCATCAATCCCGAGGCCAGCATCAGCACGCCTGGCGGCTGGCCACGCCCCGTCAAAGCCCAGCGGAAACCTTCGATCACGCCGGCCATGGGGTTCAGCCCGTAGAGCCAGCGCCATTTCTCCGGCACCAGCTCGCTGGGATAAGCCACCGGCGAGGCAAACATCCAGAACTGGACCAGGAACGGCAGCACGTAGCGCACATCGCGGTAAATCGCGTTCAGCGCGGAGAGCCACAAGCCCACGCCCAGCGCCGTGAGCACCGCGAGCAACAGCAGAACCGGGAGCAGCAGCGCGGACCGCGTAGGCACCAGGCCGTAATAGAGCATCATTCCCAGAAAGACGACGAAGCTGATGGCAAAATCCACCAATCCTGAGAGTACCGCCGCCAGCGGCAGAACCAGACGCGGAAAATAGACCTTAGTGATCACGCGCTGGTGCTCGACCACAGTGTTGGTCGCGTTCTGCAGCGCCCCGGCGAAATACATCCACGGCAAGAGTGCGCAGTAATAGAAGACCGGATAGGGCAAACCCTGTGACGGGATTCGAGCCAGCCGGCCGAAGAACAGGCTGAAAACCATCATAGTCAGAAACGGCTGCAGCACAGCCCATGCCGCGCCGATGGCGGTTTGCTTGTAGCGGATTTTGATGTCGCGCCAGACAAAGAAATACAGCAGCTCGCGGTACTCCCATAGCTCGCGGAAATCGAGTTGCAGCCAGCCACGCCGCGCGGAGATCCGCACGACTGGCTGAGGCACCTCTCGAGCTAACGTCTCGACCCTTGCTTGAGCGATTCCCATCGCTTCGCTAATCGCCTTTCGGTGTTTCCGATTGGAGTTGCTTCAGGTCTTGCTGCTCGATGTGCTCCATCAGGCCTTTGCGGCGCACCAGATAGGTTTTCAGCGTATCCGTCAGACGCCCCGGCACCACCGCCACCTGATTGTAAGCCATCTCCCGCCACGAAATCGGACCTCGTGGCGCTGGCCACGGCGATCTATGGCTTGCTGGGGCTTTACCTGGCCTTCTGCCTCGCCCGGAAATATTTCGACGAACGCTGGCGACGCGATAGGGTCGCGAGTAACCATTGGCCGCGATGTGCGCTCCCAGGCCGTCCAAGGACAGAACGCCCACGTGGACCGAAATCAGGAACGGCGCCCAAAGAATCGCCGGTCCGACCGCGAAGTGGTTTTCCAGGTGGCCGGTCGAAGTGTACTTGTCGGCCCGGATGCGGCCCTGCTCGTCCACTCGGCCCATCACGAAGGTCGGATTGGCAGACCGCCAGTCGTTTTCAAATCTCAGATCATGCTCTATCAGCAGCGCCCGGATGTAGGCGTAATAGCCCACGCCATCGCCGCGCACCCAGGGGTTGACGAATGGCAGCGTCAGGAGAAACAGCAGCAACAGGATCCGGTCATAGCTCCAGAATGCGGACCGGCGCTGCAGCTGGCTCCTAACTGCGTCCGCGGCGGCCGAGTACGTTCTCAAGGTTTTGCTCATCCGACACGCAGGGTCTGGGTCACGGCATTGCTCAAGGCTGAGGCCACGTGCCCTCTCTGCATCGGAGTTAGCTCGGGATACATCGGCAAAGAAAGAATCCGGGAGCCGGCACGCTCGGTCACAGGAAAATCGCCACGGCCGTAACCCAGGTTCGCGCAAGCCTGCTGGAGATGAATCGGAATCGGATAATGGATCCCGGTCGAGATTCCCTGGGCGCGCAGCACTTGCTGCACGTGGTCGCGGTTCTCGAGCTGGACGACGTACAGGTGATAGGCGTGTTCGACCTTCGGTGCCGTGGCGGGCAGCTCGACCTGCAAATCTGCAAGCAGTTTGCCGTAGGCCGCGGCCTGTTCGCGCCGCGCCGCATTCCACTGGTCCAGGTGGCGCAGCTTGACCCGCAGCACCGCGGCCTGGAGGGTGTCCAGGCGAGAGTTCGTGCCGGCCACGACGTGCTCGTACTTCACCCGCTGGCCATAATTGCGCAATTGACGCAACTTCTCCGCGATGCCAGCGTCGTTTGTCACCACCATGCCTGCGTCGCCGTACGCCCCCAGATTCTTTGCCGGGTAAAAGCTGAACGCCGCCGCGTGCCCCCACGCCCCCACGCGCCGTCCCGCATAGCGCGCTCCATGCGCCTGGGCCGCATCTTCGATGACCAACAGATGATGCCGCTCGGCCAGCCCCAGGATGGGCTCGAGGTCGGCCGGCTGGCCATAGAGGTGCACAGGAAGGATGGCGCGCGTGTGCGGCGTGATGGCCGCGGACACCGCGGCCGGGTCCAGGTTGTGCGTGGCCGGGTCGGCGTCCACCAGCACGGTTTTCGCGCCGGCGGCTGTGATCGCGAGCACCGTGGCGATGAAGGTGTTCGCGGCGGTGATGACCTCGTCGTCAGGCCCAATCCCGTAGGCGCGCAGCGTCAGCTCCAGAGCGGCCAGGCCCGAGCCCACGCCGATGGCGTGTCGAGTGCCGATGTATTGCGCGAACTCCTCCTCGAAGCGATCCAATTCCTCGCCGAGGACGAAATCCGAGCGCTCGAGCACGTCGCGGATGGCCGCCTGTATCTCCGTGGCAATCGCCGCGTACTGCGCCTGCAAATCAACCAGTGGCACTTTCATCCGCAGATCATTTCCTCAGCCCCAGCCCGAGCAGGAAGATGGGCCGCAGGATGCTCCACCATCCGGTGATGGGCCGCATCTTGGTGTAGCCCTGGGCGTGGGGCGGATAGATTTTGGTCACCGGGACTTCCCGATGCCGGTAGCCGAGCTTGATGGCTTGATAGAGCAGATAGGGTTCGAGCTCGTATTGGTCCAGCCAGTCCTGGCGCCAGCGGATGCGTGCATCGCGCAGGATCGCCGTGCGAAAGGCGCGGAAGCCGTTCGTCGTTTCGGTCACCCGCTTGCCGACACTCAACGAAAACAGAAGTGGATGCACGTAGCGCGTGGCCAGGACGCGATACGCGGGCGTATTCCCGTAGCCTCCCCCGGGCAGGAAGCGTGAGCCCTGGACAAAGTCCGCTCTGCCGGCCAGGATGGGCTCCAGGAGCCGCGGGATTTCGTTCGGATCATCCTTGTCGTTGCCCGCCTGGATCACCAGGACGTCGTATTCCCGCTCGAGCGCGTACTCACATACGCGCTTCATCGCCGAGCCGATCCCCTGATTGGCGGGATTGCGCAGCACGGGCACACCGTTCGAGGGTAAATGGTCGAGCGAGCCGTCGGTCGAGCCATCGTCCATCACCAAAAAGTCGTACGGCCGCTCTTGGGGATGCCGTGCGATGGTGCGGCGGATTTTTTCGCCCTCGTTGTACGCGAACGCGGCGGCCAGGATCCTCATCGAGCGGTCACCAGCTCCAATCAGACGCAGGGTTGCATGATCACACTTTCTCGGCTGTTCCGTGCTTGCGCATGGACGCCTCGATCGCGAGTAGAGTCTGCACCACGCTCATGCCGAAACGCGAATCGGAGAGGGGTCTCGCGCCGCTGGTGATCGAGGCGACGAACTCGGCGCACTGATTTTTCAGCGGCTCGCTGGGCTCGATCTTCGGGCTGATGATGTCGCCATCGCGCACCAGGAGCTTGAACTCGCCGAAGGAATCTGCGCTGGCCTCCCCGACGGCGACCCCCTTCTCAAACACGCGAATCCGCTCCATGTCATTCAAGTCGTCGAATACCACTCGACGCCCGCTCCCCACCGCCACCACCTCTCGCACCTTGTTCGGGTCAGCCCAACTCACGTGGATGTTGCCGATCACGCCCCCCGCGTACGCCAGGGTGATGAAGCCGACGTCCTCCCGCAAGCTCCCCAGCACGGGCGAGCCGATAGCGCTGGCCCACTGTGGCTTCTGATCGAGCAGGTAGCTGAAAATGGAGACGTCGTGCGGCGCCAGGTCCCACACCGCGTTCACGTCCTGGCGAATCGGGCCGAGGTTGGTGCGGGTGGCGTGCAGGTAATAGACGCGGCCGAAATCCGCCGACTGCATGCATTGTTTCATCTTGCGGATGCCGGCGTTGTAAAGGAAGGTGTGCGCGACCATCAGCACCCGGGCGGTGCGCTCGGCCAGCTCGCACAATCGCTCGCAGTGCTCGACCGTAAGCGCCAGCGGCTTTTCCACCAGCACGTGCCGGCCGCTTTCGAGCGCCCTGCGTGCCAGCTCATAATGGGTTGACGCGGACGTCGAAATCACCATTGCGTCCACGTCGCTGCGGCGTAGGACCTCCTGCACGTCGCTCGAGATGGCGAGCTGCGGGTAGCGCTCCTGCGCCCGCTGGCGCCGCTCCGGAGAAACCTCGCAAATTGCCGTTATGCGAGCCTCCGGCAGTTCGTTGAAGACGCGGGCGTAATTCGGTCCCCAGTAGCCATATCCGATCAGCGCGATACGCACCGCTCCCGCCATCCTTAATCTCCCGCTCTTCCTTCTTCCGTACCCGACATCTCTGCCGCCGGGCGCACAGGCATCGCCGCTGCGCCAATGCCCAGCTATGCCCTGTTGGACTCGGCAGACCCAGGGCGAGCGCGTTC
>WNFH01003776.1_pt1 | contig 10820 bp, 6 predicted proteins | sample 5400411 | NCBI WGS metagenome assembly WNFH01 (sample SAMN13153347, study PRJNA577476) | soil metagenome | isolation source: 200 cm saprolite under Douglas fir tree site 2 hole 3 | place: USA:California | collected 2015-04-18
AAATTACCCGTGTGCTGAACTTCCCCCCACCTCCGCGCCGCTCGAAGTATACAGTGTTGAGAAAATCGGTATTCGAACGATATCTCGCCCCTGGATCTGTGGATGGAGTCATAACTAGCCCGCCATATATGGACGCCCTGGATTATGCGCGCGACAACAGGCTCAGGTTATGGTTTCTCGGCGTCGACGACTACGCCAAGATCGAAGCGAAGGAAATACGGAGGATCCGTACCTTCGAGATGGAAGTGATGCCTGTATTGCGAATGTTGGCTCGTGCACTGAAGTCCGGTGGCAATTGCGTGCTGATCCTAGGCGATGTTGGTCGCTCGACCAAACGGCGCGACACGGCGGAGATCGTATGCGGACTTGTTGCAGATCACCTCAGTGAGTTTGTTCTCCAAGACCGATGGACCGAGATGATTCCGAGCAATCGCAGGGCTCGCAGAAACGGCGCCGCGACCAAGCATGAGACAGTGTTGGTCTTTCGTCGCACAAAGCGAGGTTGCCATGCCTGAGCAGATTCCGATGCCAAAGGGCGTCCGCAGGCGGCTAGAGATAGAAATGATCGATTGCCAAATTAACGGGCTGACTGTCAAGAAAGTAATTGGTTCTGGTAACACCGCAATTACCTATGAAGTGGAAGACCGGTATGGCCAGATATGGGCGCTGAAGCTGGTGACACGCGAATCGTACGGCGACCGTGCACCCTTCCGGGAGGTCGCACGATTCTCACAGGTGCGCGATAAACGATTCCTAGTATTTCCGGAAGATGTTGGAGATTGGGAATATCGCGAGGATGGCAAAGTAGTTCAATTCGTATGTTTCAAGAGCAGGTGCGTGAAGGGCAAGACGTTGGAAACCTTCTTGACCTCTGGGGTTTGTTTCGCCGCAAGAACCGAGATTCGCCGCTTCATTGAAAACCTAGCGGTTGCACTCGACGAACTGAAACGAATCGGATTTTCTCACGGTGACTTCCACGGTCGCAACATCATGCGTGAGGTGGTAGGAGAGGGTGGACTTTTGCCCGACGTGAGATACGTGGTCATAGACTTCAGTGAGGCACACGAAGTCGAGAACATGCAGGAGGGTTTGCTGAATGACCTGGAAGCTTTTGGGCAGCATCTTCGCAGTTTTTCTGACCAAGTCTACCTACGAGAAGCTATCTCGCGAGAAGATGAGAAGGTGTTGAAGGCAATAGAGCACATTCCAGGCCTCTTGAACGGCATGACAGCTGAAACAGTCAGGCTATGGAGTCCGACAGAGATTTTGACGACTTTTCAGGACGCACTGCGCTCCGCCGAGGAGGCACCTAGGAAATTGAGCACTCCGTTTGATTCTCTCAGTGCGGAAAACATAACAAATGATGAGCTCCTCACGAAGTTGTGCTTCACGGACAACTGGTGGGCCGCGGAATTGGTAAAACCTGGGAACGTTCTGCTGATCGGACCCCGTGGATGTGGCAAGTCAATGATCTTCCGCCGCCATCGGTTGAAGACTAAGATTGCAGCGAAACGGACAAGCGAGCTCAAGGCTGATTCCTATGTAGCGTTTTACCTTCCCTGCGAATCTGTGTTCTTCAATCGGATCTCTGATCTGTCGGAAGCAATCGTTGACAGCTATGGCGACGCGCTAGTTCTGTTCTTTAACATGGCCATTACCTCCGAATGCTGTTCTACCTTAGCCGTTCTGCCGGAGTTCCTCGGTCCGGTGACACAGGGAGCAGCCGAGGCGATTAGGCAGTTGGTGCAGGACGAGATCGGTGTCCTTTCGAAAACGCTCGGGTTCCCCAACGGTGTCGTGGATATCTCCGACTTGGCGCATCGGGCGGAGCAAGTCATGCGGTGGATCAGAAGAGCCATTGCATACGGTGAAGAGATTCCAGCCCGCGGCTCAAAGGACTATATCGCGCGATTCGTAGAAGCAGTTAAGCGTCAAGTTCCTTCTGTTTCTCGGAGACTGTTCGTATTCTTCTTGGACGATTACACAGAGGAGCGGGTACCTTTGCCGCTTCAGAAGATGCTCCACCCCGTTGTCTGCCAGCGCTCGGGAGAGTTGTGTTTCAAAATCTCAGCGCACATGTTTGGGTCCGTGTACAGCTGTCCGCAGCCGTTAGCTCTCGATGAAGGGCGCAACATCAATGTGATCAATCTGGGATCTGAATATATCAATCCAAAGAAAAAGAAGGCGGAGCGCGATGCGCTAATCAAGATCATGAATGCCAGATTTGAGCAGTGCGAGAGCTATGACGGCTCTATAGAAGACTGGCTGGGACACAGTGCATATCCTGGGGGCAAGAGTCTCAATCGCGCCTTACACGACCAGCAGACGCGCGACAAGGTCAAATACAATGGGATCGAATGCTTGCAGCAGCTTTGTACAGGCGACATCAGCGAAATGATCCGAATGGTTCGTGATATCTTCCGATTTGCTGGGGTCCGGGGTGGCAGCCCGAAGAGGGCGATTCCAACAAATGCGCAAAACAAAGCAATCAGGAATATTTCACGCGACTTTCTGTCGAGGGTTCGGCATATCCGAACTGACGGCCAACAACTATACGAAATACTATATGCCTTTGGCACTTTGTCTAAACAATTACTATACGAGAGGGACCTCGTTGGACAAGGGAAGAATCACCGTGGCGAGCCGAGGACTGATCCGTATGATTTGCTGACGATTTACGTGGACGATCTAACCAGGGCCAATGCTGGAGCCCGTCGCGTCTGGGAACGCCTGCAGCAGGCCTCAATTTTTATCGACATCCTCCTCGCACCATCCCAGAGAACCATAATCGCTGACCGCGTTACCCTAAGGAGAATTTACTGTCCGGCATTTGCCACAACACTAACTAGCAGCGAACATCTGCAACTGAGCAAAGATCAGTTCGAATGGTTTGTCGATAAACCGGAAGAATTCTGCAAAGAGCATCTTCGCAAGGCAACCAGAACTATTACGGGCCCGACTTTCTGGGACAAAGCCGAACGGCAGACAACCGGGCCTGAAGAAGAAACTTCGCATGAAGTTTTACCAGCAGCCCAGGACAACCACGATTTCACCGGAGATGCTCCCCTCCGGTTCATTGAATCAATAAAGATCCTCCCCGAACCCCGTTTCCTTGATAGCACGATAGAAAAGCAATCAGAATTTGACCTGTTCATTGGTGCGATGGGCTTCGAGGAAAGAACCTGCGAAGCGGCGGCGGCGTTGGTGCAGCGAGGCGTCAAAGCCAGCCGAGCATTCTTGCTCGAGTTTGACATGTACTACAAAGCCACCGAGTTGCGAAGAGAAGCGTACGAATCACAACTTACCGACCTTGCGAAGGGCAAGCCCTTTCGGCCCATAAACGCGCCAGTTGGTACGCGCGATCCTTTGTTCGCACAGCGGTTGAGGCAAGCGCTCATCTCTGTGACGGGTGCACGGACACCCAGAATCCTGTTCGACTGCACGAGTTGCCCATCACTTACACTATCGAGGTGCCTCGGAGTGCTGCTTGAGTTTCCATGCGAGCTCACGGTTTTGTACTCTGAGGCTAAGGAATATTATCCGACCAGCGAAGAGTGGCAATCTGGGAAGCTCAAACGTAAGGGCGGACAAGTGGAGGGTCCTTTTTCCGGAGTCAGATTTGTTGAGAAACCGCCCCTGCTTCAGTCTGATGACACCGCCGAGAGACCGGTCTTATTGGCGTTATTTCCAACCGTCAACACAGAACGCACTAGCGGAGTTCTAACCGAGTTGGAACCAGCTAAACGCATATGGTTGTTCGGCCAACCCCACGACACTAACAGAAACTCATACCGGATATCGATGGCGCAATTTTTTGCTGCTCCGCTCATAATCCCGGGCGACCAGTGGACCCTAGTCTCGACATTTGACTATAGAGCCGCCATGAAGGTTTTGGCGGGGATCTACGTGCGCCATCGATCCGATTATCGTCTCGTAGTGATGCCTCACGGTAGCAAGATGCAAACCCTAGGTGCGAATCTTTTCGCTGCGGCACACGAATTGTCGATGGTATTTGCTGTTCCACAGAATTATGACCCAGACCGGTACTCTCGTGGATGCACCCAGGTATGGGCGATCCCCTTAGGCGAGACGCAATCCCTCGTAGCGAAGCTCAAACTGGGACAAGCGGTTGCCCTCTAAACCTTCTGCCGGGTGCCCCTCGATAAGAGCGAAGGCGTGGCCAAGGACAAAGATCTCCTGCGCGGTGCGCGAGCACCGGACGAACGGCTGGGCCGGCCGCCCGCGTCCAGCGGGCACTAGGAATCGGGCAACTCATAGTCGTTGCGCTTGGCAGGGTCCTGGGAGAAGTACTGTACGAACTCCCAGTCATTCCCCTCGGGATCGTAGAAGTAGACGCGCTTGCGGTGGGGGTGCGCGTTGGGGACGGTCGATTCCCCGTATCCTGCCGCCTTGAGCCTTTCGCGCAGCGACTCTACGTCATCCACCTCATAGGCGAGGTGGTTCACTCCGGGCTGGCCACTGTACGGCATCCAATGTCTCTCGGAATCTGCTTTCGCTTGACCCAAGGCAATGTAGGTGTCATTGGTGCCTACATGGACCCATCGTGTGCCGTCACGACTTTTGCCTTCGCCGCGCGCCCGAAACTCAGGAAAGGCTGTCTTCAAAAAACGGACCATCGCCTCGATGTCACGTACGCAGAGGTTGGCATGTTCAAGCCGGATTTCCATCGGACACCTCCCAGGCGTCCCCACACGAGCGAGGCGGCTACGGCGCCTCGATCAGCTCCATCTTTCCGTCGCGGGTGCGGTGCAAAACCATCACTCTGCCCTTGGGATCGCGAAAGACGAACACGTCGCGGTCGCGGAAGTGGGCTTCCTTGATGGCTTCTTCCAGTGTCATGGGACGGATGGCCACGGCATCATCGGAGCGCACCAGGTGGACCTCCGTGGACTTGGCCACTGCCGGGAATTTGTGCACCACCACCGGGACGCTGGTGGCTTCCGCGAGTCCGACGGCGGTCTGCAGCTTTTCCTGCGCCGCTTCGCCGTTCCACTTCTTATGCTCGTGGCGTTTCTTGCTGCGCCAGCGCGTTTTGTATTTGACGGCTTGCTTCTCCAGGTGTTCGAGCGCTGCGTTGACGGCAGCGGTCATGTCGCCGGCCTGCGCCAGGCCCACCAGAGTTCCGTTGCGTGGACTGATCGTGATCTCGGCCTTGTGGCGGTGCTTCTCCACCGCCAGGATCACCTTGGTATCGAATTTGTCACCGAGAATTTTGCGGATTTTGGCGAGGCCGGTTTCTACCGATTTGCGAATGGCGGGATTGATCTCATATTGCCTGCCGGTGTATTCCACGTTCATGAGCGCCCCTCCTGGGTTGCTTGCTGCCACGACCTGGGCACCGCCTCGGGAAGTCAGAAGTAAGAAGTTAGAATGCAGAATTAAAGGACTCTCGTGCCCTGCATGCCGTTGCCTCACCTCCGCGGTTTTACTTGTGCACTCTTACTTCTTACTTCTACATTCCGGTAGCCGGCGGGACGCCGGCGCTACTATTTCTTTACTCTGCGCTGGTGGGTGCTCGGGATGCGCATATCCTCCCGGTACTTCGCGACCGTGCGGCGAGTGACCTGGATGCCCTGCGACTGGAGGATGCGGGTGATCTGCTCGTCGGTCAACGGCCGGGTGGGGTCTTCTTCTTCGATGAGCTTTTTGACCCGGCGCTTCAGAATCAGCAGCGAAGTACTGCCGCCCTGCGGGCCGTTTACGCTCTCGCTGAAGAAGTAACGCAATTCGAATACGCCCTGTGGAGTGTGAGCGTACTTGCTGGCCACGGCGCGGCTCACGGTGGAGGGATGCACGCCGATTTCTTCGGCCACCTCCTTGATCATCATGGGTTTTAGCTGATCAATGCCTTTTTCCAGGAAGTCTTCCTGGCGGCTCACGATGGCATAGCAGACCTTGGTGATGGTCTGCTTGCGCTGTTCGATGTTCTTGATGAGCTGAATGGCGCTCTTGTAACGTTCCTTGACGTAATTGCGCGTATCTTTGTCGTTGGTATCGCGGCTCAACAGGCGTTTGTAAGCCGGGTTCAGGCGGAGCTGCGGGACGCCGTCTTCGTTCATCACTACCAGCCACTCGTCGCCGTGCTTCACGAAGGCCACGTCCGGCTCGATCAGCCGTGGCTGGGCTTTGTTGTAGCGCAGGCCGGGCCGGGGATCGAGCGTCTTGATGTACTCCAATGCCTGCGGCACAGCTTCAATGGGACGGCCGATGGCTTTGGCGATTTCTCTATGCTGCTTGTTTTGCAAAGCGCGCAGGTGTTGATCCACGATCGCAATCGCATCCGAGAGCACCTGGGCAGTAGCTTCCCCGTTGCCGTTCTTATGGACCGCGAGGTGCTGCTGGTGGTAGCGCAACTGATAAAGCAGGCACTCGCGCAGGTCGCGGCAGGCGACTCCCGGCGGATCCATCTGGCGCACCAGTTCGATGGCTTCATGGAGCTCGTCAAGGTTAAAGCTGGGCTGAAATGCTGGCCGGGGCGGGGGAGCAGGAGCCGGTTCCGGCGCCGGTGAAGCTGGAGCGACCGCAACCGCTGCCGGAGCGGGCGCAACAGCGGCCGCTATGGCGCTGCCCGCATCGTCTGAACCCTGATCCGCCTCGCCGCTCCAGTCGGAAGCCGGCTCGCTTCCGGTTTCGTCCATCGCCGTCTCAAGACCGAGGGCCGCAGCCTCCTTGACGACATTCTCTACGATTGTGGCATCGGCCTCGGGTGGGGCTGGCGGCGCAACCCCCAACAACTCCTCGTCGCTGGCGATCAGATATCCATCCTCGTTCAGGTTACCGATCACCAGTTCGGCGGCCTCGCGCACTTTGGGACTCGTGGGGAGGGCGCCCAGTTGCCAGGTGAGGTGGTCCGTCAGGTTACTGGGTTTGGAGAGGAAATTTTCGAACGACGGCCGTTCGATCTCTTCCATCTCGCCCTGGCTGCGGTAGCCGGGGTCGAGGTAGTCCTGGAAAAAGGAACCGAAATCGATCTCTTCGAACGGATCCTTCTTTTCGACGGCAGCAATGGGATTTTCTTCCGTCGCGGGACGTTCGCGGTCTTCCTCGCGGCGGGCGGCATCATCGAGCAGGGGAACGGCATCTTCCAGTTCCTCCAGGACCGGGTTCTCCACCATCTCCGCAGTAATCATGTCGCGGAGCTCAAGCTTGTTGAGCGCCAGGACGCTGACCATCTGCACGAGGCCAGGGGTGAGGATCTGCCTCTGCGTGACTTTCAGATGCAGCTTGGGTTGCAGCAACACCATGGTTCGACCTAAATCCTGTCGTCAGTCGTTAGCCGTTGGTCGTTAGCCGCTGGCTGGTTCGCTTTTCGGCCAACGGCCAAAGACCAACGGCCAACGACTGAATTCACACCAGCGAGAAGCTTTCGCCCAGGTACACTCGCCGCACTTCGGGGTCGCTGCCCAACTGCTCCGGCGTCCCTTGGCGGAAGATGCGTCCTTCATTAATGATGTACGCCCGGTCCGTGACCGAGAGCGTTTCACGCACGTTGTGATCCGTGATCAGAACACCGATCCCGCTGGCCTTCAGATCGCTGATGATCTTCTGCAGGTCGAGCACGGCGATCGGGTCGATCCCGGAAAACGGTTCGTCCAGCAAGATAAACGCCGGGCTGATGCACAAAGCGCGGGCAATTTCCACGCGCCGCCGCTCTCCGCCGGACAGCGCGTACCCGCGATTTTGCCGGATGTGCTCCAGTCCTAATTGATCGATCAGCTTCTCCATCTTTTCCCGGCGTTCATGCCAGGAAATGGGTTGCGCCTCCAGCACCGCGAGGATGTTTTCCTCCGCGGTCAGCTTGCGAAATACCGACGCTTCCTGGGGGAGATAACTGATGCCGTACTGGCGCGCCCGCACATACATGGGCACGTCTGTAATATCTTCATCGTCGATTAACACCCGGCCTGTATCAGGGGGTATCAGGCCAACAATGGTGTAGAAGGTGGTTGTCTTGCCGGCGCCGTTAGGTCCAAGCAAACCAACGACTTCGCCCTGCCCAACGCGAAGGCTTACTCCATTTACAACCCGGCGACCGCGGTACGACTTGCCGATCTCGTCGGTGGCCAGAGTACGCATTTATCGTGCCACTCGCGTTTGGGTGACGGTAGGGGATGAATCGCTTCCTTCAACCAGCACCCTATCATCGTGCCTAAAGAAAGTCAACGAAACCCCGGTAATCTTGCCATGTTCGGCATCAAAAATGCTAGGCGGACCTCCGGTCAGGACAAACTTGTCATCGGCGGCTGTATAGACGAGCTGATCCCCCGTCGCCCGGCGTTCGGGCTGGGTGATCACAATCTGCCTTTGCGCAACGATGCGATCGACTCTGCCGGCTCCCGCTGGCGACTGACTTGCGGTCGATTGATCTCGGGGCAGCAGGAACACGTCCATCTGGCTGGCGGTGATCGTGAGATCAGCGCCTTTCGCCTGCACTTCTCCCTCAAAGTGGACCTTGCGCTCGTTATCGGCATAGGCAAGTCGGGCCGAAGTAATGGTCACTGGCGTGGCCTTGCCGTTTTTGTCGATCTGGACCAGTACCGTGGAGACGGATTGGGTGGGTGATCCGCGGGCAAGCACGGAGCGGCGGTCGCGATCAAATTCAATCGAGGGCGCCTCGACCACGTTGGCGTTCTGCCACAGGCGGGCGTCCCCGGTGTACAGCGCAATGGCTGGGGTGTGGTGAGCGGTCATGGCGCGAGCCGTAACGTGGATGGGGTCGGACGAAGCCAAGAGCGCGCCGCCGGGCTGCGGCTTGAGGTCACTGTACGTGCTCTTGACGGCGCCTTCGGCAAAGCCATCACCGGTCGTGCGGTCGAGGCGCATGGCGCGAGCTGTGGTGGTCATGCCGCCGTCGACCACACGCGGTGAGCCCGTGAGTAACAGCATTTGGTCGGCGGGCGTGTAGCGGGCGCGATCCGCCCAGGCCTTGCGCTCGCCATCCACGTAGGCAAATCGTCCCTGCTGCACAATAGACTCAATCCCGCTGCCGCTACGGAAGGTTACATCAAGCTTGTTGCTGGTGCTGACTCGATCGGGTTGCCCGGGACGATTGGTTGGGTTGCTGGAAATGACGCGAGCATCAGGTGCACCGTGCACGGACGAAAGCTGGCCCAGATCATCAAAGCGAGCTTGGAACTTGCCAGCCGTAATCAATGTCTGCCCCGTGCCTGGAGTTGCAGGATGGATTGCAATTTGCGCGGCCCCGGAAGTTTCGGCGCGATCCAGGCGGCGCCCGGCCGCGAGGAAGAAGTCCACTACAGGTGCGGTCAGTTCTAGGTCCTGTGCAATCGCCGATCCCGTGACCGCCCTCTGATGTTGCACCAGCTTCACGTTCTCTCCCACGTGCGCCGTCGTCAATAGATTCTTTCCGGCGAAATTCAAGACCACCCAGCCGGCGTTGCCCTGCACGGGCTGAGGCCCGGCAGCCTCCATCTGGACATTCCCCGACAACGTGGCCGTGCGCAGCGCGTCTCGCCGCTCCGCCATGAGCAGTTGCAATTGCGCCGCTCGCGCCCGTGTAGGGTGCGCGCCTTGTGATTCGACCTGTACATCGCCGCTGGCCAACACTCGTTCCAGGGTGTTATCTGGGCGCAGGACAAGAGTGGCTCTGTCAGCCCCGGTTCGGTAAACCTCCCCTTGCAGTCGCGGATGTTCGAACATGACTACCCGCGGATTCTTGCTGATGGTCCCGCGGACCGCTGTCAGCCGCACTGGGGCCGGGCCGTTGACGACGACATTCACCTGCGACTGCAGGGTCAGCACGTTGTCTGCGGCAACATAGCTCGCTCCCACTGCCGATCCGGTGGCCTGCGGGATGCTGAACTCAATCTTCTCCTTGGTGGAGGCGTTCCCCGTCTTTTGATTGAACAGCAAACCGCTGGTCTTCAGGTGAATGGGATTTTTCAGCTCCTTGGGCGGGGCTTGATCCGGTTTGGTCAGGCCTTCGGGATTGGCTTCGAGGTCAATCTGCACTTCGCCTTTGGCGGTGACGTCGCCGGACTGCGGGTCGTATTCGAAATCCGCGCCGTAGATCTGGTCGAAGCGGCTGGAGTCGCGCCCGTACAGCGTGATGGTTACATCGTGCAACTCGGCACGCCCACCCTGCTTGAATTGGACCGCCTTGCTGGCCTGAATCTTGAAGAGGGTGCGTCCCTGTTCGGAGCGGGACACAGTGAAGCCCTGCGCACTCTGCTGGACCTCAATGCCGATCTTCCCGGGAACTTCCTGGAGCGCGTTGCGGCCTCGCCAGCGGGCATAGAAGTACACTCCGGCCACCACCAGGCTCAGGGCGATGGCGGCAAGAGCAAACCAGCGGCGCAGGCGGGAGACTTGGAGGGGCATCTGTCGACTAGTTTACTGGATGCTGGTAACCGGCTGTCAGTTGTCACGGCATGACGGTCAGGAAGAAGCCGGAGTCAGGTGCGACGCACCAGTGTACCGGTGATCATGTCGTGCAGCGCTTGCTTGCGTTCGGTGAAGCCCGCATGATGTAACCGATTAAGAGAATCATCGCGGATATGTACTTGGCAAAGTGGCGGCCGGTGGCGCGGGCGAACGAAATCCGGTTGCCCTGCAGATCGGTCACCTTCATGCTCAATGCCATCTTTCCCAGCGTGGCTTGTCGGGAGGAAGACTGCTCTGGACTAGGCTTGGCGGGGGATCTGGCGCTTCGGCGGCTTGCGAATAGTGGCCCGTTGGGATTCAAGAACTAACTCGCTTTTTTCCCCTCCGCATTCCCGGTGTCCTCTGCGTTCTTGCCCTTGAAGTCTCGAAGCGACAATTCCAATCCGCCGAATTCG
>WNFH01003777.1_pt1 | contig 10819 bp, 9 predicted proteins | sample 5400411 | NCBI WGS metagenome assembly WNFH01 (sample SAMN13153347, study PRJNA577476) | soil metagenome | isolation source: 200 cm saprolite under Douglas fir tree site 2 hole 3 | place: USA:California | collected 2015-04-18
TTGGCCAAGTCGTTGGCTCCCTTTTCGAGAATCCGTTTCAATTGCTCGCCTACATATGCTACACTAGTCATGGCAATGGTCCTTTCTGGCATGAGAGAGCTTTTAGAATCTACTCCTATCATGTCAGATCGACCCCTGTTTTGTCATCTTTTCCTTAAGTTGGTGCCAATGGGCGGAGGCAAGCTCGCGCCCCTACTAACCGCGCAGCAGGCTCCTCAAGGGACAGTAGGGGCGCGAGAGCCAGGCCACCCCTCCGCCCTGGTGGGGGGCTGCGCGAATATGTCCTGTGCAAAAATTTGAACTCTACCCATTGCAAGCTGCTGCATCTTGACCTTGCCCTGGTTTGTTGTATACTTAACTCGTAAATATGGCTTTTAACACGAGGGTTTCCACGTGCATGCACACCCGACTATTCAATCGATCATAGAAAAGGTAAACAACTGGGGGCGTTGGGGACCGGATGACGAACTAGGCACGTTGAACTACATCATGCCGGACAAGCGAGTACGTGCGGCACAGTTGGTGCGCCGCGGGGCTACGTTTTCCTTGTCACTACCACTCGACCGGTTTGGGCTTCAGCCTCCCATGGACCGGCGGCTGAATCCGCAACACATTATGCTGACATCTGGTTCCGACCTGTTAGCAGGGACGCAGCCTGGACACAAAGGTGGATTTGGCTATGCCGACGACATGATCATCATGGCACTGCAAGCAGCGACACACTGGAATGCCCTCTCTCATATGTTTTATGACTATCATATGTACAATAATCGCCACTGTAGCCTGGTGAGTTCGGAAGGTGCTGCGAAAACAGTATCACCGTCGCATCTGCATCAATTGTGTCGCGGGCCATCCTGTTAGATTTTCCGCGAGCGCTGAACATACCCTGGCTGCCCGAAGACCACCACATTACTATAGAAGAGATTGAGCACATCCTGTCACAGCAGAGTATCGGTATCGAGCCAGGCGACATTCTTTTGTTTCGAACTGGGCACATGGCTCGTTTCCGGTCATCTGGCGAGTGGAATGAATACACGTACACCAATGCACCTGGACCCTGCCTGGAGGTTCTCCCCTGGTTGCACGAACATCAGATCGCTGCGGTTGCGTCTGATACATGGGGATTTGAAGCGGTGCCTAGTAAAACACCCCTTTGGTTGCCGGTACATGCTGTCGGCATCGTCTACATGGGCCTCATGCTAGGAGAGAATTTCCTGCTGGATGAGTGGGCCAATGACTGCGCCGTAGACGAAGTGTATGAAGCTTTCATTTGCGCCGGCCCTATCCCGTTCTCGCGTGCGGTCGGCGCTCCGGTCAATCCTCTTGTTGTCAAATGATGATCGTCTCTGGTCTATGTCCTTCGGGGTGAAACAAGATAGAAATGGAAGAGGATCGTTCGTACGGGCGTGATGATGAGTTTTAACAAGCAAGATCGGGAATGATTTGTCACCCTGAGCGAAGCGAAGGGTCTGTCTCGATGGGCCGACAGATGCTTCGCTTCGCTCAGCATGACACTACCTGTTTTGGTCGTTAAATTTCATCATCACGCCCTCGTTCCCTTGTCGAGCGGCCCGCGGGGCGTGATGAATCACGCCCGTACGAAGGGCTTTCACCCCAGAGGAAAGAGATCCTCGTCTCACGCCCCTGGCCCTCGTGGCTCTTGTGCTTCTCCGTTTTGATACTTCTATTACGTCCCATTTCCAACATCTGTCCGCACGGGTGGGGATGTAGGATGATGGGTGCGGAAACCGCGGTATCTACTCATCGCTTGACCCCGCCGATGGTGTAGATGTTAGACTGGTCAAGCTACAACCCCTTTCGCGAACGTTGGAAATTTCTAGATCAAAGCGATGCAACTTGCTGCGTAGCGACGAAAGCGCACGACGGATGGACCTCAATTCCTGTTGCCCTGTCCCACGGGTTTGCGCCTCCTGTAAACGTTGGCGCGAGCGTGCGATGGAGGCTGAGGTAACAGTGTGTGAGGAAATATGAGATAGCAACACCTCATAAGGACAGTAGTGCGGAAAAGACTCCAGAATGGGCACAAGCACGCTCATCTCATTCACACTGAATTGCTGCTCCATAATTAGCGTAGGTCCATCGGAGAGAAGAGACAACGTACGTGTCTCCAGATTTAAGGCCAGCATTTGATCTGTTGATAGCAAGCCCGGCAAAGAAAGATGAATAATTTTGGTCTCCATATTTTTGTGTTGTCTTAGGTGAGTGGGGTAAGTCTTCTGCATATAGCTTCCTTTCTCTTTACTCAGAAGACGAGTATCGAATGGGCGCGGAAAGAACACTACTGGAGTGCCTGTGCACAAGACGAATATAAAATGGACACGAAAAGGATACTACTAATCCTTGGTGATGCTTCTCTGGAGCATGAGTCTTTGAGCGCTATCAGAGCTTTCACCACCATCAATGCAGGACTAATATCCAGCATATCTAGAACATTTTTCCTACAAAAGCTTGAAGGCACAAAGCGAGAAGGCAAGAATAGCCAACAGATTGCTTTTGAAAGAATCCTTTCCATCTGAGAATAACGCCTTTGATATAGTAAATTGGTGTTTGACAATGTTTAGATGCTGTTACGAATAAAACTCTCAGGTATACATTACTATACTAACCAATGGTGCTGGTTGAGAAGTCATGAAGATCGTTCTTCTAAAGAGGGACCCATTCTCAGCAGAACGGAGCGGAACTTGAAAGGGCTCTTGGACATGTTACGCGTGCATATTGGCTGTTTGGGTCACCATCTGATGAACTCGATCCTTCCTTAGACCAGCTTTAGTCGAATCGCGCCATCGATAGTACTGCGATGCACGCCAGGGAGATATATTGCATCAAAAACATCTAGATGGCGCCAAACCTATGTAATTTCCTCTCCCAGCCTATATATATCATAGAAATTGCATAATGTACAGCAAACAAGCAAGCATGCAAAAGCAAGTTGATAGAGAAATGACACGATCTATACGAGGAAGCTACTACCCAGGGCCGCTTCTCAAGGCGTACCAGCCACCTTCTATCCGAACAATGCGACTATCATAGCCGTATTAAATAGGCTATTAATCCTCGTATTCTCGGCCATCACTATCTGCAAAGTCGGTCATCGATACTCACAAAGCTAGCCATCAACTAGCGACTTTCACTCTATTATTGGGTATACTTTTGCTTGGATAGTAAAAAAAGACAAACCTTGTAGTCCGAGTGTTCTCTGTATTTTCCTCTTTACAGAGACAATAATGCAAAACCAGCACCAATCACCAAGTGTAAGTGGGTGTTGCCATGCTTATAGAACCGCGTCCCTGTCGTGCATCACGGTAGTACATCTGTTTCTGTAGTAAGTACAGGAGCCGCAATTCCAGCCAGGAGAGCCATTTTGATTACCGTTGCGCGTCCTCTTTTGGGGGCTGAGGAGGATGCTGCTATTCTTCGAGTCCTCGCATCGGGACAGCTCGCGCAAGGAGAGCAGGTCGCGATTTTTGAGGGGCGTTTTGCCGAGCTATGCCAAGTGCAAGAGGCTGTCGCTGTTTCCTCAGGGACTGCTGCGCTTTACCTGGCGTTACTTGCGCATAATATTGGTCGCGGTGACGAAGTGATCACGACTGCTTTTAGTTTTGCTGCCACCGCCAATGTCATCCTGCTCGTTGGGGCCACGCCTGTGTTTGTGGATATCGAGCCAGACACCTACACGATAGATCCCATCCAGGTAGAGACAGCTCTTACTCGCCGCACGAAAGCAGTCATACCGGTGCATCTGTATGGTCACCCGTGTGATATGAATCGCCTGGGGCAACTTGCAGAGGCGTATTCTCTTGTGCTTATCGAAAACGCATCCGAGGCGCATGCAGCCGCGATAGACGGAAGGCCTGTGGGGAGTTTTGGGACGGGATGTTTCTCGTTCTATGCAACCAGGAACATGACAACCGGTGAAGGAGGGATGGTCACGACCAGTGATCCCGCCATCGCTGAACGGGTGAGACTTTTGCGCAACCAGGGGCAAGAAGCATGCTACTACCATATAGCTCTGGGGTACAACCTGCGTATAACGGAACTGCAAGCGGCCATTGGCATCGCCCAAATGGTGAAGCTGGAGTACTTTACAGAGCGGCGCATTGCCAACGCAGCATTCTTGACGGAACACCTCACAGGGGCAGTGCAGACCCCGGTAGTGCGTCCTAGGTGTCGTCACGTTTACCATCAATATACCATCAGAGTCCCTTCAGGTCGCAACGAATGGGCGGACAAGTTGCGTGCACAGGGAATTGAGACGGTGGTTCGATTTCCTATTCCAATTCATCAGCAACCTTTTTATCGGCGTATGTCCTCTCTGTTTCGCGTCTTAAGCCCTGGTAGAAGGTCAAGGGTGAAAGGTGGGAACCCTTCTGCGCGCCTGCCTGCAACGGAGAGTGCTGCGGAGCAGGTATTGTCGCTCCCTGTGCATCCGGCCCTGAGCGAGGAGGATCTCTCAACGATTGTAAGGGAGGTAATGGTTCTATGCGAGTGAGAATTGCCGTGGTCAATTTTACGATTTTTGCTTGTAAGGATAAGGGATAAGGATGATCGTGCATCGAGGAGCAACGTCACATATGCAGATACCCCTTGTAGATCTGCGCTCACAATACCAGATGATTAAGCACGAGGTCACAGCGGCCTTTGAAGAAGTACTGGAGAACATGCAGCTTTTTCTCGGCCCACAGGTGCAGGCGTTCGAGCGAGAATTTGCGATGTATTGCGGATGCCATCATGGGGTAGGCATGGCTTCGGGGACCGATGCTCTCGCCCTGGCCCTTCGTGCCTGTGGCATTGGTCAAGGGGATGAAGTCATCACAGTGTCCAACACGTTTATCGCTACTGTCGAGGCGATCGCTGTGGTGGGAGCAAGGCCCGTCTTTGTAGATATCGATCCAGATACCTATACCATGGATTGGCGGCAACTCGACCAGGTACTCACTCCCCGTACACGTGCTCTGCTCCCTGTCCATTTGTATGGTCATCCCGTAGAAATGCGACCTGTGCTGGATTTTGCACATATGCACGGGTTACGTGTGATCGAGGATGCTTCTCAGGCACACGGTGCCACCTGTCAGGGACGGCGGGTTGGCAGCTTTGGTGATATCGGCTGTTTTAGCCTCTACTACAGTAAGAATCTGGGAGCGTATGGAGAAGCGGGGATTTGTGTAACCAATGATCATGACCTTGCAGAGAACCTCCGTACGTTGCGTGATCACGGCTCGCGTATACGCTACCGGCATGAGGTCTTGGGGGTCAATGCCCGCTTGGATGAGTTACAGGCAGCGGTGTTGCGTGTCAAGTTGCGCTACCTCGATCAATGGAATGCCGCTCGCCAGGAGCACGCGCAGGTCTATACAGAGCAACTTCGAGAGGTGGGCGTGGAGGTGCCACTCGTTCAACCATGGGGAACACATGTTTATTGTTACTATGTTGTCCAGGTGCAGGAACGCGATCAGGTCCGTGAAGTCTTAGAGCAAAAGGGGATAGCAACGGGTATCCACTATCCGATCCCTATTCATTTGCAACCAGCATGCGCCCACTATGGTTATGTGCGTGGCATGCTTCCGGTGACGGAGACTTTGTCAGAGCGGATCGTCTCCTTACCTATGTACCCAGAACTGACCGCTGAACAGAGGCAGTTAGTTATCGATGCCGTCAGGAAAAGCATTGTGTTGGAAGCGACAACTTTCTAGCTACCCACACAATCGAAACTCCTGGTTGGAGCAGGTGCAGGGAGGCACATGATAAGCATGACCGATTTACGTTTCGGTGTCATTGGTTGGGGATATTGGGGGCCAAAAATTGCCCGTAATCTGAATAGTTTGCCGCATGCTACGGTAACGATGGTAGCAGATACAGACATTCATCGCCTAGCATTGCTGGCAATCAACCAACCATCGGTAAAGACCACGACGCAACCAGAGGATATATTTCGTTCCGATGTCGATGGGGTGGTCATTGCCACGCCTGTACGAACGCACTATCAACTTGCCAAAGCTGCCTTATTGCATGGCAAACATGTGCTGGTCGAGAAGCCACTCACAGCCAACGTCGCAGAGGCCGAAGAACTGGTGGTACTGGCGGAAGAACCCCGGCGCATTCTTATGGTGGGACATACGTTTGAATATAATCCCGCTGTCAATGAGTTGCGCAAACTTGTGCAGAGTGGAGACCTGGGAAAAATCTACTGCATCGAAGCGGAACGGGTGAATCTCGGACTATTTCGTAGCGATATTAACGTAATTTGGGATCTTGCTCCGCATGATATATCGATATTGCTCTATCTCCTGGGTAAAAAACCAGAGCGCATCAAAGTGCAGGCCTATGCCCATCTGCAGCCGTACATCCACGATATTGCCCATCTCGATCTTGAATTTGCGGAAAGGATGACCGCCCATATTCATGTAAGCTGGCTCCATCCCTGTAAAATTCGCCGCGTTACTGTCATTGGTGATACACGAATGGTCGTCTATGACGATACCAATCCAGCGGAAATGCTCAAGATTTACAACAAAGGGGCTGATATTTACGCCGACCCCGTAGTTTCCTACCGTTTTGGCGAGATCACTATTCCGCATATTGATTGGATTGAGCCGCTGCGGCTTGAGTGTGAAGATTTTGCAAATGCAATTCGTCTGGGAACACAACCACGCGCCCATGGTGGTGTTGGTCTGGCAGTGGTACAGGTGTTAGCTGCAGCACAGGAGGCGCTGGAGAAGCAGGTAACGATGTCGAAACAAGGAGCGCAATAATGACACATATTCTTTATATCACACCCTATTATCCCCCGGAAAAAGCCGTTGCGGCAATCTGCATCAGTGAGTTTACTACACGCCTGGTGAAGCGAGGATATGAAGTGACGGTGCTGACCACTGTCCCAAATCATCCCACTGGTATCGTTCCCCGCGAATATCGTGGTCGCGCCATTCAAGAGGAGATGCGCGATGGGGTGCGCGTCGTTCGCGTATGGAGCTACGTTAGCCCTAATAAAGGCTTCTTTCGCCGTATTCTGGCTCAGTTTTCCTTTGCATGTTTGGCCCCTTTGCTCGGAGAAAAAGCGGTTGGTCGTCCAGATGTGATTATAGTTGAGTCACCACCCTTGTTCGATGCCATTGCCGGGCGCGTGTTGGCACGGCTTAAGCGTTGTCCCTTTATTTTTACAGTCTCTGATATCTGGCCCGAGTCGGCGGTCCAGTTGGGCGCATTGCGTAACCGCCTGTTGATTCGCCTCTCTGAATGGCTGGAATGGTCAACGTATCAGCGAGCCAGTGTGGTCTGGGTTGTCACAGAGGGGATTCGTAATACCCTCATCCAACGCGGGCTTTCCCCAGACCATATGTTCTTATTGACTTACGGAGTCGATACCGCCACGTTTCGCCCGCTACCACAAGCAGAGGCCCGCGCCAAGCTCGGCTGGGACAATCGGTTTACTGTTCTCTACGCAGGTACACATGGGCTTTCACACGGACTGACAACCATACTCGAAGCAGCGGAGCAAATACGGGATCGTGATGATATACGCTTTGTTTTAGTTGGAGAGGGTGCAGAGAAGGCAGATTTGATGGTAGAAGCACAGAGACGCAACCTCACAAATGTTACGTTTCTGGACCCCCTGCCACACGACCAGGTACCACAGCTTTTGGCTGCTGCTGATGTATGCCTGGCACATGCACGTAGAGTGCCACTATTTAAAGGTATGTTACCCATTAAAGTGTTCGAAGCGATGGCCTGTGCTCGCCCCATTTTATTAGCAGTGGATGGTGAAGCTCGCCGACTCGCAGAGCAGGAGGTAGGTGCGGCCATCTATGTGGAACCAGAGAATCCTACCGCACTTGCCTCTGCAATCCTCAACCTGCGTGAGCACCCTGATCGGACTGAGGCATTAGGACAGCGAGGACGTGCATGCGTGGAGGCACGATTTGATTATGATCAGCTAGCAGCAGCACTTGACGCACATATTGCGATGCTGCTTGGAAAGAAAGGATCTACCTCCAGGTCGATGACGCCCGCAGAGGTAAATGCAATGACAGAGAAGGGCTAGCTGTGTCGACGAAAGAACCATTGAAGGTTCGAGATACTCATGTATATCGATGTATTGGAAAGCAAGTAAGATCGTAAGCGAAGAGAAGGGAGACCTATCATGCATCCTTATCTTGAGCATGAGACGCCCATAGTGTCCCCATGGTATGTGGAGCCGCCAACAGAGTTACCCGTCTCGCCGCTCTATCTCTGCTGGCACACGGGGATGGACCTCACCTTTGCGCTTTGCGGCATAGCAGTGCTACTCCTGATCCTGTCTGTTCTAGCACTACTGATCTATCTTGACTCGCCAGGCCCTATTTTCTACAGCCAGGAGCGACTGGGATATCGGGGGAAGAAGTTTTATATGTACAAATTTCGCTCTATGCATACTGATGCAGAGCATGCAGGACATGCAATGTGGGCCGCCAAAGACGATGCACGAATCACACGAGTCGGACGCTTCATGCGTGCGATACACCTGGATGAGTTGCCGCAGGTCTTCAATATTTTGCGCGGTGAGATGAGCCTGATAGGACCACGACCAGAGCGGGAAGAATTCGCCTCTGAATTGGAAAAGGCCAACCCGCTTTACCGCTATCGCTTGGCGGCCAAGCCTGGGCTGACTGGCTGGACACAGGTGAACTATGGCTATGGGAGTACGAGCCAGGAAGAGCTGATAAAGCTGCAATACGATCTCTATTACATAGAACATCAATCATTTGTACTCGATGTCTTGATTCTTTTGAAGACGATTGTGGAGGTATTGCGCCACCGTGGAAAATAATAGTGTCATCACCCAAAAGAGAAAAAGTGAGGAGCTTCCTCGCACAACATTTCTCCCGTTTGCTCTACCGCATATCACCCAGGCAGAGATCGACGAGGTAGTAGATACTCTGCGCTCCGGGTGGTTAACTACGGGCCCTAAGACGAAGCGCTTTGAGCGTGAGTTTGCCGAGCGAGTTGGTGCACCTCATGCACTGGCCGTCAACTCTGCTACTGCTGCGATGCACCTGGCCCTTGATGCGATTGGCTTGCAACCTGGTGATGAGGTGATAGTGCCCGTCTACACGTTCACGGCCACCGCTGGGGTCGTTGTGTACTTCCGCGCGCAGCCAGTTTTTGTCGATGTTGATCCTATCACTTGCAATCTTGACCCTGCTCAACTGGAAAAGCGTATCACGTCGCGTACACGGGCGATCATGGTGGTACACATCGCTGGATTACCTGCCGAGATGGATGCCATCCTTGCCATTGCCCGAGCACATGGCTTGCCTGTGATAGAAGACGCCGCCCATGCCTTTCCTGCGAAATACAGAGGTCGGATGATCGGGTCTATCAGCGATCTGACCGCATTCAGCTTTTACGCGACAAAGACATTGTCGACTGGTGAGGGCGGTATGCTCACTACCGCCAATCCTGAGTATACAGAGCGTGCTGCAATTATGACCCTTCACGGCATCAGCCGCGATGCGTGGAAGCGCTATAGTGCCGGGGGGTCCTGGTACTATGAGGTGTTGCAAGCGGGCTACAAATATAACATGACCGACCTCGCCGCGGCTATTGGCTTACATCAATTGGCTCGCAGTGAGTGGTTGTTGGAACGGCGCCGAGCAATTGCGCAACGCTACACAGAAGCATTTTCACAATGGCCTGAGGTCGAGACTCCACCCACTCCAGCGCATGTAGTGCATGCCTGGCATCTGTATATATTGCGGTTGCGCTTAGAACGTCTTACGATTACTCGTGATGCATTTATTCAGGCGCTTACGAAAGCACATATTGGTACGAGTGTGCATTTTATCCCACTTCACTTGCATCCTTTCTATCGCGACACATATCACTTAGTTGCCGATGACTTTCCGGCAGCTCTACATGCCTATCAAAGGGCGGTCTCGTTGCCAATATATCCAAGCATGACTGATGAGGATGTAGAAGATGTGATTGCAGCAGTTGAACAGGTTATCAGAACGCATAAAAAATGAAGCAGGCGAATCTAGCGCAGCTAGATTCGCTCGTTAGCGAGGAGGAACAGAGCATGACGCTTGAACAATACTGGACCATATTGGTAAAGCAATGGAAGCTGATCGTCATCTGCTTCTTGATAGCAGGATTGGGGGCACTTTTTGCTAGTAGACTCATGACCCCGCTCTACCAGTCAACAGTACTTGTACAGATTGCTTTTCGTTCGGGAAGCAGTCAATCAGACTACTACAGCGGTTTGCTCGCAAGCGACCAACTCGTTCAGACGGAGGCGGTCTTGGCGACTAGCGATCCGGTGCTTCGTGAGGTTGCCGCGCATTATCGAGGTCTGACGGTTGAGCAACTCTCGAAAGAAGTGACAGCGATGCCCAGAGTCGGTACGCAACTTTTTGAGATTGATGTATTGAATCCAAGCCCAACACGGGCGGCAGCACTGGCAAACGATATTGCCACGACGTTGATCAAACAGCAACTCCAGATGATGGAGCAAGCGGGAGCACAGAGTGGTAGTTTTCTACTCATAGTCCAGTCTGCGCACCCTGCCTTAAACCCCGTGCAACCCAATATACTCCTCAATACCGGCGCTGGACTATTGACCGGCCTGTTTCTGGGCATATTGCTGGCGGTGCTGTTTGAGCGGTTAGATACCCGCATTCGTACTCCAGAGGCTCTCACCCAATTGCTGGACTGGCCGGTTCTGGCTACAATCTGGCAAGCAGAGCCTAAAGAAGAGCTTGTTAACCTGACAGGACGCAATGCCAACGTCGAGTCCTATCGTATTTTGCGTACAAATATTGGG
>WNFH01003779.1_pt1 | contig 10815 bp, 6 predicted proteins | sample 5400411 | NCBI WGS metagenome assembly WNFH01 (sample SAMN13153347, study PRJNA577476) | soil metagenome | isolation source: 200 cm saprolite under Douglas fir tree site 2 hole 3 | place: USA:California | collected 2015-04-18
CGTGCGTGTAAACGATGTCGTTGGTGAGCCGGGACACTACCTCGCCCCGCTGCTTTTCCGGCACGAGGTCCAGAAAGAGCGGGAGCGCGTTAGCCGTCTGGGTGCCGTTCGAGTAAACGCCTTTGTTTGAATCGAAGAAGGTTTTGTTGAAAGCCTCTTTGATCTCCGTGGCGAGTTGCGAATAGGCCTGGGCGTCACTCGAGTTGCCGAGAATTGCCGCCATCTTCGAGAGCAGCAGGACGTCGTAATAGTAGTACGACGCCGAGACGAGTTCCCCGGGCGTAGGCTCCACGAATACCCAGTCGCCGTAATAGCTGAAGCGAAGGATGTGGTCCGGGGCGCGGCTGCGGAGGAACTCGACGTACTTCTTCAGGCCGTAGTATTGCTCCTCCAGGATGCGGCGGTCGCCGTATTGCTCCCACATGTACCAACAGAGCAGCGGGTAGGCCGTGCCCCAGGCGGGGTCGGCGGGGCGGCTGCCGTAGCGGTGCGGGACGGTGTCCGTCACCGTGCCATCCGGGCCCTGGATGTCGCGGATGTCGCGGATGAAATTCGTGTAGAAGGCGGCCATGTCGAAATTCATCATGGCCTCCTCCCCGGTCACCTGGGCGTCGCCCATCCAGCCCTGGCGCTCGTTGCGCTGGTCACAATCCGTCGGGATGCTGTGGAGGTTGGTGAGCTGGGACCAGCGGATGAGCTTCTGGACCTGGTTCAAAATCTGCTTGGAGGCGACGAAGCTGCCCGTGGTCTCGACCGCCGTGTGGACGACGCGCCCGCGCAGAGAATCGAGGCTGGGCGCGCCGGGATATCCCGTCACTTCGACGTAACGAAAGCCGTGGTAGGTAAAGCGCGGCTCGTAAACCTCGAGGCCGTCGCCCCGCAGGGTGTAAATGTCCCGCGATTTCGCCTCGCGAATATTTTCGCGGTTGATCATGCCGTTGTCGTACACGAGCTCGCTGAACCGCATCGTGACCGAGGAGCCGCGCGGCCCGCGCACGCGGAGCTGGGCCCAGCCGGAAAAGTTCTGCCCCATGTCAAAGACATAGACGCCCGGCTGAGGGTTCGTCATCCCGACAGGCACAATCGTATCCACCACCTGGATCGGCGGCATCATTTCCGCCGAGAGCACGCCTCCCGGAGACTTGACGACTTGCGCCGCGCTCCAGGCGGAATCGTCGAAGCCCGGCTGGTCCCAGCCCGGCATCTCGAGGCGCGCGTCATACACCTCGCCGTCCCAGACGCTCTCGTTCACAATCGGCCCGTTCTTCGCTTTCCACGCCGGGCTGCTCAAGACGCTCAGGCGCCTGCCGCCCGCAAGCTCGATGTTGATCTGGAGCAGCAGCGCGCGCGACTTGAACCAGGCCTCACCGAGCATCACGCCCACGGCGTTCGAGCCGCGCTTGAGGTAAGAAGTGATGTCGTACGTCGTATAGAGCGCCCTTTTGTCGAAGGTCGTCCAGCCCGGGTCGAGGACGCTCGAGCCGACCTTGGCGCCGTTGACGTGCAACTCGGAGTAGCCGAGCCCGCAGATGTAGGCGCGGGCGCGCACGATGGCGTCCGGCACCTGGAATTCTGTGCGGAGCTGACTCGCCCCGCCAATCCACTGGCCCTTCCAGTCGCCGGGCGTAAGCAGGCCCATATCGAACTGCGCGGGCCGGCTGTACGGGCTGGCGTTGCCGTCTTTGTCCCAGTAGCGCACTTTCCAGTAATACGCGCGGCCGCTCTCGAGCGGCTTTCCGGCATAGGCCACCTGGGTCGAATCGTCGGACGCAGTCTTGCCGCTATCCCACTGGTCGCCTTTATCCTGGGCGAGCGCGTCGAGGCGCGTGGCAACGAGCACCTCGTAGGCCGACTGTTTCTGCCCGCGCTCGCCGTGCTCGAGCACCCACGAAAGGCGCGGCCGGGCGACGTCAATGCCGAGCGGGTCCGAAAGGTACTCGCACTTCAGCTTTCTCGGAGCGGCAGGCCCGCCCTGCCCCGAAGCGGGCACGAACGCCCATCCCATGAAAGCCAGCGTGACGCTTGCTAGAAAAACCAGGCGGAGAGATCTGCTTGGTTGACGCATGGAGTTTCCTCTCAGGGCGATCTTGACGATCGGCCCGCGAATCGAGGCGGACGAAAAGTCCGCCGCTACGAAGATATTTCCTTCCACCGGTCGCGGAAGGGTTTGGGCGCGAGGGCGGGAAAGTCCCGGCCCTCCGTCCAGCGCGAGAGCGGAAACTTCGAAAACCGCGGCACCCAGCCTTGCCGCGCGAAGACCTTCTGGCCAACGCGCGCGAGCCGCGCGGCCAGAGCGTACCGGCGAGGGCCCTTCATCAGCCAGGCCCAGAGCCGCAATGCCGTCCGCTCGCTGACGGGCGAGTCCTTGGGTTGCGGCGCCCGGGTCTGCTCCTGCGCCTTGCTGCGCAGGTGGAGCAGCAGGTCCGGAATATTGATCTTCACGGGGCAGACCTCGCGACAGGCGCCGCAAAGCGTCGAGGCGAAGGGCAGCTCGCGCCCCTGCTCGATGCCGGTGAACTCAGGCGTCACCAGCGCGCCGATGGGCCCGCTGTAAACCCAGCCGTAGGCGTGCCCTCCGATCTTCCGGTAAACGGGGCAGGCGTTCAGGCAGGCGCCGCAGCGGATGCAGAAGAGCGCCTCGCGCATCTTGGGGTCGGCCAGGGTCGCGACGCGGCCGTTGTCCACGAGCACGACGTGCAGCTCCTCGGGGCCGTCCTCGCCCGGCCGCCGCGGGCCGGTGAGCAGGGAAGTGTAAACGGTCAGCTTCTGTCCCGTCGCGGAGCGCCCGAGCAGGCGCAGGAATATTCCGAGGTCCGCAAAGCGCGGGATGATTTTCTCGATGCCGACGAGCGCCACCTGGACGCGCGGGGCGGTGGTGCAGAATCGGATATTGCCTTCGTTCTCGATGACGACGACGGTGCCGGTCTCGGCGACCGCGAAGTTGGCGCCGCTCAGCCCCATGCCCGCCTGGGCAAACATCTCGCGCAGGGCGCGCCGCGCCACGGCCGTCAGCCGCTCGGGATCGTCGGTGCGCTCGGCGTGCAGGTGGGCGGTGAAAAGCTCTGAAACATCGTGCCGGGTCTTGTGGATGGCCGGAGCGACGATGTGGCCCGGGCGCTCCCCCGCGAGTTGCAGGATGAACTCGCCCATGTCCGTCTCGACGCCGCGAATCCCGCGCGCCGCAAGGGCGTGAGTGAGTTCGATCTCTTCGCTCACCATCGTCTTCGCTTTCACCACCTCGCGAGCTCCGGCGCGGCCGGCGATGTCGCACACAACCCGGCACGCCTCTTCGCCGTTCGCCGCCCAGTGGACCTTTCCGCCGAGTCCTTCCACGTTGTCGGCGAACTGCGCGAGGTAATAATCGAGGTGCTCGATCACGTCATGCTTGATGGCGCGGGCGCGGTCGCGCAGCAACTCCCAGCCCGGGACCTCGCTCGCGGCCTCAAGCCGGCCGGCGAACAGGCGGAGGGTCGAAGAGCGATAGGCTTCCTGGAGGTGCGCGTCCCCCAGCGCCGAAACGGCGCGAGTGTGGATCTCACGGCTGTGGACTCCCGTCTCGCTCATTGTGATTTCGCCGCCAGGCCAGCTCGCGTCAGCGATTTCGCCTGGCGCGCGCCTGCCGGGCTGCTACTCCCGCTTCGCCAGCAGTTCGGCCAAGTGCATTGTCCGCACAGGCAGGCCTTGCCGGTGGGCCAGCCCGGCAAGATGCATCAAGCACCCCGAATCGTTTGCCACCAGGACTTCGGCGCCGGCGCGCTTCGCGGCGTTCAATTTGTCCTCGCCCATGGCTACGGAGACTTCCGGGAACTTTACGGAAAACGTCCCGCCGAACCCGCAGCAGAGCCTGTAGTCGTCGAGCTCGACGAATTCGACGCCGCGCACGGCCCTGATCAGCTTTCGGGGCTCCTCGCCGACGCCCAGCTCGCGCAGGAGGTGGCAGGAATCGTGGTAGCTCACGCGCCCGCGGAAACTCGCGCCAACGTCTTCCACTTTCAAGACCTTGACCAGGAATTCGGAAAACTCGTAGAAACGCCGCGCCAGGCTCTCGGCCTTCTTCAGCCGCTCGGGGTCGTCCACAAAAAGCTCGGGGTAGAAGACGCGCACCATGGTGGCGCAGGAGCCCGACGGGGCCACGACGAATTCGGCGTCGTCGAAGAGGTCGAGGACGCGTGCGGCGACCTCGCGCGTTTCCTGCCGGTAGCCCGTGTTGAAGGCGGGCTGGCCGCAGCAGGTCTGCGCCGGGTTGAAGGTGACCTCGACGCCCAGCCGCCGCAAGACTTCCACCGCGCATTCGCCGACCATCGGAAAAAACTGGTCGGCCAGGCAGGTGATGAAGAGCGCGACTCGTGGAGGTTTCGCTGCCATAACGTCGGAGGCTTGGATCTCGTTTGCTTCGGCGGCCGCCGGCTTCGACCGCGGCCTACTGGGCCGTGTAACCGCCGTCCACCATCAGGGACGCGGCCGTGACGTAAGAAGCATCGTCCGACACCAGGAAAAGGATGACCGAAGCGACTTCGCGCGGCTGGCCCACTCGGTTGAGGAAAGCTTTGGCGCCCTCTTCCGCATTGAACTGCTCGAGACTCATCCCGACTTTTTCCATGTGCCGGAGGGAAGCGGGCGTGAGGATGGTACCGGGACAGACGCAGTTCACGCGGATCTTGTCCGGGCCGAGGTCCATTGCCATGTTGCGCGTCATCTGGATGATGGCCGCTTTCGTCGAGCTGTAAGCGAAGAAATTCGGCTGGGCGACGAATCCGGAAATGGAGCCCAAGTTGACGATGGCGCCGCCGCCGCTCTTCTTCATCTGCTCGACGGCGAATTTCGTGACCAGCGCAGTGCCCATCACGTTGATGCCGAGCGACCGCTGCCATTCTTCGACCGTGGCCTCGAAGCCTTTGAGCACGAAGGTGGCGGCGTCGTTCACCAGGACGTCAATCCGGCCGAAAGTCTTGACGGCCTCGTCCGAAATCTTCTGCGCGTCTTTCTCTTTCGAGATATCCGCTTGAACGAAGTGGGCTGAGCCGCCCTTGTCGCGGATTTTGCGGACCGTCGCTTCCCCTCCCTTCGGGTCAACGTCGGCGACGACGACTTTGGCGCCCTCTTCGCCGAAAAGCTCGGCCGTGGCCTGTCCGATCCCGGAAGCTGCCCCCGTCACGATGGCGACTTTGTTTTTGAGCCTCATGCGTCCACCTCCCAGTCCTTAAGCCACTTTGCCGCCCGGAAAACGCGCGAGCACCTCCGGGTCATAGAGCGGAATGATGACGTCGGCCTCCTGCCGGAGCCGCTTGTAAGCGTGCATGCACTCGGGGAGGCTCTCCATAACCCCCAGAGGATGGTTGCCCTCGATGTTTCCGTACTTGAAGCAGCAGTCGGTCACCGCCACGCGGCCCGCCTTAGCCGTCTCAATCACGTAGGCCATCGAGGAGCGGTGGTGAGTGCCCACCCAGACGGCTCTGAGGCCGGGGAAAATTTCATCTTCGTCCTGGAGCAGGCAGAGCTTCTCGGGGGCCTCGAGGGTCAGGTAGGCCAGGACGTCATCAGGGATGCGCAGCTTGCGCGGGACATGCATCTCATAAGTCGGCGCGTGGAAGTCCTCCACCCAGCCGCGGCGGGAGATGCAGACCTGAGCTTTCTTGAAGATCGGGATGCCGCCGACGGCGTAGGCCTGAAGTGGCGTAATCAGGACGCGGTCAACGTCCGCGGGCGCCACACCCACGCGGCCGAGCGCGGCTTCCGGCGCTTCTTCGGGACGGCGCAGGAGCGCTCCACGCTCGCCAAACGTGGCCTTCCAGCGCGTGTTGAGGGCGCCGAGGTCGCGCGGCGGGCCGGTGTTGATCACAGCGACCTTGCCTTCCCCGCGGATGAGCACCATGTAGAAGAAAAGCTCTTCCCAGTCGTCCCAGTGCGCCATCCAATAGACTTCCGGACCGCGCACCTGGCACTGGCCCATTTTGAGGACGTCAACCTGATACGGCATGGCGCAACTCTTAAGCGGCCAACCCTACTGAAATCCGCGACAGAGGTCAAGAGCCGCGCATAAACCCGGGACGGGGGCGCGGGACCGGGTGGCGTTTGGCGGCCTCTCCGGGCGGCGGGGGCGGGCACCCGTCCCGTGATAAAATCTGAAAGAATCCTCCATGGCGATTCGCGAGCGCATTGCGACGGTCTTCCGGCTTTTTTTGCTTTTCACGGTCCTGGTGGCCATCGGACTGATCAGCACCATCACCACGATCCGGCTGGCCATCCATGGCCATCAGGAAATCATGCCGAACCTGGTGGGGATGCGCCTCGAGTTGGCCGACCGGGTTTTGAGCGCCCGGGGACTCGAACTGAAAGTTGAAGATAAGCTATTCAGCACGCAGTACGGAGCGAACCAGATCGTTTCGCAGATGCCGCCGCCGGGGACGAAACTCAAGATGGGCCAGCACGTCCACGTGCTCGTGAGCCTGGGGCCACCGCGGGTCGCCGTTCCGAACCTGATGGGCGGGAGCCTGCGCGCCGCGCGCATCAATGCCATCCAGCGGGGAATGACCCTGGGCGACGTCGCGGCCGTCCACTGGACGGGCATCGACCAGGACCAGGTAGTTCTCCAGGACCCTCCGCCCTCGACGACGGAAATGCACAGCCCGGCGGTGAATTTGCTCGTCTCGCTCGGCGACCCGCCCACGGCCTACCTCTGCCCGAGCTTCATCGGCAGGCCCCTGGCGGAAGTCCGCCGCACGCTCGAGAAGGCAGGGTTCAAGGTCGAATCCGTCAGGTCGATCCCCACCGACGTGACGCCCCGCGGCACCGTCCTGGCGCAGTCGCCGGCGGCAGGAAGCAAAATCACTCCAGACACCGAATTTAATTTTCAGGTGGCGCAGTAGGGTCGGCGTCTGTCCGTCTGAGCGCGCCGACTCGCCCCGAAGGCCGTCGAGCGGTCGTTTCCAGTAAACGGCCTCCTACTTCCGCCCCAGGAGCCGGATCCGCCCGGTCAGGGCACGGCGGTCGAGGGAGCCGAAGGTCAGAAAACGAGGCGAGTCCACATTGCTGTCAACGACGGAAGCATTATGCCGGTTTGTGATGTTGTTGAACCCGCCGCGAAACGCCCATTGGTAGCCCAGGAAGCCAAACCTTCGCTCGAGGTGGAGGTTCAGCGAAAAGTAGTCGGGAAAACGGCGCGACCCGGGCGGGCCGACGAGCAATTGCTCCTGGTTGAACACACTGAAAGGGTAGCCGTCGCGCCAGTCGAGCGTGTAGGCGAGGTCGAATCGCTTCACGAACGGCAGCCAGCCCCAGGATTGGACGCGATTCGGAGAGTCCCAGGGAAGGGGGCCGCCCGCCTGCTGGCTGAAGAGCGGGCTATCGAGGTCGAAGTTCAGCACGGCGTTTGATCGCGCCCCCGAGTGCGTGTAGGCCGCAAAGAGGGTGTGGTTGCCTTTAAACGTGTGCCGCGCGGCGAGCGTCAACGCGTCGTAACGGTCGCGGCGCGCGTTCCGGAAGACGTAGAGCCCGCTCGGCTGGGCGGGCGTCGTCGTGCCCTCGTTGAAGTAGGTCCAGCCGTCGTGCCCGCGCTTCTGCAAATATTCGACGCGGAGATAAATTGCTTTCGGCAACCTTCGCTCGATCCCGGCGCTCCAGTTGAGGAACCACGTCTCCTTGACGTTCCCTTCATCAACCTGAAATGACGTCTGGACGGGCGGAACGGTCAGGGTCTGGCCGGTGCTATCGTAGAAAGAGTCAACGCGCTGACCGGTCAAAGGCCGGCTGATGAACTCGAGCACCGACGCGTCGTAATACACGCCGACGCCTGAAACGAGCTTGGTGTCGCCGCTTTGCGTGAGCAGGTAGCTGACCGCGATGCGGGGCGAGGGCAGAACGGAGTGGACGATTTCGTCCCAGTCGAGCCTGACGCCCGACTCGACGAGCAGGCGGTCGGAGAGCGACCAGCGGTCCTGCACGTAAGCGCCGGCCTCGAGATTGTTCCGATCGAACGAGGGAGTGCCGACAAAACTCACCATGCGGGCGCGAGTCCCGTCCTTGCGAAGGATTAAATACGGGTTCCGGCGGAAGAACTCGCGGGTCGTAATCCGGTCGAGGCCCGTCCCGAGTTTCAGTTCGTGCCGCCCGCGCCATTGGCGCGACGGAAGCACGAGCCCGGTAACCCACTGGATACGGCCGGCGCGCCTTTCGCCCGTTTCGAAAAGATTTCCGCTGGTCCCATCGGGTGTGATCACGTAGGTCTGATCACCCCGAGGCCGCTCCTCCACTCGGAATTGGCTGGCCGCAAAGCCGAGTTCGAGGATTGCGCCGCTTGAAAGAAGCGATTGGTCTTTGACCGAAAAAAGGTAGGCGAAGTTGCGCAGGTTGACCGTTGTCTCAAGCGGCGAGAAGCGCGTGAGCCCGGCATTGGCGGAATTGAAGCGATTGACGAGAAAGCTCCCCGTCAGGATGTTCGATTGCTTCAGGTTGACCTGCGCCTTGGCCAGGTTGCTGACGCGCCAGACGGGGTTCTGGTCCTGGCCGCGCGGAAGTTCGTCAATGATATCGAGGTGGTATTCCCCGTCGGGCGCCAGCAGAAACCAGGCGTTGCCTTTCCGCAAGGGCCCGGAAAATGTCCCCCGAGGCGTCCAGGTTTGGAGGTGGACGCCCTTCCGGCTCTGGAAGCCGGGGACCAAGTCGGTGGCGGAATAGCGGAAGCGGTCGTCGCCCATGCCGGTCTTCAGGCTGATCACTCCGCCCGACCCTTTGCCGTACTCCACCGGATACCGGCTGGATGAGACGTCGACCGCGCGAATCGCGTCCACGTTCACGCGCATGTTGAACTGGCCCGTGCCGGAGTCCGTGATGTTGAAGCCATCGAGCTGGTCAACCACTTCCCGCGTGCTGGCCCCGGCCACGTGGAGCTGGCCGAAGGCGTCCTGGAGGACTCCCGGGAGGAGCGGCAGGGCGTAGCGGATGTCGCGCGTGACCGAATAAGGGAGCCGGACGATTTCCTGGCTGCCCAGGACTTCGTTCGAGGTCGTCTTGGCCGGATCGATTGAAGGCGGCGAGTACACCACGTCAACCGACTCCACGTACTCCTGCTGATGGTTCAGCGTGACCTCGACGGCCTCCGTTTCGCCCACGCGGACCTCGCTCAACGCGACGGCGTAGAAACCCTCCTTCTCCACTCGAAGACGGTAAGCGCCGGCTGGCAGGCCGGCCAGCTCGACCCGTCCCGTGTAGTCCGTCTCGCCTTGGAAGACTTTGCCCCCCTGGGCCTGCACGAGGACCACGCGCGCCAAGGGCACCGGCACCCTGTTCTCATCGGCCACGGTGATCAGCAGGCTCGCGCTCTGCTGCCGCTCACTGGCGCCCGCCGGTGGAGCGCCCGGCTGGTGCTGCGCGCCGGCAGCCGGCGCCTGGTCAGCGGGCGGCGCGTTTTGCGCGCCCGCACTTCGAGCAGCAGACGCCGCGGAGCCGGTGGGATATAAAAAGGAAAATACGATCCCCAGCGCAAGCCCGCGCGTTCGACAAAAGAGCGTCATCGCGCCGGCTTTCCTCATTTTTCTTGCGCTCACGGGCATGACGCGACCTCTGCTTTCTTATTCTCGCTCGGTTCCTGCAGATTGTCCTGATATTGTTATTGCTATGGATCGTACGGGGGCGTGTGCCGATGAAAAGGCGCCGCCGCGGGAGCGCTTTGGAACAAGAAGAAAAAGTTGATTTGCCGCTGCTCGTGTACGACGGCGACTGCGACTTTTGCCGCCGCTGGATCGCGCGCTGGAGGGCGATCACGGGAGAGCGGGTGGAGTACGCCCCCTACCAAAAGGTCGCGGGCCGCTTCCCGCAAATTCCCATCGAGGACTTCAAGCGGTCCGTGCAGCTCATCCTGCCGGGCGGAGAGATATTTGCCGGCGCGCACGCCGTCTTCCGCACGTTCGCTCTTGCTCCCGGGCGGAGGTGGATGGCCTGGATGTACGAGCACGTTCCCGGGACGCCGGCCGTTACGGAGTGGGTTTACAGCATGGTGGCGAAGCGGCGAGGCCTGTTCTCGGGACTGACCCGCCTCTTCTTGGGAGACATTTCGGACCTTCCGTCCTATGTCCTCACCCGCTGGATGTTTTTGCGATTCCTGGGGCTTATTTACCTCGTCGCCTTCGTATCGCTTTCAACGCAGATTACCGGCCTGGTGGGGAGTCACGGCATCCTGCCCGCCGCCGATTATTTGCAGGCCGTCAGAGAAAATTTCGGGCAGGAGCGGTACTGGCTGTTTCCGACCCTCGCGTGGGTGGATGCGAGCGACGGCTTCTTGCTGGGCTTGACCGTGGCGGGAGCGCTGCTCTCGATTTTGCTCGTCCTGGGGGTTGCCTCGGTCCCGGTGCTGGTCCTGCTCTGGGCGCTTTACCTGTCGCTCGGGACCGTGGGGCAGGACTTCATGATGTTCCAGTGGGACTCGCTGCTCAACGAGATAGGCTTCCTGGCAATTTTTTTCGCGCCCCTTCAGCTCAAGCCCGACCTCGAGCGCGAGCGCCAGCCCTCTCCGGTCGTCTTGTGGCTCCTGCGCCTGCTGCTCTTCCGGCTGATGTTTTCTTCCGGCCTTTCGAAGCTGCTGAGCGGCGACCCCACGTGGCGGCACCTCACGGCGCTCAATTACCACTACGAAACGCAGCCGCTGCCGACGCCCTTCGGCTGGGTGATGCACCAGCTCCCGCCGGAATATCAGAAAGTTTCCGTGGCAGTCATGTTCTTCGTCGAGCTCGTTGTTCCGTTCCTGATCTTCGCCCGGCGGCGCCTCAGGTTTCTTGCGGCGACGGCCATGATCGTTTTGCAACTTCTCGTCGCGGCAACGGG
>WNFH01006226.1_pt1 | contig 10814 bp, 7 predicted proteins | sample 5400411 | NCBI WGS metagenome assembly WNFH01 (sample SAMN13153347, study PRJNA577476) | soil metagenome | isolation source: 200 cm saprolite under Douglas fir tree site 2 hole 3 | place: USA:California | collected 2015-04-18
CTCCGACGAACAAACTACGCGAGCGGGTTCGGGATGACAACTGAAGCATTGGGTGCGACAGGCTACTCCGCCCTTCAGGTTTCTCTACGTTTGTGGCAGACCCAAGTGACTCGCATCGGCGTTCAAGTCTTCGTTAGCGGGCTGGGGGAATCCTGGACGGTTGCTCTTCCGGCGCGGCGACGTTGGCAGGCGCGTCGCGCAACACTTCTCGAATTTTTCTGGCCAGTTCCTTGGGACGATATGGCTTCTGTATGAACGCGACCGTGGAATCCAGTATGCCCTGGCGAGCGATCGCGTCGTCGGTGTAACCGGAAGTGAAGATTACTTTTATTCGGGGACGGTGGAGCGTCAACTGATGGGCCAATTCGGGACCGCTCATTTCCGGCATCACGACGTCGGTGAGCAAGACGTGAATGGTTCCCGCGAAGTCCTTGGCGCGCTGCAAAGCGTCTTTGCCGGAAGCCGCCTCGAGAACGGTATAGCCGACGGTTTCCAGATATTCGCGAGCCATTTCGCGAAGGGGGTCAGAGTCTTCGGCCAGGAGGATGGTCTCGCTGCCATTGCAGACTTCTTCCTGATCTTCTGGCGTGGCAGGCTGAGCCGATTGCTCGACGCGCGGCAGATAAACCTTGAAGACGCTTCCCTGCGCGATCTCGCTGTAGACCCAGATGTAGCCGCCACCTTGTTTTACAATTCCGTAGACGGTTGCCAAGCCCAAGCCGGTGCCCTTACCGAGTTCCTTGGTGGTGAAGAACGGATCAAAAATCCGCAATTGCGTCTCGCGATCCATTCCGCAGCCCGTGTCCGTGATCGCCAGCAGCACATAGCGGCCCGGAATGGCCGCCGGATGCTGTTCCCGATAGCTCTCGTCTATTTCTACGTTGCATGCTTCGATGGTGAGGTACCCGCCCGTGGGCATGGAATCCCGGGCGTTCACCGCCAAGTTCAAGAGGATCTGCGCGATTTGTCCGGGGTCGGCTTTGATAGCGCCAAGGGAAGAATCGAGCGAGATTTTGAGCTCGATTTTCGCGCCGATCAGGCGACGCAGCAAAACCTCCATTTTCTGCAGCGTATCTTTGAGATCGAGGATTCTAGGTTGCACCAATTGTTGGCGGCCATAGGCGAGGAGCTGCCGGGTCAAGTCTGCCGCGGACATGCCCGCCTTCCTGATTATTTCGAGTTTCTGGATGGCGGGGTGACCAGGTGGAAGCGAGTCCAGGACGACGTCAGAGTTCCCCAAGATCACGGTCAGCAGATTGTTGAAGTCGTGGGCCACGCCACCAGCGAGCCTGCCAATGGCATCCATGCGTTGCGACAGCCGGAGTTGTTCCTCCATCTTTCTTCGTGCGGTGATATCCACGATGGTGCTGGAGACGAGGACGCCTTCTTTGGTGGCCAGCGGCCCCAAACCGACTTCTATGGGAAACTCGGTGCCATCCTTGCGGCGAGCGAACAACTCCATGCCCGCGCCCATGGAGCGCGTGCGGGGGTCGCGGGCATAGAGGGAGCGATGGCCGGCGTGAGCGCGTTGAAGGCGCTGGGGTACGAGTATCTCAATCATCTGTCCGACTAACTCTTCGCGCTCGTACCCAAACAGACGCAGAGCTTCGGCATTCACGTCTTCGATTCTGCCCGCACCGTCAGAGATGACGATGCCGATGGGCGATGTTTCCAGCAGCATGCGGAAACGATGTTCGGCACGCTCGCGCTCTTCGATCTGGAGTTCAAGATCCTTGGCGTGCTCTTGAATGGTGTCAAAACGTTGCGCGCTTTCATAACAAGTGATGGTCTGCGAAGCCAACGCCCGGAGCATGCGCTCGTCTTCTTCAGTAAACGCCTGCGAATCCGATTTTTCGGCAACCATCATCCAGCCATACGCGCGACCGCTGGATTCCAGAGGTACAACCAAGAGACTGCGCACCTTGGGGTGGAGCGGTGGAAGCAGCAAAGCCAGCGATGCTTCGGAGGGATTGAAAATACGCTGCGGACGGCGCGTCGCAAGAAGTTCGCGCAGAAAAGGGGGCGAGAAAGAACTTTGCCGCAGTTGCGCGGCCGTGGTTTCGTCGAAGCCGCTGAGGGCGAGAGTTTGCGCGTCAATACTATCGGATTTTCCAAGAATTCCGGCGGCGGCGAAGTTTGCATCGGTCAATGTGCGAGCCGCGGTCATTGCTATTTCGAGGAGTTGGCTGGTCTGCTGAGCGTGAGCAAGAGCGATGCCGACCTCGACCAACGACGCCAGTTGGACGCTGGCGTCGAGCTTTTTGCCCTTCACAAAATAAGCATTGAGCAGAAGAGGAATGGGGTCGCGCTTTGCGGCCGGAGGAAGCGGCGCAGGCGCCTCCTGGAGGCCCGTCTTCAGGGCTTCCTGAATCGTCGCCAACGCTTGTTGCGGATCGAAGGGCTTCAGTATGAAGCGAGAGATGCCGCAGGCAGAGCCGAGCGAGCGCGCTTCTTCATCCAGTAAATTGACACTATGGAAGATCACTGGAGTTTGTTGATGCTGCGAAAGGCTTCTGAGCGCTTGGACAAACTGGTACCCGTTGATCGTGGGCATGACGATATCGCAGATTACAAGATCGGGATTTTCCGCTTGCGCGACGGACAGACCTTCCTGTCCGTCGCGAGCCTCGAGCAGGCAATAGCCATATGGAGCCAGCAAGGAAGCGTATAGCCGCCGGCTGGTGGCATCGTCATCGACGATTAGAATCTTCGGCATAGTTGGCGCGCACTCTTGTCGCGACGCGATTCGTCGCAGAATCAGCCGCACACAGAATAGATTTAACTTTCAGGAAGGGGGGATGAAGCCAGCGGCGCCGCGACTGTTCCCAAGGGGCGCCTAACCGATTCGAATCGAACCGGCTCGGCTCGCGCCGCAGAAGACAGATATATTGATACTCCCAGAAATCGTCGGCGACAAGGATTTGGCTGGGGCGGTGTCGTATGAGTTTAGTTTGCGCAGAGCGCTGCGGCGCACTTTCCTGCCAGCGTCGCTTCCGGCGGCGCGGAGATGGGCCAACGGCAACCATCTGACTAACCGGCGTATTGATTAGTTGGCGGTTGCCTGGCCGCGAATCCTTGCGGACGTGAGGTGCCAACAGTCGCGGGCGATTGCCCAATCTTCTTGGGCGCGCACGATTAAAACGCGGACGCCTGAATCGGACAGAGAGATTTCCTGGTCCGCGGGAGATTGCGAATTTTTTGCAGGGTCGAGTTTGAGGCCGAGAAATTCGAAATTGGCACAGGCGGCAGCGCGCACCTCGGCTGAATTTTCTCCTATACCCGCGGTGAAAACCAAGGCGTCTATTCCGCCGAGCGCGGCAATCATCGCGCCGATACCAGTTTGCAGGCGGTGGACGAAGATCTCAAAGGCGAGTTTGGCGCGCGGATGGCCTTCCTTCATCGCGGCCACAATCTGCCGCATGTCGCTGGAGATTCCAGAGATTCCCAGCAGACCTGATTTGGTGTTCAGCAAATCGTCGAGCTGCTCCCCGGTAAGGGGACCTTGCCGCATCAAATACGTGAGAATTCCGGGGTCCACGGAACCGGATCGCGTGCCCATCATTAGCCCTTCCAGGGGAGTAAAGCCCATGGTCGTATCGATGCTACGGCCATCGCGAATGGCCGCCAGAGAGCAACCGTTCCCCAAATGGCAGGTCACGAGTTTCAGGGGCGACAAATTTCTTCCAAGGAGTTGTGCGGTGCGCTCCGCGCAATACTGGTGATTGATGCCGTGAAATCCATAGCGACGAATGCCCCGCGCGAGCCATTCGAAAGGACCGGGATATACAGCGGCGGACTCCGGCAATCGGCTGTGAAAGCCGGTATCGAAGACCGCGACCTGGAGAACCGCGCCAAGGCGTTTCTCGATGATCTCGATCCCTTCCAGCTCGGCGCGATTGTGGAGCGGCGCAAAAGCGGACATGCGTGCTATGGCAGATTTCACTTCCGGCGTGATGGCGGTTGCTTTTTCAAAGTCTTTGCCACCGTGGACGATACGATGACCTACTACGTCGATCTCGGAAGGCGCGGAAACGACGCGCAGCTTTCCATTCCATAAGGTGTCCAGCAGTTGTTCGATCGCGTTGGCACGCGACGCAACATTGACGCGGCCCTTCACCTGCGCTCCCTGCGAATTCTGTGCCTGGATGTCGGCCTGGTTGCCGTTCCATTCGATCTTGCCCTCCCAAGCGGGCGAAGGTGGATGTTCGGGAAGGGCGCCGGAGATTTCATACAAGGCACTCTTCTGGCTGCTGGAACCCGAATTGAGCACAAGGATTTTCATGGGCTAATAGGGCCACTTCCAGTCGCGGATTTCCGGCATATCGTCGCCATGTTCGCGGATGTATTGTTTGTGCTCGATGAGCTTGTTGCGCAGAAACTGTTTGAAGTGCGCGCCGACGCGTTGCAGGCGGGGAACGCGGTCGGCGACGTCGCCGGCCAGATGGAAACGATCCAAATCGTTGAGTACGGTCATATCGAAGGGAGTAGTGGTTGTTCCTTCTTCTTTGTATCCGCGGACATGGAAATTGTCGTGATTGGTGCGGCGATAGGTGAGGCGGTGAATGAGCGTGGGATAGCCGTGGTAGGCAAAAATGACGGGCTTGTCGATCGTAAACAGAGAGTCGAAATCGCGATCGGAGAGGCCGTGGGGATGCTCGGTGGAAGACTGGATGGTCATCAAGTCAACGACATTGACGACGCGAATTTTGATATCGGCGAAATGGCGGCGGAGGAGATCCACGGCGGCTAGAGTTTCGAGCGTGGGGATATCGCCGGCACAGGCCATCACGACATCGGGCTCGGCGCCCTGGTCGTTGGAGGCCCACTCCCAAATTCCGATTCCATTGGTGCAGTGCTCGATGGCCGATTGCATGTCGAGGTACTGCAACGCGGGCTGCTTTCCGGCCACGATGACGTTGACATAGTTGCGGCTGCGCAGGCAGTGATCGGCTACGGAGAGGAGCGTGTTGGCGTCGGGAGGCAGGTAGACGCGCACGATGTCGGCTTTTTTGTTCACGACGTGATCGATAAAGCCGGGGTCCTGGTGCGTGAAACCGTTGTGGTCTTGGCGCCAAACATGCGAGGTGAGGAGGTAGTTCAAGGAGGCGATGGGGCGCCGCCAGGGAATATCTCGCGTGACCTTGAGCCACTTGGCGTGCTGATTGAACATGGAGTCCACGATGTGGATGAAGGCTTCGTAGCAGGAGAAGAAGCCATGGCGACCGGTCAAAAGATAGCCCTCGAGCCAACCCTGGCACATGTGCTCGCTCAGGACTTCCATTACGCGACCGTCTTTGGAGAGATGCTCGTCAGTGGGCTCAATCGGTTCCATGGTGACTTTGCTGGTGACTTCAAATAGAGCATCCAGCCGATTCGAAGAAGTCTCGTCGGGTCCGACTACCCGGAAATTCTTCGAGTCGGCGTTACACTTCATGACGTCGCGCAAGAGCTGTCCTAATATGCGAGTAGCTTCCGCTATCTCAGTGCCCGGCTTCGAAACCTTGACCGCATATTCACGGAAATCAGGCATGACCAGGTCCTTGAGCAAAACGCCGCCGTTTGCGTGCGGATTCGCGCCCATGCGGCGATTTCCGTGCGGCGCTAATTCCTCCAATTCCGGAATGAGTTTGCCGTGTTCGTCAAACAGCTCGTTGGGCAGATAGCTTTTCATCCAGTCTTCCAAAATCTTCAAATGCCCCGGCTTTGAGAGGTCTGTAACCGGGACCTGGTGCGCGCGCCAGGTGCCTTCGACCGGCTTTCCATCGACGATTTTTGGGCCGGTCCAGCCCTTAGGCGTGCGCAGGATGATCATTGGCCAAGCGGGGACACCGGTGGATCGTCCCGCCCGGGCATCCTTCTGAATCGTGGCGATTTCCGCGATGATGATGTCGAGCGTATGGGCCATGAGTTGGTGCATGGTCTCCGGCTCGTGGCCTTCCACGAAATACGGTTTGTAACCATAGCCGGTGAAGAGGTGAGTCAAGTCCGCATCAGTTAGACGTCCGAGGATGGTTGGGTTCGCGATTTTGTAACCGTTGAGGTGAAGGATGGGAAGAACGGCGCCGTCGCGCGCGGGATTGAGAAACTTATTGGAGTGCCAACTGGCAGCGAGAGGCCCAGCCTCGGCTTCGCCATCGCCGACCACACAACAAACCAGCAAGTCCGGATTGTCGAACGCGGCGCCATACGCGTGGGCAATCGAGTAGCCGAGTTCGCCACCTTCATGAATCGAGCCGGGCGTCTCTGGCGCAACGTGGCTCGGGATTCCGCCCGGAAATGAAAATTGCTTGAAGAGTTTCCTTATACCATCAGCGGTCTGCGAAATGTGGGGATAGATCTCGCTGTACGTACCTTCGAGATATGTGTTGGCGACGAGGCCCGGGCCTCCGTGGCCCGGCCCGGTTATGTAGATGGCATTGAGATCGTACTTTTTGATGAGGCGGTTGAAATAGACATAGATAAAGTTCAGGCCGGGCGTGGTGCCCCAATGACCCAACAGGCGCGGCTTGATGTGTTCGAGTTTGAGTGGTTCTTGCAGGAGCGGATTGGCAAAGAGATAGATTTGCCCCACGGAAAGATAGTTTGCCGCGCGCCAGTAAGCGTGCATCTTGCGGAGTTCTTCTTCTGATAGAGGATGAGGGAATTCGAGAGGCTTTGTGGAGCCTGCGGATGCTGCGGAAGCCATGTCAGGGCCCTCCCGGTGACTGAATGGAAGTCGCCCGTTGCAGCCTGGTCAAGAAAGGCCACATTGGGGACACCCATCTTATCCCCACAAGTTTGAACAGGCCATTACAACTGGCTGGCCGGCCGGAAGGTGACGCAACATGGGCAACCACAGCGACCATCGAAGCTGGTTATGCGGAGTGCGCGCGGAGGAGTTGCGTCAGACGTTCGGCCATAGTTTTTTCTTCGCCGGGTTGCAGCATGAACGAGTTCATGATCAATCCGCTTTCGTTGCTGGCAAGGACGACGGACGGTTTGCCGGCGCGCAATTGTTGCGCCGCGTCGCGCGGCTGCAGCGAAATGTGGCGCGGGTCCCAGTGAATTTCCAGGTGCGGAACGTGATTGGCGATATCCGGAACGGAGAACGAAGTGCTGACACCGGAGACGCGGGAGATTTCGGCGGAGATGCTATCAAGCCGGCGCCACCACTCTTTCGTCAGCGCCTCGTGGTCTTCCTTCAAGTAGCTCTCCAGCGCTTTGATCATGCCGATGATTTCTTCCTTGCCGACTTTTTGGCTGCGGCCCAGCGTGTCTTCGTGCGGGTTGTTGTTGAGCAGCGCGTAGGCGACTAGATCTTTTCTCCCGATGAGCAAACCCGCGCATTGCGGTCCGCGAATCGCCTTGCCGCCACTGAAGGCAATAAGGTCGTAGCCCATGTTTGCGTAGTCCCACAGGTGCGACACGGGAGGCGTGTCCGCGGCCGCATCGTTGAAACAGGGGATCTTGTATTCCTTGGCGAGCTTGACCCACTCATCGACCTTGATTTGACCGGCGGCGTTGGCGAAATTGCTAAAGTGCATCATGGCGGTTTTGGGGCTGACGGCCTTGCGGAGGTCATCGCGCGTTTCGATTTCGATCAGTTTGACGCCCGTGGAGCGGAGCTGATGGTCGAATCCGTTGCGATGCGATTTCTGAATGATGACTTCGGATTTCATTCCGGCGAGATCGGGAAGCTGCTGAATGAATTGTTCGTTGTCGCCGGTGAGAATTCCCGCCAGCCCAGATTGCATCGCCGCCGCCGCGCCCGAAGTCACCAATCCCGTGTAGTTGGGCGGCAGCTTCAGCATTTCCGCGATGCGCTTGCCGGCGGCCACTTCCAGCTCGGGGATACTGCAAAAATGCTGGCTCGCGAGCGTCATGGCGGCTTCCACTTCCGGGCGCATGAGCGAGCCGCCGAGCATGGTCATTGTGCCCTGGCCGTTGATCACCGTGGTGACGCCCAGTTCTTCGTAGACGTTGCCAGACGCGCCAAAGCCTGTGAGCTTGGTGTCAGCAGGTCCCGCGGAGCCACCGCCGCCGGCCGCAAATAATTTTCTTGCACTCAGGATGGCAGCGCCGAGTGCGGCGATGGTGGACACGAAGGAACGGCGCGTTGGCTTCAAATTGAGTGTCACGTGGGCCTCCATTTCTCTTTTGTTTTTACTTCGTCAGGGAGGCGACTTCGATGTGGCGGAAGGCGTCGAGCAAAGCAGCGTCAGCATCCGCGGGCGCTTCCTGATAGGATTTGCCGGCGGGGGGCCAGGCAAAAACGGCGATTCCGGCGGTTAGAATTGCGACGAAAGCGGAGATTGTGGCGAGCTTGCGCAAGAGAGGGACGCGATCTCCACCCATTTGTGTTCCTCCAGCGGAATTGCCGGGCAATGTATCATCTCTCTATTCTTGACACCAGCCGGGTGAGCGATACACAAATTGAAAGGCTCTTGAAGGACATGCAGGAGAGAAAAAGATAATGCGGATAGGCACGGAACTCGCCGGGGAAGCCGCAGGAGAGGCTATGCCCGAAGGCGTCGCCGAAACAACTGCCGCTGTCCCACTGCGGGCTCGCCTCACCACCGGCCCGGCCATCGTCTTGTACATTGCGCTCGCGAAGCTCGCGATCCATCTTTATGCCGCGCGCTTCTACGGATATTTCGGGGACGAACTTTACTTCATGGCGTGCAGCCGGCACCTGGCGTGGGGCTACGTCGACCAACCTCCGCTGATCGCCGTGCTGGTAAGAATCGAGCGGGTGCTCTTCGGCGACTCCCTGCTGGATCGCCCGCGAACTCGGCGGAAAGAGATTTGCCCAGGCACTCGCCGCATTGGCCGTACTCGTTGCAGGGGTCTGCCTGGCGATGAACCACTACATTTCGATGAACGCTTTCGAACCGCTGGCCTGGGCGGGATGCGCGCTGATTTTGATCCGCATCATCAAGACCGGCAATCAGAAATTGTGGCTGTGGTTCGGACTCATCGCGGGCGTGGCGCTTGAGAATAAGTATGGCATCGTCTTCTTCGCCGCCGGTGTGGTCGTGGGCCTGCTGCTTACCCAACATCGCTCCATGTTCCTCAAGCCGTGGATCTGGCTCGGCGGCCTGCTCGCTTTCCTGATATTCCTTCCCAATCTCGTCTGGAACATCCAACATCACTTCCCGTTTTTCGAATTGCTTGCCAACATCCGCCGCAACGGGCGCAACGTGCCGCTCACGCACCTACAATTTCTCGGCCAGGTGGCCATGCACATGAACCCCGCCTCCGTCCCACTCGTGCTGGCAGGGCTGTGGTTCTACTTTGCGCATCCGCAAGGCAAGCAGTTTCGCGTTCTGGGCTGGGCCTCGCTGGTTCTTCTCGCGGTTATCATGGTTTCGGCAAATGGGCGGCCCTATTACGTGGCTCCCGCCTATCCCATGTTGTTTGCCGCGGGAGGAGTGGCCATGGAAGCGTGGTTCTCCCGCCGCGGACTGCAATGGCTTAAGTCCACGTACGTGTGCCTCCTGCTTGTTGCCGGCGCGATTGGAGCGCCTATGGCCATACCGTTGCTCTCCCCCGAAGCTTATATTCGTTACTCGCAGCGGCTGCACTTCGCTCCCCCGCCGATTGAGACCGACAAACTCGGTCCGCTCCCACAGTTCTTTGCCGACATGTTCGGATGGGAAGAGATGACCGTCGAAGCCGGGCGCATTTACAATTCCCTTCCCCCGGAGGTCCGTACAAAGACGGCGATCCTCGCGGGCACGTACGGCCAGGCCGCAGCGATTGATCTATTCGGACCGAAGTACGGCCTTCCCAATGCCATCAGCCCTCACCAAAGCTATTTTTTCTGGGGACCCCGGGACTATACCGGCGAGAGCGTCATCGTCCTGGGTATCCGCCGAGAGGAACTTGAACGCTTCTTCAACTCCATCGAACCCGCGGGCGAGGTCGGCCACCCCTACGCTATGCCCAACGACTACTTCACAATCTACTACTGCCGCCGGCCGAAGATTTCCCTGCAGCAGTTGTGGCCAACGATCAAGAACTGGTCTTGATCGGCGGGCCCTTTGGAAAATAGGGTCTAAGAGCCACATAAATGATTTCTTCGGTTGCGTAGAGTTCAAAAGAATCTCAGGGGAAACCTGGGCTACAGCTTTCGCGGATTAGGCTTGCTTCTATTTTACGCCGACACACTGAAGCTTGTGCTACTGGTTGCGGACGAAGCTGCGGCTGTGATCTTCCTTGCCTCTCAAGAGCAAGACGGTGAGCACGGCAATGGTTACGATTTCGAAGCCGGCGATGGCCCACTGATAGCCGACGCGGTCGCGCAGCGCGTACTGGATGGAGTTTGTGGGCGAGGCCAGCAGAATCCCGAGTTGATACGCAAGACCGGGCATCAAGCCGCGCGCGGCGTCCGCGGACAGCTCGTTCAAGTGCACCGGGATTACACCCCAAGCACCTTGCACTCCTGCTTGCATCAGGAAAGCGGACAAGATGATGAGCGGAAGAGTCTGGCCAAAGGCCCACAGCGGAATTACAAGCAGCACCAAGCCCAGGCCCGCCAGCATGCCTTTGCGCCGGCCTGCCACTTGCGAGAAATGCCCGAAGATGATGGCGCCGACGAGCGCTCCGCAGTTGTAAATGATGGCCACGTTGGCGCGCATGGCACCGGAAAGTTTGTGCACTTCCTGCAAAAAGTCCGGATACAGGTCCTGCGTGCCGTGGGAGAGAAACATCATGAAGGTCATCAGGACGACGAGATAGGCGAAGCGCTTCCATTCGCGGGCCACTACTCGCAGCACTTCGCCGGTGCTGGCGGCACGGTGCTGCCTCCAGGCCTCGGACTCCGGCACTTTCGT
>WNFH01003781.1_pt1 | contig 10813 bp, 6 predicted proteins | sample 5400411 | NCBI WGS metagenome assembly WNFH01 (sample SAMN13153347, study PRJNA577476) | soil metagenome | isolation source: 200 cm saprolite under Douglas fir tree site 2 hole 3 | place: USA:California | collected 2015-04-18
TCGGGTCCGAAGCCCTGGAACGCGCCTGACCTCGCATTTTTCATCGCCTTCACGCTGGTCTGGCTGCCGATTTCGAACTTCCTCGCCTACGCCGGCTACTCGTCATTCAAGCCGCTCTTCGGGTGGAGCACCCCGCTGCGCGACCTTCAAACGAACGCGTTTTTTGTCGTCGCCGCCCAGATATTGTTTTATGCGCCCGTGCTGGCCTACGTGTACGTGCTGGTCGTCAACCGCTTCCGGCTTCCTTTCTGGGACGGACTGAAATGGAAAAACCCACCGCGCGGCCAAATCGCCACCCTGTTCCTGGCCGGCGTATTGATGGCCCTCATCGCGCGGTTTGCGCCGCCCCTTCTCCCCGACAAGGAAAACTTTCCGCTCGAACGGCTGTTCAGCTCTCCGCAGTCAGCCTATGTCATGGCTACGTTTGCGATAATCCTGGCGCCATTTATGGAGGAATTGATTTTTCGAGGCGTCCTCTTTTCCTTTTTCGAGCAGGCGGGGCGGACCTTCGCCATTCTGGGCACGGCGATACTGTTTGCCGCGCTCCATATTCCCGAATACTGGGGCGCCTGGAACCACGTCCTCCTGATCTTCCTGGTGGGCGCCGTCTTCTCTCTTGCGCGGGGACTGACGGGCTCACTCGCTCCGAGCGTCATCTTGCACCTTGCTTATAACGCGAGCCTGATCGCGCAACTGTTTTTCGAGACGGACCGTTTCCACTCTCTCCAGGCAGGGCTCATCGCCCGGTAGCCCTGCGGCGCTCGGGCCCCCGGGCGCAAAGACTCCTTGCCGGGCAGAAATCGGTGGTAGAATCCGCGCCATGTCCAGCCCCGCAACAGCCGTCCGACAACGCGTTGAAGAGGCCGTCTCCAAGGCGCCGCCGAAATCTGCGGGCGAACAGCGCTACGTCGCTCTCGATGCCTTCCGCGGGTTCATCATGTTCACCCTGGCCTCCGAAGGCTTCGGGTTCGGTGCCCTGCAAAACGACCCGACCTACGGGAGAGTCGCCTCTTGGTTCGAGCACGTGCCGTGGACGGGCGCCGTCTTTTGGGACCTGATCCAGCCCTCCTTCATGTTCATGGTGGGCGTGGCCATGCCTTTCGCCCTGGCGCGGCGGACCGAGCAAGGCGCGGCTCCTCGCCAGAACCTCAAACACGTCGCAATCCGCTCGCTTAAATTGATCCTGCTCAGCCAGTTTCTCATCATAGTTTCCGACCAGAAGGTCCAATTTCAGCTCATCAACGTGCTCTCGCAAATTGCGTTTACTTATATCCTGACCTACCTGATCCTCCAGCTCGAGTTCCGCTGGCAGGTGGCAAGTGCCGCGTTCCTGCTGGCGTTCCACAGCGCGTTGTTCATGCTCTTCCCCGGGCCGGAGGGGTCGTTTTCGCGCGAGGGGAATATCGGAGCGGTGATCGATAAGGCGATACTCGGTTACAATTACCACGGCTATTACGTCACGATCAATTTCATCACCAGCACGGTGACCACGCTGTTCGGCGCCTGGACGGGAAACCTGCTCAGGACCCGCAGGCCGCTTGTGGGAAAACTGAGAATTCTCGCGCTCGCTTCCCTCGCCGCTTTCGTCACCGGGCTGGCGCTTTCGCCTCTCGTCCCCATGGTGAAGAGACTTTGGACGGCCTCCTTCACGCTTTATAGCGCCGGGTGGGTCCTGCTGATGATGCTCGCGTTCGTCGTGCTGATTGAAGTCTGGGGGGTGAAAAAGCCGGCCTTCCCGCTCGTCGTCGTCGGAATGAATTCCATCTTCATTTACTCGGCGGGCTTCCTGGTGAAGGGGTCGGTTGACAACTGGATCAGCGCGTTCAGCGGAGGGTTCAAGTTCGTCGGCAAGCTCGCTCCGGTGGCGCAGAATTGCGCCGTGATGCTCGTCCTCTGGTACCTCTGCTACTGGCTCTACAAGCGCAGAATCTTCTTGAAGGTCTAGCGGCCACTCGGCAATAACGCCGGCTCCGCCCCGAGGTTGCGGCGCGCGCCTGAAGCGTCGAGAGCTCGGCTCCGGCAATCAGTCCAGCCCGGCGATCCTTCCCCTTACCCGCTTATCCTGCAGGCGCTCGCGCCCTTGTGCACAGCCTCGCAATGCGAGCGTCAATCATCCCTTGCAGGGTGGGTTTTCGGCGCTAGGCTTCTCGACGTCGCTTGATGTCAATTTGAAGGCGCTTGATTTTCTGATTCAGGGTGGAGAGAGGGATCTTGAATCGCTCGGCGGCTTCGGTCTGGCTCCAATTCGTGCGCGCGAGCATGTCCAGGATGATGCGCCGTTCGCACGCTTCCACGATTTCAAACAGTGACCGGCCTTCCAGACCTTCAGGGGGGAAGGTGCTGGCGCCGCCCGTCCCGTTGTGGAAAAGCTGCTCGGGGAGCAGGTCAGGCCCGAGTACCGGCGTTGTGGCGAGCACTACTGCGCGCTCGACGGCGTTCTCCAATTCCCTCACGTTGCCGGGCCAATCGTAGTCCATAAGGGCCTTCATCGCCTCGGGTGAAAACTGGAACCGCGTCCGGTTATTCTCCTCGCAATATTTCTTCAGGAAGTGGTCCACGAGCGGAAGGACGTCTTCCTTCCGCTCGCGCAGGGATGGCAGAGCGATCGCGATCACATTCAGCCGGTAATAAAGGTCCTCGCGGAATCTGTTCTCGAGGACGAGCTTCCGCAGATCGGCGTTGGTCGCCGCCAGGATGCGAACGTCCACTTTGATCGTATCCGTCCCGCCCAGGCGCATGAACTCGCGTTCCTGGATGACCCTCAGGAGTTTCGCCTGGGTCTCGACCCCGATCGTCCCGATCTCGTCAAAAAATATTGTGCCCTGGTCGGCCACCTCGAAGAGCCCGCGTTTGGCGGCGACGGCGGAAGTGAACGCCCCTTTGACGTGGCCGAAGAGCGTGCTCTCCAGCAAGTCCACCGGCATCGAGCCGGTATTGACCGGGACGAACGGCTTATCGGCCCGCGGACTCGTGGCGTGGATGGTCTTGGCGACCAGTTCCTTGCCGGTCCCGCTCTCTCCGCAAATCAGGATCGTGGCCCGGCTGGGTGCGACCTGAGTCATCAGGTCGAGGACTTTCTGCATTCGTTCGCTCTTGCCGATGATGTTGGGAAGGACGAACCGCTTCAAGGCCCGCCGCAACTGCAAGTTCTCCACTTGCAGGCGCGACCTGTCGAGCAGATTGTGGATTTCGAGCAGCAGCTTGCCGTTGTCCCAGGGTTTGGTGATGTAGCTTTCCGCGCCTTGCTTGGAGGCCTGGAAAGCCGCCTGGCTCGAATCGTAGGCCGTCACGATGATGACGGGAAGGTGCGGGTTTTCGGACTTGATGGACTTCAAGACGTCGAGGCCGTTCGAGCCGGGCAGGCTGATGTCCAGCAGGACCAGATCAAAAACGCCGCCCTCGATTTTTCTCAGGCCCTCCTCGGCCGTCGACGCCGCTTCCGCCCGATAGCCTTCCGTTCTCAGAAGCTGCTCAAGGCTATCGCGGATATCCAGTTCGTCGTCAACGACGAGGATGGACCCTTTAGCTGACATTAACCGCTTTCCTTGCCGTGGGGAATTCAAGCCGGAACGACGTCCCCTTCCCCACGGCGCTTTCGACCCGAATCTTGCCCGAGTGCTCGCGGATAATCCCGTAGGTCACCGCGAGCCCCAGGCCGGTGCCCCGGCTGGTCGCCTTGGTGGTAAAGAACGGATCGAAAATTTTGTTGACGTGCTCGGGCGGGATCCCCACGCCGTTGTCACTGACCTCGGCCTCCACCGTGGAGTTTTCCGACTCAGTGGCAATCACGAGGTCCCCGCCGTGCGGCATCGCGTCACGCGCGTTCAGGATGAGGTTCATGAAGACCTGTTGCAGCTTGCCGAAGCTGCCGTAAACGGCGGGAAGGTCCGTGGTGAGCTGGGCGTTCACGGTGATCTTCGAAGAGCGCAGCATGGGCTCGACCAGCGAAAGCGTTTCGCGGATCACCTTGTTCAGATCGAGCTCCGCGTATTCGCTTCCGCTCACGCGGGAGAACTTGAGCAGGTTGTTGACGATCTCCGAGGCCCGGAAGGCCTGCTTGATGATCTTCTCGAGCGTCCGGCCGCGCGGGTCGTCCGACGGGATTTCCCGGGACAGCATCTGGGCCTGCGAGGCGATCACCGCCAGCGGCGTGTTCACCTCATGGGCGACACCCGCAGCCAGCAGCCCGGTCGAGGAAAGCTTCTCCGCCTGGACCAACTGGTCTTCGAGGCTTACGCGCTCGGTCAGGTCATCCAGGATCAGCAATCGGCCGATCACGCGGTCAGGCTTGGCGACCAGCGGGACCGTGGAAAGATTGACGATCAATTGCCGACCGTCGGCCGAGCGCAACTGGAACTTGTAGAGGCTCAAGGTCCGCCACGGCTCGGAATGCTGCGGGAGTTCGGCCAGCAACTCCGGCGGGAAGATCTCCTCGAAACTCTTTCCGACGGCCTCCCGCCGCGCGAGCCCGTACAGCTTTTCCATGGCCGAGTTCCAGGCTTCCACCCGGCCATCCAGGTTGCACGCCAGGACCCCGACGTTGATGGACTCGATGATGTTGTCGCTGAAGTCCCGCAGGGCTTGGTACTGCGAGGCTTCCCGCTCGAGCGATTCATAGAGCCGGGCGTTTTCGATGGCGATGGAGAGGTAAACGGAAATCGTACGCAGCAGGTCAACGTCTTCACTCGAAAGGAAGTCGCCCGACCGCGACTTTCCGAGGCCCAGGTACCCGAGCGTACGCTCGCTTATCTTAAAGGGCAGGTAATAGTGCAAATCCAGCTTCTCGATGGTCGCCCCGGCCGACGGAGGGAGATCCAGAGAAGGCTTCACGCTCTCAAAAAAGAGGTAACCCTTTTGAAGTTCGGGACGCTGCGGGTCGAGGTAACTTAAGTCGAGGTCGTCCAGGGGGGGAAGTCCCCGCGCTTTGACCAGCCGGAACCCGTTCGATTCGGAGGACAGAAAGACCGCTACGCGTTCCACCCCCAGAATCTCCCCCAGGCGCTCGGAGACCTGCTCGAGGAGACGGTCAAAATGCAGTTCGGAAGTGACTTCACGGGCGAACTCGAGGAGAGTCATCCGGTAATCATAGCGCTCGCGATTGAAGAACCTCTCCAGGCGCGACTGGATCCAGTTGACCAACGGCTGGAAGAGGAAAGCCGTGACGATAACGGCCAGGACCCAGCCGCCGCGGCTGAGGGCGGGGAAATTCGCGCGGAAGAAGTCGGCGGAAAGGGCGATCAGGCCGAAGGAGACAGCCACGATCGTGGCGGTGGCGAGCGTATAAGCGATGCCGCGCCGGAAGATGATGTCCACGTCCATCAAACGGTATCGAACAATCGCATAGCCAAAAGTGAGAGGAAGGAAGATCAGCGACAGCGCCGAAAAGTTCATCCATCCGGCAGGAATGAAGCCCAGCGCATAGGGCACCGCGTAAAATGCCGCGAAAGGAATGATGGCCAGAAACGTCCCTCGCGTCACCCATTTGAGTTGCTGCTTGAGCAAAGGCGTCTCGGCCCGGCGATAGCGATACAGCAGGAAAACGGCCCCCGCCAGGAAGTACGACGCCAGATAAACCAGCTCGCGGGCGTCCAGGACCCACCTCACCGTGAGCGGCGGCAGGGCCATTTTCAAAATCCCCTGCGCGACCAGGAGGTGAGTGGCGAACAGCAAGGCTCCGGGCACATAGATCAGCGGATACACGTACGAACGGCGGGAGAGAAATGCCGGGCGTTCCGGAAAACTCAGGCAGAAATGCAGGAACACCGCCGGCTGCAATACCCAAGCCAGGACGTTGAGCCAGTAGATGGTCGAATCGAACAGGTTCAATTTCCCGGTGTAGGACAGCGTGTAGAGCGCGAAGGAAGCCAGACAAAAGACGTAGAAGTGAAGGGACTTGGGCGCGGTCCACCTGCGGACCAAAATAAAAGTCCCGATGAAGAGGTACAGAAGCCCGACGACTTCGAGGAAGTAGTGGAGAGACCTCGAGCTGTTCTCCGGCCGGATGATTACCGTGGTGTCAAATTTTTCTCCGCCGCGAGCAAGCTCGTAAGCCGCCTTGGACCACACGCCGCTCGAAAAGACTGCGTGGCTGGCATCCGCCCAATGTCTGATCGGCAGGCCGTTGATTGATTCGAGCCGGTCGCCCTCGCGTATGCCCGCGCGGTCCGCGGGGCCATCGCGCTCGACAAGCCATGCCGTCACGCCCCGGGAAGAGTCCACCCAGGAAACGCCGTCAGAAGGGAGCTGGTAAAACCTTCTCTGTTGGAAGTTGATGGCGGCTAATACAACAAGCCCCACGCTCAGGGTCGCGAGGAGGATGGTCGTAAAACGAAGTGGAGCTTCCCTTACCATATGCCCTCAGAGCCCGCCGCCAAACGGAGGGTATACACTCTCCCCTAATTCAAAAGCAAGTCGGATTCCAGCCCGCGAACTCAAACCCTCAAATAACTTCATGCTTCTCAAATGGATAGATCCATCGTCAACGGTCAAATTCACTTACTATGGAAATTTGGATATGGCCTCCCGTTTTTCGTAGTGCCACTTAAGCAGTTTCTTGTCAAGACGACTCGCCTAACCTCGAGGACTTGACCGCGATACATGCGCCCTCGCAGCGCCCCGCCTGCTTAGACTCTACAAGCAAGGACAAGGAAAGCCACAGGGGCTCTCTTAAAACTGAAGTGAGAACCCGCCGCGAAGGCTTCTGTAGGAAGAAGTCAGAATGAAAGGTTTTCCCCCGGAACTGTACAAGGGGACGTAGCCCTCGCCCAGGAGGTTGCGGAAGTCGGCCAGTGCTTCGATGCGTGCGGGAAGGAAACCAAAGGCGGGGAGAGGCTGACGAATCTGGACGCCAAGAAAGGGCTGGAGCTCAAGGTCCGCGTCTCCGTAAGGATCGACGCCTGTGACGCGGCCACGCTCAAGCCATTGGTAAGAAGTAGTGATTTGCGTATTGCTGTAAGGAACCCGGGAGGAGACTTTACCGGTCACGGAGCGGCTCGGATGAACGCGAAGAAGGCTCTGAAGGTTCCTCTGGCTGTCATCGCTCGTCAAGCGCCCAGTCTCCACGGTGAGGGCCCTTCCCAAGGCGTAGGCGAAAGCTGCTTCCATGTGCTTTCCCATGCTGACCGAGTAAGTCGCGCGGAAGCCCGAGGAGGTATAGTCTCCTGCATTCAAGAAAACACCCTCAGCTCCCGGGTTCGGGGAAAGGTTCCCGGCCAGCCAAGCCGAAGTGCCGGGCATTCCCAACCCTCGCACGACCGCGTTCTGGATCGAGTCGCGGTATCCGGCGATTTCGACTCGGGAACTCCTGGTCAGGTTCCGATGGACGCTCACCTCAGCATGGCTCAGTTGCTCCAGCCGGGGCCGGAAGCCCCGCATCGTCACCCGAGGAAAAGCGCTCAGCATCCCGACGCGGTCCGCCATTGAGCTTGCCCCATCGTCGAGCCTGACGCTTCCGTAGCGAACGTCAATGGACGTCGAAGGGTTCAAGCGGTAATCAAGCTTCATCCGCGGGCTTGCCGTCAGGACGTCGCGGGCGGCGTTCAGGTAATCAAGCTCCAGGCCAGCCGTCACGCTCAGTGAATCAGCCAGGCGGCGCGTGTGAGAATAGTTGATCGTGATGCCCGGAGTGTGGACGAGTCCGTCGCGTCCCGCTTCCCTCGTCAGCGGCGAGGCATCGAAAAGACTCAGGTGATGGACGACGAGAGACAGCTCCTGGGGATCGCCTTTCGCCATGTGCTTGCGGAACGAGGTCCCGAGCGATGACTCGAGCAGTCCCATGGCGCTCATCGAGCCGGCAACGAGGACGTCCGAGTCTTCGGAGAGCTGGCGCATATAGGCGAGGACGCTCCCCACTCCCGGGTCGCCGCCCAACGCTTCGCGCCGGTCCGAGCCCGGCATCATCCCGATCAGGCGCCGTGTAACGGGCGAAAAGCGCTTCAGCGGCTCGCCCGCGGGGGCCTGTGTCTTTGCAACTTCCTGGTATCGGAGAATCGGTCGCGTGGTGGAGGAAGTGCGCAGCACCCACTTCCAGTCGTCGCCCCAGTTCGAAACCTTGCTGGAAGGGACCTGCAAACGCATGGGCGCGAGGATATCGCTCAAGACAAATTTCTGGCGCGAGGCCTCGCCCGCTTCCACGTTGATCCCGTTGCGGACGGCCGGCAACCTGGTGGGCGCGGTGACTCGAATTGAGTACCTGCCGGGGATGAGGCGCTCAAGCGCGAATTCGCCGTGCGCGTCGGTGATGACCTGCTCGACGGCGAGGCGGGCCCGGGACCCGATACCCCAGAGCGGGCCCATCACCCGGACCGAGGCGCCCATTAAAGGGTTCCCCTGCCCGTCCGTCACGCTGCCGGACAACCGGCCGAATCCCGCGCCGGAACCCTCCGCGAGTGCCGCGGCGGGCACGAAAATCCCCAGTGCAATAACAACGGTCAGAAGCGAGCTTCGACGATTGGAATGCCTCATATCTCCCGTCGTTATTTCGGCTCCTGGCGCTGCGCTACCAAGGAACAGCTCGGATGAAATTCCTAACGCACTTCAAAAGTATCCGTCTGGGTGATGGTCTGGTTTTTCACGTTGTCCGTGACCTTGATCTGAACCGAGTACTTGCCGGGCTGAAGCGAATTCAGCGGCATCTTCTTCTGCAGCGTAATCTGCTGCGCCGCATTTTGCATCTTGGCGACCTGTTCAGACTGAGTCAGGACGGATTTCCCCTCTTTAGCGATCTCGTACTGGACTTCCGCCGAGGGCCGATGGGTCTGCGGATCGACCGCCAGGTTGTAAACCTGCATATAGATGCCCAGCGTCTGGTCGCGGGTGAATGTCCGATTGACGTTGGGACGGACCCTCGAGCCCCCGATGACGAACGGACCGGAACCCACCTGGCTGGTTGGGAGGGGCTCAATCTTATCCGCAAGGATGAGGGTACTATGGGAGAGCTTTTCTTCATCGAAGTGGGGAACCTGGATGCCTAACTCCATGGAGCCCATGTGGCCGTTGAGGTCGTCCTTCACAACCACGGAGAGCTTGTAGCGCCCCGGCCGCAAAGGCATCGCCTTCTGATAGACCGATCTCCGGTCCACATATCGCTGGAATTCATTTTCAGGGACATCCAGAACCACACTGTCTTCAAACGTGTTGACGATCCTCCCGCTCAGGCTGCTGAACTGTCCGAAAATGTCGAGGACGGCGTGCATCACGCCGCCCTTGTTCTGGAATTCCAGGTCGCGGTTCGCCACCTGAACTGTTACCGGCGTCAGGATGGTCTCTTCGGTGACACGGAGGAAATCCGTTCGGACGTCAAACGGCAGGAGTTGGGCCGAAAGACGGGCCGTGACGACGGCCTTCAAGTCGTTGAATTTGACTGAGGGGGCTTTGAAGATTTTGGCATAAAGGTCCAGGCGGGTGAACTCGTTCATGCTCTCAGGCTCGCCGCCCAGGGACCGCCCTGTGGTCATGCCGTCAGACCGGCTGAATCGGTCGCGCTTCGAGGCCATCCCCATCGACTCGAGTTGCGTCAGGCCCGCGTTCGGGACGTGGAGCAAGGCGTCTTTTTCGCCGGGGTCAATCGTCAGGTGAAATTCGCCGGTCATCGTGGGGTCCACAAACTCCAGGATGACGTTGGTGCCGATGCCGTCGATGTACCGGTACCGCCACGTCTCGAACGGAAAGGTCGAAGTCTCTCCTCCGCCTTCCTCGGGCGGACGGAGGTACGTGCCGCCGCTGGGGTGTGATTCGATTTCGTCGGCAGGACCGTACATGATGTAAATGCGGCCGCGGTCGGCCTTCCAGCCCGGGATGCCGGAGGCGTAATGCTCGTTCGCGTAAGCGATCCGCCGGTAGTACTCTTCCTTAAACTCGTTTTCGGGGCTGCCGGGGTTGGGATTGCGCCGCTCCCAAAACTGCTCGATGAATTGTTCGCGCTCTTCGTCCGTACTCAGCTTCCTGAACGCGCCCCTCTCCTCGTCAGTGATGACATAGGGGACTTCCTCCTGGAGCCACTTCTTATAGGGGCTCTCCATCTCTTTCTGAATCGCCTTCTGGCGGCGCCGCTCTTCTTTATCCGGCTTTTCCTTGGGAGGCGAGGCGAAGAGGCCCGTGGCTACCACGCCTCCGAGAGACACGACGAGAAGGAGGAGCGGTGATATGCGGTGAGAACGCTCGACGCTAAGTGTCGAAGGCCGCAAAGCTACACGCATGACTGGACGTATCCCGTTTGGACTCTTCAGATTCTAGTTTTTGGGGTAGTCAAAGTCAAGCTTATAAGGTCCCAAGTCAAAGTCTTACAAAGACCCTCGACACCGACCCTCGTGTGGGATGCTTCCCGCCCGCAAAGGGTGGCTTCAGGTCGCGCTTTTTTCATCTCTTCTCGTCAGCACCGGAAGCCTCCGACGGACGCTCTCACTCTTGACGGTACTGTTTCAGTCTGACGTTGTTGCGAGATTAGAAATGGAGCACCGGCTGCGGGGCGGCGTGCGGCGCCGGACCTGGGGCGGCCTGCTTTCAGAGGGCCAGAAAAACGTGCTTGACGGGGCGTCCAGAAGGTGATAACAGCGAGGCCACGTCGGGCAGGAGTTTCTTCAACCAAGCGAGGCGGCCAGAGGTGCGGGCTTGTCAAATCGAATGGGGAAGGGCGCCCCGTGGCGCAGAACCACTTGAATCAGAACCACACGAATGCGTCCATCATGACCGGAGTCCTAAACCGGCGCCGCGGCCGATCCCCGGGCTCAAGCGAAAAACTGCAAGGCTTGTAAGTCTGGCGTCTGGGCAATGGGTTTAGAGAGGGAGGTTTTCACTATGAGAGCAAGATTTCGTG
>WNFH01003783.1_pt1 | contig 10811 bp, 6 predicted proteins | sample 5400411 | NCBI WGS metagenome assembly WNFH01 (sample SAMN13153347, study PRJNA577476) | soil metagenome | isolation source: 200 cm saprolite under Douglas fir tree site 2 hole 3 | place: USA:California | collected 2015-04-18
TGCTGATGTGTCGTGACTCGTCGGCCTGGACCGACAGGAAGACGGTGGGCAGCAGGTAGTCGCCGTTGGCGGCGGCCTCCGACGGCATCGCCACGAACAGCGTGTTCGTGAAGGCGGTCTCGGCAACGACCTGGAGGTAAATGTTGCCTGCCGTGATCGCGTCGCCAGTGATGAAGCCCTCAGCGAACTGCCGCCCGATGGTCCCCGCATAGCACCTGTCGAAGGACTTCTCGGTGGTATCGAACCCGGCAGGATCGATGTAGTTCTTCATGTAGTAGCGCTTCAGGTGCATCTGGATTGTCGAGTGACGTACCTCGTCAATCATCTGAAGCACTAGACCGTTATGGAGTTCTGGGTTGGGCACCACTGAGGTAAGCAAGGGCATGGCGCGGGCGGCGGCAATCTCTGGGAACGGACTGATGCCCAAAAAGAGCTTCATCCACTCCATCCAGCGCGGCTGTGTCGAGCGGAACATATTCCCGCGGAGTGCTCCGTCCATAGCCCCCATGGCACGATTGTCTTTCTCCTCCTGCATGGGGAAGTAGGACTGCAAGACCTGCTTCAGCGGCTCCTTCTTAGGGGCCTTGGTAAACTTATAGTCGGTTGGGTACTTCTGGACGGGCGTAGCAAATGTTGGCTCCCAGGAAAGCTCCTGGATCTTTTGATACGCTTTGGTAAGGCTGTTACGAGCCATATTGTTTCTCCTTGTCTGACCAGCCTGTTACCAGACTGTCTGCGACTTACCCAACTTATCATAACCGACAATACAGTGTCCGAGACTTTCCATATCAAGGGAAGCCTGTCAAGGCATAAAAAATACCTCGCGTGTGCAGATAGCCGCACTCAGAAGTACCAATGGTACTATGACTGCATTGAACAGATAAGTCGATAAGAAGTGCTTTGCTCCCTTTCATGAGAGCAATCGGCTCAGCTAAATGGTTGTAGATACGAAGAAAGTGGTTACAAGAAATAGGTAGGTGACAACCAAGTATAAGAGAATATTACCATAGAGCCGGTGATGTAAAAGTGAGAGGAGATAGTTTTGCGGTGAAAAAGTGGTGAAAATATGTAACCTCCCCCCATTTTTATGGACAGGAGAGCTAACAATATGCTATAAAGTCCTATATATTGCTGTGTATATTGTTGTGATTAAGCTATCCACATATTTGTACTGAGTCCATACCGTTCTCAAACTGTTCATACATTTGAGGGCAGACAGGCAACGGCAGAGTAGCCAGTGCCACGCCCACCTACACTGATTGGGGTAGAGGTATGACTAACCAACGGCATCACATGAATCTATCCATCGCTTCACCATCAGAGATTGAGCGTACTGCTCAACAATTGAGGACGATACGCGAGAAGTTCCTGACGACAGGAAACCTTGCTGCTATACCTACTATCCCTCGTCCAATAATTCTGAATTCCTGGCAACGCTGTAATACTCTACACGTCAATCCTGGACAGCGTTTCGCGCCACTTGCTATTGCCCGTGAGGCCCAATTATATAACCTGCGTGAAGCCAACGAGTTACTCATACGTGCCACTCGCTCTGTGATGAGCCATCTAACAGACTTTCTCGCCGGCTCAGGATATGTGATTGTGCTGAGTGACGCCAATGGCTGCCTGCTAGACGTACTTGGCGATGCAGCAATACGTCGCCGGCTTGCACGCATCGACTTCGTTCCTGGTGGTAACTGGAGCGAAGCGGCGGCTGGTACGAATGCTATCGGCACTGCTCTGGCCGATGGTCATGTTGTGCAACTCATGGCAGCGGAACACTATTGCGATGGATGGCAGGACCTTACCTGTACTGCTGCTCCTATCCGCCATCCATTGACGGGTAAGATTATCGGTATCCTGGATGTAACGGGCAACTATCGACTTATCCGCCCATTTCTCACGAACACGTTAGCGGCTGCGGCCCTGGAGGTCTCACAGCAATTGTGTGTACTCCTCACTACTACGCATGGGAATGTGCGCCAAACGGATCTGGCTGCATTCACAGCCAGTTTTTCTGATGGCACAAGTACCTTTATGCACAACACTATACCAGGCCAGCATGCTGACAAGCATGTATCTGATACCCTAACAATAGACGACATGCGCTACCAGCTTAATCAACAGGAACGGAGAGCGCATGAAGCGGAGCGCCTGGCTGAAGCAGCAGGGGCGATCAGTGCTAGCCTGGATATCGATGTGACGCTTGAAAAGGTCGCTGAGCATGCCGCTTACTTGCTCCAGCTCGAATGTGCTGTTGTCTGCCTGTTTCATGAGTTAGATGAGGATGCATTATCGCTGCACATCTGGCGCAAACAGAAACCAAAGCGGTCGATGCACCTTCCCACGCTAAAAGCATTACTCGTGCAGACGGGGGTGGTCTCGCTTATCCGAGAACGCGGTGAATTGGTGGTTATTGACGATCTTCTCACTTCCACCCTGTTTCCCATAGACCTTGTCGAGCAGATAGGTATCCGTTCGATAGCGATATTTCCTCTGATGGCGGCTCGTGGAGTGATTGGCTTCATTGCTCTCTCTAACTCCGCCTTCTACCACTGGATGGCTGAAGATGTGCGCTTAGGCCTGGCTTTCGCTGCTCAGTCAGCAACGGCTATCGAGAATGCCAGACTTTTTGCCACACTCCAACAGCACAACCGGCGCACGGAAGTGTTCAATGCTATCGCTCAGCTTCTGAGTACATTGCCTGATCCCAACCAGCATCTTGACCTGGTTCTGAAAAGTATTGCGGAGTTTATGGACCTGGATGCTGGTATGATCTTGCTTAGTGACCAGAGTACGCGTGAGCTAACGCTCGTGGCTCATTGTGGGTTGGCTGAAACAGTTCCTCTCAACCTGAGTGAACTGCCCTTGAGGCCCCTTTACGAGTTAGCTTGCCTGGTCCTGGCTATGGGAGAATCGCTGCGGGCCTGTGGCCTGGAGAGCAACAAAAGTATCGTGTATGAGCCTCTGTGTGCCGCAGGCTTTTGCGATTTGATGGCGGTCCCGCTAGCAGCCAGCAATACTATCCTCGGTGTTCTGCTCGTTGGGAGCCATAACCATCAGGGGCTAATGGAGGAAGACCTGGCATTGTTTACGACCATCGGACAACAGCTAGGCCTGACTTTGAAGAATGCTCAGTTGCTGCGCGCAGCGAGCGAAATGGAGGCCTTGCGTGAAGCTGATCGGCTCAAGAGTGGATTTATCGCGGCTATTTCACATGACCTGCGCTCACCGCTGACTGCCATTCGCGCATCCGTTGAGGGGTTGCTTGATCGAGGAGGCGTCCAGTCGGCCAGCATGCAAGAACATTTATTTCACAATATTGCGGGGCAGGCAAGCAGATTAGGGCGGCTGGTTGACCAGTTGCTTGATCTTTCACGTATAGAGGCTGGAGCACTGGCATTAGACCGCGACTGGACTGAACTTCCTGCACTGATTAACGATACCCTGGCGAAGTTTGAAGGACTGCACAGCGGGTGCCAGGTGGAGTGTGATCTGGCGGAGGATTTACCCCTCCACTACGTTGATCCCGATCGTCTTATCCAGGTATTGTGGAATCTCTTAGAGAATGCCAGCAAATATGCTAAGCCGTGCTCGTCGATTCGGGTCGAAGCGCGGTGGACAGGGGGCGAGGTGCTGATCGGATTGGCCGATCGCGGACCGGGAATACCTGTTGAAGAGCGCGAGAAAATTTTCAAGAACTTCTATCGCTTGAACAGAGACAATAGGACGCATACGCAAGGAAGCGGTTTAGGCCTGGCTATCTGCCAGGGTATTGTGGAAGCTCATGGTGGACGAATCTGGGTAGAGGATCGACCCGGAGGTGGTAGCATCTTTTTCTTTACGTTGCCCCTGGTGACGACAGAACCTCTTGAACTTGATATATTGGAAGAGCATGAATTGGTTGTGTGAGTACAAATGAGAAGTGATGCTATGGGCCACGCTAGACAGCGTATATTACTCGTGGACGATGACCCCGGTATCATGGTAGCGGTTAAACAAGCTTTGTCCGCTCACGGATATCAGATGACGACCGCCACCGATGGCATAGCGGCTTTAGACTCTTTCGAGCGCGAGCCACCAGAACTGATTCTGTTGGACTTAGTGATGCCTGTATGTAACGGCCTGGAAGTCTGCAGGCGTATCCGTGAATATTCCTCAACTCCAATTATTATCCTGAGTGTCAAAGGCAGTGAGGCTGACATTGTGTCTGTACTTGATCTGGGTGCTGACGATTATTTGGTCAAGCCTTTCCGTCTGGCCGAGTTACTTGCCCGTGTGCGGGCTGTACTGCGTCGTGGAAGCAATATTTTAGCAACCAGGGTGGTCTGTGGCGATCTAGAGATCGACACTGAGAAGCACAGAGTCCTGGTGGCCGGTCGTCCCATTGTCCTTACACCAATCGAGTACGCGCTACTGTCCGAGCTGGCAGCTAACGTTGGACGAGTGTTGACCACGCATTTGCTGCTAGAGCGTGTATGGGGGTCTCAGTACAGCGATGCGACCGATTACGTGAAGGGTGTGGTACGTCGTTTGCGCGTCAAACTGGAGCCTGATCCAGCTCATCCACGGTATATCATTACGGAACCACATCTTGGCTATCGCCTGAGCGACCTAGCGATCTAGCATTGCCAGTCTATCCCCCTTCTTCCTCCTTGTCAAAAAATGTGGGTAATGGGAAGGCTCAGAATGAATCATGTTTTCACTCAAGATGTGTTATAATTTCTACAAAACTACGTGCGATTATAGATACAAGTAGGGGGTAGGCACCCACCATGACCACCAACAGGCCGCTTTCCCTCTTCATCAGCAGCAAAATGGCCGAACTGGTTGACGAGCGGCGCGCTGTGCATAGCGCATTGTCTGAATATGATATGCACGGCTGGCTGTGGGAAAAACACGCGGGCGCACGCCCTGAACCTGTGCGCAGCACCTACCTGAAAGAGGTGGCCGCCTGTGACCTGTATATTGGCCTCTTCTGGCCTGGCTACGGACCCTATACTATTGAAGAATATGAGCACGCCCGCAGGCATAAAAAAGGTTGCCTCATCTATGAAAAGTATATCGATACAGATAAACGCGATCCCCTATTGCAGGCATTCCTGGAAGAGATCCAACGGGTCAAGAACCCTGACGGCCTGACGGTCTGTCGTTTTGAGACGCCGGAAGAACTTGGGGAGCAAATACAGAAGGATGTCATGCATTTGCTCATCTCGCACTTTCGCGAGACGCGCCAGCAGCCCTCTCACCCTCCCGGCACAGGCAATCGGTGGCATGCTCCGAAACCACCTCCGTTCGATAAGGCCTTTGTGGGTAGACAAGCTGACCTGGACACCTTGATCGCCCACCTCTTCGCGGGACAGGACGCGGCTATCACGGGCAAAGCGACCAATGCCGCGCTGCAGGGCATGGGAGGCATTGGCAAAACCTATCTCGCCCGCAAGCTGGGAATGGAGTTGCAAAAGGCTTTCCCCGGTGGAGTGATGTGGATCGAAGTGGGGCCACAGGTGAGCGACGAGGCCAGTGCGCAGGTACCGTTGAGAAAGCTGGCAAGCTACATCCCTGATGGCGTACCACCGGCAGGACGGTTGCATCCCGAACAGCTAGCGGCCCTCATCGAAGAACACACGCAGGAGCGGCTGCTGGTGGTGTTCGATGATGTGTGGCACCAGGCTCCCCTGCGCTTCCTGGCACGCGCCCTGCCCGCCAATGCCGTGCGGCTGGTGACAACGCGCTACGCCAACATAGCACAGACGCTGGGTGGCAAGATGGTCAGGCTGGATCGCTTATCACCCCAGGACGGACTGGCTCTGCTCGAAGACCGCCTGGACTGCCGGGGAGATACAAGCTACCGAGCTGAGCTGGAACAACTGGTCGCACTGCTCGACGGTCACGCTCTAGCGCTGGATATCGCCGCTGCCCTGATCAAAAAAAGACCCTCGTGTGTGCGTGCAGTGCAGATGGTGCTGGATCACCTGCGACAGGGTATCGGCCATGGGAAACTGAGCAACCTGGTATTACCGCCAAGCGAGGAGCGCGACGAAAACCTGGAAAAGACGCTGGCACTTAGCTACGAACGTATGAGCGCAGAACAACAGCGTCACTTCCGCGCAACAGGCGTGTTTGCCGCCGAAGCACCCATCACAGTAGAGGCGATGGGTGCTGTTTGGGACATGAATGACCTGAACGATGTACAAAATGGCTTGTTCGAGTTAGTGGACCTGGCATTACTCAGCGAGGTTGAAGAAAAAGATGATGTTTCTTATCGCCAGCATGGTTTGTTGCGCGTGTATGCTTATGCGCTATTAGAAAAGGCTGGTGAGCTTGCCGTTACATGTAGAGCACATGCGCAATACTATACGGATATGGTTGAGCGTACTGAGGTAGTAGAACACACACGATTAGAGCAGCATATCCAAAACTTACTGGTAGCCCTGGAATGGACAGATGACAATGATCCCGTGCTGTTTTCGGAACTGCTAGATGGGCTGAGGCAGTTTTTTCTGAATCGAGGACGATCGGCACTGCTTGAGACATATTTACCCAAAGCAGTAGCTGCTGCCAAGGCGACAGGGAATAAATTTCGAGAAGCCAACCTGCTCCAGAGTTTGGGGGACTTAGAGCGTCGGCTGGGCAACATCGATGAGGCACGGGCGCATTATGATGCGGCCTTACCCTTATTCCAAAGTGAACGCGCCCGCCTGGGAGAGGCCAGTGTATATACGAGACTTGGGGATATGTTTGTGGCACAAGAGGATTGGACGCAAGCTAGAATTTACTATGAGCAAGCCCTTCCTCTGTTTCTTGCCGAGCGTGAACCGATAGGCCAGGCTAATACTTTGATTGATCTTGGTCGTGCTCGCTTCGAGTTGGGAGAACATGACCAGGGAATGTTGGATGTTCAAGAAGCAGCAAGACTGTACCATTTTATTCGAAATGATGGGTGGGCATGCCGTGCGGAGCAATATCTTGCTGAGATGCGGAGGCGATTGGAGGAAGCTGGGGGAAGTGAAGTTTGAGTGATGGTGGCTCACTGTGACAGGTGTGACAGGTGTACGGTGTAATCACACTGTAGCACCTTGTCCCAAACTGCATTTGATCAGGGAAAAAAGTGTTGCTGCATAGTGGCTATGCACGCTCCTGTTGTGGAGGGGTTAAGCGGTAGCCAATACCCCGGATGGTTGCCAGCAACTTCACCTCAAAAGGGTCATCAATCTTACGGCGCAGGCGGCGCACGTAGACATCAATGACGTTCGAGCTACACTCAAAATCGTAGTTCCAGATGTGCTGCTCGATCATTTCGCGTGTCACAACCTGCTTAGGATGGTACATGAAATACTCAAGCAGCGCGAACTCCTTTGGCGTCAGGTCGATAGTACGCCCTTCTCGTTCAACGCTGTGTGTAACCGGGTCAACTACTAGATCACCTATCTCTAACCGTCCATTGGTGTAGGGTTGGTTGCGTCGTAGTAAAGCGCGCAAACGAGCCAGCAACTCGCGCATAGCGAACGGTTTTACGAGATAATCGTCGGCACCACAATCCAGACCTCGTACACGATCATCAACGCTATCGCGGGCCGTTAAAAGCAGGATCGGTGTATGGATACGGCGATGGCGCAGTTCACGGCAGACCTCCAGGCCATCCTTCTTAGGCAATAGAATATCTAGAATTATCAGATCATACGGCGTCAGTTCGGCTAAATCCTGTCCCTCCTGACCGTCATAGGCGGTATCGACGCTGTATCCCTCGTGTGCCAGGTTCATTTGCAGCGAACTGTTGAGGCGGTGGTTATCTTCGATTACAAGGATACGCATAGAGCAAGCTCCCTTTCAACGTGAGCATATATTCAACAGGGTAGCCCTATCCCTGCCAGGTTCTTTCTTTGTATTATGATTATCGCACAGCAAGATGACAAATTGATGACAAAATGAGATGAGAAAGTTCATGTTCCTGTCATGCGTGTGAGCTATACTGTTGCCACACAAGAGAATTAGTTTCCCGATGTACAGGTTTCTTTGAATCCTCGCCGCTTCGCGGCTCGCCAGGATTTTGGTGAGTCTGGGGACTGGCGTGCTGTGCAGCCGTAGGCTGCACAGCACGCCAGTCCCCAGACTCACCAAAATCAGAGATAAGGAGAACACTATGTATATCAAAGATAAGGAGAACACTATGCATAGACCGTTTCGTTTTGGCGTGGTATCCGGTGGTCTGACATCACCGGATGCATGGGTCGCCCAGGCACGTAGAGTTGAGGAGCTTGGCTATGCAAGCTTGCTGATGCCTGATCGCCCCTCAATGGGTGGTTTTGCCCTCTTCTCAGCACTGGCAGTCGCGGCAGCGTCAACTACTTCATTGCATGTTGGCAGCTTTGTGTTTTGTAACGATTACCGGCATCCGGCGATGCTGGTCAAAGAGGTCGCTACTCTCGATGCGCTTTCGGGAGGACGTTTTGAACTCGGATTGGGTGCGGGCGTGAGTGGTTACGACTACCAGCAGATGGGCCTACCGTTCGAGAGTGCCGGTACACGTGTCAGCCGCCTGGAAGAAGCCGTTTTGATAATCAAGCAGTTCTTCACCGGAGAAGAAGTGAATTTTGCCGGCAAGTACTACACCATCACCGCAATGAAGGCGTTGCCGAGAGCGGCCCGGCAACCACATCCTCCCATTATTATCGGCAGCGGTGGCAAACGTATGCTCACTATCGCGGCCCGCGAGGCCGATATTATCGCCCCGGCGTTGAAATTGGGGCCGAAAGGTGTTGATCCAACAGACGCGACGATGGAGGAAAAAATAGGCTGGATACGTGATGCCGCGGGTGAACGTTTCTCTGAGCTGGAACTGGCCCAGGTAGCTTACGGTATCGCGATTACGGACAGTGGTACTGAAGCTATTGCCCCTGCTGGAGGACCTATGCCTATTCCTATGAGAGGAATGAGCACCGAGCAGGCGGTCGAGCATCTTCTTGAGCAGCGCGAACGCTACGGCTTTTCCTACATTCAGGTATTCGAAGGACAGGTAGAGAATTTCGCGCCTGTAGTAGCGCGCTTGAACGGAAAATAAGAATGTTTTTATGTGTTGTGGCATAGTGGCTATGAGTGTTGCTGCCATCGGCAGCAACACTCATAGCCACTATGCCACAACACATAATCCGCTGTTGGGCTTTTTCGCTGCAAATGTTTGAGATGAATATAGTACTTTCCCCCAAATCAGGAACAAGGTGCTGTTTTATTGAGCATATATTGATATATTTTGATATACTTAGAGGTATATCCGGTATGCTGCGAAAGAGTTAGCAAGCGAGGATAAAAAGGCAGTGAGCGCAATTAGAAACAATATTTTGGCCACTCGCGCGCCTCGAACCGCCTGGCAGGCGGGAATGGTGACAACCATCTGCCTGTTGATAGCCATGGTGGCGGGATTGTGGAACGCGCCCTCTTTGCTCACGGGTTTCACCTCTCAACTTATGAAGCTGAACGGTACCAGTCACACGCACCTTGCGGCCCAAAGCATTGATTCAGGCACTCCTGTGCCGGAAGAGTACCAACAAGCGGCGGTAACGACGGCTCAACAGTATATGACGGCTCTGTTCAACAAGCAATATAGTACCATGTGGTCACTGCTTCACCCGCAGGTTCAGGCGGTGTGGCCGAGCGAGACGGCATTCACCACCTACTGGCAGGCACGTTTCCAGGGTTACACGCTGCAGCGTTATGTGCTGGGCAAGGTGCATTGGCTGGCACATTGGGTCAACCCTGAGACGATGATGGCCTATGACCATGTGCTGGAAACGCCCATCTCTCTGCTGCTCGCGCCAGGTCAAACGGTTGTGGCAGCACCGCTTGCACCGCCAGAAGATTTGCACCCGCAATCGGTATTTCAGAACCTGCCATTTATCGTGCAGAAGGTAGCCAGTCAGGGTAATGGCGGCAAGGTTCAATGGCTGGTGCTCGATGGCGGCCCTGCCGACCTTGAGGCCCCTATATTGCCGCCGCTACAGCCAAGCGGCACCATGGCGCAGGTGCCCATCCTGATGTATCATCACATCTCTGATGTGGTTCCTCCCACTGCACTCGGCAAAAGCCTGACGGTTACGCCGGAGGCTTTCTCTCAACAGTTGGACTATCTCAAGCAGCAGGGGTATCACACCATCACGTTTAACCAGTTGTTCGACGCGCTCTATTACGGGGGGCCACTGCCGCAGCATCCTATTATTCTTACATTTGATGATGGCTATGATGATGCGTTCCATTTCGCCTTTCCCATCCTGCAGGCGCACGGCTATAGCGGCATGTTCTACATTATTACGGGCAAAGTTGGTTGGGCGGCCTATCTGAACTGGAAGCAGATCAAGACGATGTTTGCCGGGGGGATGCAGATCGGCTCGCACACGGTCCATCATGTCGATATGGGAAGCCTCATACAGTATTCTCAAGACCTGGCTCAAGGTGAGTTGCAGAAGTCGCAGGAGGTGCTGCAAAAGAGGTTGGGGGTAGTTATTCAGCAGTTCTGTTATCCCTCCGGCGAACCATTCCAGCACGGCAGCCTGGCAGAACGGCAGCAGATTGTGGCTCTGCTGGCGTCGGATGGCTATGTGGGGGCGACGACGGACCCTGGCATGACGGGGATAGATCAGGATAGTATGACGCCGTTTGTACTCCTGCGTATTCGCGTTGATGGCCGCTCTACGCTCACATTTTTTATGAATAGCTTGCCCTGGTAGGGGCGGGGTCATCCAACAAAACAATGATAGGCGAAAACACGCTCAAAACCGCGGTTTTGAGCGTGTTTTCGCCTATCATTGTTTTGTTGG
>WNFH01003785.1_pt1 | contig 10809 bp, 8 predicted proteins | sample 5400411 | NCBI WGS metagenome assembly WNFH01 (sample SAMN13153347, study PRJNA577476) | soil metagenome | isolation source: 200 cm saprolite under Douglas fir tree site 2 hole 3 | place: USA:California | collected 2015-04-18
GGTCGCGCGGGAATTGCTCCAGCACCGTCCGCAGATGAACCATCGCGCCGTCATAGTCGCCGTCTTCTTTGAGGGCCCGGGCGTAAAAGAAATTCGTCCGTGCAAGGCGCGGGTCGATCGCCAGAGATTTCTCGAGCACTTTTCGCGCCCCGGCGGTATCACCCTCCTGCACCAAAACGCGCCCGATGTTGGTCCAGCCGTCGGGATTGTGCGGATCGGCTTGAGTGATTTTTTCGAACGCCGCGGCGGCCGCCTTCAAATCCCCCTGCAAGAAAAGGCCGATCCCATAGTCGTTCCATCGCGTCCACTCTTCTTTTGTGGAAACGGTCTTCGGTTGGGGCGGCGGAACATTTCGCGGGAGCACCCGCAACGTTTTGGTGTCCTCGGCAATGGTGATGATGGGCAGATCAGGAATCGCTTTAAGGTTGCCTGAGACATTCGACGTGTCGCCGTTGAAATACCATTGGCGATCGTCGTAATCCGGCGTGGTTGCTGTGCTGAGGTCTTCCGGCCCCGTTTTGTCCGCTTCGACGCCCGCAAAAGAGAAGCGCGTATTGAACCAACTGAACTTCCGATAGTTGAGCTTGGCATGAAGAGTGATCTTGTCGCCCGCATTTTCCGGAATGTGCAGGCGATAGTGCGCCGTATCCGCCGCGCCTGGAGGAATGAGGCGAACGTAGACAACCGACCGCGTCGCCCAAGCGTTTCGTTTATTGATGGGATTGCCGTGCCCATCAATCTGAAGCGAGCGATAGAAGTGCGCCCCGGCCTCAACGGGGCCCTTACCACCGTCCTCAACCTTGCCGCTCCAGAAAATCGTCTGGCCCTTTTCATCGGTGGCTTGCAATTCAAGCCAGGCGTCGAAAGCGTCCACCGTCCCGCCGGGGAAGAAGTGCCCGACCTTGCGCGTGCGCACAACGACGTCCACGCGAGCGTCATCGCCCCGGCGAACTGCCGCATCCGTGCGATCGATGGGCGCGGTGACAGGACGGACTTCGCCGGCCGGTCCTTTCGGCAATGAGACATCAGATTCTTCGCCGACGGCGAAGGTCGTCGAGAGCTCAGGCTTCCCCATCTCGGTCCTGACGGGCGCACTCGCTTCGTTACCCGCTGGGGAAATCGCGAAGATATCAACGGTCAGTTGTTTGTCTTGCAGGAATTTTTTAGTGAATTCGAATTGCGCCTGGTCCTGATTGGCAGTGGGCACGGCGGTGTTGGCGCCGGGGAAGCGATGCGAATGCACCAATCCTTTGATGTTGCCAGCGTCGTTCGACGGCACCTGGGGCATGTGGCAGTCCGCGCAATTCATGGGCGCTTTCGGATAGTAGAACGCGCGCGCGCCCTGTCCCGAAACTCCGCTGGCCTGCCAGTTATCGTATTCATTGAAGCCGCGAATCCAGCGATAGCGATTCACCGCGACATCCAGGTGAACCTTGTGGCAGGAAGAACAGAACTCCGCCGTGTCCGCGCGCATGAACGGCTTGAGAAAGGTACGGCGGTGGGGTTCGGGGTTCAGGCGAACCAGGAAGTCGTGGAGCGAACGGACCACAGGATTTTCGCTGGCCGCCAGTTCATGAAGCTTCGGGTACTCCAGGAAAAAATCACCCTGGCCCATGGTGCTTTTCACTTGCACGATGCTGTGGCACATCAGGCATCCGAGACCCGCGCGGGCTTCCGGGCGATCCACAATCTGTTTGATCGGCGTATCGAACAAGCCGCTGTAGAGCAGCGCCGGATCGTGGCAACCGGCGCACCATTTCGACGACTTCACGCCCGCGACTTCCTGCATGTACTCGATGCTCTTGCGATACCACTGGTTGTTGAAAGAAGAGAAATGGTGCATCGAGCTGTCCCACTGCTTGTAGATGTCGCCGTGGCAGCGCTGGCAAGCGTCGGACTGCATGAAGTATTTGGACGGGATGTTGCCGCCATGTCTGGTCTGCGCGGAGCTCGGGAAAAATTTGCCTTGCGGCCCGTCGCCCTCGCCATTCATCGTCTCCGGCGGCATCAGCGGATTGGAGATGCGGTTCGCTTTTTGCCATGCGATCTCGCGAGTCCACCAGGCGCCTGCGACGATTCCCGCAGTTAAGAGCAGTAGCGCAACAAATCCCAAGCCGCGTTGGGCGGCGCCACGGCCCAGCCATTCGCGCGACGCCAGCCACGAAGCGAGCAAGCACAATGCCCCGGACATACACATCGCGATGTGGGCGTACAGCCAGGACTTCAAATGACTCGGTGTACCAATCTTGATCAGCGTGATGCCGAGAATCGCCCCCATAGCCAACAAGATCCAACCAAATCGCGCCAGCACACCCTCGTTTCCGAGCAGACGAAACAGTGTGAAACCCAGCAGAACAGAAAAAACGATTCCGGCCGCAACATGAAACAAAACCACAATTCCAAAGTAAATCGTCGCAGAGGGATACGCGTACAAATAGACAGCACTCGCTACCAGCGCAATCAAGCTTCGGGATAACCAACGTTTCTGAGAATCAATCGCCATCATGTCCGCCCGCGCGCGGTTCTCGCATAATACGACAGCGGCCGGATGTCTGAGTAACATCCGGCCGCAATTCAGTTTGGGGTGCCTCGAAGCAAGCCGAGCAACGCTCGATGGGAGGCGGAGCTACTATTGCGGTCATTTATATGGTTCGAGATTCGAGCTGGCAATACTGTAAAAGCACTAGAAGCCCGGTTGCACCTCTATCCCTTTTGTTTCCAAGCATTTATAGGAACTTCCACTACGAAGCTCTTTAAATTCTTCGGTACGGCCGCTGGGCCAGTCAATCACCATGCGATCAATCTTGTCGCGCGTGCCGAGTCCAAATGTAATCGGCAACTCCGATTGGGAAAGATAGCTGGAACCACCCCGAACCATTCTCGATTGCATTTGCCCCTCATAGAAAATGCGAACGGAAGCGCCGATGGCGTCGCGATTGGACTTCAGCCCTCGCAAGTAAAATCGAATGCTGCGATGGCGCTCTGCCTGATCGTTCCGGTACAAATATGCTGGACCATTGTTCGTAGTCATCAGGATGTCCGGATCGCCGTCGCGGTCGAAATCCCCGTATGCAAGTCCCCGCCCCACTTTGGGCGTTTCGAATCCGCCGCCAGCGCCCTCAGCCACATCTCGAAACTTTCCGCCGCCTCGGTTCAGGAAGAGTTGTGGAGGTTGCGCGTATCCGGTGTTCCCCCGAATGCTTCGAACGGTCTCATCAATGTGGCCATTGGCGACCGCCAGGTCCAGAAAACCGTCGAGGTCCACGTCAAGAAACATGCAGCCGAACCCGAGGCTATTTCGCGACGCAGCTCCGACTCCGGAGGGGATGGAGGTATCGTCGAAAAGTCCCGTAGCATTCGAGCGATAGAGTCCGATCATCTCGTTGTCAAAGTTGGTGATGGCTACTCCGGGCTTGCCGGAGTTTTCGAAATCCCCGATGTCCACACCCATGCCGGCGCGTGCTTTTCCTTCTGTGCTGAAAGCCAGGCCAGCCTCCACAGCGACATCCTTGAACTTGCCGTTGTGCAAGTTGCGATACAGTTTGTTGGGTTGCGTGTCGTTTGCTACGAGCAGGTCCGGCCACCCATCCTGATCGTAGTCAAACATCGCGACGCCCAGCGATTTTGAACTGCTGTCAAAAATTCCGCTCGTCGCCGTTACATCTTCAAAGGTTCCGTTACCCCGGTTGTGGAAGAGCCAGCAGGTGTCGCCGCGGTAGGCTTCCGGCGTGCAATACGACTTGTGCGTGCCGTCGAGGCTGCAGAACACATCTTGTTCCGGCGACCAGCGCACGTAGTTGCAGACGAAGAGGTCCAGCAAGCCATCGCGATCGTAGTCAAACCAGAGCGCAGAAGTGCTGAAGCCCCGGTGCCCGAAGAGGCCGCTTACACGCGTCGCATCCACAAAAGTTCCTCTGCCGGTGTTACGAAAAAGGCGGCTCTGCCCCACGCAGGTGATGAAAATGTCAGGAAATCCGTCGTTGTTGTAGTCACCGACAGCCACACCCATGCCATACATCTCGATATCCAGGCCCGCGCTTCGCGTTACATCCGTAAACGTGCCGTTGCGATTGTTGCGGTAGAGCCGGAGGGAGGAGCGCTGGCGTTTGTGTCCGGGCCAGTCCGATCCGTTAACGAGAAGAATGTCTTGCCAGCCGTCGCCATCGTAATCGAGGAATGCACAACCAGAACCCAGCGTCTCGGGGAGGAGCTTGCCGCCGTAACCGCCACTGTTGTGCCGGAAGTGAATGCCCGCAGCGGCGGTCACGTCCGAAAAGCGAAACGTGAGTCCGGGGATCGATTGTTTTTGAGACCGGGCCGGAGTCAAAACAGCCGCAAAACCCGTTGCGCAAGCGCCCAACAGGAAATCCCGTCGAATCACGGCAGCGTGACCAGGCCGTTGCGAATGGCGTAGACCACCAGTTCCGCCGTTTTGTGAATTCCCAGCGTATCCATGATGTTGGCGCGATGAACGGCCACGGTATTCGCGCTGAGGTTCAGTTCCGCGGCAATTTCCTTGTTGGATTTGCCGGCGACGATATGCTGCAGGATTTCCAGCTCGCGCGGCGTCAATCCGCCCCCGCGCTCCCCCCGCAAATTCTCGGTGGGGGATACTTGCGGATCGAGCACGGTCATGCCGCCCGCCACACTCTTCACCGCACTCACCAGGTCGAGATCCATGGCATTTTTCAGAACGTAGCCGCGCGCGCCGGCATCGAGAGCCTGGCCCACGAGGGTTTCCTCGGAATGCATGCTCAACATCAGGATTTCCGCTTCCGGAAATTTCTCCAGGATCTTGCGCGTGGCTTCGATGCCGCTCAGCTCCGGCATCGCGCAGTCCATGACGATCACCTTCGGCCGCAATTCAAGGGCGAGACGCACGGCCTCCTTGCCGGTGCTGGCTTCTCCGACGACGGAGATCTCCGCGTCGTCCTCCAGCATGCGGCGAAACCCGCGCCGGACGAGCGCGTGATCGTCGGCAAGCAACACTGTGATTTTATGCGCCATGGACTTCCGCTTTACCCCGAGGGACCTCAAGCCGCACGAGCGTGCCGCCTGGTGCGCGGGGCGATACCGCCAACACACCGCCGATCAGTTCGGCGCGTTCGCGCATGGCTACGAGGCCGATCCCTCGTTGCACTTTTTCGGCCACAAAGCCCGTGCCATGATCCTCCACCTCGAGCTCCAGAGAATTCGCGGAAAACTTCAGCCGGATCCACGCTTCGCGCGCTCCGGAATGCCGGCTCACATTATTCAGCGCCTCCTGCAGGACGCGATAGACGTGCACGCCTGCGCCTGTTTCCACAGGGAAGGGCTTCCCGGTCTTCTCATAGTGCAGCGTAAGGCCCGCCTGGTGCTCCACAGTGGGAATATACCAGTCCAGAGTGCTCTCCAGCCCTGCCTCTTCGAGAAGAACTGGATGCAGGGCTTGGGAAAGCGTTCGAATGTTGTTCAATGTCGATTGCGCGATGCCTTGTACTTCTTTCAACTCCTCGCGAGCAGGCGATCCTTCCGGCAGCTGATTTCCAGCGCGGCGCAACATGGACCCGATGGCGGTCAAGACCTGGCCGAACTCGTCGTGCAGTTCACGGGAGATATGCCGCAGCGTGGACTCCTGTGTCGAGATCAGTTTTTGCGCCCAATCGCCCCGCTGTTCGGAGAGTTCGGCAAGCCGCGCAAAAATCTGCTTGTTGCTGCGGATGAGATAAAGGCTGGTCGCGGCAATCGCGATTAGCGTAGCTGCCAAAAAAATGTAGAGCTGGCGCTGCACGCCATCGTAAATCTGAGCGATGCGCGCCGCGGCCTGCTCTTCGCCTTCGTTATTTTCCACCAGGAGCCGCGAAACAGCCGTGCTGAGCGCTTGCTGCCGGGCCTGGAGCGACAGTCGAATCTGCTCTTTTGCTTCAGCCTCTTTGCCGCCTTGCGCCAGCGCGAACATCCGATTCACCGCGTCCCAGAACTGCGACAGCGATTGTGTCAGGTACTGCCGCTGCTCCGGTGTACGGTTTACCACCGCTAGGCTTTCCTCGAATTTGAGACCGGCGTCCAGATCCTGATGAATGCGGTCGAATTGGGCCGACCAAGCGGTTAGAGGATAGGGCTCGGTGATGTCCAGCATGTCGCGCATCGCGAGCGCGATGGAATTCAAATCGTTTTGAATTCGCAATAGCTGCAGCGAGTCTTTCCGGTTCCTATCGACCATTTCACTTTGCAGCTTTCGCAGACCGGCGAGCTGCGCCGTGATGTAATACGCATATGCCAGCACGGCCGCGAGCGTGATCACCAGCCCCAGCAATAGTCCAGTCGTTGGCGAGCGTTGCGAGGAAGCGGCATTGTGCACGGACTAAGAATACCTCACGCGGCCATCTGTCACGCAGCAAGCCGCGCAAATAGCGAGCAGAACAGATCAACCGCGAGTGTCGGGCCGAAGTAAAGAGATCACGGCCAACATTATTGCGCAGCCGGCGAGCGGTACCAGGAGCCCCATGCGCAGGCTCCCCGCGTACCGCGAAACGACACCAACAAGCGGCGGCATGAGCGCGCTCCCGGCTGCCCCCATTGCAAACATCACGCCTCCAACTTTTCGTGCGCGCGCGCCAAACCATTTGGAAAGCCATGCAATAAAGATCGGGAAGAGACTGGCCAGGCCCAGTCCTGCGAGGAAGGCTCCGCCGAATAGCGCCACACGAGAGTGAGCACTCAGAAATATCAATTCACCCGTTGCCGCAAGCAGCACTCCTCCCACAGCGACCGTTACTTCCTTCAATCGAAGAAGAATTGCCGCCGCGATTCCACGCCCGCCGAGCAGGCCTGCAAAGAAAAACATGGGGGCCAGTGTCCAGATGTTACTGCTCCACGTCGCCGCTCGCTGCGCGTGCGCTGGAGCCCAGTAGGAAGTGCCAACCTCTGTCCCTACGTAGGTAAAAAACAAAATTCCGAGCAGAACCGCTACACCGCCCCCCGCTATTTTGGCTTTCGTTCCGTCAGGAGTGGAATCTTCCTCATGCAGTGGCTTGCCAAAGGACATCCGTAAGAGAACGAGCGCCAGCGCACCGCAAATTGCCCCGACGACATAGAGAAGCAGCGTGACGTGCGACGTGCGCATCGTCAGCATGGCGAGCGGCGAGGAAGAAATTGCGCCAGCGCCCCAAGCCAAGTTTATGATGTTCAAGGCAGAGGCGCGGCGTTCTCCATACATCTCGCCTACCCACAAATTCGTTCCCGGCGTGGCGAATCCGTAGCCAAGGCCATAGATGCCGCTGGCCGTAAGGGCGAGGGCAAACGTCGGCGCATTGAGCAGAGCAAAGCCGAGCCCCAGCATGGCAAGGCCCAGTGTAATTGCAGGTTTGAATCCTTTCGCAGAGACCAAAGCGCTCGAAACCAGAACGCCTAGGAATGATCCAGAGAATTGTACGAGCGAGAAAAGCCCGGCGCGGCTGTCGTCCAATCCCCATTTGACCATGAAGACGGGAAGGATCGGTCCAATGAAGGAGATCACAATTCCATTGACGACGAAACCAGCGCAAAGCAGACAGAAAATCACGCTCTTAGAAGAACGTGAGGCTTTTTCCAAGATTTGCGTTTTCGAGAACATCATGGCATTTTGCCGGAGCCAAGCATTTCATGCAATGACGCCGTAACCTGTGCAAGGGACTAGGAAGCAACGCAAAATGATTGAAGTAGGACTCGTAGGATTCGGGCTCGCGGGACGCGCGTTTCACGCACCTGTAATTCGCGCCGTGCCGGGCCTGCATCTTGCTGCCATCCTGCAAAGATCCGGCAACGAAGCTGCTGAAAAATATCCTGACGTTCGAATCGTGCGCAGCCTAGACGCACTGCTGGCGCTGAAGGAAATTCGGCTCATCGTTATCGCTACTCCCAATGACACGCATTATCCGCTGGCACGCCAATGCCTTGCGGCAGGCCGCGACGTAGTTGTCGACAAGCCTTTCGCAACCACTCTCGAGGAGGCCATCTCGCTGGTAGAGTTTGCAAGAAGTGCGGGCCGCTTGCTCACTGTGTATCAGAACCGCCGATTCGACGGTGATTTTCAAGCGATCCGGCAGCTTGTGGCCGCCGGGACGCTGGGCCGCATCATTCGCTTCGAAACAAGTTACGACAGATATCGTCCACAGCTAAAGCCTGGCGCCTGGCGCGAAACGCAACGGCCTGGCAGCGGCATCCTCTTCGATATTGCACCGCACCTCATTGACCACGCGCTGGTGCTCTTCGGGTTGCCGGAAGCTCTGACCGCCGACGTTCGAATCGAGCGTGAAAACGCCGTCGCGGACGATGCTTTCGACATCACTCTCCAATATCCCCATAGCCTGCGCGCGGTCCTTCGTTCAAGCATTCTTGCTGCCGCCCCACGCCCGCGCTTCGTCGTCCTGGGAACGCAGGGCAGCTTCGTCAAACAGTCCTTTGATCCCCAGGAGATGAATCTTCGCTGTGGGAATATTCCCGCGCACACCGCTTGGGGCGCTGAGCCAGAAGAGAACTGGGGTGTCTTAACGATTCCCGCAGGAGGCGCGTTCGAACACCGGCGGATTCCGTCGGCGCCTTGTGACTATCGTGATTATTACGTGAATGTGCGCGATGCGATTCTCGGCCTCGCGGAATTGGCCGTCACGCCCGAATGGTCGCTCGACGTCATGCGTTTGCTGGAACTCGCTTGTGCAAGCAGTCATAAACGCTGCACGATTCCGTGGTAACCAGCGAGCATGTGCCCGGCCTGCACTTTTCGGCAAGCTCCCGTGCACTTCCGCGTATAATCACTTTCTTCTGGCGGGGGAAGGAGCGCCACTCAGGATATGGCTATTGAAATCGCACCTTCGATTTTGTCCGCGAACTTTTCGCGGCTCGCCGCTGATGCCAAGGCGGCGCTCGATGGCGGCGGCACCCTGCTTCACGTCGACGTCATGGACGGCCATTTCGTGCCAAACATCACGATCGGGCCGCTCGTCGTTTCTTCCTTGAGAAAAGCGTTTCCTGGCGTCATTCTCGACTGCCACCTGATGATCGAGAATCCCGACAATTTCATTGCCGCGTTCGCCGAAGCCGGCGCGAGTTGGATTTCTGTTCACCAGGAAGCCTGCCCGCACCTTCATCGCACGCTGCAGCTCGTCGAATCCCACGGCTGTAAGCCCGGTGTAGTAATTAATCCCGCGACTCCCGTTCACATGCTGGATGAAGTGCTGGACATCGTTCATCACGTTCTGGTGATGTCCGTGAACCCCGGATTCGGCGGCCAGAAATTCATTCCTGCCGCACTGCAAAAAATCAAGACGCTCGTGGAAGTCCGCGAATCGCTCGGTCAATCGTTTCGCATTGAAGTGGATGGCGGCATAGCTCAAGACACCGTTGGCGACGCTGTGCGTGCAGGCGCCGAATTATTGGTTGCCGGCAACGCCATCTTCGGCAAGGGCGACATATCCGAAAACACCCAAAAGCTCTTGCAAGCGGCCCGTTCCGCAACCCTCATGCACGCTTGAAAACGCTAGCCCTTCCAGACGTACTTTCCGCAAGGGCAGGAGATTGTCTCGGTGGGAAGTTTCTTTTCCATCTGTTGCCGACAAACTGGACATTTTTTCTGCCACATAGCATTACCTAGTCTTTTCTTCAAACTGGTAACTGGGCCTATCAGCGAAAAAAGTGTACCGAGCGGGGATCCGGCTGCCTGTCTCAATAGGCACAAGAGCAAATCTGTTCCCAATTGCACAGCAGCCATACTCTCGACGCGCTACTCTGCTGAAGCACACAAATTCGCCCGCATCTCGTCAGTTTATATTGCTATGAAAAAGACCAAAGTATCTGTTCTCTTGTTTGTGTTGGCCGGAGGCAGCCTCTTGTTTGGTATAGCGACCTACGCGCTTTCCGGAGATGCGGCGGAAGAATCTTTCCCGCGAGGCCGCTTCCGCGATGCGCACCGAGACGAATCCTCTCGTACAGACCGTATCCCCGGCGCGCAGTCCGCAGAGGCAGTTTCTGTTGCCGGCCACGATCCAGAACAAGCTTAGACGCTGACTGCGGGAGAACTTGTGCGTACGGTCGTCGCAAATGAGTTGGCGGACCGTGAGAAGTTGCGAAAGTGGATCTGTATGGTCGAGAAACGCGCGGGGAAGCAAACGCTTACCGAAGTGCAAGTAGAGACCAAGGAAGGCCCACTGTTCCGTTTGCTTGCTATCGACGGCACCGCGCTTAACTCCGACCAGCGGCAAGAGGACGATGCGCGCATTGGCAAGCTGATGAAAGATCCCAGGCCCTTGCTGAAGTTGAAGCAAGCGGAGGACGAAGACGAGCTCAAGCTCCAGAAGCTCTTGAGCCTGATGCCGCAAGCTTTTCTTTTTGACCATGATGGAATCGAAGAAAACCTTCTCCGCGTCAAGTTTCGCCCCAATCCCAATTACAGTCCGACAACTTATGAAGCCCGGGTAATCCATAACCTGGCCGGAACCATTCTGATTAACTCGAACCAAACGCGCCTGGCAAAAGTCTCAGGTCAGCTCATAAATCAGGTGACCTTTGGTTTTGGTTTGTTGGGTCGAATTGACAGCGGCACACTGGAGTTTGAGCGAGTAGAGGTCAGCCCTCAGCAGTGGAAAACCGCCGTCATCAATATTTATTTCTCTGGGCGAGCAGTGATATTTAAGACCGTCAACAAAGACCAATATGAGCGACGATCTGATTTCCGCGCTCTCTCCAGCGATCTCAGCCTCTCCGATGCCAGGGATCTTCTGATCACTCGCACTCTTCCACTTCCTCAAACCGCGCAGACCAGCAATTAATTTTAACCACTATGCAGCCCTTGGC
>WNFH01009754.1_pt1 | contig 10802 bp, 8 predicted proteins | sample 5400411 | NCBI WGS metagenome assembly WNFH01 (sample SAMN13153347, study PRJNA577476) | soil metagenome | isolation source: 200 cm saprolite under Douglas fir tree site 2 hole 3 | place: USA:California | collected 2015-04-18
CCAGCCTCTACGAGGGCTTTGGGCTGCCTCTGCTCGAAGCGATGGCGCACGGCGTCCCGGCGGTCATCGGCCGCTCGGGGGCCCTGCCCGAGCTGGCCGGCGGAGCCGCGATCGAGGTCGACCCCGAGGACGTGGACGCGATCGCCGGCGCGCTCGAGAAGCTGCTGTCGGATGCGGAGCTGCGGAAGAGCCTGGGCGAGGCCGGCAGGCGGCGCGCAGCCGACTTCACGTGGAAGCGGGCGGCCGCATCGACGCTGGAGGCCCTGCGCCAGATCGCCGCTGCGGCCTGAGCGTACGATCAAGCGCGTGCCTCGAAACCGCGTAGCCGTGCAGGCCCTGCTCGCCGGCCGCGCCACCGATTACCAACGCCTCGCCCGCCCGCTGCTGCGCGCGCTCGAGCTGAGCCACCACTTCGACCTGCAAGTGGTCACAGATCCGGCGGCGCTATCGTTGGACCCCTTAGGCGTGATCCTGGCCGCCTCTGACAATGCCCTCGATCCGAATCAGGCGACCGACCTCTCCGAGTTCGTCGGGCGGGGGGGAGGTCTCGTGCTTCTGGGCGCAACACTGGCCGCATGGAACCGGCAGGGCGCGCTTGGCGAGATCGCACGCTGGGCGCCCAGCGGCCCGGGGCCGATGACCGAGCTCGTAATTGGAGTCGGGCCGTCGCATCCCATCACGGAACGGCTCGGTGGGGAGCTCAGGCTCACCGACGAGCTTTACCTTTCCGAAGGCCCGCCCGCTGAGGCGTCCGTCCTGCTCCGCACCAGCTGGCATTTCACCGAGCAGGTCGTCGCCTACGAGCGTCAGCACGGAGGCGGCAGGTTCATACACCTCGGGCTCGGACAGTCGGCGTCCACGTACGAAGACATCTCGTTTCAAAAGCTGGTCCACCGATCGCTCCTGTTCGCGTCTGGGCGAAGGCCGCCGGCGCCGGCGGGCGTCGGCCTGATCGGCTACGGGGCCATCGCACGCGACCACGCGGATGACGACCCCGATGTCGGTCTCGTGGTGGTCGGCACCCCACCGGTGGCTCATGCCGCCGAGGTGCTGGCCGCGCTGGCCGCGGGCAAGGATGTGGTCTGCGAGAAGCCGTTCGCGCTGCGGGTCGACGAGGTCGATCGAATGATCGACGAGGCGGCCGCCCTCGGTCGCGTCCTGACCGTGTACCAGAGCCGGCGGTGGGACCCCGACTACATGGCGCTTCGGGATGTCGTCCGCTCGGGCGGCATCGGCGACCTCTTCTACATGGAATCGTTCATCGGCGGCTACTCACACCCATGTGGTTTCTGGCACAGCCACGAGCCCATCTCCGGAGGCACGATCTACGACTGGGGCTCGCACTACTTCGACTGGATCCTCCAGCTGTTCCCGGACGCGGTCAGAACGGTTTCGGCCCATGCTCACAAACGGGTGTGGCACGACGTCACCAACTCGGACCAGGTGCGCGTCGACCTGACGTTCGCAAGCGGCGCCGAAGCGAGCTTCCTGCAATCGGACATCGCGGGCGCGATGAAACCGAAGTGGTACGTGCTCGGCACGCGCGGCGCCGTTGTCGGCGAGTGGCGGGACGAGCCGGTCCCTGCGGACCATCCCGCGCGCGTGAAGGTTTTCCGACCGGCGGAAGGGGGCCGTTCGCACGAGGAGATCCTGTCGCTTCCCGCTCGAGACGAGCACGGCTTCTATCGCAACCTGGCCGACCACCTGGCGTGGGATGAGCCGCTGGCCGTGACCGCCGCCGAGGCCAGGCGCACGGTCGCGGTCATGGAGTCATCCGCACGGTCGATGGCAAGCGGCGGCGCGCAAATCGAGGTCGACATATAGCCGATCGCTGTGGAACGCATAGGGTGGGGGATTTTGGGGGCGGCGTGGATCGCGCGCATCGCGGTGATCCCCGCCATCGAAGCGTCGCGCAATGGGCGCCTGGTCTCGATCGCAAGCCGGGTTCCCGATCGCGCGCGCGAGCTCGCTTCGCGACATTCCTTTGTCAGGGTGGGCGCGTCCTATGACGCCTTGCTTGACGACCCCGAAGTCGATGCTGTCTACATCCCGCTCGTCAACAACCTTCACCTCGAGTGGACTCGCCGAGCGCTGGAAGCCGGCAAACACGTGCTGTGTGAGAAGCCGCTGGCGTTGAACGCCGGCGAGGCAGAGGAGATGGCGGCCGCGGCACGGAGCGCAGGTCGGCATCTGATGGAAGCCTTCATGTATCGCTTTCATCCCCGCACCCGTGCCTTCATCGAGAGCGTGCACGATCCGCTCTATGTCCAGGCCAGGTTCGGTTTCACGCTAGACGACCCTGCGAACTATCGGCTGCAGTCAACGCTGGGGGGTGGAGCGCTTCTCGATGTGGGCTGTTACACCGTCAATGCGGCGCGGTGGATCCTCGGCGAGCCGTCAACCGTGCACGCAAGCTCCAGTGTCAGAGACGCGGTCGACATGACGACCAGTGCTTTGCTGCACTTCTCCGGCGGCCAGACCGCCGCCCTTTGGGCGAGCTTCGAGTCGGCGGAGGGCCAAGAGCTGACGGTGGTCACAAGCAAAGCTGTGCACCGTCTCGACCTTCCGTTCAACTCGCGTGAGGAACCAGACCAGTATCAGCTGATGGTCGAGTCGTTCGCGGACAGCGTCGTGCGGAACCAGCCGGTGGCGATCCCGCCCAGCGAGTCCGTCGCGAACATGAGGGTCATCGACCGGATCCGAGAGGCGGCGACTCAGGCCGTAGGCCGGAGCGGAATCTCGGCCTCGAGGTAACCATCCTCGAAGCGCATCGTCGCTCTCGGCGAAAGGCCGCGCACCAGCGACTGCGCACGGCGGTTGTCGCCGAGCATCGTCGCGTGAAAGGCCGCGATGCCTCTCATCCGCGCGATGTGTGCCAACCGCCGCATCAGCATCGTGCCCAGGCCGCGGCCCTGCCAATCGTCCGCGACGACGACCGCGACCTCGCGACTGGCGCCGGCGCCGGTCGCGTACCTGGCCACGCCGACGATGCCGCGCTCGTCCAGCGCGATCAAGGCTTCGCGATCATGGTGGTCGACATCGACCAACTTCTTCACCAGCGCGTTGGCGGGCGGCTTGATCGGAGAGAGGAACCGCCGGTAGATGGTTTCGCTCGAGAGCCGCCAGTAAAACAGGCGGATGAGGTTGGCGTCGCCAGGCTCGAGAAGCCGCAGCCACACGCGTTTGCCGTTGACGATGGTGCTGGTCATCTCTTGAACACGAGGCAGGTGCTCGTCCCATGCGCCAGCAGCTTGCCGGTGCGCTCTGCGATCAGGCGGCCTTCCGCGGTTGCGATCGTGCCGCCGCGGTGGAGGACCGTGCCCTCGCAGCGCACGGGCCCGGTTTCAAGAGTAATCGGCCGCACGAAATTGACCTTGGCCTCCAGACTGGTGTACGCCTCGCCCTTCGCGAGCGTCGTGTGAACAGCGCAGCCCATGGCGGAGTCGAGAATCGCCATCGCGAAGCCGCCGTGGATCACGCCGATGGGGTTGTAGAGATACTCGCCGGCTTCCCCGACGAAGGTCACCTTGCCCTTCTCCGCTTCTCCGCCTGTGAAACCCATCGTTGAAGTGATAGGCGGGCGGGGAACCCTGCCCTCGAAGATCGCCCGGATGAACTCCAGCCCGTTCATATCCGTCGAGGCCTCGAGGGCGGCCATCGGGTCGTCCCACGAAATGGTTCGAGTTCGGGAACTCACCTCCACTTTGCTCATCTTGTCACCCCGCCAGCTCGAGGTCGGGGACGCTCTCGATGCGCACCGGTGCGCCCTTGATGCGGCCGATGGCGACGGCCGCGAATGCGCTCGCGATCGAGGCGCCCATCATCACCGCCCATCCGTTGCGTATCCCGAACTGGCGTGTCATGCCGTAGACGGCGCTGCCGGTTGCGAAGCGCGCCGGCGGAAGCGCAGCCGCCACGGCGCTGGCGAGGGTCGGAAGCACGAGACCTACGCCGGCTCCACCCGCCAACATTCCCGGCAGGAAATCAGTCACGTAATGCGGCGTGAGTCCGACATGCGTGAGCCACCAGGCGCCGCCGGTGGCGAACAGCAGAGCGCCGATGGCGGCGATCGAGCGCTGGCCGTACCGGCCCGACAGGATGCTTCCGGGCACCGCGAAAGCCGCGGCCATGATGGGTCCCGGCGAGATCTGCAGCCCGGCGGTGAGGATGTCCTCGTGCCACACGCGCGTCAGGAAAAGGACGTTCGAAAGGAGCATCGCGCCAAACGCGGCGAAGAAGAGCGTGCTCGCAACGTTCGCGGCGCTGAAGGCGCGGGTACGAAAAAGGCCGAGCTCGAGAACCGGCGCGGCATGGTGCGCGGACCGATACAGAAACGCCGCGGTGAATGCGGCGGCGCCCACCAGCAGGCCCACGACGCGAAACCCGCCCCAACCCCACGACTGCCCTTGCACGATCGCGAGCATCAAGGCGCTCGATGCGATGACGAGCATCGCCGCGCCGGCGAGGTCGGGGAATCGCTTGCTTTCGTTATCGCGCGATTCGGCAAGGACGCGCGCAGCGAGTAGAGCTGTGAGCAGTCCGATCGGGAGATTCACCAGGAACACCCAGCGCCAGCTTGCTTGCACGAGGATGCCGCCGATCGGCGGACCGGCTGCGGCGGCCACGGCGCCGGTCGCGGACCAGATCGCCACCGCCAGCGCGCGCTGCCGCGGCGGGAACTCGGCGAGCAAGAGGGCCAGCGAAGCGGGCATCAGGATCGCGCCGCCGGCTGCCTGGAGCGCTCGGGCCGCGATCAGCCAACCCGGGCCCGGCGCGGCGGCGCAGAGCGCGGACGCGGCCACGAAGATCACCAGCCCCGCCAGGAACAACCGCTTGCGGCCGAGGAGGTCGGCCAGGCGACCGGCGGGGACGAGCAGGGCGGCCATGACGATGGCGTATGCGCTGAGGACCCACGACAGGGTCGCGTCGCTCGAGCCCGCGAAGTCGTGCTTGATGCTCGGGAAGGCGATGTTGACGATAAAGAGGTCGAGGCTGGCCACGAAGGTCGCCACCGAGACGATCACCAGGACGCGGTAACGGTGTGGCATTGCGCGGGCCCTCCCAAGCCTCAGTTTTGTGACGCTACGCACCCTATCACAACCAGTTGCGTGATGCAACTCGATAGGTTATGCTGGACGTAGATGCTTGGACGCACATATGACGCACAAACGTGCTCGGTGGCCGGCACGCTCGAGGTCATCGGCGAGCGCTGGACGCTCTTGATCGTCCGCGATGCCTTCATGGGCGCCCGGCGCTTCGAACACTTCCAGCGCAGGACGGGCGCCGCCCGCAACGTGCTCGCCGCCCGCCTCAACCTCCTGGTGGAAGAGGGCATCTTCCGCAGGGTCCCCTACCAGGATCACCCGGTTCGCTACGAATATCGACTGACCGAGAAGGGCGTGGATCTCTGGCCGGTGATCGTCTCTCTGCTGCAGTGGGGGGACCGCCACATCTACCCAGGGAGAGCGCCCGTCCTGCTCGTGCACAAGAAATGCGGCGGCGCGGTGAGCGATCACCGGACGTGCGAGACGTGCGGCGCACAGCTGGGGGCGAGGGATGTGGAGGCGCGACAGGGAATTGGCGGCGGGATGGTCGCGTCCGGAGACCTGTCCGCCTAGCTCGCGGATTCCGGAGCTAGTACGCTACCGGCACTCGTGGCACGCGGGACGTTTTTCACCGTCGGCGTCCTGGCCCTCGCCGCCGCAATCGGCTGGGCTCTCCTTTTCGGCCCCGTCATGGCATGACGGATTGGCGCATCGCGGGGCCTTACTTCGAATCGTGCAGCTGCGACGCGATCTGTTCGTGCCGGAGCGTCGATGGTCGTCCGGGCTCGACGGCGCAATATCGGTTGTGCCAGTTCGCGGTTGGGTGGAGCGTCGCCGAAGGGCGGCATGGCGACGTCGACCTCAGCAATCGCCTGGTGGTCATGGTCGGCTACTGGGACGAGGACGAGGCCGGCGCCCCATGGCGCGTCGGCGTTTATGTCGACTCCGGGGCGACCACCGCTCAGCGCGAGCTGCTCGGCGCGATCGTCACCGGGCGGCGGGGCGGCTCGCCCCACAGGCAGTATGCAGGCGCGATCTCGGAGGTCCTGTTCGTGGAGCCGGCGGTCATCGAGATCGGCCACGACGCCGGCGGGCAGCACATCCTGGTCCAGGGTCACGTTGATGCCCGAGCGCGAGGTAGGTACGACACCGAGTCCACGGTCAGCTGCGGCGTGCCGGGACATGACCGCGCCGGTTACGAGGTGGTCATGGACGTCCTCGAGGTCGACAGCCCGCAGTTCGCGTATCGCTTTGAAGGCCGCTGCGGATTCGCGGCCAGCTTCGACTACCGCTCCGACTGAATCAAGTTTTCAGGCGGCCGTTTTAGGGGCGCTCTCCGTGCTCACGGCGGGCTCGACCGCAGCCTGGGCCTGCAGCCGCGCGACCGGGACGACCTGGCGGAACCGGCCGAGCGCCGATCCCCAATCGGCCAGCAGCGCGGCTGCGCGCGCGCTGCCCGTCCTGCGGTGGTGCTCCTCGACCAGACCGCGAAGCTCGGCCTCGTCCTCTTCCGGGACCTCGCGCGCGACCACGCTATCCGCGTTGAGCTGCCGCCACTCGGTCATGTAGGCGACGCCCCCGGTCATACCCGCGCCCGCGTTCCATCCCACCGGGCCCAGCGCGACGGCGACGCCACCAGTCATGTACTCGCAGAAGTGATCGCCGGCTCCCTCGACCACGGCCTCTGCGCCGGAGTTGCGCACGCAGAAGCGCTCGCCGACCAGGCCGGCCACGAACAGCCTTCCCCCGGTGGCGCCGTAGCAGATGGTGTTGCCCGCGAGCACAGGGTCTGGCGACGCGTCGTCCGCAAACGGGCGGATCACGATCACGCCCCCGCCCATGCCCTTGCCGACGTAGTCCTGCGCCTCACCTTCGAGCGCGAGCTCCACGCCCTCGTCGATGAACGCGCCGAAGCTCTGCCCGGCGCTGCCCCGGTACTCGCGCGACTCGCCCGCCGCCAGCGCGGCTCCGACGGTGCGCTGCGAGTTGTCGATGATGCCGCTCGGCGGCGGTGGCGAAGGCTGGTCACCGTTGCGAGCCCAGCTTCGGCGCCGGGGCAGGGTTGCATCGGTGGCGCCGAGGATGAACGCGAGGTCGAGCGCCGGCGCGCCTCGTGGCTCGAGCAGGTCGACCCTGCCCACTGCGGAGTCGAGCGTTGCGATTCCCAGCGACGCGAGATGCTCGCGCGCTTCCGCGGCGATGTGGAAGAGATGATTGATAACGTGTTCGGGCCGGCCCTCGAACTTGGCGCGGAGGTCGTCCCGCTGCGTTGCGATCCCCGTCGGGCACGTGTTGAGGTGGCACTGCCGTGCCATGTCGCAGCCGAGCGCGACCAGCACCCCGGTGCCGAAGCCGAACTCCTCGGCGCCGAGCAGTGCCGCGATCACGATGTCACGGCCACTTCGCAGCCCACCGTCTGTACGCAGGCTGACACGCTCGCGCAGGCGGTTCGCCACCAACACCTGCTGGGTTTCCGCGAGCCCCAGCTCCCAGGGCACGCCCGCGTTCTTGATCGACGACAGCGGCGATGCGCCCGTGCCGCCGTCGTGGCCGGAGACCAGGATGTAGTCGGCTCGCGCCTTGGCGACGCCCGCGGCGATCGTTCCGACCCCCGCCTCGGAGACGAGCTTGACCCCGATGCGCGCGCGCGGGTTGACCGTCTTGAGGTCGTGGATGAGCTGGGCGAGGTCCTCGATCGAGTAGATGTCGTGGTGCGGCGGCGGTGAGATGAGCTGCATCCCGGTCTGCGCGTGGCGCAACCGTGCGATGAGGCTCGTGACCTTGATCCCGGGCAGCTGGCCGCCCTCGCCCGGCTTCGATCCCTGCGCGATCTTGATCTCGAGCTCGTCCGCGCGCTTGAGGTAGCGCGGAGTCACCCCGAATCGCGCGGACGCCACCTGCTTGACGCGGTTGTCGCGCCGGCCGCCGTCGTCGTCATATGTCGCGGGGTCCTCGCCACCTTCACCGGAGTTGGATCGCGCGCCGATCTGGTTCATGGCGATGGCCAGCGCCTCGTGCGCCTCCGGCGACAGCGCGCCCAACGACATCGCCGTGCTAACGAAGCGCTTGACGATCTCTTCGGCGGGCTCGACGTCATCGAGAGGGAGAGGCTGCTGAGCTCTCTTTATGTTGAGGAGCTCGCGCAGCGATTGGGGTTCGCCCATGCTCGACAGGCGCCGCCATTCGAGATAGGCGTCGTGGTCGTTTTCGCGCGCGGCCTTCTGCGCAGCGCGGACGGCGAGCGGGTTGTATGCATGATGCTCGCCTGCTTTGCGGAATCGGACGCGGCCGTGATCGGGCAGCGCCGCAATGTCAACGAGCCTGGGGAGCGCCATCCTCTCGATGTCGGTGAGGTCTGCGCCGCCGATGTGGGACGGCACCGCGGGGAAGCAGAGCTCCATCACCTCGGAGCCGAGGCCCAGTGCCTCGAGGACCTGCGCGCCGCGATAGCTGTCGACGCACGAGATCCCCATCTTGGCCATGACCTTGAGCAGGCCCGCCTCGAGCGCCTTTCGGTAGCGGGTCTCGCCCTCGGGCGCCGACGCGGCCGCGGTGGCGAGCGCCAGGTAAGGATGGACAGCGCTCGCGCCGATCGTGACCAGGCACGCGACGTCGTGCACGTCGACAACATCGCCCGGGATGGCGACGATGTCCTTGGCCATCCGCTCGCCCGATCTCAACAGGGATTCGTGCACGGCGCCGACGGCCAGGGCCATCGGGATCGCGACACGTTCGGGGCCCGCCCGGCGGTCGCTCAGCGCGATGATCCCATTCGCCTCCGCCGCTTCGCGGCACAGTCGCAGCAATGCGCCGCGCAGCGACTCGCCCAGCGCGTAGGTGGCGTCGAGCACGGTCGCCTCTTCGAGAACCCTCGCCAGCTCGGCCGCGCCCAACACAGGCGACTCGAGCTCGAGAAGTCTTTGCGTGCCAGGGATCGCGGGGTGGTGGCTGCGGCGCAGCTCGCGATCCGCGCCGCCCTCGGGCTCAAGCGTGCCCCGACGCGCGCCGAGCAGCACGCGAAGCGACATCACCGCCTTTTCGCGGAGCGGGTCGATCGCCGGGTTGGTGACCTGCGCGAACCGCTGCCGCAGGTAGCCGTACACGCGCCGCGGAGTGCGGCCGAGGGCTGCGATCGGGATGTCGTCGCCCATCGAGAAGACCGGCTCGGCCCCGGTCTCGGCCATGGCCGCGACCACGATCTTGACGTCCTCAGAGCCCCAGCCATGAATCCGCTGCTGGGCCGCGATGTCATCCGGCGCTTCGATGTCGAGGTGGCGGCGTTCGACGGGGACCAGGACGCGGTCGGCCAGGAGGCCGTAGTCGTGGCGCTCGGCCGCGCGCTGCTTGGCATCTGCGTCTCGGAGCACGGATCCGTCGCGCGTGTCGACCAGCAACATCTGGCCGGGGCCCAAACGCCCGCGTTCCACCACAGTGGCGGGTGACATCGGGACCACCCCCGCCTCGGAAGCCGCGACCACGAGCCCGTCGCGTGTGCGCTGCCAGCGCAGCGGTCGCAGGCCGTTGCGGTCGAGCGCCGCGCCCACCACGATGCCATCGCTGAAGGCGAGAGCCGCGGGGCCGTCCCACGGTTCGAAGCGGATCGATTGATAGCGGTAGAAGTCGCGCACGGCGCCCGCGATGTCGCCGCGTCCCTCCCACGCGTCGGGGACCAAGCTCATCAGCGCCTCCGACACCTCCCAGCCGCGCTGCACCAGCAGTTCGAGCGCGTTGTCGAGAGACGCGGAGTCCGAACCCTCCGGCCAGACCACGCCGCGCAATTCCGGCTCGAGCTCGGCCTCGCGCGCCCTCATCCACGCGCGGTTCCCGGTGATGGTGTTGATCTCGCCGTTGTGCGCGAGCAGCCGGAACGGCTGCGCGAGGCGCCAGTCCGGCATCGTGTTCGTCGAGTAGCGCTGGTGGAAGACCGCGAGCCGGCTCTCGCACGACCCATCGCGCAGGTCGAGATAGAAGTCGGCGAGCCGCGTGCCCGCCATCAGGCCCTTGTAGACGACGGTGCGGCTCGAACACGACGGCATGTACATGCGTACGGATTCGTCTGCTGCGCGCCGCTCGGCTCGCCGGCGGGCCAGGTAGAGGCGGTGCTCCCACTCGATCGGGTCGAGGTCGGGCCTGGCGATGAGCCCGTGCCAGACGATTGGCATCGTGGCCCGGGCGCGCTCACCCAGGCTGTCGGGCTCGACCGGTACCGCCCGCCAACCGACCAGCGCCAGGCCTGCGGCCTCGAGGGCTTCCGCCACGATCGCGCGCGCCCGCCCGTCCCACTCGAAGAGGACCGCCACCGCGAACTCGCCGCCGAGGAGGCGATGCGGGACCTGGATCAGGAGCCCGGCGCCGTCTCCACTCTTGCCGTCGGCGTCGAGACCGCCCCGGTGTGAAAGCCGCGCCAGCGCCTGCACGCCGAGCGAGACCGACTCGTGGCCGAGCCCCGGCGTGGCCACGAAGCCCATACCGCAGGCCGCACGGTCGCTGGGCATCTGCCCCGGCCAGGCGCGGCGCGTGGAAGCAAGCAGTGGGGGCACTGCACGCAGCTTACCCAGAGTTGCCGATCTGCCCTAGTGCGCTGCTGACAAAACAAATCCGAAATCGTTATGCGGCCGTCACATGCCTCACGACCCCAAAAGCGCCTGCACCCTCAGGGCCACGGCCAGGTTGAGGCGCGTCTCCGGGTCTTCGAGGTCGACCCCGCTGATCTCGCGGATGCGGTCGAGCCGGTAGCGAAGCGTGTTCGGGTGGACG
>WNFH01003796.1_pt1 | contig 10798 bp, 9 predicted proteins | sample 5400411 | NCBI WGS metagenome assembly WNFH01 (sample SAMN13153347, study PRJNA577476) | soil metagenome | isolation source: 200 cm saprolite under Douglas fir tree site 2 hole 3 | place: USA:California | collected 2015-04-18
CTTCGTTTCTATTCCGGTCGAACCGTGAAATATCCTGGCATTAAGGAAGATGTCTATGTCAGCCGATTTGTGCCGAAGCCCGGCATCAGGTCCCAACTCGGACTCCGGGAGCAGGATCTGGTCGTGACTATCCGTCCGCCGGCAACGGAAGCACACTATCATAATCCACAGAGTGACGAACTCTTCGAGGCAGCAGTCGACTTTCTAGGTAAGAAGGCCGAACTGAAGCTTGTGGCCCTTCCTCGGAATGAGAAGCAAGCGATTTGGTTAAGGAAGCGCTGGTCTAACCTTTTCTCGAATGGCACGATGCGCATCCCCGAAGAAATTGTGGATGGTCTGAGCCTGATTTGGCATTCGGACTTGGTCATCAGCGGAGGTGGCACGATGAATAGAGAGGCTGCGGCCTTAGGCGTGCCTGTTTACAGTATCTTTCGCGGCAAGATTGGCGCCGTAGATCAGTATCTGAGCAAGTCAGGCCGGCTCGTCCTGCTCGAGAACATTGAGGATTTGCATGCCAAGATATTACCCGTACGGAAAGAGCGTCCAGCAAGGCCACAGATCAAACCCACTGCTGCTTTAGGCTTCATTGTAGACCAGATTGTCGTTGCCGCGGAGTCGCAACATCCGTTCTCGAACCGCATGGAAGTTACCGCTGAGCGAACTCTACTGGGAAGCTGAGGTCGCAGGACGCGACGGTCCGAGGCGCAGGTGATGAAGATGCTTACTGTCGTTGGCGATGTGAATTCGACTCTTGCATGCGCGGTGGTTACCTCTAAGATTTCCCTCGACTCAGTTGGATCTAGACCGACGATCGTCCACCTAGAAGCTGGATTGCGTTCCTTCGACCGTTCGATGCTCGACTGTCTCCCATGCCGGGCGCCGTGCTGCTTGGGGACCGAAGCCCACGCTTCTTGCCCACTTTATGCCGCTAGACAATCAGTTGGAAGCTAAGATCCTGAAGTTATTGGCCTATTGTCGGGCCAACGGCTGGGCGGGTTACGACCCTTACGACGCATTGAACAGCAGGGTTTTTGCCACCCTGCCGTTCCTCAACTCGAGACTTACTCGACTGGTTTTCACCCAGACTTTCAAGCGGGCTCCAATTAACATCCGGCGGTTGTTGCTTATTCCAAAGACCCAGAATCCCAAAGCCATCGCGCTGTTTCTCTCGGCATTCCTAAAGCTCTCGAGAATGGGAATTGCTCAGGCTGGAGAGTTTGTCGAACTGATGATCGAACGCCTGATCGCTCTCCGGTCACAAGGCGTTCCTTACTGGTGTTGGGGGTACAGTTTTCCTTGGCAGACGCGCACAATTGTCGTGCCGACGGGAACACCTAACCTGGTGTGCTCAACATTCGTTGCTAATGCGCTTCTCGATGCCTATGAGCACCACCAGGACCCACGCAATCTGAGCATGGCGGCGAGTACAGCCGAGTACATCCTGGACAAGCTCTATTGGACCGACGGCAACTCAATTGCCGGTTTCAGCTATCCTCTCCCTAATCTTCGAAACCACGTCCCCAACGCGAATTTCCTTGGTGCTGCTTTGTTGTGTCGTGTATACAAGCACACGCACGAGCAGAAATTCCTCGGGCCGGCCCTGAGGGTTGCCCGGTACTCGGCGGCAAAACAAAGCCCAGATGGTTCATGGGACTACGGGGAGGCGCCGTCCCAGCGATGGATCGACAACTTCCACACCGGATACAACCTGTGCGCGTTGCGATCCATTGGCCTCTATGCTGCGACAAATGAGTTTGAATCGTGCATGCGACGCGGCTTCGATTTCTACCGAACCCGCTTTTTCCGCGAGGACGGAGCACCCAGATATTTTCATAACCGCACATATCCGCTGGACATTCACTGCGTGGCGCAAAGCATCATCACGCTGCTCTTGCTTAGAGATATCGATCCGGCGAATGTTGAGCTCGCGCGTTCGGTGTTCCAATGGGCCATGAATCACATGTGGGATGAAGAGGGCTTCTTTTATTATCGCGTCCTTCGCTACTGTACCGTCCGAATCTCATACATGAGATGGGCCCAGGCTTGGATGATGCTGGCAATGGCCATGCTCCTGTGCGAATCGGACATACCGGTGAGAGACCCAGAGACTCAGAATTCAGCAGCTTTGGTTGTGGCACGCTGACGCTTGCCGCTTACGTTCCCGTGACGCCCGCGCTGAACGCGACAGACATCGGAGCTTTCGTCAGGGGTATGAAGAGATTGAATGGTCCGAGACGGAGCCAAGTTACAACAGCATGAGCCGCATAGTTTCCCGCCTAACTCATAGCGCAAATGCGAGGTGGCCTTGGCTGTTTACACGCTGAATCCGCTGCGCGATTCGCGCTGGGCGGACTTTGTCGGAAGCCATCCGCGGGCTTCCATTTTCCATACACCCGGCTGGCTGGAAGCATTACACCGTACCTATCAATATGAACCAATCATCTACACAACTTCCGCTCCAAGGGCCGCTTTGGCGAATGGGATCGTCTTCTGTCGCATCAGCAGTTGGCTGACCGGCGCCCGGATGGTCTCACTGCCGTTTGCCGACCACTGCGAGCCTCTGGTGGAAAGTTCCGAGGAAGGCGAAGAAATCATTGGTTCTCTGCAATGCGCATTCCGTAGAGAAAAGCTGAAGTACATCGAATTTCGCCCGCTGAGCGGGAGCCTACTCTCAAATACCGGCGTGCAGAAGAGCAATTCGTTTTGCTTCCACGAGTTGGATCTCCATCCCACGCTCGGGGAGCTATTTCGGGGGCTTCATAAAGATTCGATTCAGAGAAAGATTCGGCGCGCCGAGCGCGAGACTCTGTTCTACGAAGAAGGAAGATCGGAAATGCTTCTGAAGAAGTTTTATTGTCTCTTCGTCTCGACGCGAAGGCGGCACAGAGTGCCGCCGCAGCCCATTGATTGGTTCCGAAATCTTGTTACGTGCCTTGGCGACCGACTCAAAATTCGTGTGGCTTCGAAAGCTGGCCGCCCCATCGCCGGCATCATTACGCTGCGGCACGGCGACGCCATGGTGTACAAATATGGCGGCTCCGACGCAAGTGCTCACAATTTGGGTGCCATGCCATTCTTGTTCTGGAAGGCAATTCAGGATGCGAAGAAGGACGGGGCCCAGCAGTTTGACTTCGGCCGCTCAGATTGTGACAACTTGGGGCTGGTTGCCTTCAAGGACCGTTGGGGCTCACAACGCAAGGAACTGACCTATTGGCGGCTGCCGAGCCAGAGCGCATCTGGCCGCGGCCAGTGGAAGTTCAAAGTTGCCGGCTCGATTTTCGCTCGGATGCCCGATCTATTCCTTGCGGCGAGTGGGCGAATATTGTACCGCCATCTTGGTTAGCAGTTCGCGCGAGATCCGCGTAAAGGCTATGGCAGTAGATCTGGACGTGAACCCGGCTTCGACGACCCCACACTCGGTGTCTCTGAACAGGCGCGGCATCGGGAAGTCAAGCGGCACCGAAAACATCTTGGAATAAGATGGCAATAACAATCTGCGATGTGACGATCATCGGTGCTGGCCCCTACGGACTATCCGCGGCCGCGCACTTGCGCACCGTCAAGGGCCTGGAAGTGCGCGTCTTCGGCGAGCCCCTGTCCTTTTGGGAGCGCAACATGCCGGTCGGCATGTTTCTCCGCTCGAATTGGACCGCGACGCAGATCGCAGATCCGAACCACTCGCTGACGCTGGAAGCGTATCAGGCGGCGAATGGCAATCACCTGTCCCATCCCGTGCCACTCGACCGCTTCATCCAATATGGGCTGTGGTATCAGCGTCAGGCGGTACCTGACCTCGACCAACGCAAAATTGCCCGCGTCGAGACCGGTCGGATCGGGTTCCGAGTCATCCTCGAAGACGGCGAGCAGGTCGATTCACGTCGAGTAGTTGTCGCTGCTGGCATCCGTTCGTTTGCTTGGCGTCCTCCGGAATTCCAAAACCTCCCGCCCACTCTGGCGTCGCATACATCTGAACATCGCGACCTTCGCCGGTTCGCCGGAAAGCGCGTGCTCGTGATCGGCTGTGGGCAAAGTGCACTCGAGTCGGGCGCGCTACTGCATGAAGGCGGGGCCGAAGTCGAAATTGTCGCTCGGGCGCGCCGGATTCACTGGCTCCAAGGATGGACCTCCAAGACCCTTCACCATCGATTGGGAAAATTCACATCGCGGCTCCTCTATGCGCCAACCGACGTCGGGCCCGCAGGCATCAGCCAGCTTATGGCGCGTCCCGAGCTGCTCAGGCAACTGCCCCGTGGGGTCCAGGACCGGCTCTGGAAGCGATCGGTTCGGCCGGCCGGCGCGCGCTGGTTGGTGGATCGACTCCAGAATGTTCGCATTAGGCTCGGACGTTCTGTTGTTTCCGTCGCCCGGGTTGGCGAGCAATTGAAAGTTCGACTAGACGACGGAAGCGAGCGAACCGTCCACCATGTTCTTCTGGGAACCGGGTACCGCGTGGACATTTCCAAGTACGACTTCCTCGCTCCGGGGCTTGCGCAGTCAGTACGCCGCTATAACGGTTACCCGTGCCTTGAGGAAGGGCTCGAGACCTCGGTGCAGGGTTTGCATATTCTCGGCGCGCCGGCTGCGTGGAGCTTCGGCCCGCTGATGCAATTTGTGTCCGGCACGCATTTCGCTTCACGCTCGCTGGTCCGGTTCATTGCCCGAAAGGCTGCGACACAAATGAGGGATGAAACAACCACATGATCCCCGGGGGACCAAATCGATCAGAGGGAGCCGGGGCTGTTGCTGAGCCCTCGCAGAAACCAATCGGTGCCGTCGTGGTTGGCGGTGACTACCAGGGCCTTGGAATCGTTCGCAGCCTCGGACGACGGAAAGTGCCCATCTGCGTGATTGACGACGAGCGCTCCATCGCTCGCTTCTCGCGGTATGCCACCCACTCGGTGGCCGTGGCAAGCCTGCGCTATGAGCGGCAGACCGTAGACACAATGTTGGAGATAGGCCACCGACTGAATCTTAGGGATTGGGTCCTCTACCCGACACGAGACGAGACCGTGGCCGCCTTCGCGCGGTACAGACCAATGCTAACGGAGTGGTTCCGCGTTCCCACAGGTGATTGGAATACAGTTCAGTGGGTCTGGGACAAGCGTAACACCTACCGACTAGCGAATGAGCTGGGGATTCCCACGCCGCAAACCTGGCATCCATGCAACCTCGACGAGTTGGAACAGGTCCGGTCAGATCCTCCCTTCGCACTTAAGCCTGCAATCAAGGAGCACTTCATTTACGCAACTAAGGCAAAGGGCTGGAGAGCAAACAACTGGACGGAACTGCGAGAACTCTTCCAGCGGGCAGCCGCGCAAGTTGGACCCGGTGAAGTGATGATTCAGGAACTGATCCCCGGCGATGGCCGACAGCAGTTCGCCTATTGCGCTTTTTTTAAGGAAGGCCGTGCGGTCGGGAGCATGGTCGTTCGGAGGAATCGCCAGCACCCGCCAGAATTCGGCCGGGCCAGCACGTTCGTGGAGACAATTGATCTCCCGCTGCTAGAACAATTGTCTGAACGCTTCTTGCGTGCGATCGACTATTACGGGCTGGTGGAATTGGAATACAAACTGGATCCCCGCGACGGACAGTACAAGCTGCTTGACGTCAATGGACGCACTTGGGGTTACCATACTCTGGGTCCCGGAGCTGGTGTTGATTTCCCTTACATGCTCTTCGCAGATCAAGTTGGAGAGCAGGTAGAGCCTTGTCGTGCGCGGGCAGGGGTAACCTGGATTCGCTTGGTCACTGATCTACCTACTGCAATCCTTCAGATTCTGAACGGCCAGCTAGACTGGCATGCTTACTTGCTGTCGCTAAAGAATTTCCAGGTCGAGGCGGTCTTCAGCCGTGTGGACCCGCTGCCCGGCCTAGCCGAACTCGCCCTACTGCCGTACCTATCCCTGAAGCGAGGCTTTTGAAACACACGGACCAAAGAGATTTTCAAATTACGCACCCGGCTGGTTCCCTATTGATGGAGGAATTTCGCAGGGCATGATCTGCAAAATCCTAGGGAACACGAATGTTCGCCTACCTGAGGTCGGACTCGGAACATGGAACTACACAGGAGGTGTCGAGCCTCTCAGGCGAGGGATAGCGCTCGGTGCTTGCCTGATAGACACCGCCGAGTCCTATGGGACTGAGGAGATTGTGGGGGAAGCCATAAAGGGCGTGAGACAGTCCGTTTTTCTTGCGACCAAAGTCTTGCCTAGGCATTTCAGGCAGCAGGATCTGCTACTGGCTGCAGACCGAAGCCTCCAACGATTGCGGACTGATTATATCGACCTGTACCAGCTGCATTGGCCCAACTACATAGTGCCAATTGAAGAGACAATGGCCGCGATGGAGAGGCTCGTGCAGCTTGGCAAGATTCGGTTCATTGGCGTAAGCAATTTCTCTTTGTCTGAACTCCGGAAGGCACAGGCAGCTCTCTCCAAGAACCGGATCGTCTCAAATCAGGTTCGTTACAGCTTGGTGGAGAGGAGTATCGAGAGGGGAGTCCTGCCATACTGCCAGCAACACCAAATTACCGTCATTGCCTTTAGTCCATTGGCTACTGGACTCTCTAATATCAAGCGGCGGGACCCTCGAAACGTCCTAGGAGACGTGGCGGCACAAGTCCACAAGACTGAAGCACAACTAGCCCTAAACTGGTGCTTGCGACACGACTCGTTGATTGCAATCCCCAAGGCGGCATCTGTAGATCATGTCGCAGAAGACTGCGGCGCTTCCAGTTGGCAGCTTTCTCCCGAACAGATCAAACTTCTCGAGTTGAACATCGGTTTTCGACGCCGCGGTGGTCCGGAACTGTTCTTACGCCGGACGGCGCGCCACGTCCTTCAGAGATTCGGCCACAACCTTTGAATTGAAATCTGCCGTCAGGGTTGCCCCATCTGCTTAAACGCGGGAACGACACTCTAAAGCCCTTCCCTCAGTGGGTCGGGAGTCCGAATCTTTCCGGGCGGGCCAGTTTATTCGAGCTTACATCCAGTGGCTTTGTGCAGTTGAAATCCCTGTCAAGGAGGAAATGATGAACGAAAATCGAACCTGGTTCTGGAAGTCTAAGATGCAAAATCGAAGCAACAGATTGAGTCCGTTGTGGCTACTTCGGTGTCTGCCGCTGCTATTGTTGGTGAAGCTGGGGTGTATCCCGGCGGCAGCTCAGTGCGACGCCTATGTAGTGCAAAACGCGTCAAATTCTGTTTGGGTGATTAACACTATGACTGACGCGCCGGTCGCTGTGATTCCGGTGCAGTTTTCGCCCCTTGGTGTAGCTATCACGCCGAACGGGGCGTTCGCCTATGTAACCAATACGGGAGCGTTATGCGATTTCTGCACCTTCAATCCGCCTCCTTCCGTTTCGGTCATCGACACCGCCACCTACAGTGTGGTCGCCACGATCCCAGTGGGGAATTACCCCGCCGGTGTGGCCATCACGCCGAACGGAGCCTTTGCCTATGTGGCAAATTTTAACTCCAACAGCGTCTCGGTAATCGACACGGCCACCAACACTGTCACGGCCACCGTCACGGTGGGAACTAACCCCTTAGGCGTCGCCATCACGCCGAATGGCGCCTTTACCTATGTGACGAATTACACCTCCAGCACCGTTTCGGTGATCAGTACGACCACGAATGCGGTGGTGGCTACAGTCGCGATGGGAAGCCCCGCTTGGGGCGTGACCATCACGCCGAACGGGGCCTTTGCCTATGTGACGAATCCGGGGTCAAACAACGTCTCGGTGATTAACACGTCCACTAACACGGTGGTGGGCACCGTGGCCGTGGGGTGCGGCCCGGCGGGCGTGGCCATCACGCCGAACGGGGCTTATACCTATGTGACGAACAGCTGCGATAGCACAGTCTCGGTGATTAACACGGCCACCAACGCTGTGGTGGCCACGGTGGCCGTGGGAAGCGATCCTGTCAACCTGGCTATTACTCCAGACGGGTTCTTCGCCTATACGAGTAATTTCATGACGGGCAACCTATCGGTAATTGACACCGCCACGAACAGGGTGGTGGATACGGTACAGGCAGCAGGAACACAACCTCTGGGTATCGCCATCAAGCTGCGGCCTGACGCGGTCACGCAAAGATGTAGATAGGGGGCGTAGGCACTACCGCGTAACAGGTGCCCACAATGCTCCATGGGCCTTGTCGGCTCGACTCGTGGTGGCAAACTTGGTCAAAGTACATCCTGATGCTCGACCGTGCTTCAATGTCAAGTGTGCCTGAATCCGCTTCGAGAGTGTTCGTGTGAACTGAAAAGCCGCGGTACAGTCGAGAGATGGGTGAGCATCGTCCGGGATCTGGCAATCTTAAAACAAGCAAAAGAGGGGAGCCCGCAAGGTGACCCGTCGCTCATGCTTAACAAATTAAGCCCCTGCGAGTGGGGGGATTCGTCCACCCTAAATCATCGCGCCTTCCGATTCTCGAGCTCAACCCAATGAATCGAACATTGGTCGATTACTATCGCTGTCCCGAAGAGTTCGCCAATTGTTTTCTAGATGGCGAACAGTCGCGGCATTCGGGCTATTTCCGGTTTGGACCCGATGCGATCTGTTATGGTTCTCTCAGCAAAGGGGCGGTCCACCCCAGCCCGGATGGAGAGCTCCACGACGCTTTGAAGGATGCCGTGGCGGAACGCGGGGGGGTAGGCCTCTCTTTCGATCCCGACCAGGTTGTCAACAATCTCCGTTTTGAGCGCTATCGCGGCAGCTTGGCAAGACGCTCGCTCCTCTCAGGAAGGCTGGCTAACAAGCTGTACTACCTCGCACGGCCGATTCTAGGTGTACCCGTGCGCCGGCACCTCCAGAAACTTAGGCTTGCCGATTGGCGATCGATTCCGTTTCCGCGCTGGCCGGTGGATCGAACCGTCGAGCAAGTGCACGAGACGATGCTTCGTCTCTGCTTGCAGGGCCACGATGGTAGAAGAGTGCCGTTCATCTGGTTTTGGCCCAAGGGTTTTCCAAGTTGTGCGGTTGTTACTCACGACGTGGAAGCCGTCAAAGGGCGTGATTTCTGTCCCGCACTTATGGACGTCGATGAGAACTTTGGCATAAAAAGTTCATTTCAATTGATTCCCGAGGAACGGTATGCACTCAGTCCGTCGTTTGTTAAAACCATTCGTTCGAGGGGTTTCGAGGTAAATGTTCACGATCTGAATCACGACGGACGGCTATTTGCAAGCGAGGCAAAGTTCTTCGATCGGGTACTCCGCATTAACCATTATGGTAGTGCGCTTGGTGCGCAGGGATTTCGCTCAGGTGCGCTTTATCGCAATCTTTCCTGGTACGGCGCGCTTGAATTTTCCTACGACATGTCTGTGCCCAATACAGCACATCTGGATCCACAACGCGGCGGCTGCTGTACCGTGATGCCCTATTTCATCGGCAAGATCCTGGAGTTGCCCGTCACCACAACCCAGGATTATTCCCTATTTTATATTCTTAAGCAGTATTCGATCGATCTCTGGAAACGACAAATTTCACAGATCATGGAGAAACATGGACTGGCCAGCTTCATCGTTCACCCCGACTATGTTTTGGAGTCACGGACTCGAGATACCTACAAATCGTTGCTGACCTATCTGGCTGATTTGCGTTCGCAGGGCAAGATCTGGGTTGCTCTTCCACGAGAAGTCAATCAGTGGTGGCGGGCACGGAGCCAGATGAAGCTTGCGCGTCAGGGGAACAACTGGGTGATCAAAGGACCGGACAAGGATAAAGCCCGGGTCGCGTATGCCTTTCTTGACGGTGGCCGGTTGGTGTACGAACTAGTGTGAAGCATAATCAACTCCGTCGCTCTCCGAAACAGGTTTTTACCCGATATATTTTTCATGATTTGTACTGCATGGAATACCCCTTCTTTACCCGGTTCCTTTTCCCAGAACAAAGTCGAAAATAACTTCCGTTGAACCGGGTACATGTGACCCGAAGGGCGGAGCTGTGAATAGCCTTAAGAGGCGTCGAGATTCAAAAGCGTCCATCCCGGCACTGACTTGTCCTCGATGGTACGCCATCCAGACGCGCTCGCGACAAAAGGAGGCCGTTGCCAAACAGCTCGAAATTCGGGGGGTTACCACGGTTCTTCCGCTCGTCACGGAGATACATCGCTGGAGCGCCCGGCGCAAGCTGGTGGACCTTCCATTGTTCTCGGAGAGTACTTACGAAGAGCGATCAATGGGTGAGCCATCTTTTCCTCAAGGGGGTCAGCGGGTGCGAGTCCGTGGAGGTGTTTGAGATGGCGCTAAAGGGGTATTCCTGCCAAGCAAGGCAGACAACACATCTCTTCCTCCAATGCCGAGATCTTTGGCAATTCGTATCAAGGGCAACGATATTGATGTTCCCTACGCCTTTCGTCCCAGTGCTAACCCCAGCCCAGTTGAAGAGTGCCCCGAGCTGAGGAGCGCCCCGCAGCTAGTCAGTTAACTCGGACGCTGCCATCCGGGGCCAAGGTGGAGAGCAATGAGCAGGAATTTTGAATTGATGAACCAAGGCGTGCAAGATTCCGGGGTGGTCCAGCCGCCCACCCGTGGCGCGCTTAGTTCTAAACCAAAACTACCATACCGCTACACCCAGTGGATGGGAGATGTGCCGGAGGAAAGGTTCGCTGCAGGTCTGTGGCGCATCATACGGCACCGCAAGCGGACAATTGCCGCGTTTACGCTCGTTGTTGTCGTGATCGTCGTAACCGCATCGCTCCTCATGAAGCCACAATACGAGGCGGTCGGACAGGTGGTGTTTCACCGGGAGAACGACAGCGGCGTGCTGGGATTCAAGGGCGTGGATGCGTCA
>WNFH01012239.1_pt1 | contig 10798 bp, 9 predicted proteins | sample 5400411 | NCBI WGS metagenome assembly WNFH01 (sample SAMN13153347, study PRJNA577476) | soil metagenome | isolation source: 200 cm saprolite under Douglas fir tree site 2 hole 3 | place: USA:California | collected 2015-04-18
CTTCCGCAGCAATGAACCGCGACGGGCGTAGCTCTGCTCACACGCATGCATATCTACGCGATACGGAGGTTGCTATCTTTGCCATGTATTTCATCAACGAAGGGACGTGTTGAATGCAGAAGCTAGGCCGGGGAGACATTTCCGAACTTTTGAAGCCGCCTGGTATTAAAAGCCTTCCTAATCACCACTGCCCAACATGTGGCGAGCTGATTCCGCTAACCTCTCCGACGAAGCTCTTTGGCTATGGCAGCGTTCGCAGCCTCGACACCGCGGCTTCGCTGGATTGCCCATCCTGCTCGCTTCAACTCCAGGAGCGGCCTAGGAAACGCCCATCGACAGAAAGGATGCTCCTTCCTGAGGTAGCGAAGACGGTGCACTCGCGCGCATCCCCAGGGGGCCTCCTGCTCAAAAGCTCGCTACTGCTCGGCACGCTTGGCCTCGGAATTTATTTTTGGCCACAGCTCCAATCGTGGATCCCCCACAAGTATCTGGCGATCTTCCCCCTGGCAGTGGAATCGCCAATCCTTCAAGTCAAAAGCGAGCCGATAGGAGCCATCGTGCGCATCGATGGCCAAGTGGTTGGGACCACGCCCCTGGCGATGAACAACTTATATCCGGCGGGGCCCGTTCGCGTCACTTTGACGTTGAAGGGGCACAAAAATTGGACTGGGCAATTTGCTGGCGCGGCCCGCGTCGTGGTTGCCGCGAGGCTTTCGCGTCGCTGAAGGCATCCGGACGAGAATTACCGATCGTCGCGGGGCCACCGCGTCGAGACCAACCTGCGCCTGGAATGCACGACACCGGTGGCTCTTCGTCTTGATTGACAACAAGTTATTGCTTGTCCTGGTTTGGGTTATCGGAGCTTGCGCGAGCAGGTGGGGGGTGAGTGTCGAGAATGATAAAAGGTGTGTTGTTACAACAGGAATGACACAAAGGGATGTTCGCTCTCGTTGTGGAATGCCCACAGGGACCGGAACTCAACCCAAATTTCTCCAGATGGTAGGGTGCCATGCCCAAGGCTGTTCGGCACCAGTGGATGAGTATAAGAGTGTTGCTACAATGTATGATTGTCAAACCGAAGTGTCTTCAGTCAAGAGCATCGAGGCGAACGGCCGGGATTTCGGGTGATGCCTCAGTAGTCTGCTTTACGTTGCTGGAGCGGTCGACAACCGATACACGAACGTGTCAGCCGTATCGCGGACGTGACATTCCCGGTTTGTTGCCAAACCGATCCTACATTTTGACATTCAAATAGCCCGTTCGCCGAGTCGCGAGGCAGACGTAATTGCCGCGGATCACCAGTGCGGCGATCCCGAAACAGGAAAACTACCTGTATCGTCTGCGGTCGCTTTTTGTGCCGCAGGTGTGCCGCGCCAGCGCGGTTTTGGCCGGAACAGGGTGGAACCAGACGGCATGATACGAATTCGAAACTAATAAAATCAAAACGATAGCGGGTAACCGCAGATCCTGCTTAGGGTTTTTCTATCGCTTCGACAATTTCGACTCCTGTATCGCGCGCTTTGGAAGTGGCTGGATCGCTCGAACTGCGTTCGAAATCTGTTTCGCTTTTACCCTAAAGAGAGTGAATGACGAGAGCGGACCGGAATAGTGTTGACCTGCGGCTGGCGGTCACTGCGGTGCGACGGAAACGTCGTCGAAAAAGAAGAAGCTAGCCGGGTTCAAAAACCCCAACTTTAGTTCCGTCGTGTCAGTTGGGGCGACCACGTCATGACAAAACTGCACATAGCCTGACCATGGTTCCAGGTCAGAGACATCCCGGAGCACCGTCCCTCCCCAACTTACTTGGAAGCGGTTAGGCGGTCTTCCAATGTTCCCGAGCCAATAGCAGACGGAGTAGCTCCCCCCCCCCGGCGTGGTCGCGAGATTCTGTGCAATGAATCCAAGATCAGCAGTGGGACCACTCACCAGTCCGAACATTCCGCTGTGGCCAGAGCCAGGGTCAATGCTGGTCCAGCTTTGATCGCCCGAGCGCGTCCAGGACGTAAAGTCGCCGGTCTCAAATCCGCAGTTGGCGACCAAATTGCCAGGAACGTGATCGCAGACCGCTGCAGAATCGAGGGCAAAGTCCACGACGACGTCGTCGTCGACAACGACTCCCGATTGCGTCATCGGCAGTAAGCCCGGCGCGCTCGCCTGAATGTCATAGGTCCCATCCGGGACCGACGGGAACAGATACATCCCGTTCTCATCCGTGATCGCAGGCGGCAGCGGAGTGTCGAGAATCGTCACGGTTGCTTCAGCAATCGGCAGCCCGGTGATGCCGTTGGTAACGGTGCCGGTAACGCTCTGGGCAGGCGCAGTGCCTTCGATTGCGGCGTGAGCCTGCACCACGGCGGCAAAGAAGCACAGCGCTACAGGCAAGAGCAGCTTGTCCTTGAGATTTCTAATGTGCATGCGTTGGCCCGCCTTCAAGCGCGTCGAATTCGAACCGCGCCAGCCGCCATATACCACGTAGGCAGAGGCTTGGATGAGCAGCGGCAGCGAAAGCTCGAGCTCGCCTGGAGCGAGCGGTCACTCCAGCACGAAGATGTTTCGCTTCGCGCTCATTTCTTTCAGAATCTTTGGCCACACGGTGACGCTCACCTCGCCCAGGTGTGGCACGAAGGACAGATAACCAGCATTCCGTAAACTCGGGGTGCCTCCACGGTCCCCGCCAGAGTAGCTCTCAGATACTGGAGGCGGGTGTCGGCCTCTTCCGAATTAGGGGCGGAACTCGAATTCAAAGAGTCCTCCTATCCCCATCGTATAGACACGGCTATTCTTGTCGTTGCGTCCCTTCCCTACTTGGACGCGGAACAAACCTCCTCCCGGCGTCCCGACTGTTTCAACCGACCAATTCCCGGCAGAGTAAGACGCTTCCGTCAGAGTTCCCGCGCTGAGCCGAGGTATGTAAAGGCGATTGACTCCGTCGTTACGTGCTGGGCCGAGGGCCACATCAAAGCTTTCGGTCCCGACAGGGATGGAACTGGTTAGTGACCAGGCTCCCTGGTCAAAGGAGTATTCGTATACGCCAAATTGCCTGCCGACGACGTACAGTCGGTTCACGCCATCATTATGTCCGTCGCCAACAGCCACGGCCATCGCCTGACTGGGAATGCGGTCGATTCGACCGGCGTCCCAGCTGGTGCCATTCCAGGTCAGCTCATAAACGTACAGGCCTCCCGGTGTAAGGTCCCAGATGGTGCCGTACACCCTCGTGATCCCGTCGCTTCTTCCATCTCCGACGGCAATTCCAAACTGTCCGGCCGCACCTACGCCTCTCGGCAGTGCCAGGATTTGCCGCTCCACCCAAATTGCATCGGTATGGGAATATTCTCGCGCGATATTGTTGGGTGGGGAGCTTCCGGTGGCAAAGTACAGACGCGAAACATCATCGCCTCGGCCCGGCCCGACGGCTAAGTTGACATACTGTTGGCCGGTCGGGTAGTCGCCGAGAAATTGCGAGTCCCATGTAGTGCCGTTCCACGTCAACTCCATAGCATCGCCGGAGAAACCCCCGCCAAAACAACCGACGTAAAGGTGGGAACTTCGGTCGCCGCTAGCGTCTCCGATTGCGAGCGCACGCTCTGCGTAGAATGGAAGCGTGAAATTAGACGTATTCATCCACATCCCTTGGCCATCGTCATAGGTAAATTCTCTGATGACGCTTGGCTGGTTTGGCACTATCTGCATTCCGTAAACTCGCCCAACCCCGTCGTTACGCCCATCACCTACGGTCGAGCCGACGATAAACCCTTCGGCGATACGTTGCATCGTCCAGCCCGCTCCCGTTTCTACGCCCGCCTCCGGCTGGTTGTTCAGCAGCCCGCTGGGTATAGGGGCGGTGGTGATGGCGCCGGCTTCCGCCACAAAAGAGTTAGGCTGGTTTCTATCGGTTGCTGCCTGGGATGATGTCGTCATCATCAGCGCCACGCCGCCAAGCAGTACGGCGAAGATCATGTTTCGGATAGTTGTGTACATTGTACTGGGACGGTTCTTCATACCTCCTCCTTCGGAATAAACGCTCTCATCAATGAAGCCTCATAGCGGTAATGCTGGTTTGGTTGATTCGGAGATGCTGCTAGTACGCGCAATTCAGTATCGGGACGGGAAAGGTGTCAAACGCAATCTGGGACAGGCCAAAGTATTGTTTGAACAGGCTGCCCCGGCTGGGAAGCGGCGAGATTTGGTCCGGTGCGTCAAAGGCCGAAACGCGTATAGGCACGCGCGCCGGGCCTAGGCTCCAATCACCACTCAGAAGTCGGCATCGGAATCAGCAGTTTTTTCTGCGCCCACCGCGAAAAGGGCGGGATCTCTTTGCTGTTTTCGTGGCCAGGCCGCAAAACCAAAAAATGCAAAAACCGTTGCGAGCGCGAGAAGAAGCAATGCTCCTGCTACTAACGAATCCAAGGCTTACCTCCGAGATGCCAATGGTTGGACGGCCGAGAGAGCATTTCGTTACACCAGCTGAGTCCGGATCTCGATGTCGGATGTCAATGTCCGGCAAACCGGGCACTTCTGTCCCAAAAGCTTGGTGCGTTGCTCAACAGTCAGAGTGCCGACTGGCTCGATCTCACTTTCGTGGAGGTCGACGAGCTGTATCCGATGGACTAGAAGCCGACTCGAATGAAGCGCCTGCACCGAGCCGACCTTTTTTGTTGGTCCTCTTTGCAAGAGGCTCTCGACATTGACTTCAATAGTTTCCTTTGGGCTAACAAGCGGACCAATGTGCTCATCGATCCACTGCCGTTGTCTGCGCATGATGAACAACATCTTCGTGAGCTCGGCGGCGCACAGTGGATTGTCATCACCAATTCTTTTCACGTCCGTGGCGCGAAAGAGATTGGACAGCGACTGGGGGCGAAAATCGCGGGCCCGATGGCCGAGCGAGAGGACTTCCCGCTTCGCTGCGAACGCTGGCTTCGGGACAATGACGAGGTCGTCCCCGGACTTCGCGTGCGAGAGCTGGATGGTTCAAAGACGCCAGGGGAGCTGGCCCTGGTGCTGGAAGAGACCACGTTGATCAGTGGCGATCTCATTCGGGCTCACCGCGCTGATTCGCTCATCTTGCTTGGGCCCGAGAAGATCAAGAGCCCGGAGAAGGCGAGAGCTTCGATCGCGCGACTGCTGGATCTTCATCCGAAGATAGAGACAGTTCTGGTCGGCGATGGTTGGTTCACCTTCCGCCACGGTGGCGATGTTCTACGAACGCTTATCCAGAAGTAATCCGCGAAGGAGCGCCGCAGTTGTCGTTCCCCGGGAGATGCTTCCGTTTACGGAGCGCGAAGGACAGATAACCAGCATTCCGTAAACTCGGGGTGCCTCCACGGTCCCCGTCAGAGGGACCGCTCAAGGTCCGAGGCGGCCCGAGGAGGCGGTCTGGCAGAGCCTCAGGGACATGGCTCCGCATGCGGCAGGAGAATCGACCACTACCAGCAGCAGGGCTGGCAGATACCGCCAGACCTTAGTCGCTACGAGGCCGCGCTGCGGATTCTTCGCGAGCCCGAGCCAGAGGACCTCGTTCGCAGGAACTGGGCTCGCTGCAAGCATCGAAGCAATTCCCTGAAGACGCGCCGGCCCAGCCCACCACCGTCGAGAATGGCCACAGCGGCGCAGGCTCTTGCACCGGACTTCCACCAACCTCTCCGCAGTTCGGAAACTGGAAGTAGAACGGGGCTACGCCGCCCGCTGCGCGGCGGACATTCTCTTGAGCACCTCGGCCAGGTCCTTTCGTAGCTCCCTCTCTACGAGCTCGATGATTCCGCCGAGGCGCTGCTCGTCCATCCTATCAGTGCAGCAAGTTCAGCGTGTTCGTGCCGTCGTCGACGAAATAAACGCCACTGCCGTCGGGAGCGACGGCAAGCCCGAAGAGCGTGCCGTTGCCCGGCGGGCCGGGCGGGGCCGGAGTGGTATCCAGCGCCTGGACCGCGACCTGGTGGCCACCGGGAGTCGTTTCGACCAGATTGCCGTCGCCGCCGTTGGCGGTGAGGATGTCGCCGTTCGGCGCCATCGCGAGCCCGAGCGGGTCGTTGAGGGCGCCGCCCGACGAGACGACCATCCCGCGCGTCGCGTGGCGCCGCGAAACCGCATCCTCGATCGCGACGATTCGGCTGCTCACGGAATCGGCGACGAAGAGCGTCCCGTCCGCGGCAAGGCCCACGCCCGTCGGCCCAACCACAAGCGCGGCCGGATCGGTGCGCTCTCCGAAACCCTCGCCGATCACGGTGCGCGAGAGTTCGGAGATGCTGTCGTCGTCGACTGAAAGCGCAATCCGCACGACCGTTCCGCGGTCGACGACGCTGCCGGCGCCGGCCACGGTACCGTTGAGGACGTTGGTCACGAAGAGCAGCGCCGAATCCCCTTGGTCGAGGGCGGTCATATCCCAGGGGCCGTTGATCGCGCCGCCGCTCAGCGTCATCACCAACCGCCCATTGGAGTTGACGATGAGCAGGCAGCCGGCCTGCATGGTCGCGGACGTGCCGTCGCTCGTAGGAAGGCTGCCCACGATGACCCAGCCGCTGCGCAAGACCACCAGCGCCGTCGTCAGTCCGACGCCGCCGGGACAGGGCCCGGGAAGCGAGCGCGCATCGATCTCCGCGAAGCCGTTCAACTCGCCCTGCGGGGAGATCTTAACGATCGTCGTGCCAGTGCCCTGCAGATTCTGACTGTCGTTGAAGTTGCTCACCAGGATATCGCCGGCGCGCAGCCGGCCGACGCTGCGCGCAACGACGGCGACACCGTAGGGATTGACGTCCCCGTCGCGCGGGACGGTCGACGAGACAGTATTGATTCGGTGAAAGGTGCTGATGAATGGCGCTGCACCGGCGGGCGCGGCGAGAAGCGAAGCGAGAGCGATAGATTTAGCAACCGTTTTTTTCATGGATTTCCCCTCGGGCTTTGCGTGCACTTCGAGCTTCGACTCGATGGACACCGTTGCGCAGGAGCCGTTGCATGCAGCCCATCGGATTCCAACGCTGCAACAGCGCCGGTGTCATCTTTCGGTCACAGGCCTAGTCCGTGGAACTCCTTCGCCGGGTTGTCCATCCCGCAACCTTCTCCCGCTGTCGAATTGCGGAAGCTAAGCAAGCGCGAAAACGCATCCGCATGGCGAAAAGTCGTGTGCCAAGGTATTGCCCTGCTCACTATCGGCGGCATTCTTCCGCGCGGCCCGGAAACGCTTCGCATGGACAGCCATCCCGAGTCAAAGCCGCCAAGGGCAGCCCACCCGACACAACCCCAGCGTCGCTGACGGGAAAGGAGCGTTCCGTCGAGTACTTCGCCAGGACGGCGCGCGAGTACCCCACTCCCGGGTCGCCACCATCCCCGGGTGAAATCCCTCAGCGGCAATGGATGGCGGGTCTAGCCTGGGTTCTTCTTAGTGCGCCCGGATTCGATCTTGTCCAGGGCGCGGATCAGCAGGAGCCGGACGGCATCGGCGCGCGAAACTTTGAACCCCGGCATTTCGCGCTCCATCTGCTTCGCGTACTTGTCGAGCCGCTTGACCAGGTCCTCATCCAGTCGGAACGCGACCTGTACCGTCTTCCCCATTTCGTTCTCCGCGAGGGTGCTCCGCCAATCCCTCTCGTTTGGAAACGATCTCCTAAAAGCGCGGGAAGTGGATCACAGCGATCGCAGGACTTAGCGTGATCCACAGTCATTTCAACTTGAATGGCGGGACTGCCCTTTTCGGCAGCGTGCGTCAATTGCATAGATTGCAGTGCGGCAAATGCAGTACAATCCTATCTCCCTCTGGGCGGGACACTGATCCGTAGTTCGCCGAGGCAGCGGAGTGACCGAAAGGGGCGCCGGGAGCTGGCAACTTGCTCATCATCGCGCCCCGCACCCGGCACCGCGCTCTTTCCAAGAAAAAGCCGCGCCCGCCGCGGTGCAAACGCCGCGGTTTCAGAAGATCGCTTCCACGATCCCGGTGGAAAGTTCCGTACCCATCCGCCTTCTCCCATATATGCATCTGTAGTATATCTAAAGAAGATTCTTAGTAGATTGTCAAGTGGGTAGTCCAGAGTGCAGGCGGATGGAGGTTGGTTGCACGAGCCGATGACGAATCGACGTCGATTCGGTTTGCACAGGGCGGCGAAACTTGCGGTGTCTGTCTACTCGAGCATCAAGTGAACAAGGAGCAGCGTGATCCTCAGCGGTCACCCAAAACCGGCCATACGCGGTCACCAGAAATCCGGCCAACGCACGGCTTCCCTTTCAAGCGAAAAGCCCTGCGTTGGCCGGAAGATGCGTGCGATTGGGGCTGATCTCTTTGGCCGGATGCGAAGTGACCACCGTTGGCCGGATCGCAAGTGACCACTGAGGCTCTCCAGACTAAGAACAAACTGGAGGAGGAGGATTCAACCATGGAGATTCAAGCGGCGCTGGAGGCCGAAGGGGCGAAGGTCAATCCGCGCCCCGGAGCGCCACACCCCGACTTGCGCCGCTGGATTCGCCAGACGATGGGCGGCGCCGCGATCGCGGCGACGCTGCATGGAGCACCCGCGCACGCGGATGCTTACTGTAGCAGCCTTCACGGCGTGCAAAACAGCGTCAACGTCGGTGTACACCTGGGCTTCGCGTTCGGCGCTCTAGGGTGGCCTGTCAAGCTGAACTACGGGGTCACGCTGCGCCTGGGGCGCCAGGCGGCAGGCTTTGCGCGCATCGAGGGCCTTGGCATCAGCGCGTTCCATCTTACCGCCGGCGCAACCGGCATCTTCGGCGAATCGGCTTTCTTGGAGGGAGGCGTCACTAAATCTATCGGCATGGGTTCCGCTGCCGGCCTGCATCTTGGCACCGGCCCCGCCAATAACGCCGTGGGGTTGCTGCTGGGCGGCTTCATACCCGTTGTTGGTCCTAGCAGCGACTGGAGCGCACAGATCGCGCCGTTCCTTTTTCCACGGGAGATCTGCTTCCCGAGCGGGCGCGCGCTCCGCGTCGGCGCGAGTGTCGCGCTGCCGCCGGTGCTCGCAGGCCCGGAGTGCCCGTCGGCCGACAAAGCTCTGGCCGCGGGCTGGGTAGACGATGCCCGCGCCGAGCTCGCCTCTGTCCCCGCCTTCCTACGGCTCGCCGCCGAGCTCGAGGTGGTGGGGGCCCCTGCGGATCTGCGCCGCGACGCGATCGCCGCAGCCGACGATGAGCAGCGCCACGCAGCGGCCGCGCTTGCGCTCGCGTCGCGATGGTCGGGCGGCGTGCTCGCGCTTGGCCCCCTGGTTGCGCCACCGCGCTTCGATCGTCCGTCGGAAGCTGCCCTTACTGCCCTCGCGCTCGAAGCCTGGCAGGATGGCTGCCTCGGCGAAGGAACCGCGGCGCTCGCGGCGCGACAGGGTCTCGCGCGCGCTCGCGATCCACAGGCGACGCGCGCTCTGTCCCGCATCGCTCCGGACGAGGAGCGCCATGCGGAGCTGTCGTGGCGCATCGTCGAATGGGCCCTGCGCACGGGCGTTACACGCGTGCGCGACGCCGTCGCCGACGCTGTGTTAGGCGCCACGGTCTTATGCGCCACCGCGGAAGAAGATGCCGAATTGCTGGCATGGAACGGCCGCCTCACGGCCGCAGAGCGGAACCAGGCGCGCGCGGAGATTGAGGACGAGGCGAGACGCCGGGTCCGGCTGCTTCTGGATACGACGGCGTGAAGGCCTTCTCGGTCGAGGCTAATTAATTACGAGCGAAGTCGCATAGGCGCGCCTTTCTGAGCGCTGAGCTGGATCGACGACTGTGCATTCCAGCCATCGGCCTAACTCCCGTCTTCCCCGACCTACTGTATCACCCACGCGGCAAAGCTCGACGACTACCGAAAGCTCTGTGTGCCTTCGCTGGGTCCCAACGGCCTGGTGGCGCTCCGGTCCCGGCGGAATGAGATGGAATGAGCCAGGGCAATGCCGTCGGCAACCTCGAAACCATTCTCCGTACGGCCACTGGCGGAGAGTCCTTCGATCGCAGCAAGCTTGTTCTTCGATCTTTCTTTGCTGAGAATGAACAGGAGAGCCGCTTGTATCGAGCGGAGGGGCGGTTTTGTGCCCCACTTGAGCCCCTCCGCCGCGGATTACAACGAAATCGAACGGAACGAGAAGGAACAGCGCGGAACATGACTTCAAATAAATCAAAGCGATAAAGGGTAACCGCACTTCCTGCTTAATGTTTTAAATCGCCTTGAACAAATTCGACTCGTGTATCGCGCGCTTTGGTAACGTGTCGATTCCGATTAGAGATTCGCTCGCGCTAAAACGGCAGTAAGCCCGCTTCTCCGGGCCTTGGACCACGCCATCACTCCAGGCTTGATTCGGCGCTCGGGTCGCATCCCTGCGTTGCCCTATCCTCCTATCAAGCCCCTCAATACTGAGAGGCAGCGCGCGCGCAAACTGGTTTCATCCCGTCAACATCCCGACACGCCCATCGCCAAACACCATGAGAATCTTCTTAAAGTCGGTCGCCATGCGCAGCTGCGAATAGATGTAGCGATATGCCTCTAAGCACGAAATTCCTTCGGCGCTTATCACAACGAGCCATCGATCACCCGCAAGCCTCGGCGCCCGCCTGCCGGCCTCGGCGCTGATTAGCTCAAGCAATTCACGTGTCATGTTCAAAAGTAGAAGTGGGTCTGAATCGGAATTGTGCACGAACCCAAGCATTTTTGGCGCTCGCTCAGATTCGTCTCTCAAAAGTCGAATCTGGACACGATTCCCGTGAATCGTGTCTTTCTCATCTCGACCCGGCGATCCCCGCCCGAGAAGAGTTTGTATTTTGTCTTCCAGCGAGGCAGCGGTTTTCGATGGCAAACGGATGGGAGCGGTGATGGTCA
>WNFH01003799.1_pt1 | contig 10796 bp, 11 predicted proteins | sample 5400411 | NCBI WGS metagenome assembly WNFH01 (sample SAMN13153347, study PRJNA577476) | soil metagenome | isolation source: 200 cm saprolite under Douglas fir tree site 2 hole 3 | place: USA:California | collected 2015-04-18
ACCCTGGCGAGGCCGACCCTCTTCTCACCGGTCAGCTGGGGCTCACCGCGCTGCAGCAGCGCGATATCGGTGCTCGTGCCACCCATGTCGAAGGTGATCAGGTTACCCTCACCGAGGAGGCGCGCCGCGTAGCGTCCCGCGGCGACGCCGCCCGCCGGCCCCGACAGCACCGCGCCCGCGGCGAGGCGCGCCGACTCACGGACGGGCGCCACACCGCCGTGGGACTGCATGATCAGGACGTCGCCGCGATAACCCTGGGCGCGGAGCTCCGCCGCGAGGCGCGCGAGGTAGCGCGTCAGTGCCGGCCCCACGTAGGCGTTCACCACGGTGGTCCAGACGCGCTCGTACTCCTTGATCTGCGGCAGCACCTCCGACGAGAGCGAGACGTAGGCGCGCGGCAGCCGCCGCGCGACGGCGCGCCCGGTCTCGATCTCGTGCCTGGGATTACGGTAGGAGTGCAGGTAGCAGATCGCGACCGAGTCGACGCCGGCCGTCTCGAGCCGGCGGATCGCCGCGTCGAGCGACGCGGCGGCGAGCGGCATCGCCACGGTGCCGTCGAACCGCATTCGTTCGCGCACGCCGAGCCGCCGCGCGCGCGGCACGAGGGGGACGGGCGGCGGCATGCGGAGGTTATAGCGGTCGTCCTTCAATCCCTCGCGCATCTCGATGACGTCGCGGTGCCCCTCGGTTGTCAGAAGTCCGACGCGGGCGCCCTTTTTCTCCAGGAGCGCGTTGGTGGCGACCGTCGTGCCGTGGACGATCGCCTCCGTCCGCGCGAGGAGAGCCGGCAGGTCGAGCCCGAGCTCGGACGCCAGGAGACCGAGCCCCTCCATGAGCCCCTCGGAGGGATCCCGCGGCGTGGAGGCGCACTTGGCGATTACGACGCGCCCCTCGCCGTCCACCGCGGCGAGGTCGGTGAAGGTGCCGCCCACGTCGACGCCGATCCGGCACACGCGGCTCAGGGCACCTCCGCGACCCACAGAAGATGACGAGCGAATCGGCCCCGCTCCAGAGCCTCGTGGAGCTTCCGGTCGGCAGTCACCATGGGGCACTCCCTCAGGATCGCCAGGGCGAGGTACAGGCTGTCGTAGACGGTCCGCGCCGTCGCGCAGGCGATCTCGAAGGCGACGGGCATCATCGCCTGTGACGGATGCACTTCGAGGGGCAACGCCACCAGCGCCTCGAGCGCGGCGCCCGCCTCCTCGACCGTCGCTTCGCGCCGGCGCACCCGCTTCCAGAGGACGTTGCCGACCTCGGGGAACAGGAGATCGGGCGCCACCAGGCTGTGCCCTTCACGGAGAAGCCGTAGCGCGGCGTCACCGTAGAGCTCCGGCAGGAACCACTTGATCGCGACGCTGGCGTCGACGACGAAGGTCACCGCGCCCGGTCTCGACGGATCAGCGCGGCGCTGTCGCTGAACCTGCGGCCGCGGAACATCGCGCGGACGCGCTCGACCCGGGCGAGGACGTCGGCGGGGCTCGTCGACGCCGCCCGCTCCAGGATGTCCTTGAGCTCCGCCTGGAGCGACCGGCGGTGGAGGCGCGCGCGCGATTTCAGCTTCTTGACGACCCTGGTATCCAGTTCTCTGATCAACACGTGAGGCAACCGCGACCTCCTGCGACGATCTTGACTGCTAGCATAATGATAGCATAGTCAGGCGTGCGTGCCGTCAGTAGAGGGTCCTCTTGAGTCCTTCCTCGCTCTCGCGCTCGTACTCCTCCACGGTCTTGCCCGCGGGGCGGATCTGCTCGAACAGGACGCGCGCCATCGACGGGAGCGCAGCGCGGTCGAGCCACCGCTCGGGGTTCCAGAGCTCGGAGCGTCGGAAGGCCTTCGGGCAGTGGAAGAAGCACTCCTCCACCTCGAGGCCGATGGCGACCAACGGGCGCTTGCCGTGGGCGGTCAGCGACTCGAGGATCTCCGCGTCGCGAATGATCGAAGCGCGCCCGTTCACCCGGAGCGTCTCCTCGCGGCCCGGGATGAGGAAGATCATGCCGGCGTGCGGGTTCTGGAGCAGGTTCCGCATGCCGTCCAGGCGCTTGTTGCCGGGCCGGTCGGGGATCACGAGGTGGCGGTCGTCGAGGACGCGGACGAACCCGGGCGCGTCGCCCTTCGGCGAGACGTCGCACCTCCCCCTCGCACTCGCCGTCGCCAGGAGGAGGAAGGGCGACCGCGCGATGAAGTCGCGGCAGTGCGCGTCCAGGACGGCGACGTCCTTCTTGATCGCGCGCTCGCTCGGCGAGCCGATCAGCTCCCGCAACTCGCTCTCGGTCGTCACCACGTGCTTGAACATGCGCCCTCCCCTCTCATCGCGCCGCCTGCGCGCGTCGTCTGCGGGAGTTCGCCGCCCGGCCGCGTCGAGTGACGAACCCGTTCTCCAGATCGCGCGCGCGGGTCTCCGGCGGGCGCTTCGACGGCGGCCCGAAGCCACCGCCGCCCGACGACTCCACCAGGAACACGTCGCCGGGCCTCACGAGGATCCCGACCTCCTTGGTCTTGAGCACCCGGGGCGGACGGCCGCGCGAGAGGAGCCGGTACCGGTGAGGAAGCCCATCCTGACCCCCGAGGAGGCCATAGGGCGCGTGACGCACACCATCCCCCGCGGTGTTCGCGACCGCAGGCTCCTCGACGTCCACGCGGAGCCTGAGCACGGCGCCCACCCCGCCCCGATGCATGCCGTCCCCGCCCGAGTCGGCGCGAAACTCGTGGTGCTCGAACGTGAGCGGGAAGCGCGTCTCGGCGACTTCCACGCTCCCGAACTTGATCCCGCCCGCCGCCTGCCCCTCGCCCGCGGTCTCCCAACCGTCGCCCTCGGCGCAGGCACCGCCACCCGGGCGGGCGTGGAACATGTGCCAGATGAACGGGCGCCGGGTGCGCGGGTTCACGCCCTTGATCGCGATGCGGAAGCGCCGGCCCCAGCCCGCGATGGCGCGCGCGGGGCACGCAGGAGCGAGGGCGCGGATGATCGCCTCGGCGATGTCCTGGGCGCAGTGGTTGGTCGCGAGCGTCACCGGCGCCGGCGGATGGGGCCAGACGATCGTGCCCTGCCGGGCAACGACCTTCACCGGACGGAAGGTCCCCGAGTTCTTCGGCGTGCGCGGATCGATGAGATAGGCGAACGCCATGTGGACCGCCGACATCGTGTTGGGGAAGGACGAGTTGATGAAGCCGTGCACCTGCGCGTGCGAGTCCGAGAGATCCACGGTGAGCGCGTCGCCCCGCTTCGTGACCGTCGCGCGGATCCAGATGTCGGTGACGCCGTGGCCGTCGTCGTCCAGGATGGACTCGCCCCGATAGACGCCGTCCCTCCAGGTCCTCACGCAGTCCCGCGCCTGCTGCTCGGCGCCGTCGAGGATCTCGTCCACCGCGCCGGCGACGGTCTTCGGCCCGTACTCGTCGAGGAGCGCCTGGAGCCGCCGCTCGCCGACACGGGCCGAGCCGATCATGGCGCGCAGGTCGCCCATGAAGTCGTGCGGGTGGCGCACGTTGGTCGCGACCATCTTGAGCACGTCGTCGCGCAGCTCGCCCGCGTCGTAGAGCTTGAGCGGGGTGATGCGCAACCCCTCCTGCCAGATCTCCGTCGCTGCCGGGTTGTAGGCGCCGTGGGTCGAGCCGCCGATGTCCGACTGGTGAGCGCGGTTGATGGACCAGAAGCCCACCTCGCCGTCCACGAAGACCGGGACGAACGCCGTGAGGTCCGGCAGGTGGTTGTTGCCATGGTAGGGATCGTTCAGGAGGTAGACGTCGCCGGGGCGGATGCGTCCCTGGAAGAAGTCGCGCACCGACTCCACCGCCCACGGGATCGCCCCCACGTGGATCGGCACGTGCTCGGCCTGCGCCACCAGCCGCGCCCCCGCGTCGCAGATCGCCGTCGAGAAGTCGCGGCTCGAGTTGAGGATCTGCGAGTACGCCGTGCGCAGCATCGCCTCGCCCATCTCCTGCACGATCGCCTCGAAGCGATGGGTGAGGACGGACACGGTGATCGGGTCGAGCATGGCCGGTCAAGTGTAGCGCGAAAGCAGCTCCTCACGGGTCATCCAGAGCCGCCGCGCCCCGGCGGAAATCACGCGCCTCGGCCGCAGCGGGCCTGCGGGATGGAGCGAGGCCATGAGCGCGCGCTGGTAGGCGGCCGTGAGCCCGGGCCAGACGACGCCGTCGCGCTCGGGGTGAAAGCCGAGGCGGGCCAGACCGCGGTGGAAGATCGTGATCGCGCAGAAGGCGCGCACGTCCGCGAGCGGGCCGCCGGCGGCGGCGAGCTGCGCCAGCTCACGGAGCGAGGCCAGGAACCAGCGGCGGAACTCGAGGCCGATCGCGAGCGGTGGCTGGCCGTTCACGTGGACGGCGGTGATGCGAGCGTTGTTGAGGTGGATGACGCCGACCCGGTCACCGGAGGCGATCCGCGTGCCGTCGGGGAGTCGGCGCGCGCGACGGCTACGGCGGACCTCGACGCAGAGCGCCGGCCCGACCTGCGCCGGCGGCCGGTCGAGGCCGTGCGCCACGCGGTAGGCCCGGTCGTAGAACATGACGGCCCACCGGTACCAGGGGTGGACGCGCCGGCCCGGGCTCGCGATGCGAGGATCGGCCACGATACGAGGATCTGCCATAGGATCCCCGCCGGGATAGTATCGCTGCCGGCACGCCTCTGCACATCGGCGTCATCGGCGAGGGCACGCGCTTGCGTCGCGCCCGCGTCCCCTTCATCATAATCCGGCCTCATGAACCCGCCCGGGACGGCGAGCGCGGTCATCATCGGCGGCGGCGTGGTCGGCTGCTCGATCGCCTACCACCTGGCCCGCCGCGGGCTTCGCGACGTCGTCGTCCTCGAGCGCGAGACCGTCGGCTCGGGGACGACCAGCAAGGCGGCGGGTGGCATCCGCGCCCAGTTCTCGACCGAGACCGAGATCCGCTTCTCGCTCGAGAGCATCAAGGTCTTCGAGCGCTTCCAGGAAGAGTTCGGCGTCAACCCGGGCTACACGACGATCGGCTACCTCTATCTCCTCTCCGAGGAGCGGCACCTCCGCGGGTTCGAGAAGCGGATCGCGCTCCAGCGAACGCTGGGCGCGGACGTCCGCGTCATCACGCCCGCCGACGCGCAGAAGCTCGTCCCCGCCCTCCGCGTGGACGACCTGATCGCGGCGGTCTGGGGGCCCCAGGACGGCATGGCCGGGCCCGCCGAGGTGACCAACGCGTTCGCGCGCCGAGCGCGCGAGCTCGGCGTCAAGATCCTCGAGGGCGTGGAGGTGACGGCGCTCGAGCAAACGAACGGGCGCGTCACAGGTGCCCAGACCTCCCAGCGCGCCATCGCCTCGCCGATCGTCGTCAACGCCGCGGGTCCCGCCGCGGCGCGCGTCGGGAGGCTCGCGGGGCTCGAGCTTCCCGTTCACCCGCGGCGTCGCCACATCTTCTTCACCGAGCCGTTCCCCGAGATCCCGGGTCCGGTGCCGCTCACGAGCGACGTGACGAGCGGCCTCTATTTCAGGAAAGAAATGGAGCAGGTCCTGCTGAGCCCGGGCGACGTCGAAGACATCGGCGAGGACTTCAACGTCCCGATGGACTGGGGGAAGGTCGAGGACGCGGTGCAGAAGGCGATCCACCGCCTGCCGATCCTCGAGCACGCGCGGATCGCCGGCGGCTGGGCGGGCCTCCGGCCGCTCACGCCCGACGACCACGCGATCATCGGCTGGGCGCCGGGCGTCGAGGGCTTCTTCCTCGCCGTCGGCTTCGGCGGCCACGGCTTCCAGCACTCTCCCGCCACCGGCCGGTATGTCGCCGAGTGGCTCCTGGACGGCAAGCCCTCCCTCGACCTCTCGCTCTTCGATCCCAGCCGCTTCGCGCAGGGCCGGGCTGGGGAGCATGACCGAAGCGCCGACACGGAGTAACGCGCGTACGCGGGCTGAGACCCCGCTGGGCATGGGAGTGGACAACGATCTCGGTGACCGACGGAGGGAGTCTATGAGAGGGCGCATTTTGCCGATCAAAGCTGCTGCGGTGCTCGTGGCGATCGTCGCGTGCGGGCTCGCCGCGCCGGCCCTCGCCCAGAAACCTGTGAAGATCGGAGTCCTGACGCCACTGTCCCCACCGGGCGATGCGAGTGCGGGGCAGTTCATCGTCCGTGGCGCCAAGATGGCCGCCGACGACGTCAACGCGCGCGGCGGCGTTCTCGGTGGACGAAAAATCGAGCTGGTCACCGAGGACGACTCGGGGACGCCCGAGAAAGGCGTGGCCGGATTCCGGAAGCTGGCGACCCTGGATCAGGTCGTGGCGGTCGTCGGCCAGTTCCACAGCTCCGTGATGGGGGCGGTCCAGGAGCTGGCCGAGCAGTTCAAGATCCCCGTCTTCGCGACCCAGGCGTCGGCCCGCTCCATCACCGAGAAGCACCTCACCTATACGTTCCGAACGCACGTCATCGACCCGGATCGGGTGAGCCTGTGGAACCGCTGGATCAAGCAGCATGACTTCAAACGGGTCGCGCTGATCGCCGAGAACACCGACTACGGTGTGGGCCTGGTGGAAGAAACAAAGAGGCTGTTCAAGAGCATGGACGTCCAGGCCGACCTCAAGACGGTCATCTTCGACCGGGCCGTCGTAGACCTCACGCCGCAGTTGCTCGAGATCAAGAACTGGAAGCCTGACCTCGTCCTGAACGGCGGGGTCGGCACGCCCGTCTACCTGGTCATCAAGCAGGCGCACGACGTGGGCCTCTTCCCGGCGGTGCCGATGCTGGTCTCGTACGACCTCCCCGCCCGGCCCGAGTTCTGGAAGAACCTGGGCGACAAGGGCGCCTACCTCACCTTCATCGTGTACTACCACCCGACGATGAAGCTGACCTCGCGCGGCGAGGCGTTCCGCGCGAAGTACCGCGAGCAGTTCAAGGAGGACCCGGTCTACGGGGCGCTCAACGCCTACGCCCAGGTGGCGCTCGTCGCCGACGCGCTCAACGACGCCAAGAGCGACACGGGCGAGGCCCTCGTCAAGGCGCTCCTGAGCAACACGTTCGAGGGGTGGAACGGGACGATCAGCTTCTCACACGGGGAGGGCCCATACTGGCAGCAGTGGACGCCGCCCATGCTGTTCCTCCAGTACACCGACCCCAAGATGCCCTTCGGCGAGGCGAAGATCGTCTTCCCGCCCCAGTTCAAGACCGGCGACCTCTTGATGGCGCCGAAGCGCTGAGGCGGTGGACGCGTACCTCTTCTCCCAGTACCTCCTCTCCGGGATCGTCATCGGCCTGATCTACAGCCTGATGGCTCTCGGGATCACCTTCATCTACAGCATCATGAAGATGATCAACTGGGCGATGGGCGAGTTCTACATGATCGGCAGTTACGTCCAGTACGCCGTGCTCGTCACGCTGCTCCCGCCCGAGCGCTGGTATCTGGCCCTCCCGCTCGCCATGGGTGCCGTCTTCCTCCTCGGCGTCGTCACGCAGCGGCTCCTCCTGCGCCCGATGTACGTGGGCGGGATCGAGCGCCGCGACGAGTACGCGACCATCATCACCATCGCCCTGATGGTCTTCTTCCGGAACCTGGCCATCGTCCTCGGGGGCCCGAACCAGTACGCGCCCAAGGACTACGCGCGGGCCACGACGCTCGGGACGCTGCCGATCTCGGGCAACCGCGTCGTCGCCCTCGTCGCGGCGATCGTCCTCCTGACGCTCTTCTCCCTCATGGTCAAGCAGACGTGGCTCGGGCGCGCGTTCCGCGGGGCCGCCCAGAATCGCGTCGGGATCCAGACGGCCGGGATCGACGTGCTCCGGCTCGACATGCTGGCGTTCGGGGTCGGCGTCGCGCTGGCCGCCGCCGCCGGGGCGCTGCTGGCTCCCGACTTCCTCGTCTACCCGGAGAACGGCGCGATCTCGACCTTCAAGGGATTCGAGATCATCGTCATCGGCGGACTGGGCTCGATCCCGGGGAGCGTCGTCGGCGGGGTCTTGCTCGGCGTGATCGAAGCCCTGGGGTCGGTCTTCATCGCGTCGGCGTACAAGGACCTCTACGGCTTCGTGCTCCTCATCGCGCTCCTCGTGCTCCGGCCGACGGGGCTCTTCGGTGAGCGCGAGCGGACCGTCTGAACCGCCAGGCCGAGCATCCCCACGAGCCCCCCGGGGTAGAGGCGAGCCACCGCGATCACGAGGAGCGCGAACAGGACCATCCGGATCTCGCCCCAGCCCCGGAGGAGCTCGGAGAGGACCTCGATGAAGACCGCGCCCAGGATCGGTCCGAAGAAGGTCCTCAGACCGCCGACGATCACCATGATGACGATGGTGGCCATCTCGTTGAACTTCATGGGCGCGGGCGACAGCAGCCCGATGTAGTGCCCCTGGAAGCCGCCGGCGACGGCGGCGAAGACGGCGGAGACGACGAAGGCCACGCGCTTCCACTTGAACGTGTCCACCCCCATGGCGGCCGCCGCCTCCTCGTCGTCCCGGATAGCGCGCATGAACACCCCGACCCGGGAATGGACGATCTCCCACGCGGCGAGCGAGGCGGCGAGGGCGAGGCCGAGGAAGAGGTAGTAGTACGGCGTCGCCCGCGGCGTCCCGAAGAGGAGCGACGTCCTCAGGCCCAGGTCACCGCGCGTGACCTGGTACTCGACGGTGACGAGGAGCCGGATCGACTCGGCGAAGGCCCACGTCGCCAGCGCGAGGTAGATCGCCCTCATGCGGAGGCACAGGCTGCCCAGGACGTAGCCGAGCCCCGTCGCGAGCACGGCGCCGGCGACGATCCCCACGAGCATGGGCAGGCGCGTGTGCTGGACCAGCAGCGCCGAGGTGTAGGCGCCGACGCCGGCGAAGGTGTGGTGCGCGAGCGAGAACTGGCCGGTATAGCCGGCGAGCAGGTTCCAGCCCACGGCGAGCACGACGTAGTAGAGGCTGATGGTGAAGACGTGGGTGTGGTACTCCGTGGTGACCCAGGGAACCCACGCGACGGCGGCGTATGCCAGGAGGCACCAGCCGACGCGGCGGGCGAAGGCCTCCATCCGGCTCAGGCGCCCAGGAGGGAGTCGCGGATGATCTGGCGCAGCTGGTCGGCGAAGTGCCCACGCGGCCCTTCTCGGCGGACCTGCCCGCCTTCGACCATGTAGAGGTAGTCCGAGATCTCGACCGCCTTGGTGATGTTCTGATCGATGAGGAGGAGCGTCACACCTCGCGCCCGCGCCGCGACGAGTTCGTCATACACCAGGTGGGCGATCCGGGGCGCGAGGCCGGCCGACGGCTCGTCCACGAGCAGCAGCACCGGATCGTTCACCAGCTCCTTCGCCAGCGACAGCATCTTCGCCTCGCCGCCGCTCAGCGACGTCGCGCGCCGCCGCCGCCGCTCCCGCAGGCGTGGAAACGTCGCGTAGGCGCGCTCGAGGATGGACGCGACGCCGGCGCGATCGTGCCGAGCGATCCAGGCGCCGAGCTGGAGATTCTCCTCGACCGTCAGCTGCGGAAAGATGTTCTGCCCCTGGGGGACGTAGCTGATTCCGAGCCGCTTGATCGCGTAGGGCGCGAGAGCCTGGATCTCCTGCCCGCCGTGGAGGATCCGGCCACGCCGCGGATGGAGGAAGCCAAAGATCGTCTTCAGCAGCGTCGACTTGCCCGCGCCGTTCGGGCCGATGATGCCGGTGATGCTGCCCGGCTCGACCCGGAGCGCGATGTCCGCAAGGATATCGATGCCCTCGACGTAGCCGGCCGCGACGTGGTCGACCTCCAGGAGCGCCATCTACCGGCCCAGGTACGCCTCGAGGACCCCGGCGTCGTTCGCCACCTCCTCGAGGGAGCCTTCCGCGATCAGCCGGCCCTCGTGCATCACGGAAACCCGCGCGCACAGGCGGCGCAGCTCCGCCATCTCGTGCGAGATGACGAGGAACGTGATCCCCTCGTCCCGGTTCATCCGGCGGATCGACTCCATGATGATGTCGCGGATCGTGGGATGGACGCCGGCGAAGGGCTCGTCCATGAGCACGAGATGGAGTGGGTGGACCATGAAGGCGCGCGCGATCTGGGCCAGCATGCCCTGGCCGCCGGAGAGCTGCTTGGCCGGCGCGTCACACAAACGCTCCAGCGTCACGAACTCGAGCAGACGGTGCGCCCGGTCGAGGATCTCTGGCATCGAGCGATCGGCGCGGCGGGCGAGCGCGGCGAGCGCCGGGACCAGGACGTTCTCGAGGACGGTCATGTTCCCGAAGAGCTTGGGGACCTGAAACGTCCGCGCGACGCCGCGCGCGGTGATCTCGTGAGGGCGCAGACGGTCCACCCGCTCCCCCTGGAGCCAGATCTCGCCGGCGTCGGCACGGTAGAGGCCGGAGAGCAGGTTGACCGTCGTCGTCTTGCCCGAGCCGTTCGGACCGATCACCCCGCGAATCTCGCCGCGGCGGAGCGATAGCGCCAGCCCGTCCACCGCCACCAGGCCGCCGAAACGTTTGGTGAGCCCGCGCGTCTCGAGGAGGTAGCCGTCCTCCGCCACGTCGACCAAGAGCCCGCCTCGCCGCGAACCGTCTCTGCTCGTCCGGCAGTATACGCGAGCTTGCCGCGTCGCGAAGCCCGCGGACGTCAGCGCGCAGGCTCGGCATGATCCCTGCGGGGGGCGTACGGGTACGGCCCCTCCGGCGACCTCCCTTTCGCAAATCGTCCGAGGCTGAAGGGCTCGATGTCCACGGTCTTGGCGCGCCCGTCCAGAATCAGCTCGGCCATGCACATTCCCACCGCAGGAGCGATCTTGAACCCAGAGCCGCTGAACGCTGTCGCGAGGTAGAGCCCGTCCACCCCGTCCACGTGACCGAGGATCGCGTGGCGGTCCCGGCTGTAGCAGTCG
>WNFH01003802.1_pt1 | contig 10791 bp, 8 predicted proteins | sample 5400411 | NCBI WGS metagenome assembly WNFH01 (sample SAMN13153347, study PRJNA577476) | soil metagenome | isolation source: 200 cm saprolite under Douglas fir tree site 2 hole 3 | place: USA:California | collected 2015-04-18
AGTTTCCCCGTTATGCGGAGCGTGCGGTCTATCTCACCGACGGATGTACGAACCTGACCCATTCCCCTGATCTCTATGTGAACGAGCGGGCAGCCAAGATCGCTCCTGTGCGGATGACGGGAAACTACGGTGGCGAGGTGCTCCGAAGGGTGCGGGCGTTCAAGCCGGTCGAGCCTCGCCAAGGGCTTTTCAGTCAGGAGCTTCTTTCCCACGTCCATGCGGCGAAAGAAACGTACGCCGGGCTTCTTCAGGGACACCCGCTCTCTTTTGCGGTGTTCCGTCAGGCCCCCTGGCACCACTATGGCCTCCTGGCGCTAGAGGAAACGCAACTTTCCTTGCGGTCCCCTTTTCTTGATAACGATTTCGTCCGGACGGTTTTCCGTGCGCCGCAGGCGTCTCTCACGAGCAACGAGGTCTGCTTGCGATTGATCGCCGACGGAAACGCAGCTCTCGGGCGGATCCGGACGGATCGGGGCTTGGCCGGAACAAACGGACATCTGCCAGCGGCGATCTACCGAGCTCTCCTCGAGTTCACTTTTAAAGCGGAATACGCTTACGACTACGGTATGCCCCAGTGGGTATCCCGGATAGATCATCTCTTTTCGCCCTTCCGCTTCGAGCGGCTTTTCCTCGGCAGGCATAAGTTCTGTCATTTTCGGGTCTGGTACCGCGATTACCTCTCCAAGTACGTCCGGGAAATGTTGCTTGATCCGCGGACTCTTTCCCGTCCTTACCTCGAACGGAAGGGCCTTGAGGCCGTGGTGCGCGGGCACCTCGACGGGGGGCGGAACTACACGACCGAAATTCACAAGATGCTGTCCTTGGAACTCATGCACCGCCTTTTCCTGGATCCTAGATGACTCAGCAGCGCAAGTTGTTTAAGCAGGCATCGAGGCCGTAAGATGGCACCCGCGATTGCCACTGTCGTGTACATCCTCGGGATCGTGGCGCTGTTCTTGTTTGATCGAGACGAAAACGCGCACACCTCAAAGGCCCTTTGGATCCCCGTAATTTGGCTGCTCATCAACGGGTCACGCCCGGTGTCCGAGTGGCTGCAGACGGGGCCGACGATCTCCCAAATTCAGACGACCCCTCGACCAGTGGAAGCCGACCTGTACCTCGACGGAAGTCCCCTTGACGCTGCTGTGTGGGCGATTCTATTGGCGATCGGCATAGCGGTGCTTTTCTCAAGAAGAGAGCAGGTCTGGACGCTGCTGCGAGCGAATGGCCCGATTCTTCTGTTTTTCTCGTATTGTGCTCTCAGCATTGTCTGGTCCGACTACCCCTTTGTCGCCTTCAAGCGATGGATCAAGGCCGCCGGCGACGTCGTGATGATCTTGATCGTCCTGACCGACTTGAACCCCAGCTTTGCAATTAAGCGCTTTATTTCCCGCGCTGGGTTTCTCTTAATACCCGTCTCCGTTTTGTTCATCAAGTATTTCCCCAACCTAGGACGCAGCTACAATCCTTGGACTTGGATACCCGTGTATGGTGGCGTTACAACGTTCAAGAACCTACTGGGGATGACCTGTCTGATCTGCGGACTCGGGTCGCTCTGGTGCTTTGTCGCCGCTTACAGGGACAAAGAGGGTACCCACCGGATCCGACACCTGATTGCTCACGGAGTTATTCTCGTAATGGTGCTATGGCTCTTTTGGATGGCCGATTCGATGACCTCCTTATCCTGTTTCATCATGGCGGGTGGCGTGATGATAATAGCGAGCCAAGTCAGGTTGGCCCGAAAACAACTTGTTGTGCACATTTTGGTTGCAGTGGTGGTATTGGTTTCCGCCCTTGCCTTGTTTCTTGATGCAAGTGCGGGCCTCGTCGGGTCATTGGGACGGGATCCGACACTCACAGGCCGCTCTGCGATTTGGAATGCGGTTCTCTCCTTAGACCACAGTCCGCTCCTTGGGACCGGCTACGAAAGTTTCTGGCTCGGGAAGCGACTCCAGGAAGTACTGGACCTTACCAAGATGAAAGGCATCCAAGAGGCTCACAACGGTTATCTCGAAATCTACTTGAACCTGGGGTGGGTGGGTATAACTCTCTTGGCCGTTCTCATAATGGCTGGCTACCGAAACGTCATTACCATGTTCCGTCGGGACCCTAAGGCGGGCGGGATCAGGCTGGCATTTTTCGTCGTCGCTGTCGTTTACAGCTTCACAGAGGCAGGATTCAAGATGTTGGCCCCCGTATGGACTTGCTTTCTCTTGGCAGTAATGGCTGTTCCGATAGCCCCTGTTCCGGAACGCCCCCGCCGGGCTGGCGCCGATCAAACCCCAGCAGGAAGGTTGTGGTCAGGCTGTCCGGTGACCTCGGGGGAGATTTCAGTATGTTAGGAGACCGATTGAGGCCATTCGACGCAGTCGGGGCATTCTGTTCTCCCCCGGACGCCGCTCGACTCCCCATCCGCCTCGCTGTCCAAGGTGCAGGGATCACGGTTTTCTCGGGTGGCCTAGCGCTAGCCATGCAAATCATCGCAACGGTGGTGCTGGCCCGACTCCTGACCCCGGCGGACTTTGGTGCAGTAGCGATGGTCACAACCTTTAGCCTGCTCCTTGTGAATTTCGGGCTGAACGGGTTTACGGAGGCTGTCGTTCAGTGCGATGAGATCAGCCATGCTTTGGCGAGTAACCTCCTGTGGATCAACATCGTCGCGGGAGGTGTTCTAGGGAGCGGGTTTGCCGCAGCGGGGTCACTCTTGGCCCGCTTCTACCGTAACCCTGCTGTGTCGCACATCGCCCTCGGCGTCTCCTTGACAATTTTGATCAGCAGTACCTCCGTTTTACACCTGGCGCTTCTCAAACGCGCTATGCGCTTCTCCATGACCTCCGGCAATGACGTTGTCGCTCGTGCCCTTTCGGTGGCTGTGTCGATTCTCCTCGCCTGGGCAGGTTGGGGGTATTGGGCGCTGGTCGTCGGCACCGTCGCGCAGGCGCTTAGCCAATCCATCGGGGGTTGGTACCTTTGCCGATGGATCCCCAGCTTCCCGCGGCGGGCTGTGGGAACGGCCTCCCTGGTGCGGTTCGCCATGCATGTTTATGGGCGCTTCATTGTCAATTACTTCGCTCGAAATACGGATAACCTCCTGGTGGGATGGCGCTATGGCGCGAATGCGCTCGGGTTCTACAAGAAGGCCTATGATCTGTTTGCTCTCTCCGTATGCCAACTCCCGGCGCCTCTGACAAACATTGCTGTGTCCGCTCTGAGCCGGTTCAAGCTGCGCCCCACCGAATACCGACGACACTTGCTCAGCGCGCTATCGGTCATGGCTTTCGTGGGCATGGGGTTATCCGCGGATCTTACTTTCATCGGCAAGGATCTGATTCGCTTGCTTTTGGGACCAGGATGGGCACAGGCGGGTCTGGTCTTCACCTTCTTTGCGCCCGGGATCGGTGTCATGCTCATCTATTACGTGCACAGCTGGATCCATCTCTCTATCGGAAGGGCTGACCGTTGGTTTCGTTGGGGGTTTGTAGAGGTTACTGTCACCTGCCTGTTGTTTCTTCTAGGGCTGCCGTGGGGGCCCGTGGGAGTCGCGGTAGCCTGGACCGCGTCCTTTTGGATTCTAACGATTCCTGCGCTCTGGTACGCGGGGAGACCCATAAGCCTCGGCATGGCACCCGTGCTCGCCGCCGTTTGGAGGCACGCCCTTGCAGCCCTGCTGGCCGGCTGCGCATCTGCCGGAATCATCCGGGCAATCCACACTTCGCTCGCGGCACAGAGTTTAGCAGTTGCGTCGGCCCGCATCCTGGGTGCCTCCTGCTTGTTCTTTGTTCTGTATCTCGGTGCAGTCGTCGTGTTGCATTGGGGCTGCGAACCCCTTCATCAGATTGCGGGGCTGTTCCGAGAGATGATCTCACTGGGCCCGGTTACGGCTGTGTCTCCAGCCCATGACACTGGCATGCCCATGCCGCATGCTTTCATCTCTAAGAACCCCACCTCGAAGCCGCCGGTCTCAATCCTCATCCCGGCGTTCAACGCGAAGAAATGGATTGTTGGCACGCTGCGGTCGGCGATTGCGCACGAAGCGGTTCATAGATGGGGCAACTCGCCTGCTCAGGCCCCCTCATTCAGGGCGGGCACCGGGGTCAATCGGAATTCACGTATCCCAGGTAAGTAGTCTGTTAGTTGACCACCACTTTCAAGTTTGTCGGAGGAGCCGGGCGGGCGATTGCGTAGCATGTGTTTGCGTTGAAGGTTAGCATACTGCCGCTCCCATCAGAATGCCCTCCCATAACGTTCGTGTAGCAGTCCTGCGCCGGGATCGTGTAGGCGTGCCCGCCAACTCCGGTAATATTTCCGCAAGAAACGTCAGGACTGATGGTGTCAGCGGAGCAAAGCGCGTCGTGAAAGTCAGCATCTTCGGATTGGGTTATGTCGGCACGGTGTCGGCGGGATGTCTCGCCCACGATGGACATCGGGTCATTGGCGTCGACCCATCTCAGATCAAGGTGGACCTGATAAACAGTGGCCAGTCCCCAATCATCGAAGCGGGCATCGCTGAGATCATCGCATCGAGTGCCAAAGCGGGCCGCCTGTGCGCGACCGGTGACCAAGCCCAGGCCGTCCGGCAAACGGATCTGTCTTTTGTTTGTGTCGGCACTCCAGGTCTGGCCAATGGCAACCTCGATCTGACGCACATCAGGCGCGTTTGCGAGCAAATCGGGCAGGCGCTCAAGGACAAGGCCGCCCGGCACACAGTCGTTATTCGCAGCACCGTCTTGCCGGGGACTATGCGCAGTATTGTCATCCCGATCTTGGAGGAATTCTCCGGAAAGAGAGCCGGGGTTGATTTCGGCGTCTGCCACAACCCCGAGTTTTTGCGCGAAGGTTCAGCCGTGGAAGATTTCAATTCCCCTCCTAAGACGGTTATCGGTGAGTTGGATCATGCCAGCGGCAACGTGCTGGCCGCGCTCTACGGAAAGCTCGATGCACCTCTGATTCGCACGGACTTAGAAATCGCGGAGATGGTTAAGTACGTCGATAATAGTTGGCACGCTCTGAAGATCGGCTACGCCAATGAAATCGGCAATCTTTGTAAGTCTTTCGCCCTTGACGCCCATGAAGTCATGAAGATCTTCTGTCAAGACAAGAAGCTCAACATTTCTCCCGCGTACCTCTTACCCGGTTTTGCGTTTGGCGGTTCATGCTTACCCAAGGATTTGCGAGCTCTCGCGTACAAGGGGAAAATGCACGATTTGGTGCTGCCGATCATGAATGCAATCTTGCCCAGCAACGAATTGCAGATTGCCAAGGGGTTGCAACTCATTGTGGAAAAGGGGCTCAAACGGATCGGTGTGCTGGGCTTCAGTTTCAAAGCAGGAACCGACGATCTGCGCGAGAGTCCCATGATCGAAGTCATTGAGCGTCTCATCGGCAAAGGCTATGACCTGCGTATTTATGACAAGAACGTGAATCTGGCCAGCTTGTTTGGCGCTAATCGGGACTTCATTCTCAACCGCATCCCGCACATTTCCCGATTGATCGTCAGTGACGTCGATGCGGTTCTGGACCACGCCCAAACAGTCGTGATCGGTAATAAGGATCCGGAGTTTCACGGCGTCCTCAACCGTCTGCGCGAAGGTCAGCATCTGGTGGATTTCGTTCGAATTACGAATTGCGAAGCGAGACATGACAACTATGACGGTATTTGCTGGTAAGAGATCTGGGATTGCAGGCGTTAACGGAGTTTCAAAGGCCCAGATTTCTGACTCTATTGGTCGACTCTCCGACTGGCTGGAGAAGAATGACTATAGCGCATATGATCCTTTCGATGGTTTGACCGCGAAGTATCTTCGCCCACTAACCTTCGAAACTACCTTCCTGCGAACTGTGCTTCAACAAGGGGTCCGACGCTTTCCCATCAACATGCGACCAGTGCTTGGAATCCCTAAGAGTCGTTCCACGAAGGGTATGGGCTACCTAGCCAAAGGCTTTATGCGTCTTCAGCAGGCAACAGGCGACAAGTCTTGGGGGGACAAAGCGGAGTCTGCGTTGCAGTGGCTGGTTGAGAACAAATCCAAAGGCTACTCGGGAGCATGCTGGAGCAATCATTTCGACTATCAGTCGAGGAGCTTTTATCTGCCCAAGGGCGTGCCGACCATAGTTTGGACCTCGCTCATCGGCCATGCGTTCCTGGACGCTTACGATCATTTCCGGAAGGACAACTACCTTCAGGTTGCGGTCAGTGCCTGTGAGCACATCCTGCGTGATCTCGATTCGTTTGCCGAAGGAGATTCTCTCTGCCTAAGCTACATTCCCACTGAAAACAAGCAGGTTCACAATTCCAATGCGCTTGGCGCCAGTCTCTTAGCCCGAACCTATTCTCACACGAGAAACGAATCCTACCGATCGTTGGCGCAGAAAGCGATTCTTTATACGGCCAGTCATCAGAGGGCGAATGGATCCTGGTTTTATGGTGAAGCAGCCAATCTGCGTTGGGTTGACAATTTCCATACCGCATATTTGTTGGACTGTTTCAAGCACTATGAAACGGCCACAGGCGATGAACGCTTTGAAAAAAATCTGAATGCGGGATACCAATACTGGAAGAATACCTTTTTCTTGCCGGACGGCACTCCTAGGTATTATGACCACAAGACTTTGCCGATCGATATTCAGTGTTCTTCGCAGGCGATCGACACGCTTGTTTTCTTCAACGACCGCGATCCAGAAAGCCTGCCACTCGCGCTGAAAATCGCCACATGGACGATCGACCAAATGCAAGATCGTACGGGTTATTTCTACTATCGCAGGTACTCAAGGTGGCCGATCAACAAGACGCCTACCTTGCATTGGGGACAGGCGACGATGCTATGCGCCCTCGGCGGACTCTACAAACTACTGCAGCAGTAGAATAAGCATGAAGAAAAAGGTTCTTATTATTGTGGAAAACCTGCCGGTTCCATTCGATTCACGCGTTTGGAAGGAGGCCACGTCACTGCGAAAGGGCGGATACGACGTAACTGTCCTATGTCCACGGGGAAAGGGCTACGAGCGAGGACACGAAATCCTCGAAGGAATTCGTATTTATCGACATCCGATACCCAGAGAGAGGAACAGCCCACTTGGGTATCTGTGGGAATACGGCTCCGCCCTCTTCTTGGAGTTCTTCTATGCATGGTGGATCTATCTGCGACACGGATTTCATGTCATTCAAGGCTGCAATCCTCCGGACACCATTTTCTTCGTTGCTTTGCCGTTCAAACTCTTTGGCGTCAAATACATTTTCGATCATCATGATGCGAACCCGGAGCTGTACTTTTCGAAATATGAGAAGAAGGATTTGCTCTACAAGACCCAGCTTTGGCTGGAGAGACTGACCTACCGGTTTAGCGATGTCGTCATAGCTACCAATCACAGTTATCGAGATCTTGCTACAAGTAGAGGCAGCCTCGCTCCCGAGGATGTTTTCATTGTCCGGAATGGACCGGATCTGCAAACTTTCAAACCCGTACGCCCAAATCCTGCTCTGAAGCACGGCAAGCCGCACCTCATTGGTTATGTCGGAACGATGAGTATTCAGGATGGTTTAGACATCCTTCTGGACGTAGCGCTTCACATTAAGACCTCGGGACGTCGCGACATTCATTTCACGTGTGTCGGCGGAGGGCCGGGACTGCCTGCACTGAGAAAAATGACAAAGGACAAAGGCCTCGAGGACACCGTAACCTTTACCGGAAGGGTCCCCGACGGACAATTGTTGGAGATTCTTTCCACGTCCGATGTCTGTGTCAACCCGGATAAGCCGTGTGAGATGAACGACATCTCCACCATGATTAAGGTCATGGAATACATGGCTCTGGGTAAGCCGATTGTTCAATTTGATTTGAAAGAGGGGAGATTCAGTGCGGGGGAAGCATCACTGTACAGCGACAACGGGAATCAAGTTCCCGATTTCGCATCGAAAATTCTTTGGCTGCTTGATAATCCTGCGCAAATCGAAAGGATGGGTGAGTTCGGCCGGGCCAGAGTTAAGAAGGAACTAGCCTGGGAGCATTCTGTCGAGAATCTCCTGGCAGCGTATGAGCGGGTGTTCGACAAGAGAGCGAATTGATCGCCTTCCTTAAATACTTCAACCCACTTCTTAGAAGCAGCGGTAACCAGCTCCGGACCGGAATGAGTGCAACGGGTTTCCAGGTCGAGCTTTCGCTGCAGACTATCCCAGGTCAGTGAGGCGAATTTATGCTAGGACTGCCTTTACGTTACCTATTAAAACATCCTAAGACTTTGACGGATTTAACGGCCGATCCAATTGAAGTATGGACGAGGGTCCAGGATGTATACGTCGCTAGGCGCGAGCAGCGCGGGCCTCAGTGTAAGTACGAGTCTTGCGACAATTGGGAATATTGGCTTCATGACCATCTAAGTGTCCTCTGGCCCTGTACGCTCACTTCGCAGTTCAAGGGGTTATGGCCCGAAGTGATAAGCGAACTGGAAGCAAAAGGGATCCGGGCCGGCCCGGAGAGCTTCGGGTCTTGGAATGACGGTGATGCTGGATTGGTGCGGGCGATCTGGTGTTTGGCTCGTCATTTGAAGCCGAAGAGAGTTATCGAGACCGGCGTCGCTCACGGCGTCACCTCGCGCTTTATTCTTGAGGCGCTTGCGAAAAACGGACGCGGTCATCTCTGGAGTATTGACCTTCCACCCATAGAAAGGGATTGGCGAAAGCAAGTCGGTGTGGCAGTCGGCGACCGTTATGCAGATCGATGGACATACATTAAGGGTTCGAGCAGGCGACGGCTTCCCGGCTTGCTTTCGCAACTTGGCCAGATTGATCTTTTCATTCACGACAGTCTGCACAGTGAACGCAACGTACGCTTTGAGCTGGATCGAGCGTGGGCGGCTTTGAAACCCGGCGGCGCAATCGTCGTTGATGATGTCGATGCGAATTGGGGCTTCCGGTCCTTCACGCAAACCTTTTCCGGTCATGAATCCATAATTTGTGAGGCCGAGCCGCTCCACCCGGATCTAAGACGCTTCAACAAGAAAGGGCTATTCGGAATCATCCTGAAGAAGCGGACCCCACAGGCCTAGCTTTGTTTCCCTGCGTTGGGTACATGATGCGACCTCACGAAACTCGGAAAATTGCATTTCCATCCTTGAGGAGGACCAGGAATGATTGATGTGACCATTATCGGCGCCGGGCCCTATGGCCTGTCGATCGCAGCTCACCTGAGGCCGTGCGGCCTCAAATTTCGTATCTTTGGCAGCCCGATGGACACTTGGATGACGAAGATGCCTAAAGGCATGCGCCTCAAATCGGAGGGATTTGCCTCTTCTCTTTATGACCCGGATTCGGCGTTCACCCTTGCCAGCTATTGCAAGCAAGAGGGAATTCCATATGCGGACATGGGAAATCCAGTCCCTCTGGAGACCTTTGTTTCCTACGGACTGGAGTTCCAGAAAAGATTCGTTCCGGATCTCGAGGATAGACTTGTCGTTTCGGTACGCCGAACACCTGCGGGCTTCCTGGTGGGCCTTGAAGACGGGGAGGTCATTGCCACACGAAAGGTCGTGACCGCAGTTGGGTTAAGCCACTTCGAGTATGTCCCCCCAATCCTTTCCGATCTCTCGGAGGAATTCGTTACGCACAGCTCCAGGCATTGCGAACTCGACCATTTCAGGGGACGTGAAATCACTGTAATTGGAGCAGGAGCGTCGGCTCTTGACTTGGCGGCCCTGCTAAATCAGGCAGGGGCCTTCGTCCAGTTAACCGCCCGAGCACCCGTCATTCGGTTTCATGATCGTGGGCGAGTTCCGCGCCCTCTTTGGGATAAGGTTCGCCACCCGACGACAGGCCTCGGTCCGGGTTGGCGCTCCCTGTTGTGTACCAGCGCACCTCGGACATTCCGTCACCTGCCGGAACGTTTTCGACTCGCCTTTGTGCGGCGACATCTGGGTCCGGCTCCCACGTGGTTTGTGAAGGATCAGGTTGTCGGACGGGTGCCATTCCACCTGGGGGTGAACATCACGCAGGCACGGATCCAGGACGGTCGCGTAAGCCTCCAACTTACCGATAGGACTGGCGCCCGGCGCACGCTGGTCTCCGATCACGTCATCGCTGCCACCGGCTATCATGTGGATCTCCGGCGTTTGACGTTCTTGGATTCCGACATCCAGGCAAGACTCCGGTCCGTCGCTCAATCGCCCGTGTTATCTTCAAACTTTGAGTCTTCTGTGCCGGGGCTATATTTTGTTGGCACAGCCGCGGCAAACACCTTTGGACCTCTCTTGCGCTTCGCATTCGGGGCTCGATTCGCCGCAAGGCGGCTCTCAAAACACCTCGCAAGAGTGAACTCTTACAATTTTATGCGGGCAGGATCGGTACAGCCGCAACATGCCGAGCCATCGGCAGAGTCCAAGTGCGAGGCGTGAGCCGATTGGATATGGAGCCTAAGAGCCCTAACTCGAACGACCGGGTGCCCGTTGCCCCGACGGTTCTGTTGACCGACACGATTAGGTGGACGGGCACCGCACGACTAGCAATTGCGCTCAAGAAAGGGGGCATGAACGTTGCGGTGGCATGCCAGGTCCAAGGTCACCCCGTATTGAAGACCAGCGCCGTTCGGCAGGTCCTTCCATACAGCGGCCTGCGTCCGCTGAGCTCATTGATGGCTGCGATTGAAACAGCTAGACCCCAAATTATCATTCCATGCGACGATCGTGCCGTCCAACATCTGCACGAATTGCGCGCGCTCGCACACACAAAATCGGGGAGTGACATTGCCGCCCTGATCGAATACTCATTAGGCGCGCCGGAAAGCTACCCGATAGTTTCTTCCC
>WNFH01003803.1_pt1 | contig 10786 bp, 8 predicted proteins | sample 5400411 | NCBI WGS metagenome assembly WNFH01 (sample SAMN13153347, study PRJNA577476) | soil metagenome | isolation source: 200 cm saprolite under Douglas fir tree site 2 hole 3 | place: USA:California | collected 2015-04-18
CCGTAGCTGCCAGAGCAATGCCCAAAGCGCCGATGAGCGCGCCGCCCACCCAGAATCCCTTTCGCTTGGTCAGAAGCGTGATCGAGCAGATGACTAGGCCTATTTCCAGAAGCGCTTCTCCGCCATCAAATCGGTCGGCTTGCCGAACAGTTAAATCACGCTCGTCTTCCAAGTTCTTCGCCTCTTTGCTGACATCACCTTTGTCGCCTTCGTAGTGCTCGATTTCCTTGGCATACTTCTCTTTCAGTTCTTCGCCCAACTCTTTGTTCAGTGGTGCCACGAGCCTAACCACGTCGGAAGCCACATGGTCTTCATGGAGGCGGATGCTCTTCGCTTGGTACTGTGTCCACCGGCTGGCAGCCTGAGTTTCGAGGCGCAATCCTTCTGTATGTGCCCGGTGACCGAGCAGGGACGCACCGGCAACCAATACCGCCATGATCGAGATCGTAATCGAGACGGGCAGGACCAGCGGATGATCCTCGTGCCCGTGATGACTCTCAGGAAGTTCGATACCTTCGTCCATTTCTCCATTCTCCTTTTCTAGGATTACACGACGGAATCAGAAGATATCACCTGCACCGATTCGCGCGCCGCCGCCAGCGTGCGGTCGATATCCTGGGATGTGTGCGCCGCCGAGACAAACGCGGCTTCAAACTGTGATGGCGCCAAAAATATACCCCGATCGAGCATTTCGCGAAAAAACCTGGCGTATCGCCTGGTGTCGGAGCGCTTGGCGTCCGTGTAATTTCTCACGGGTTCCGCTGTGAAGAATACCGTCGCGAGCGAGCCGATGGCATTGATCTGCGCAGGAATTCCGGCATCCGCCAGTTCCGCACGGAGGCCAAAAACCAGCCGTTGCGCCAGTTGCGTCATTTCTTCGTACAGCCTCGGCTTCGTGAGCTGTTTAAGCGCAGCAATGCCGGCACGCATTGCCAAGGGGTTCCCCGCCAGCGTACCAGCCTGATACACCGGGCCGAGCGGCGCAATTTGGTCCATCAGATCGGCGCGTCCGCCATACGCTGCGACAGGAACCCCGCCACCGATGATTTTCCCGAGGGTCGTAAGATCCGCTTCGATGCCAAGAAGTTCCTGCACGGAGCCATTGCGCAGACGAAATCCCGTGATCACTTCGTCGACGATCAACAGCGCGCCGTTCTTCTTACTGATTTCTTGCAATCCCTTCAAATAGCCGGTCTCCGGGGGAACAACTCCCATGTTCGCAGCAATGGGCTCGACGATGACCGCAGCGATCTTATTCTTATGTTGGAGAAATATGCGTTCGACCGCGTGGAGATCGTTATAGGGCACGTTCAACGTCAACGCCGCCAGCGCTGCAGGCACTCCCGGGCACTCCGCAATTCCAAGTGTAGCGAGGCCGGAACCCGCCTGCGACAGAAAACTGTCCGCGTGCCCGTGATAACAGCCCTCGAATTTAACGATAAAATCGCGCTTCGTCGCTCCCCGCGCCAGCCGTACAGCGCTCATCGTTGCTTCCGTGCCGCTCGAGACAAAGCGAATCTTTTCGATAAATGGAATCGCTCGCGTAATCAGCGTGGCCAGCTCCAGCTCCAGCTCGGTAGTCACGCCAAAACTTGTCCCGCGACGCGCCTGATCGGCAATGGCCTCGCTGATGGCGGGATTCGCATGTCCCAGGATCATCGCGCCCCAGGAGCACACATAGTCGAGCAACTCGTTTCCGTCCGCGTCGTAGAGATGTTGCCCGTTGCCCCGCTCGATGATCAACGGCTCTCCACCTACGGACCGGAATGCTCGCACGGGACTGTTCACGCCGCCAACCAGCACCTTCTCGGCGCGCTCGAAAATCTCGCGCGAACGCTTGCGCTCGCGCTTCAACCGGGGCTGCGCTGTACTCATGTTTTCTCGATTAAATTAACACGCCTTCAGCCAGCGTGCGACATCCTTGGCGTGGTAGGTAAGAATGATTTCCGCCCCGGCGCGCTGGATGCCCGTAAGAATCTCCAGGACGACTCGCTGTTCATCCAGCCAACCCTTCTGCGCCGCGGCTTTGACCATGGCGTACTCTCCGCTAACGTTGTAAGCGCCGACAGGAACATCAAACGCATCCCGCACCCGCCGAATCACATCCAGGTACGCCAGCGCGGGCTTTACCATCACCATATCCGCGCCTTCTTCCAGATCGAGTTCCACTTCCTTCAGCGCTTCCCGTGCATTGGCAGGGTCCATCTGATAACTGCGCCGGTCGCCAAACTGGGGAGCGGATTGAGCCGCTTCCCGGAATGGTCCGTAGAAGCCGGAGCAATACTTCGCGGCATAAGAAAGAATGGCAATGTTTTCGAATTTATGTTCATCCAGCGTTTCGCGAATGGCCCCCACTCGTCCGTCCATCATGTCCGACGGAGCCACGATGTCAGCGCCAGCGCGCGCGTGCGAGAGCGCCTGCTGGGCAAGAATCGTCACGGATATATCATTTGCCACTTCACTGTTCTCCACAACGCCACAGTGACCATGGTCCGTGTATTCGCAGAGGCACACGTCTGTAATGACGAGAAGTTTCAGTTTCGCTTTGCGAATCGCCTCAATGGCGCGCTGGACTATACCCTCTGCGCCGAGGGAACTGGCGCCGCGGGGGTCCTTGGATTCAGGCAATCCGAAAAGAATGATCCCGGGGATTCCGAGAGACTCCACCTCGCGGCACTCCTCCACAACTTGATCGACAGACTGTTGATTGATGCCTGGCATGGAGCTGACTTCCTGGCGCACCTTTGTACCGGGACACACGAACATCGGATAGATGAGGCCCGACGTGGTAAGCCGCGTCTCTCGAACGAGGCCGCGCAGCGCCTCGTTCCGCCGCAAACGCCGCGGCCGATGGGTGGGAAAACTCATACTCTCTTTGCTCCTGCTGACGCCTGTTTCGCTGGACCCGCAAAATGTTCTTCTAACGCATCGACGACCGCCGCTGCCGTAGTGTCCGCTGCTAACACGGTGCGCCGGACACCCGCCTCCCGCAACGCTTTTGCGGTGACGGGTCCGACTGCGGCAATCGCCAGTTTATCTTGCAGCTTGAGCAATTGCTCGCCGCCGAACAGCTCCGCGAAATGTTGCACGGCCGACGGGCTGAAAAACAGAATCGCGTCCGCTGCTCCTTCGGCGATCTGTCGTAAGCTTTGTTGATCAACGTCGGTTGGCCGCAAAGTGCGGTAAGCGATCACTTCCGTGACTTGCGCTCCGTGGCGCTTCAATGCCGGCGGTAAATCCGGATTAGCGCGATCGCTCCGCGGCAAGAATATTTTCGCTCCTTGAAGCCGGTTTCCCAATTCTTCTGCCAATGCAGCGCCGGTGTGCGTCTGCGCAACATATTCGACGGGAAGTCCTGCCCGCCGGGCGGCCTTGGCGGTTACTGGCCCGACAGAAGCGATTTTCAGTTTGCTCTCTGGGCCAACAAGGCTATGGTTCAGCTCCTCACCGCGCTTTACCACAGCGCGAACCGCTTGCACGCTGGTGAGAATCATCCAATCAAATCGCTCGATTCCCGTAATCGCTGCATCGAGCGGCGCCAGGTTCTCCGGCTCCGCGAAGGACACCAGAGGAAGCACCACTGGAATCGCTCCGTGTGCCGAGAGTTTCCGCGCCAGTTCCTCGCTCTGCAACGCCGACCTCGTAATCATTATACGTTTGCCGACCAGAGACGATGGAGCCATTTCAGCCACGTTGCCGGCTCACTTCTTCCAAGATGGACTGTGCGCCCGCCTCGATGAGCACCCTCGCCATGTGCTCTCCAAGCTGTGCCGCCTGATCCGGCGGAGCAGTGGCCCGCTGCTTCACGTAGTGCACTCCGTCCACGGAACAAACGCACGCGTCGAGCAGGAGTTCACCGCGCTCGACGCGCGCCCACGCCCCCAAGGGGACCTGGCACCCGCCCTGCAACGCCGCCAGGAGCGCGCGCTCCGCAAGTATCGCCGTGCGAGTCTCTGCATCGTCCAAAGGAGCCAAGAGATCTCCGGCCTCCGTGTCCTTCAATCGGCACTCCACCGCAATGGCCCCCTGCCCGACCGCCGGCATACAGATTTCCGGAGAGAGCACCTCCGAAATCCGCTGGCTCAATCCCAGGCGATCGAGACCTGCTTTGGCAACCATCACCGCGTCATATTCCCCGCTCTCCACCTTTCGCAATCGAGTATCTACGTTTCCTCGCAAGTCGCGAAGATCGAGGTCCGGCCGCAGGTGTTTCAGCTGCGCTTGGCGGCGCAGACTGCTCGTTCCCACGCGCGCTCCCTGCCTGAGATTCCCAAGCGTGGAGCCTACCAGGCAATCGCGCACGTCATCACGCCGGCACACCGCAGGAAACATAAGCCGGGATGGAATGTCGGTCGGCACGTCCTTGACGCTGTGCACCGCAAGATCGATCTTTTCTTCCAGCAGCGCCTCCTCCAGTTCCTTGATAAAAATTCCTTTGCCGCCGATCTGCGTCAGCGGCGCTTGCTGCATCTTGTCACCGCTGGTTTTGATGATGACAATTTCCGCTTCCATGCCGGTTGCGGCAAACAGTTGCTTGCGCACGGATTCCGCCTGCCACTTGGCAAGCATGCTCCCGCGCGTGCCGATCCGCAGGATTCTCACGGCTTCTCCCGGTTCGACAGAAACAGATCGCGCAACGCTTCGACATTTTGAATCTTCCGCCGAAGTTCTTTTTCGCCTCGCAGGCGCTCCGCCGGCTCCAAGAGTAATTTCTCAAGCATCTCATCCATCAATTTTTCCACATGCGCGCGATCCGTCTCCGTCAGATGCTTCATCGGCTCCATTCGCGAACGGATAAATGACGCACGTTCCTCCCGCATCTTCAGGCGCAGCGCATCAACAAGCCCAACTAGTTCGACACTCGCCTGCCAAGAGAGGAATTTACTCACATGCTCGTCGACAATGCCCTGCGCCTTGGGGATTTCGCTTTCGCGGGCGTTGCGATTTTGCTGGACGATCTCGCTCAGGTCATCGGTGTTATAGACATAGACGTTGTATAGCTCCCCGACGCTAGGATCTATATTCCGTGGCACGCCCAAATCCATTAAGAACAAAGCGCGATTTCCCCGCGCCGCCATCGCTCGTCCGACGATATCGCGCCCCAGCACCGGTTCTTCCGCGCTGATCGACGACACCACGACGTCCGGCGATTGCAGCGCTGCGTCCCACTCGCCCCAGCCCACCACTTTTCCACCGAACTGCTTGGCCAATTCCTCCGCCCGCTCGCGCGAGCGGTTCATCACCTGGAGTTGCGCGATTCCACGATCCCTGAGATGCGAGACCACTTGCTCGCTGATCGCCCCCGCCCCCAGTACCAGCGCTTTGCGCTCGCTTAATTTTCCAAAGATGCGTTCCGCCAATTTCACCCCGGCAGAAGCCACGGACATCGGCCGCGTGCCAAGCTCTGTTTCGGTGCGCACGCGCTTCCCGACTTCCAGGGCGCCCTGGAAGAGGCGATTCAACACCGGCCCGGTCGCACCTTGCTCATGCGCGAAACGATACGCTTCCCGCACTTGGCCCAGGATCTCCGCTTCGCCCAGCAGCATGGAATCGAGCCCCGCCGCAACTCGAAAGAGGTGCCGCACGGCCTCGTGATCGTAGTGGTGATAGAGCGATACGCTGAGAATATCCGGACGCACCGAGTGAAACTCGCTCAGAAAAGTAGAAAGCCCCGGTGCACATTCATGCGAAGATTCCGGCGGCACGCCATACACTTCGCTGCGATTGCACGTGGAGAGCACCAGCGTTTCTTCGAGAATTCCCCGCGCGCGCAACTCCTCCGCCGCACGCCGCGTTTGCTCGGCGGTGAAAGACACCCTCTCGCGCACCTCGACCGGCGCCGTGCGGTGATTCAATCCGACGAGAACAATTTCCATGCCTTGGCTCGCGCGCTCCTAAAAGTAGCGGTGGTTATGCGAGAGATAGAGATTTACAACCGTAAAGCTCAGCACCACAATCACAAAATTGAAGATGCACAATTTTGAAGCCCGCCCTCCGCGCCATGCTGTTGTCCGCGCCAGACGGAAATACAGCGCATATAACGCGAGCACAACCAGCGTGATTACGTACTTCGCGTCGTAAAACGAATTCTGGCCCGGCAGTCGGTCGACGGACACGAAACCTAAAGCTGTTCCAATGGCGATCGAAATTAGACCCACTAACACGCTCGAACGACTCATCTGATCGAGTAGGTCGAGCGGCGGAAGCCGCCACACGACATCGCCAACCTTGTGGCTTCGCAACAGCCGTTCCTCCCCAAGAAAAATGAGACTGAGAACGAATGACAGCGCAAACGCCGCGTATGCAAGGATGCTCAGGGTCACGTGAAATGCGAATATGATGCCGTGGACGGGAGGTGGCGGAAGGCGATCCGCCGGCGCGAGATGCGCGGCCAGAAAGAACGTCAGGATGAATGGCAAGACGAAAGCCGCGACGGAACGCTCCCGGTGATAGAGCTCCAATCCCAGATAGGTTAGCGCGAGAAGCCAGCCGAACAGCGACATGGAACCATATAAGTCATGGTAAGGAACTGTGTTTAAACCGCGCGACCTCTCCAAAAGCGCAAAATAGTGCGCAATCAGGGCCAGCCCCAGGAGCAGCGTGCCTAATCTTCCCGTGAATCTGTTTCCCGTGCCTAGGAAGCGAACATACAAGCCAAAACTCAGGACATAGGCAAATGCCGCAAAAATTGGGAATAAATGATTCATGCTGTGTACCTGACCTCCGACCTCGCCCTGGCCCGCACAGTACTACCGGAGGCTACGCCCCGCCAAACCCATCTGATTCTTCTACATTTTGAGTATAGCCCACACTTGCTGGTGCTCACATAGATGGATACCCATTGCGCTCCCATCAGCGAGACTGGCTGGGATTTGCTATCCTTGATCCCTCTGGCGGAATATGACGTTACAAACTGCACCGATCAACCGAAAAGAGTTATTCCTTCGCGCCTGCCACGGGGAGGCCCTCCCGCGAGTCCCCGTGTGGATGATGCGACAGGCGGGCCGGTATCTTCCGGAATACCGCGAAATCCGGGCAAAGCATCCATTTCTCGAGGTTTGCAAGACGCCGCAACTTGCAGCCGAAATTTCCTTGCAACCCTTCCGCAGGCTTGGCGTTGACGCCGTCATTGTTTTCTCGGACATTTTGATTCCCGCCGAAGCGATGGGCTTGAAGCTGGAACTCGGCGACGCCGGGCCAAATTTGCCAAATCCCGTGCGCTGCAAGGGGGATGTCGACCGGCTCAAAATATTCGACCCGGAGACAGAAACGGCATTCCTGCCCGAGGCCATCCGGAGGATTGTAAAATCCATAGGCCCTGATGTGCCTGTCTTGGGTTTTGCGGGTGCCCCGTGGACTCTCGCCTGTTACATGGTGGAAGGCAAGACCAAGGAAGGATTCGCCACGGTCAAAAGTTTTCTTTACCACGAGCCGAAAACCTTCCGCGAGTTACTTCATCGTATCGCGCAGGCAACGATACCTTACCTGAAAGCACAGATCGCCGCTGGAGCGACTGCCGTACAATTGTTCGATACCTGGTGTGGCGAGCTGAATTTGCAGGATTACCAAGACTTCGCGCTCCCCGCCGTCCAGGAGATCATCGCGGGCCTCAGTGGCTCGGTCCCAGTGATTTACTACACGAAGGCGTCACAACATTTGCTTCCCGCTGCGGCGCGTTCCGGCGCGAATGTGCTCAGTGTAGATTGGCGCATGGATTTGGCGGAGATTCGAAAGACGCTGGGTCCACAAATCGCGTTGCAAGGGAATGTTGATCCCGCAGTATTATTTGGCCCTCCGGAGAAAATTCGCGAGGTAACTCTGAGCGCCATCAATTCTCTTAATGGCCAAGGTCACATCCTCAACCTTGGCCACGGCATCTTGCAGAATACTCCGGTCGAGAACGCCCAATTATTTATCGAGACAGGCCGGCGCGCGCTGCTTCTCGATGCCAGACCTGCTGCGCAGGTGCGGTAGGAGGCGCCTAACATGTCACTCGCACATCCAAGTCTGCAGCAGATGCGCGGCGAGCTCCATGTCGGTGAAGAATTCCTTGCAAAATACAATCGTCCGGGGCCGCGCTATACAAGCTATCCCACGGCGCCGGTCTGGAACGACGCTTTCGGACCCTCGGATCTCGAAAGAGTGCACGAAGAGGCAGAGCGTGCCAGGACACCTGTTTCGCTCTACATGCATATTCCTTTCTGTGAAAGCCTCTGCCTTTTTTGTGCGTGCAACGTCGTCATTCAGAAGAACAAGAGCGTCGCTCCGCCCTATCTTGACGTGTTGAAACGAGAGATGAAGCGCGTCAGCCGCAGCGTTTCGAAGAATCGTCCTGTGGTTCAATTCCACTGGGGCGGTGGCACACCAACCTACCTCACTCCCGAACAAATCGAGGAACTCTTCGCATTCACCAAAGAGCATTTCCATTTCGATACCGACAGTGAGATTGGCATCGAGGTCGACCCGCGCGTAACCTCCTGCGCACATCTCGAAACTCTGCGCAAACTCGGCTTCAATCGCCTCAGCATGGGCATTCAGGACTTTCACGCCGAGGTGCAGCAGGCGGTGCACCGCATTCAGCCTTACGAAATGACCCGCGACCTGCTCTTCGCGGCGCGCGATCTCGGCTTCGATAGCATCAATGTCGATTTGATTTACGGCCTCCCTTACCAAACGGCAGACACTTTTGCTCACACCGTGGATCAGATTCTTGCACTCGCCCCGGATCGCATCGCTCTTTTCAGCTACGCGCACGTGCCGTGGTTGAAGAAGCAGCAAGGCTCCTTCGCCGCGCACCTGCCGGAAGGCATGGAGAAATTCGAGATCTTCCGCGTCGGCCTGCTAAAGTTTCTTGAGGCCGGGTATCTCTACATCGGCATGGACCACTTCGCGAAACCAGGAGACGAACTCGCCGTTTCGCAACAGAACCGCACGCTGCACCGTAATTTTCAGGGCTACACCACCAAAGCGGGCGCCGACCTCTACGGCATGGGCATCACCGCCATCAGCGGCATTCAAAACGCCTATGCACAAAATTACCGCGATATTCCTTCCTGGGAGAAAGCCGTCGCCGAACGCGGCCTCGCAACCATGCGCGGGTATCAGCTTTCAAGTGAAGATCGCCTGCGCCGCGCCGTCATCAGCCGCTTGCTCTGCCATACCATCGTGATCAAGGATGAGATTTCGCGCGAATTCGGCATCGATTTCGACCGGCATTTCGCCGAAGAGCTTCGCAGGCTGGAGCCATCCCGCCAGGATGGCCTCGTGCTCCTCGATCGCGGCGAAATCCGCGCCACCTGGCTCGGACGCATCTTCATCCGCAATCTGGCCATGGTTTTTGATCCGTATCTGGAAAAACAGCAGCTCATCGCCAAGCCGCTCTTTTCGAAAACTCTCTGAACCTGCGAGGATGCTCAAATCTCCTTGACCCGTGACGTCCCAGCACTGGTGGTCGGCGGTGGCATCTCCGGCCTCGTTTGTGCCTATGCTCTGCGCAAAGCAGGGATCGAGGCACAACTCGTCGAAGCATCCGCGCGGCCCGGTGGTGTCATCAACTCCGTAATTCGCGACGGTTTCTTGTTGGAATTGGGTCCTCAAAGTTTCAGCGGAACCCCTGCGCTTCGCGAGCTTTGCGCGGAGCTCGGCATTTCCAACGAACTGCTGCAAGCTCCCTCACACGCGCCACGGTATGTCCTGATCGATGGCGAACTTCGGCCCGTCCCGCTCAGCCCTCCCGCGTTTTTCATGAGCTCGCTAATCAATTGCCCGACAAAATGGACCCTCGTGCGCGACATCCTCGGCAAGAGCATTCCTCCCGATGGAGATGAATCTGTCGCCGATTTCGTTCGCAGAAAATTCTCACAGCAGTTGCTCGATCGCTTGGCCGGCCCATTCGTTTCTGGGATTTATGCCGGAGATCCTGAGCGGCTCAGCATTCGAAGTGCCTTCCCGCAACTCTATGAAGCCGAAAAGTCTGCTGGCAGTATCGTTCGTGGCATGCTCCGCCTCGCAAAATCCAGCAAAGGCCCGCGCGAACGCCCCACCCTGCAGTCCTTTCGCGAAGGCAACGAAACACTCGTGCGCGCGCTGGCGAAGCAACTCGGCCCCGCGCTACTTGCCGAAACAAGCGTTACAGCAATCTCTGGTCAAACTGACAGTTCGTTTGATCTCCGTCTGGAATGCCGTGGCCCAGACGAATCTGTTTCCACCCGATGTTTAATCCTGGCTACGCCCGCGGACGTCACCGGAAGGCTTCTCTTCCCGCTCGATTCCTCATTCGAAGCACTGCTGCGTTCTATCGAATACGCCCCCGTCGCTGTCGTCTCTCTGGGTTATCGCAAGAAGGATGCCGGCCACTCTCTGAATGGCTTCGGCTTCCTGGTGCCCCGCTCCGCCGGACTCCGCGTTCTTGGCACGGTGTGGAATTCCTCGCTCTTTCCTGGTCGCGCCCCGGAGGGACATGCTCTGCTGACAAGCTTCGTCGGCGGAGCAACCGATCCCGCCGCAACAAAGTTGAAGCCGGAAGAACTCGTAAGCCTCGTTCACCGTGAAATCTCCACTCTCCTCTCCCTGAAGAGTGAACCCGTCTTTTCGAATGCCACGATTTGGCCGCGCGCCTTGCCGCAGTACAATCTCGGTCACGGTGACCGCTTGGCGGCTCTCGCAAAAGCTTGCTCGCGCTTCTCCGGCCTCTGGCTAACCGGTAACTATCTGCGAGAGCCTGCCATCGGATCATGCGTCGATCAGTCCATCGCGGTAGCACAAGCGGTAAGCAAATATCTCGCAG
>WNFH01004563.1_pt1 | contig 10786 bp, 9 predicted proteins | sample 5400411 | NCBI WGS metagenome assembly WNFH01 (sample SAMN13153347, study PRJNA577476) | soil metagenome | isolation source: 200 cm saprolite under Douglas fir tree site 2 hole 3 | place: USA:California | collected 2015-04-18
TGCCGATCAACGTGATTTTCTGCTGTGATCCCAGGGGCATGGAACACCTCCCGTGTCTGTTTGTCGTGCCAACGCGGTGCTACGTCTGGAGAATCTGGCCTTTTCCAAAGGCAAGGAAAGGCTCCAGACTCACACGTCGTTCGCTCGCCAGGTCGTGATCAGCGGTGGGAAAGCGTTGGCAGAGACGGACTATCCACTGCCAGCACCTGATCGAGCGAGTGCCACAGGTGCGGGGAAGCTGCTGCCATCTCCTGCCCTATTGTAGAGCAAGGCGAAATACAGCGCAAGCGCTGATGTTCCTGGACGCTGCTGATCTGCCAGCACCTCATTGCACAACAGTGCCGTCGATGGAGAACCTATCCGGTAGCATCAGGTCTTCACGGCTCTTTCTTGTCTCGGTTGCCCAGCTCGGAGCGGACCCGACCCGCACAGAGACGCCTTTGACACGCATGGGCATGACCGTGATGGGTTGGATGGTCAACCGGGGGAGCCCTTCGCCAGAACAGACCCGGTAAGCGATGGCAGCCCCCCCCCTTTGGCGATATCCCCGCGGCGATCTGGTGATCTCTTTCGTGTAACCGTCTGCCGTCTGTGAGCATGACGACGCTGCCGGAAACCACATTGCACAGCCCAATCCTCGTCTTGTAGGAGTTGTGAGAACGATAAGGGGTCTCATACTCTACCAGGGCGAGAATGCTCTCTTCATCGACAATGGTTGGCAGATGCACCGCCCTGGCAGGCGTTTGACGATCTGCATGGAGATATCTGGACGAGGGTGGTTTTTGCCCATGCCGAGGTACCACAGCTCCATCCTGCTCTCGCCAAAGCGGTGATCGTACTCCAGACCGGTGACAGCAATTTTGCGGCGCTGGTTGCGGTGATAGGTCAACGGAGTCCAGGGCACCACCGGATGCTCGATCTCGAACGGGACGTGACTACGAGGCGAAAGGAGATCAAACTCGCTCACCCTTTTGCCGCATCCAAGCACCCTCCCGAATGAGTCAGGGTCCCCTTTACGGGTCTCCAGCTCGAACGCCTGGGTTGGTGGCCAGTCAGACGTCCTTCAACATTGAATGGTCGTTGTGGCCGGGAAATAGGCGGCGAGCAAGCACCCATCTGCACTCACCGCGAGATTGCCCGCTGCATCAAGCAGCTGCATCTCTCGCTCAATGGTGGAGTAGCGCAGATTCCAAATCTGGAGGCGGTTATCGCCCACGTCGTCGCGCCCGTCCTCACTCCCGCGCAGGGGTCGAGCTGTCGTGATCGCCACCCGTGTGTCGTCGTACAGCCAGGTGCTCCACATATGGTATCTGCCTCTCGCCGATGAGGGCGCCTGTTCTGGCATCGAAACACAACAGGGTGAAGGGAGTAGGATCGTCAGGCGGGTCATCCCAGACCTCCGTGTCGCCGTCATCAACGATGCTCTCGCCAGCTCGCCCCGGTTGGAGAAAAAGAGGATGGACTCAGGAGCATGGTCGCTGTCAGCATACCATGCCGCGGCCGACTGGGAGCGCGCGCAGTCAATCAGGCCTCGCAGGGCGTCTTTGGTCTGCTGCTCGGTAGCGAACTGCCCAAGCGCAATGAAGTCCTGTCCTGACCCTGCCAGCAGCTCGAGAGGATGAAGCCCAAAGAGCACCGCGAGCAAGTCGATCTCGCCCACGCTATAGAAAGTTGAGCTATCGGTATCCTCACTGTCGATAACGTGGGTTCCCGCGCACGAGAGGGCCTGAGCAACCGTCTGCTGGGAATAGGGGTTTACGCACGGTAGGAACAGGAAATCGGAATAGGGAAATAGCCCAAAAAGGTCAGAAGAGGGATTTGAGAGGGTTTTCTCCCATAGCAGCCATTTACTAAAGAGGGTTTTGGCATATTTCGACAAGGAACATCAGAGCTTCCACTCCTATTCACCAGACTTCGCAGTCGTAACGGTGAGAACAGCAAGCACAAACAGAAGCACTGATGTATGCTACTATTTTTGAGGTCTGAGACGGCCTGTTTGTCCCACTCGCTATTCCGATTTCCTGTTCCTACCGTCGTAAACTCCGACTTCACTTTGACTAACCCGTATTCAGAACGGTTGCCATCGCTGCAAGAGCTATACGCTTGACCAGTCTTCCGGTCATCCGCATTTCATGGTATACTCTCCGTTAGAACAGGATTTCTTCTAGCAGAGAACAGGGAGTATCGTCATGCAAAAGCAGGAGGTACATGGGGCACACTCACTAGTGAGCGCCCGCTTATGCCTTACGTTGCCCTTGCCGCCGAGTATCAACGAGCAATATGCGACTGTGAATGGACACCGCGTGCTCACCGCTGTCGCTCGCCGTTTCAAACGGGATGTGAAGGAACTGGTCAAGAGGCTCACCATCGAGGGAAAGCTGAATGACCATCTCCTGACGTGCTTGCGTGATGACTACCTGGCCATCTCCTTGCGGTTCTATTTCGCCTCCCCTTTCAAACGGGATCTTGACGGGGGCTTGAAGATAAGCATTGACTCTCTCGTCACAGAGGCGCTCGGCGTCAATGACAACCGGTTAGTCGATATTCACCTGTCCAAGTTTATCGATCCGCTGCACGAACGACTCGAAGTAGAGTTAGAAGCGCTCACGGATTGGCAATTCTCTCAAGAGTATGTCGTTCTTCCCAGGCGCACTACAGCGTGATTTTTACGCGGGAAAAGGCTCTCTTCCGTTGCGCTTCTCTTCGTTTCCCTGATATATTCGTTCTCTTTCTCTCACTGCGCAGGGAAGGTCGCAGACCAGAGGTCGAATGGGTAGTCACGCTTCACGAGCTACATCTGGAAGCCAGGAGCGCTGGAAGATTGCTGTAACAGCACAAATGACAGCGCCTGGTCACGATTGGTGAGAAGGAGGCGAAGCAAGCGCGCGCACCTCTACCTGTTTCGGCTCCTCCAGGTGAAAGAGTGCAAAACACGCAGAGTTGCTCGAAAGACGATACCAGCAGTAGCTCTCTTCTCAAGCCATGTCATTGGCTCCATCGGCATCATTATCAATGACGCAAATCGGCCCAAGATGGTTGCCGTTTTCGCCGAGGGCGACCCCGAGGGCATCGTGAGCCGCTTCCAGCGTGATCGCACGGCCATCAACGACAAGTTCCAAGGTCGTCTCCATACGGAGCTGCACTTGTGCGATGACACGGTGCCCTCCGACCCGCAAGGTAAGCAGAACCTCGAAGTGATCAATGCCTCTCTCTTGCCAGACGCGCCAGTAATGGATGGTGATGCCGTCTTCGTAGACCTGTTCTCCAGCCGACGTCTCTCCTGTGGAAGATGTTGTCAGTTGCATAGGATTCCCTTCTTCTCTCCAACGTCGGTGCTACCAGGGTGGAGCAGTCATTGGACATGCGCCTTCATCACGAGCAGGATACATCCTGCCGCTTTCTCTTGATGTTCTCTGCAGGGCTTCTCAAAGTGGAAGACTTCCACTCCTCAGACACACGGTCAAACGCTGCCACTCCTACTTCCACCTCGTGTTCAGGTATTGTTTCAAGGCTGCGCAAGAACGTCGAAAAAGATGATACTCAACTGATACCCGCTGATCTTTGTTCTGGGGCCTCTCCTCGTGTACGCTAAAGGTAGCATGGTACAGATGTGTGGGAAGTTCTTGTTCCGTTGCGCACCCGCAAGACAAGCAAAGGATGCCATCCATGGAAGAACGCAGACACCTTGACCCGGCGCAGCAACCGGACACTACCGGCGACATGGACCTGGAGTCATTTCGCCGAAACTGCCACCACACACCCATCCTCGCGGGGATTGCGCTTAGCTTCCTTCTCCTTCTCCTGGGATGTGTCTTGATCTGGCCTCTCAGAGCAAGGCGCCTGATGCGACAGGTCATCCTGGAAGGGGAGGCCAGGATCAACCGACAGGAGAGAGGCGAGACATGTTGAGCCTGCGGAAAATCGCCAAGTATGAGTTGCGCCACCGTTTGGGCAGGGGAGGCAATGCCGAGGTCTGGAAAGCCTTTGATCCCGATCTCCGCCGCTTCGTGGCCATCAAGGTCCTCCATGCGCGAGAGCCCTCTGACACGGAGTTTCGCAAGCGTTTTGCGCGGGAGGCGCAGGTGGTGGCCCAACTGCACCATCCCCATATTGTCGCCGTCTACGAATTCTCGACTGCCGCCACGGCTGGGTTGGCCAACGCCCCCGATTTTGCCTATATGGTCATGCAGTTCGTCGATGGGCCGACGCTGGCCGAGTATCTGCAGAACACGTCGGGCAAGGGACATGTTCCTCCTGCTGCCGACGTGTTCCGGCTCTTTGCCTCACTTGCCGAGGCCTTACACTATGCCCACGAGAAGGGAGTGATCCATCGCGATGTCAAACCGGCGAACATCCTGCTCGATCAGGGTAACACCAGCCTCCATCGCATGGGGGCACCCGTTCTCACGGATTTCGGAATGGTCAAGCTGCAGGGAGGAGAAGGCGCGGATACTCCAGGGAGTTCGGGCGTGATATTGGGAACGCCGCGCTATATTTCCCCTGAGCAGGCGCAAGGCCTCCCGCTGTCCGGGCTTTCTGACTTCTATTCGCTGGGAATCATTTTGTACGAACTGTGCACCGGGGCCTATCCCTACCCGGAGAGAAAGCGAGCAGGCTCTGGGGTGCACCGGTTGTCGCAGCTGCAGCAGCATATCTCGGCCTCACCCCGTGACCCCATTGCCCTCAATCCCGCCATTTCTCCGCGCCTTTCTGCCGTGTTGCTGCGCTGTCTGGCCAAGGACCCCGCTGACCGCTTTCTGTCGGCAACAGCCTTTGTGGAGGAGCTGGCAGGAGCGCTGGAGGTCCAGCTGCCAGATCAAGATCGCCCACTGCGATCGACGGATCCGAGCATGTCCCTGCTACCACCGGAAGCGTATGCCCCTAGAAACGCACAGAGTGGCGCGCAGGCTGCCAACCTGCGCAAAGATCGAGGTGGGAGAGGTGAAGATCTGCATGCCGCACGCCATGGACTCGGGGATGGAAAGCCATGGATGAGCAAGGGGAGACTAGGGCTCCTCGGCCTTTTCGCGGCTCTGCTCGTCCTGGTGGTTGCGCTATCCTTCATCATGAGCGCCATTGTACGGCTGCCCACTCACGCGCCTGAAGCTGCTGCTGGCGCAGGTGGGACAACAGGATCGGTCTCCTTTCTGAGTAGTGGACAGACCGCACTCACCAGTAGCAATGAGGCGCAAGTCAGCCTCTCAAACGTGACCCCAGCAGCGGAGGGCAAGGCATATTATGTCTGGCTGTTGGGTGATGCCAATCGGAGCGATGGAGAGAGCCTGCTGCTGGGCACACTCACTGTGAGCAGGGGCGGCGAAAGCCGCCTCACCTACCTGGGCGATAGTGTGCACACCAATCTGCTCGCGACCTTCAGCCAGGTGCTGATCACCGAGGAGGACGCAAGTGTCATACCCATTGTGCCGAGCTTGAACAGAGCGGACTGGCGTGACGTTGGAGCGATCTCGTCCGTCCCGAACCCGAATGATGCCACCAACCATTTTAGCCTGCTGGACCACCTGCGCCACCTGCTGGTAACAGCCCCCCAGCTCCGGGCAGTAGGGCTATCCGGTGGCCTGGACACCTGGCTCTATCGCAATACCTTGCAAGTGCGTGATCTGGCAGTGAGCGCACAAGCGGCTTACACGATGGAGAATCCGCTCCAGGTGTACCAGCAGCTCGTGCGTCTCTTAGACTATCTTGATGGAACGACGGTGGCGCAAAAGGATCTTGCGCCAGGTACCCCTGTGCTTGTTGATCAGAGCATGGCCCGTGTGGGTCTGCTGGACCTGGACCCCACGAGTGGCAATCACGCTGGCTTTATTGACCATATCGCTTTCCACCTGACGGGTCTCGACGACTCCCCTGGTCGGACGCCGGGACAGCACATCCTTGCTGTGCAGATTGAGGCACAGCTCAGTCTTGTGAAGCAGGAACTGGAACAAGCACGTCTCGATGCCAAGAGGCTCATAGGGCAACCCCTTGACCAGTTGCTCAGTCCTTCGAGCCTGGCACTCCTGGGTGATCTCGTCAAGCAGACGAACCTGGCTTTTGACGGTCAATTCTCCTCGCCGTCCACCACCTCCGACGGGGGAGTTGCCTGGATAAGCAAGGAGCTAGAGCAGTTGGCTGAAATTCCAGTGATGCCCTATTCCGCACCGTAAATTGCAAGATCGAAGAGCCGGAAGGTGTGTCTCACAGCGGGTAGAGCGCTGCCACATGGAGGCCAATCATCTGCTCTCGCTGCTCTGGTCGCGAAACGTCAAAAGACATGTGTTTGGAAAGCACCACCGACCGCTCCAGCGCGATTTGCGCGGAGCGAAGATGGAATGAGATGGGGTGAGAACGGGATATGGTTGATTCTCATGGGAGGATCTCCTTGTATGTGATAGGTGGTTTTGCTTGTATCGTTGTGACCAGGGATCGAGAGCAGGGCACACACGCAGAGCTGTGTGAAAAGCGAAGTGGTCGGTGTCACAAGACACTGCCCCTCGTTGCTCCTGTGGAGAGCCATCCGTATCTCTCCTGGACTCCTATGGAAAGTATAAAGCCGGTGGACGCTCAAAGAGAAGATCAGCAGATATCAGTTTGGGTATCATTTTCGGGGCATCGGCTGATCACTGCACTCGGTGTCAAACACCCCAGAACTAGAAACCAGGGGCATCCTGCGGCAGTTTTGGTGAAGAACAAGAATCTCAATGAGAGCCGTTCTATATACAAGGAAAAGGAAAGAGACAGCATGGATTGTTTGCACCCGCTCGCGCTCAGTGTCGAGGAGCTTCTCCGGTTTGCCATCGATGGTGAGCCGATATCCGAAGAAGCGGCCAAGCATCTTGAGCAATGTCCTGCCTGCCAGCAACGAGTCAGCAGGTATACACATATGCATACTTTTCTCGTTGCACAGCTCTATCGTGGTCAGTGCCCGGACAGTACAGCATTGAGCCTCTCTTGTGCCGGTCTGCTGCCAGAAGAGCAGCGGCTCAAGATAGCCAATCATCTATCAGATTGTCCATTATGCGCCGCCGAAGCCGTGGATACGCGACAATTCCTGGCAGCGACAGACAACGATCGACCAACAATGCAGCATGATGTTTTCTGCTGAAACGTCTGGGGAGAGCAACGTTCATTCTCTGCTTCTCTTCCCCCTACGACGCCTCCGCCGTAGAGCGGCCAGACCCGCGCCCAGCACTCCCAGGAGAAGCAGCACTGTTCCCATTACAAGAGCCCCCAGTTGCCATCGCACAAACAGTGCTGGCGCGGGTCTGGCCGAAAGCCTGGATGAGGTACTGGCAGATGTGGGAGGATACAGACCGGTGATGATGAAGTGAGGATCGCCCCCGACTGTGATAGTCACTATCACACTACAACCGCACTTTGAAGCTGAGCAATAGCATTCATTGAAAGAGAAAAAACTTCACGATCATCTTCTCACTGCTGTGACATTCTGAAGGTGTAAAACGACCTCTCGAAAGTGACACAAGCAAGGAGAAACCCGTGAAGCAGAAGCACGATAGCACAGCTGTAGGATCAAAGACAACCATCAACGACGTGATCCGTTGGGGAGCCGAGTTACGATCTCTCCATGCAGGCATTGCTCCCTATTTTGCTCGCCCTGAACCATACCATCGTTCCCTCTTGTACCTCCAGGGCATCTTGAGTGATGTTGCGCGCAAAAATGGATGGCAACTCGCCGAACAGGCCGGAGAAAGCCGCCCCGATGGCATGCAACGCCTCCTCACCAATGCCGTCTGGGATGAGAACGGCGTCCGTGACCAACTGCGCAAGTATGTCCTCGCTCACCTGGGAGATCCGTATGCGGTTGTGGCCATCGACGAAACCAGCTTCCCCAAGCGGGGAACCCAGTCAGCAGGAGTGGCGCGTCAATATTGTGGCAGCACGAAACAGGTCGAAAATTGTCAGGTCGGGGTCTTTCTCTCCTACATCAGCACCCTTGGCCACACGCTGCTCGACCGGGAACTCTATCTTCCTCGCCACTGGCTGGAAGATCGCGCTCGCTGCGAAAAAGCCGGTATTCCTGAAACCGTCAGTTTTCAGACCAAGTGTGAACTGGCGAGAGCGATGATGGAACGTGTGCATCAGGCACAGATCCCAGTGGCCTGGGTCGTCGCCGATACCGTGTATGGCAACAATCTGGATCTGCGAACCTGGTTGGAAGACCACCAGTACTGGTTTGCCATGGCTTGCGCCTCGACCGAACAGATTGGGATGATGACTCCCGAAGGACGCACCCTGCTGACGGTGACACAAGCAGAGCAACGGTTCGTGAACGAGGAGGATTGGCGGCGCTTCAGTGTGAAGACTGGCACGAAAGGACCACTCCTTTTCGAATGGGCGTGTTTGCCCATCTTGCATCGCTGGGAAGACGACGGGCAGCATTGGTTGCTCATTCGCCGTCTTCCGACTGACCCAGCCGAAAAGACCTATTATCTGGTGTTTGGGCCTGCTGGTACCACGCTGGAGGTGATGGCTTGGGTGGTTGGGAGAAGGTGGTGTATTGAGGAGGAGTTCGAGAATGCCAAGGATCTCGGGTTAGATCAGTATGAAGTGCGCAGTTTTGTGGGCTGGTTTCGCCATGTGACCCTCGTTCTCCTGGTTATGGCGGTCTTAACGGTTCTTTGCACGAAGGAACGAGGATGCCCAACCGTTTCTTCGGAAGAGGTGCCTGATCAGATCACCCCATCCCCCATCCCGCTGACCGTCCCTGAGGTTCGCCGTCTGCTTGGACGCCTCCTCTTTCCTCTTCCTCGAGGTGTGATGGCCGTGTTGGCCTGGTCATGGTGGCGCCGATGCCAGCAGGGGAGGGCACGCGCCTCTCACGCAAAACAGCGCCTTAACTCTAGTTAGTGGTTTGTTCTCTCAGCCCTTTCTCGATACCAGGTGGTTCGTCTCGACCTCTGCTCGCGACACCTGCCTTTTCATCGTTGTGTGGAGTGCTATCCCTGTTGTCCCTGCATTATCCCTGGGAGTGTCCTCGTAGTCCTTGTAGTCCTTGGAATTCTGGCTGGTGTTTTTTGACACTGTACGGACTCCCTCGAAAGGAGGAGTACTCATGACTTCCATTCCTCAGATGGATTGTTGTACGATGCTTGGCATCGATCCGAAAACCTTACGCAATTGGCTCAGACATGCTCATCTCCACTTCGTTGCTCATCCAACCGATGCACGCCTCAAATGCTTGACGTTGGAGCAAGTCCAGCAGTTGGCGGCTCTGCATGCTCGCCCCATCTCGTCACCTGCTGCTGCTTCCCCGGCACACAGGCCTGAAGCCACCTCGCTTGCTTCGACACTTTCGCACCCTTCCCCCACTCAGGAAAACGAGACTCAGTTGGCTGCCGCTCCTGCCTCTTTCTCGGAAGAAGCGGACCTCCGAAAGGTGGTTTCCGGCTTGGAGGCAAAAGTGATGACGCTGCAAGAGCAGTTAGCCCAACTCACCCTGGAACTTCTTCGTGAGCGCTCTGAGCGGTATGAACGCCGTCTGAGCTCTTTGGAGGCTCTTCTCTCACCGAGCGCCACTCTTTTGCCCGCCAAGACAGAGGGGGTGCCGGTCGTTGATCACCAAAGGGAGCCTCCCTCCCAGCGACCTCTCCTGCCAGGCGAGTTACAGGCACGTTCTCGCGTCCTGCCACGGGTTGAAATGGGGGCTGCTGGTTCCTATGTGCTCATCTGCCCGCGAGAAGGTGAGCTTCCTTTCACTACTGATTCGCTGGAATGGTTTGATTGGCTCTGCTCTCTTTCCTCTTTCCGCTTTATCGGTCCATCTGGCCGTTTTACAGCCTATCGAGAGGGACAGCGGAGCTGGAGAGCCTATCGCTCTTTTCATGGTCGTACCCACAAACAGTCTCTTGGCACCACCGATCGTCTGACGATTGCTCGATTGGAACAAGTCGCTGGCGCGCTGCAATCTCGCATGACCTAGCGCTCATGAGCTGAGCCGTTCTAGGGGCTTGCTTTGGGAAGACTTTCTCTTTTTCTAAAAAGTGCGGTTGTAGTGAGCTCCGTATTGTCCTTCGGCCAAGGGAACGGTGGAGGGTCTCTTTCGCTGGATGACCCAGTGTTTTGAGCGGCGTTTACCAAACACCAGTTTTGGTATCCATGATGCGCAAAAGGCGGCAGAGGCCGGGGGAATGACGCTGGAAGAGCTCGAATGCTACTTCATCCGCGCCATTGTCGATGATTACCAACAAAACTGGGATGGGTTGCGTCGGCAAAAGCGAAACATCCTCTGGGAAGAAGCAGTTCGTCAAACAGGTGTCCCTCAGTACCTGGGAGCCCCAGATGACCTCAAACTCCTGCTGATGAAGGCGCAAAATCGCAAGCTCAGCAGCCACGCCTATCGGGTTCATGATCGCTCACGCCTTTCCTTTCAAGGGAACTGGTATGTGAGCCCAGGCTTGCTCAATCGACTGGCTGGCCGAGAATTCGAGATCTATTACGATCGCAGAGATGTAAGCGTGATTTACCTCTTTGTAGATGGCAGTTATGTGGGAGAAGCTTACTGCCCCGCCTTTATGGGACAACGAATCAGTGAATGGGAGGCGAAAGCCATGCGCAAAACAGATACGGCCAGTGCGAAAGCCGCTGGTGAGAAAGTCGCTGCGGTTCGAGCGCAGATCCAGGAAGATATCGAAACCACCAAAAAGCAGCGTGGTAAGACTCTCCGAGAGAGAGAAAAGGCTCGACAGTTCGATCGACAACGCGAGGAGATCCATCCCTCGTATGTGGTTGAAGCGCTGGAGAGCCTGGCTCTTTCTGATCGAGAAAGCCT